>Ga0105248_10007454_pt1 | contig 12005 bp, 7 predicted proteins | sample KBSS34metaG_FD_81524 | JGI IMG/M metagenome (GOLD analysis project Ga0105248, IMG submission 81524) | Switchgrass rhizosphere microbial communities from Kellogg Biological Station, Michigan, USA - KBS S3-4 metaG | ecosystem: Host-associated > Plants > Roots > Rhizosphere > Soil | place...
CGAGCGGCGCGTCGGGGCCGAGGTTGGTGTCGTAACGCCCGCCCGGCGTCACTGCGAAGAAGCGGTTGCCCGGGAACATGAACAACGTGAGCTGAAGCGAAGCGTCGTTCGCGTCCCAGAAGCGGATCGTGCCGTCTTCGCCCGCGGTCCAGAACAGGTTGCTCCGCGCAATCGCGCCCGCCCGCCGCGCGAACAGCTGCCGCATCGGCGTGCCGACCGGCTTGCCGGTCGCGAGGCTGTGCAGCTGCATCTGGCCCGACATCGGCGTGCCCAGGTCGAGCACGCGGTCGTTGCCGATCGGCATCGTCGCGCCGCGCACGCCCGGATATTTGCGCACGCTGCCATCGGCGACTGCGACCACATAGATCTCGCCGATCATCTCCGCAGTATTGCGAAACTGGCTGAACACGAGCTGTTGCCCGTCGGGCGTGAACTGCAGTGAACCGATCGTCCCGTCGTCAGTGAAATAGCCCTGGACGATCGCGCTCATCTCGGTGCTGGCATAGTCGATCGACGTGAGCTGTCGCGGGGTTCCGGCCGTACCGGCCTTGATCGGCACGAGCCAGACCCGCAGGATCTGGCGCGCGGGCTTGTCGGTTCCGTTCTCCCCTTTCCGCGGTGGCCCGATGATCGTGCCTCGATTGCGCGAGAACTGGACCGCCATCTGCCGCTCGTCCTGCTTGTCGAGCACGTCGGTCCATTGCCGGGTCGCCACTGCGATCAGGCTGCGATCGGGCGAGACCCCGAGGGCCGTGATGGCCTGATCCTTCCACGCCGCCGGCGCGAGCCGCTGCCAGCCGGGCTTGCCGGCCAGATGCACCGCCAAGGCCTTTGCGTTGGGAAGATAGCTGCGATCGTCGGCGCCTTCTTCACCAGGGCAGATCGAGCCGCTCCGGACCACCACCTGCATGCTGGCATTGACGTCGAAGCATCCCTGCAAGCTGCGCGTGCCGACGAAGCTTCCCGCATCGTCGAGCGCGAGCATCTGCCAATAGCTCGGCAGGGTCGGGCAATTTCCGTTCTTCGCGCAGTCGGAATCGACGATTACCGCCGCGGGGAATCCCTTTCCGGCAGCGAAGTCGTTGGTCGCCGTATAGCCAGTGCTGAACAGCGTGAAGCGACTCTCCCCCACCCAGCTCACCTGCTGATGCGGCAGATCCTCGCTATATGCCGTGAGTTCGGTCGCGCTGGTCAGGTCCATCGCCTCGACTCGCGTGCGCGTCCGGTTCTTGAGGTTGTCGACGCGCACCAGCCTGCGCCCGTCGGGCGAGATGTCGGCATCGCTGAAGAAGCTCGGCGGATTGCCGACGAGCTTGATCGCCGAGCCCCCTTTTACCGGAAAGAGCGAGACGCCCGAGCGACAGCGGTCGCGCGAGACGCAGTCGGTGTCGTCGAATTGGAAGTTGTCGTCGTTCTGGAAGCTCGCGGTTTCGCCGTTCCGGATATTGGGTCTCGGTTGCAGCTTCCCGTCGGGCGAGAGGGGAAAGATCGTCTTCTCGGTGACGACGGATTTGTCGGGCACCTTTGCCGGCACGGCGATACTCGGATCGCCGCGCGCTTCGCGCGTCATGACGTCGACGCGATAGGTGCACCAGCCCCCGCCCGCGTGCGAAGCGCCCTTGCACTCGGGCGGGGGCGGTCCATCGCCGAATTCCTGATCCGGATAATAGATCAGCTCGAGCGATTTTCCGTCGGCTGCGGATCGAAAGTCCTGCAGCAGAAAGCCTGGATCGTAACCGGGTATTTGCGCATGATCGATGATATGCCCGCTGGCGACGTCCCAGAACACCAATGACCCGTCGCCCCCCAGCGACACGAGCACGCGTCCGCCGTCGGCCCACTGAACGCCGACCACCGGCACGCCATGCGCGAACTGCGGCACCACTTTGGGCACGACGGTGCTGGCGGTTTGGTTGATCGGTGCCGATGCGGTCGACTTGGCGGCGTCGGCTTGCTTGGCGACCGGCGAGCAGGCGGCAAGCGACAGGACGCAGCACAGAAACGATATTCCGCCGGATCGTGCCATGATATCCCCGCCCGTCAGCGTTGCGCCAATGTGTCTCCTGCGCGACTGAACGCACAAGTTATTGATATAAACGGCATTGTCTGGCAAAAGTACGTTGCGGACGCCTCCTGCGAATCCAACGAAGTTGACGAAGTTGACGGCTCCTTAGTCGTCGTCCTCCCCCAAACTCGAAGTCGCGGCGCACGCCTCCCGATACGTTGGGCCGACTTGTCGTCCTCTACGTGCCTCATGTGTTCGGAGTAGGCGCAATCGTCCAACATTCCAAGGCAAGCTGTGGGGGGTTAGCCACTCAATTCCCACCCCAATCCTCATTCGCCCTCGCGATCAGATAGGCATGGACATCCTCGACCTGCGCCGGCGTCAGCAGGTCGGCGAAGCTCGCCATGCCCAGGTCCATCCTGGCGCCGCCGAGCACGATGTCGTTGAACGCCTTGTGCGTGTCGGCGGACATGTGGCGGAGGTCCTTGACCCCGCCGATCGCGCGCTGGCCGTGGCATTGCGCGCAGGTGTCGCCAAACAGCCTGGCGCCGCGCTGGATCTGCTGTTCGGTCGCGCGCAGCGGCGGTGGCGGCGGGATAGCTTCGGCCGCCTTCATTGGCGGCAGCGCCGCCGTGCCGCCGAGCTTGAACACCAGCAGTCGAGCCGAGGCGCGCGGCAGCTCGATGCCAGCGCCCCGCTCGATCTGCGCCGCGCCGCCGCCCCAGCCGGCGTTGAGGGCGATATATTGCACCCCGTCGACCATATAGCTGATCGGGCCTGACACCGGCGCGCTTTGCGTCGGGATTTCCCACAGCAGCTTGCCGCTATGGGCGTCGAACGCCGCGAACGTCTGTTTGGTGGTGCCTTCGAATACCAGGTCGCTGCCGGTCACCAGCACGCCGCCATTGCCGTGGCGCGGCAACGGCACTTTCCACGCTGCCTTTTGCTTCACCGGATCCCAGGCAGTAAGGAACGCCTTCTCGATCTTGTCGGCCTCCTTCTGGAGCGCGAGCCGCTTCTGCAGTGCCGCGCCGGTATAGCCGCCCCAGCCGCTGTTTGAGCGGAACGGCTGCGGCTTCCAGTTCGGGTCATAGGCATAGACCAGCCCGGACTCATAGGTCGGCAGATAGGCGAGCCTGGTGTTCGGGCTGTACGCCATCGGAAACCAGTTATGTCCGCCGCCCGGCCCCGGCATCAGCAGCATCGGATCGGTGGTATAGTGCTTGCTCATGTCGACGTCGGGCTTGCCGGTCCTGGGGTCGATGCGCTTCGCCCAGTTCACCGGCACGAACTTCGCGGCCGAGAGGAACTTGCCCGTCTTGCGGTCGAGCACATAGAAGAAGCCGTTCTTCGGCGCCTGCATCAGCACCTGGCGCTTCCGCCCCTTGATCGTCAGCTCCGCCTGGATGAGCGACGAGGTGCAGGTGTAATCCCAGTCCTCACCGGGGACCATCTGATAATGCCAGGCATATTTGCCGGTGTCGGCGTGGAGCGCGACGATCGAACAGACGAACAGATTGTCGCCCTTGCTCTCGCTGCGATAGTGCCATGACAGCGGCGATCCGTTGCCGGTGCCGACGAACACCAGCTTGTTGACCGGATCATAGCCGATCGAATCCCACGGGTTCGCGCCGCCGCCGAGCTGCTTCCACATGCCGTTTTCGGACCAGCTCTTCCGCACCATGTCCATGACCGGGTCCGACGCCTCCTGGTCGGGGCCTTTGGCCGGGTCGTTCGGCGTCAGGAAGAATTTCCACAGCTTCTTGCCGGTGTCGGCGTCGAACGCCGCGACGAAGCCGCGGACGCCCAGGTCACCGCCCGAATTGCCGACGACCACCTTGCCGTCGAACACGCGTGGCGCGCCGGTGATCGAATAGGGCATGTCGTGCGCGAAGGTCTGCGTGCTCCAGATCGCCTTGCCGGTCTTGCGGTCGAGGGCGATCAGCCGCCCGTCGAGCGTGGCGATGACGGCCTTGTCCTTCCACAGCGCGAGTCCGCGCGCGTCGGGTTCGCAACAGGCATAGCGGCCATATTCGCGCGGCACTTTCGGATCATAGGTCCACAGCCGTTTGCCGGTACGCGCGTCATAGGCGATCGCGATGTTCCACGGCAGGATGTTGTAGAGCACGCCATCCGCATAGAGCGGCGTCGCCTCCACCCCTCGATAGGTGTCGAGCTCGTCTAACCAGGCGAGCCCGAGCTGGGTGACGTTCTTCGCGTTGACCTGGGTGAGCGGGCTGTACCTGCTCGAGTCATAGCTGCGCCCGTCCATCAGCCAGTCGCCCGGCGCCGGCGCCCGCAGCCGCTCCGCGTCGACCGGCTTGCCGGTCTGCGCGATGCTAGTGGCGGCAAGGCCGAGCGCGGCAAGGCTTGCGAGGGCAGGGGGAAGGTGCTTCCAGGTCATTCGATATCCACCACTGAAACCGTCTTCCCCTCGAAAGCGGGGAGCCAGGGCCACAAGCGGCGTCCTCTGCTGCCCTGAGTCCCCGCCTTCGCGGGGATGACGGGAAAAGAGGCGCGCTCATCGCCGCCGAATTGCCCTATTCCCTCGGCGGCTCCGCGATCGGCTGCGTGCCATCGGCCAGCCGTCCGATCCCATGCCAATCCGCCTGCGTCCTGGTCCCCGGCGGCGCGGCATAGGCGCCGACTTCGGCCTTGTCGGGCACGAACGCCTTGCCGGTCACCGGGTTCGGATAGTGGAACGGAATGATGTAATAGGCCGGGTAGGTCAGATAGACCGTCGACGGCGGCAGGTCGGGCGGCGGATCGAACTTGTCGGGCCAGGTATTGTTGAGCGCGTTCTTACCCCAGCCCGCCCAGCTCGTGTACATGGTGAACGGGCCGGACTCGCGCTTGAACTTCCACACGCCGTTCTGCTTGACGAATCCGTCCTCATAGAGTGGTAGCCCCCAGCCGCCGACGCTCATCACGAACGCGCGCGAGCGGATCCAGCCGGTCTTGCCGTCGGGCGAGACGTCGGGGATCGGCTGGAACTGCATGTGGTTGGCGAGCAGCCCTTCCTTGGCACCGTCGGGGCCGAACGCGGTCTGCATATATTCGAGCACCCGCTTCTTGCCGAGGAACAGCCCCTTGCCGCCGATCTCGAGCGTCGCATCGTCGGCGAACAGCTCGGACAGCTCCGTCCATTGCCCCTTGTCGACGAAATAGCCGTAGATCTTTTGCAGCCGCTCGATCTGGTTGAGATCCTCGAGCCGCGTGATGCGCTTGTCCAGCGCGTCGAGCCGGGCAGCGGCGTCCTGCGCAATCGCGGGCGCGGCGGCGAGCAGCGCGGGAGCGGCGAGCAGCGTGGCGGTCAGCGAGTGGCGGGTCATTTGCGGGCCCCCAACACGCTGTCGGACGGTTCGACCGGATGGCTCAGGTCCTTGCCTGTCACCGGGTGCGGGAAGCTGAACGGCGGGATATAGGCCCCAGGCAGCGAGCGATAGTGGGCGGTCGGAGGCCGGTCGGGCGGGAACAAGGCGCTCGGCCCGTCGACGCGGATCGTATTCTTCGTGAAGCCATCGTCATAATCGGTGAGCGCCGTCACATAAAAGTGCAGCCTGGCGATCTTCCACACGCCCTTTTCGCGGACATATTCATTCTCGTAGAGCCCGACGCCCCAGATGCCGTTGGCGTTCGGCTGTGCGAGCATCACCATGCCCTGCCAGCGCGCCTTTGCCGTCAGCCCGTCGGGAGCAACGGTGATCACCGATTGCAACTGCATATGATTATTGAGGTGCCCGGCGGCGAGCCCCTGCGGCCCAAACAACAGCATCGCTCGCTGGATGTGCGCCTGGCCGATGTAGACGCCGCGCATGCCGTACTCGAAACTGCCGTTGGCGGTGAACAGCCCAGCCGCCTGATCCCACAGCCCCTTGTCGAAATAATAGCCATAGGTCGCCTGGAGGTTCTCGATCGCGTCCTGCGCCTCGAGCATCTCGACGCGCTGCTTATAGGCGTTGACGCGCGCCTGGAGATCCTGGGCGAAGGCAGGTGCGGGGAGCAGCGCGAGGCTGGCGAACAGCAGGAAGCGCGCGCTCATTGCGACTTCTCCTGCACCGGCGTGCCGGTGACCGGATTCGGCGCGTGGAACGGTGGCACGAACATGTCGGGGAAGGGCTTGTAGGCAACGCTCGGCGGCCGATCGGGCGGGAAAGCCTGCGAGACCGCGCTTGGCTGCAGCCCTTCGCCCGGCTTGAGTCGCGCCCAACCCTTCTCATAAGGGACCAGAAAATTGACGTAGAGGTGCAGCGACTGGATCTTCCAGACGCCGCCCTGCTTGACGTAGGCGTTCTCGTACACGCCGTCGCGCCACTCGGCGTGCTTCTTGTACTGGCCGAGCATGCCGAGGTCGCGCCAGCGCGCCTTGCCGCTCAAGCCGTCGCTGGAGATGTCGACCACCGGCTGGAGCGTGACCCATTCGTTGAGCTGGCCATAGATCAGCCCGGGCTGGCCGCCATGCAGCTTCTCGAGATAGTCGCGGATGCGCGCCTTGCCGACATAGACGCCATCCATGCCGATTTCGATCGTGGCGTCGGCAGCGAACAGGTCGGCGGCGTCGTCCCACAGCCCGCGATCGACGTAGAAACCGAACGCGCGCTGCAGCTTCTTGATCGCGCGCGTCGCTTCGAGCTTCTCGACACGCTCGGTCAGCGCCGTGATCTGCGCGTCGATAGTGACTTGCTTGGCGGCTGCGGGCGAACCGAGCAACAGCCCCAGCGCCGTCGCGGTGCAGGCGAGGACCTTCATTTGGTACCCCCGATCGGAACCGCCTTGAGCACGAACGGCCCCGGATCCTGACCCCTGAACCGGGGGTCGAACAGATATTGGATCTTGCCCGCGGCGACATAGGCGGTGTCGCCAATATGGGTGATCGCGGCGGAGCCCCCAGTGTCGGCGTCGATCACCTTCACTTGCGCCTCGTCGCCGGTGATCGTGACGAGCGCCGCGCGGCTGCTCCCGGTCTCGGCTTGGAGCAGCACATTGTCCTTGTACGGTCGCAAGCCATCGGGGCCTTTCAGCGGCGACGAGACATTGAGTCTGGTCAGGCTCTGGTAATTGCCGCTGGCGTCGCGATTGACGCGCAGCATCGTGTCCTGCCGTGTGTTGTTGGCATAGAGCGTGTCAGTGCCGTCGAAGCTGATGCCGTCGATCCCGACCAGCGCCGGATCCTGCACTTCGAGCTTCACGTCCTTGGCGTCGGGCGCGATGCTGAAGATCCGCCCGCCGGCAGTTTCGGCGATATAGACTTTCCCGAAGCGGCCGACGGTGATGTCGTTGCACGTCGCCGGGGCCGGCAGCACATGGCGCGCCTTGAGCGCGCCGGTCTTGAGATCGAACGCCACTGCCGCGGCGTCACCATTCTTCGGCGGCGTGAGGAACGGCGCCGGGCTGGTGCACACCCACAAGGTGTTCGAGCCGTCGTGCGCCAGCACGCCGAGCACCCACAGCAGCTTGTTGGTTTCGTCGGGCGTGATCCAGCGCTCGGCCTTGTCGCTGCCGGCGACGGCGCGATAGATCACGCCCTTGATGCTCCCGGCGTAGAGATTGCCGGCGGCATCGGCGGCGATGCTCTCGGGGAAGACCGCGGTGTCGGCGATCGTCACATTGCCCGGCGCGGCGAGCGCGGGGCAAGGGAATAGTGCGGCGGCGAGGGCTCCTAAGATCCTCCCCGTTCCGGGGAGGATCTTCGAAAGCAGCATGTCTATTCCTTCCACGGCGACGGGATACGATAGTTGAGCTCCGGCGCGATCTGGTCGACGCGCTGGATTGCGCCGCCGCGCGTCACCTTGAACAAGGTCGCGAAGTTGAGGCTGAATGGATATTTGGTCTCGGCCTCGAAGCTGCGGCCGTCGCTGGACTTGAAGCTGGTCTCGCGCTGCGGATAGTCGAAATAGCCGAACGCCACCGCGACGCCGCGCTCGGCGTCGATCACCGGCACGCGGAAGCGGACGCCGCCGACGTCGGCGAACAGCCCTGCCTTGAGCTGCGCTGCACAGCCCTGCGCCATCGCATAGCGACCGGTGTCGGCGAGCACGCCATTCTCGACGCGCGCGCACGCCGGATCGAACTTGGCGAACACCGTGCCGTTGTTGCGCTCGACGCTCTTGTAGTAATTCTGGACGGCCGCGGCGATGACCCCGCGCGTCGGGCGCGCCTTGGCCGGCAGCGCTTCCTGAAAGCCCTTGTCATGCGCGAAGTTCGCCGCGTCGCCGAATGGCGGCCGGCCTTCTTTGCGGCGGATGACCGTTTCGACTTCGGCGATCCTGCCGTCGACCACCTTGATGCGCATCGCATAGAATGCCGGCTGGCCATGCTCGTCGACCCGCCCGAGCCAGGCGACGTTGCCGCTGCTCGGATCAGCGACGATCGTCGCGTCCTTGCCATGGCCCGAGACCGATCCCCAGATCGCGTCACCGAACATCATCGGTACGGAATTTTCGCTATAATGAACCGATTTGGCCCAGGGCAGCTTTCGCCAGTCCTGCGACACGAGTGCGTCCATATAGCGAGTGGCGATATCGGTGAGACACGCACGGTCGCACGCGGGAGCGGCCTTGGCCGGGGTGGTGGCCAACACCCCCACCATCGTCATCCCCGCGAAAGCGGGGACCCAGAGCCACAAAGGATGTCGCTTGGGACCCTGGGTCCCCGCTTTCGCGGGGATGACGGCAGAAGCGTGGGTGAGGGAAGGGGGCGCCAAGCCGATCACGCTCATTTCGCACCTGCCCACGGATTGTGCATGAAATAGGGGACGTAGGTGAACACCGCCTCGATGCGGTGAATCTTGCCGTCGCGGATGCGGAACGCCTCTAGCAGGCTGATCGAATTGGGCCATTTCATCGCGGTGCGCATCGTCGCGCCATTGGTCAGTTTGTAGCTGTCGAAATAATTGGCGTGGTCGAAGAAACCCGAGGCGACCACGACTCCGCGCTCTTCGTCGACGATCGGAAACAGCCGCTCGCGCACGCGCTTGTTGATGCGATAGAGGCCCAGCTTGAACTGCGCCTCGCAACCCTGCGCGATCGCCGAGGCATTGCCGCCGCCGCCGCCGCTTGCTGGCGGCGGACCTCCCGATCCGGCTGCCGGCGGCGGTCCGCCTGATCCCGGGGCGGGCGCGCCGGTTGGAGCGCCCTTCGGCACGGCCGTCGTGCTGATCCCATTTTCGAGCCGCGCGCACTCCTCGTCGAACGGCGCGAACACGGTGCCGTCATTATACTCGACCGTGTTGAAATAGCTCTGCGCGACCGCCACCAGTCGCGCGCGCGGCCGGCGCTGTTCGGCCGGCAACATTTCCTGGAACGCGTGATCATGCTCCATCCTGGTCACCTCGCCGAACGGCGCGGGCAGGCCGGTCTTGCGATGCACGACGGTTTCGACTTCGGTGATCTTCCTGTCGACCACCTTGATCCGCATCGCATAGATCGCCGGCTCGCCATGTTCCCGGACATAGCCGAACCAGGCGGCGTTGCCGGTCTCGGCATCGGCGACTTCGAGCGCATCGGCGGAGACGTCGCTCACCGTCCCCCACAGCCCGTCGCCGATCGCGAGCGGCACATTGTTCTCAGTGAACATCACGCTCTTGGCGGCCGGTACCTCGCTCGGCCTGTGCGCCTTGAGCGCCGCCATATAGCTCCGCGCGAACCCGATCAGGCAGCCGCGGTCGCAGTCGAGCGGATACACTGCGCTGCGTTCGCCGGGGGCTTGGGCGGCGGCGGGGAGGGCGGACAGTGCGGCCAGACCCACCAGTATTCCGCCGAATAATAATACCCTAAGCCGCACTGGCGCTGTAATTCCCCTCCCTGCAAGGGAGGGGCTAGGGGTGGGTGCGCGTAAGCGCGCTTCTGCGGCCTTTGGCATTGGCTTACGCCAACCCACCCCCGACCCAGCGTCGGGTGAACAGCGCCCCGCGCTGTTCAGGCCATGCCGGGGGCATGGCCGGCCCAACACTCTTGCAGGGAGGGGAGCACGGCGCCGCGCGAAGGTCGCACCTGACATCACTGCCCCTTCACCGCATCGTCCGACCAATCCTCATTGGCGCGCGCGATCAGATAGGCGTTGATTGCATTCACCTGCGACGGCGTCAGCAGGTCCTTGAAGCTCGCCATGCCCTTGTCCGCGCGAATGCCGCCGAGCACGATATCGTTGAACTGGCGGCGCGTTTCCGGGCTCATATAGCGAAGGTCCTTGATTCCGCCCTTGGCATCCTCGCCGTGGCAGCTGCGGCAGGTGTTGGCGTAGAGCGCGCGGCCCTCGATCACTTCGGACTCGCTCGCGCGCAGGTAGGGCGGGGCGGGCAGCTTCGGTGCCGGCGGTATCGGCGGCAGCTTGGCGGTGCCGCCAAGCTTGAACACCAGCAGGCGCGACTGCGCGGTCCTCAGGCCGCCGGGGAGGATGCTCACGCCATGCGACGGCGCACCATGCCAGCCGGCATTGACCGCGATATACTGCTCGCCCCCGGCGGTGTAAGTGATCGGGCCGGCCACCGGGATATTGTCGACCGGCATCTGCCACAGCAGCTTGCCGTTGTCGGCGCGATAGGCCGCGAACGTCTTGCCGGTGGTGCCTTCGAACAGCAGGTTCCCGGCGGTCGCGAGGGTGCCCCCCGATCCCGGGAAGGGATAGGGCACGCGGAACGCTTCCCGCTGGTGGACGGGATCCCATGCCAGCAGGAACGCCTTCTCCATCGCATCGGCTTCGGCCTGCAGCTTCTTGCGCAATTCGGGCTGGCTGGCGAAGTCGCGACCCGAATTCGAGCGGAACGGGACCCATTTGAACTTGTCGTCGGGCAACCGCGCGAAGACGTCGGCCTGCACCTGCGCCGAGAAATAGACGAGCCCGGTCTTCGGATTATACGCCATCGGATACCAGCTGTGCGCGGCGAACGCACCCGGCGTCATCAGGTGCGGCGTCGTGCCGTTATGCGCTTCGGGATAGACGATCGGCCGGCCAGTGCGGGGATCGAGTCCGCTCGCCCAGCTGTTCGGGACATAGGATTTGCCCGAGATCACTTTGCCCGTCACGCGGTCGAGCACGTAGAAGAAGCCGTTCTTCGGCGCCTGCATCAGCACCTGGCGCAGCCTGCCGCCGATCTTGAGGTCGGCAAGCATCATCGGCTGCGTGCAGGTATAGTCCCACTCCTCCTCGGGCACCATCTGATAGTGCCAGACATATTTGCCGGTGGTGGCGTTCACTGCGACGATCGAGCAGAGAAACAGATTGTCGCCGCCGCCCGGTGAGCGGAAGTGCTGCATGTGCGGGCCGCCGTTGCCCGTGCCGATGTACACGAGGTTGAGCTTGGGATCGTAGACGATCGAATCCCACGCGGTGCCGCCGCCGCCGTATTTCCACCATTCCCCCGTCCAGGTCCTGGCGGCCATCGGCATCACCGAGTCCGACGCTTCATGATCAGGCCCCTTGGAGGGGTCGCCTGGCACTGTGTAGAAGCGCCACAGCTTCCTGCCGGTCTCGGCATCATAGGCAGTCACATAGCCGCGCACGCCGTAATCGGCGCCGCCGTTGCCGACCACGACCTTGCCGTCGAACACGCGCGGCGCGCCGGTGATCGAATAGGCCCAGCTCGGATCGACGCTCATCTGCGACCAGACTTGCTTGCCGGTCTTGGCGTCGACGGCGATCACGCGACCATCGAGCGCGCCGATGTAGATTTTGCCGTTCCATGCGGCGATTCCGCGCGCACTCGGGCCGCAACACGCCAGTCGCGCCCATTGCCGTTCGACCTTGGGGTCATAGGTCCACAGCGTCTTGCCGGAACGCCCGTCGTACGCCGTGACGATGTTGAAGATCGAGACGTTGTAGAGAATGCCGTCGACGGCGAGCGGCGTGCCTTCGATGCCGCGAAACGTGTTGAGATCGGCATACCAGGCGAGGCCGAGATGCGACACGTTGCTGTCGTTGATCGCCGTGAGCGGGCTGAATCGCTGCTCGTCCCAGGTGCGACCGTACGACATCCAGTTGCCGGCATTGGCGGGGGCATCCG
>Ga0105248_10007455_pt1 | contig 12003 bp, 8 predicted proteins | sample KBSS34metaG_FD_81524 | JGI IMG/M metagenome (GOLD analysis project Ga0105248, IMG submission 81524) | Switchgrass rhizosphere microbial communities from Kellogg Biological Station, Michigan, USA - KBS S3-4 metaG | ecosystem: Host-associated > Plants > Roots > Rhizosphere > Soil | place...
AAGGCCCTCGCAGAGCAGACCCGCAGCGTCCGAATCCCGCTCAACCAGAACTCGCAGCTCATCCGTCTCGCCCGCGCCGAGACGATCCTCGCCCAGGTCCTCAAGCGCGATCCCACCGAGAACGAGATCTCCCGACTCCTCGAGGAGTCGCCCGAGCAGGTCAGAGCAGCGAAGCAGATGAGCTCGACCGAAGTCTCGCTGGACGCCCCCATCGACCGTTCGGACCGTGAAGCCTCCACCCTTGGCGAGCGTTTCGCCGGCGTAGACGGCACCGAGATCGAGGACACGACGGACTACAAGCTCATGAAGGAGTTCATCGAGCGCGTGTTCCGGAAATACCTCACCCCTCGCGAGCGGAAGATCCTCTTCCTGTACTATGGTCTGGACGAGAGCGGGGAGCCGATGACGCTCGAGAAGATCGGAGCGTTGATGGGTGTGACGCGCGAGCGGATCCGCCAGATTCGCGAGCGGGCATTCGAGAAGCTGCGGGAGTCTCCCGACGGGCGGGCCCTCGCCGGATTCTGGCAGGCGGCCTGACCGCAGCGCGCCGCGCTGAACAGGCGGCGCACTTCTGGTGTATGATCATGTACGAGGCGGGGCGGGAGACGACTCCCTGCCCCGCTTCGTGCGTCTAGTCACACCGCGCGCCCCACCAAGCGCCCACCAATGTCGGATCGCCACAAACCAGTTTTCATCGACCACTCCGGACGGCGCTGGCGGCGCATCCGGGTCGCGGCACTCGTACTCGGAGTCGCCACGACGCTGATCGCGCTCGTTCTCGTCGCGTCGGAGCTGATCTACCCGCCGATGCCGCCGCAGCTGGACCTCGCGTCGCTCGATGCGCGCGCCGTCGAGAAGCTCCGCACGAAGCATCCGCTCACGCAGATCGACCGAATGCGGATCGTCTACCGGCGCAAGCTGGCCGCGACGATGAAGAAGTACGGCAGCCCGCACGCCTCGCGGCGTCCGGAGATGGTGCCGGTGCTCGACGTCGGCACGGGGTCGCGTCCCACGCGCACCGACGCGATCGTCGCCGGCTTCTACGTCAACTGGGCCGACAATTCGTTCGCCTCGCTCAAGCGGAACTACGACAAGCTCGATTGGGTGATCGGCGAGTGGGCCTTCGTGCCGAGCAACGCCGACACGCTGCTGCTTCGCGTCAAGCCGCAGGTCATCGAGCTGCTGCACGACCGTCCCGCCGAGACGCGACCGTCGCTCTTCATCATGTTGAGCAACTTCGTCGTCACGGGCTCCGACTCGGCGGCGGGAAAGTTCGACGCGGCGACGGTGCGCCGATTCCTCGGCAATCCGGTCGCCCGTGCCAACGCCATTCGCCAGCTCAAGACGGCGGTGCTCCGGTACGGCCTCGCCGGCACCACGCTCGACATGGAGAACTTCGACGCGAGCCTGCAGAACCAGGTACTCGGCTTCGCGCGCGAGCTGCACGACGCCATGCACTCCATCGGGCGCCTGTCCACTCAGGCAATCGCCGTTAGCGACGACGACGCGTACATCCGGCGCGCGGCGGCGTTGAACGACAAGATCTTCCCGATGCTGTTCGACGAACACTATGGTAGCGGCGACCCGGGCCCGGTCTCGAGCCAACGGTTCTACGTCACCCAGGCGCAGCGCTTCGCTCGCCTCGTCGACCCGTCGAAGCTGATCCTCATGGTCGGGGCGTACGGCTACGACTGGAACGACGCCGAGGCCGTCGTCCGCCACCAGGCAGAGGCCTACGACTTCCAGGAAGTGATGAAGGCCGCGCGCGGGCCCAGCCGACCGCACTCGGCGCTGGATCCCGTGTCGATGAATCCGTACATGCAGTGGACCGATCGGGACTCCACCGATCACGTCCTCTGGTATCTCGACGCGACGACGGCGTACAACCAGATGAAGGTCGGCCACGCGCTCGGCGTGGCGGGACATGCCATCTGGCACCTGGGCGGCGAGGATCCGTCGATCTGGAGTGCCATCGGTAAGGATGGATCCCTGCTCAGCGCCGACAGCCTGCGAAACATGCCTGAGGGCTACGACGCAGAGCTCGATGGAACGGGGGAGATTCTCCAGATCCAGTACGAACCCAAGCCTGGCTATCGGAACATCACCGTCGACGGCCAGGGCTACATCACCTCGGCGTCAATCGTCCAGGTTCCCATTCCGTATGTCGTCGCGCGTACGGGAGGCCAGGACCGCAACCAGCACCGCGTCGCGCTCACCTTCGACGACGGGCCGGACGGGCGCTGGACGCCGATGATCCTCGATACGCTGCGCTCGCGCGGCGCGAAGGCGACGTTCTTCGTCGTCGGCCAGAACGTCGACGTGGATCAGCGCCTGCTCGAGCGCATGTACAATGAAGGGCACGAGATCGGAAATCACACCTACCGTCATCCGAATCTCGCCCTGGCGAGCAACGCGCGCGCCGTGCTCGAGATCGACATGACGACGCAGCTCGTCTCGTCGGTGCTCAATCGCCGCATGGCATTCTTCCGCCCGCCGTACTTCGGAGACGCCGAGCCGACGACGAGCGACGAGCTCGTGCCGGTCGGCATCGCATCGAGGCGACACTACTGGACGATCGGCCTCCACGTCGACTCCGAGGATTGGCGCGAGTCCAACCCGGATTCGATCGTCGCCAACGTGCTCCGCGAGCGCGAGCACCCGCGGGTCAGCGAGGCCACCAGACAGGATTCGACGAGAAGTGTCGTCCTGATGCACGACTCGGGTGGCGATCGGAGCGCGACGGTGGCGGCGCTCGGTCCGCTGATCGACTCGCTGCGCGCACGCGGCGACACGCTCGTCCTCGTGAGCGATCTGGCGGGGATCAGCCGCGACGAGGCCATGCCTCCCCTTCCCCCGACCACGGAAGCGACGCGCTTCTTCATGCGCGCCGGCTTCCTCGCGCTCGGCGTGGGCGAGACACTCATGTTCTGGGTGTTCAGCATCGCCGTGGCACTCGGCATCGGCCGCCTCGCCGTCATCGGCCTGCTCGCTCTGATCGAGCGGCTCCGTGACCACAAGCAGCGCGGTGGCGAGCCGGGTGACTATGCGCCCGGTGTGAGCATCATCGTGCCGGCATACAATGAAGAGAAGGTTATCGTCCAGACGATCGCCTCGCTCCTCAACCAGAAATACGCAGGACCGATCGAGATCGTCGTCGTCGACGACGGCTCGTCGGACGAGACGATCGACATCGTCCGCGAGGCGTACGGCAGCCACCCCTCCGTCTCTGCGTACCGCAAGGAGAATGGTGGCAAGGCGAGCGCGCTGAACTACGGAATCGAACGTGCGCAGCACGAGATCGTGATCGGTCTCGACGCCGACACGATCTTCGACGACGACACCGTCGCCGAGCTGGTGCAGCCGCTGAAGGATCCGAAGGTAGGCGCCGTGGCGGGGAATGCGAAGGTCGGCAATCGCATCAACCTCGTGACGCGGTGGCAGGCGCTCGAGTATGTCACGAGCCAGAACCTCGATCGCCGCGCCTTCTCGCTGCTCGACTGCATCACCGTGGTGCCGGGCGCCGTGGGCGCCTGGCGGCGCTCGGTCGTGCAGCAGGTCGGCGGCTTCCGCGAAGACACGCTCGCGGAGGATCAGGACCTCACGCTCGCCATCCGCCGCTCGGGGCTGTCGGTCGCGTACGCGGACAGCGCGGTGGCGTATACCGAAGCGCCGGACACCCTGCGCGGTCTGGCGAAGCAACGCTTCCGCTGGTCGTTCGGAACGCTCCAATGCACGTGGAAGCACCGCGATGCCTTCCTTCGCCCGAAGTACGGATCGCTGGGGTTCGTCGGACTTCCGAACGTCTTCCTGTTCCAGCTGCTCCTTCCGGCGATCTCGCCGGTGGCGGACCTCATGTTCCTCTGGAGCATCGCGTCGGTGTGGTTCAACGCGCGCGTGCACACGGTGGACGGTCGTCTGGCGTACGCCTTGCCAAACCTCGAGCAGGTCCTGAGCTACTACGCGGTCTTCCTCCTCGTCGACTGGCTCGCGGCGGTCATCGCCTTCCTCATGGAAGGGGACGAAGACAAGAGCCTCACCTGGTCGATCTTCGTGCAGCGATTCGCTTACCGGCAGGTGATGTACTGGGTGGTCGTCCGATCCTTCGCCGCGGCACTGAGCGGCCGTCTCCAGGGCTGGGGAAAGCTGGAGCGGAAGGCGACCGTCTCGCTCCCGGAGCGGCGGCGCCGCCTCTGGGCGCGGTTCGGTGAGTTGGTGCTGCGTCGGCGACGCTACACGTGACCGAACGCATCCCCGCGATCCTGAACGTGAAAGGGGGGTCCGCCGAGGACGCCCGCAAAGCGCTGGAATCGAACGACGCGTTCGAGGTGCACGACGTCGAGCCCGACGCGATCGCGTCGACGATCAACGACGTCGTCGGCGAGGGCGCCGAGCGTGTGCTCGTCAGCGGCGGCGACGGCACCATCGCGACGGCGGCCACGGCGCTCATGAAGACCCCGGCGGAGCTCGCGATCCTCCCCGGCGGGACGCTCAACCACTTCGCGCGCGATCTTGGCATCAGCACCGATGACGATGAGGCGCTCGAGCTCGCCGTCGAGGGACAGACTCGCGGCGTGGACGTCGGGCTCGTGAACGGGCGCGTGTTTCTCAACACCAGCAGCGTGTGCGCGTACGTGCGCTTCGTGCGCATCCGCGAGCGCCTCGAGAAGCGGTTTGGCTATCGCGTCGCGTCCGCGATGGCGGCGCTCCGGCTCCTGTTTCAGTGGACCACCTACGCCGTCGAGCTGGAGGTGGAGGGCGAGCCGCGCATCTATCGCACGCCGCTGGTCTTCATCGGGGTGGGCGAGCGCGAGATCCAGGTGCCCACCCTCGGGAGCCGCGTGAAGGATGGGAAGCGCGGTCTGCACGTCATGGTTGTACGCGGGCGCTCTCGCGCACGCGCGCTCTCGATCGCCCTCGCCGCGGTAGCGCGCGGGGTCGACGCCGTGGCCAAGACGCCCGAGCTCGATGCCTACCTCGTGGATCGCTGCCGGATCAGCCTCCGTCGGCCCACGCGAGTCGCCCTCGACGGGGAGCTGGAGTCGATGCAGACCACGCTCGAGTACGAGCTGCGGCGCGATGCGCTCCACGTCGTCTGCCCGCCGGCGAAGGACGAGGAGAAGGAAGAGGCGGAGAAGGGGGACGAGCAGAAGGGAGACGAGGTCCGGAGCGCCTAGTCGCTCCGCGTCGCGCGTTCTAACTTTCGAGGGTGCCCTCCGATCGGATGATCGCACAGCCGGTCCCTTCCCTCGGCGGGTCCCACGACGAGGGGCTCGCGCGGGCGCTTGCTGCCATCGTCGGCGAGCGGCGGGTGCTCGAACGTGCCGGTGAGCTGCGCGCGTACGAGTCCGACGGACTGCCGGGATACCAGCGACGCCCGTCGCTCGCCGTCTTTCCGGGCACGCGCGACGAGACCATCGCCGTCGTGCGCCTGCTTGCCGAACGTGGTGTGCGCTACGTACCGCGCGGTGCCGGCACCGGGCTGTCGGGAGGCGCGCTGGCCGACGACGTGGTGCTGCTCGGCCTGCATCGCCTGACACGCATCATCTCGATCGATGCGGACAACGCCCGCGCGGTCGTCGAGCCTGGCGTCGTGAACTCGGCGCTGTCTCGCGCCACCGCACCATACGGTCTGCAGTACGCTCCGGACCCATCGAGCCAGACCGCCTGCACGATCGGCGGCAACGTCGCGGAGAACGCCGGCGGACCACACTGCCTGAAGTACGGCGTCACGCTGAATCACGTCCTCGCCGTGACCGCGATCCTCCCGAGCGGCGAGATCGTCGAGCTGGGAAACGCGGTGGGCGAAGCCGGGGGCTACGATCTGCTCGGCGCGTTCATCGGATCGGAAGGTTGCTTCGGGATCGCGCTCGACGTGACGGTGCGGCTCGTGCGCACGCCGCAGGCGATTCATACCCTGCTGGCCGATTTCTCCAGCGTGAACGCGGCGGCGGAGGCGGTGTCCGCCATCATCGCGTCTGGAATTGTGCCGGCCGCGCTGGAGATGATGGACGCCCCGACGATCCAGGCGGTGGAAGCTTCGATCTATGCGGCGGGGTATCCGACGGATGCGGCGGCGATCCTCCTCATCGAGATCGACGGAGCGGCAGCAGGGCTCAGTGAGGATGCGGCACGCGTCACCCGCTTCTGCACCGAAGCCGGAGCGCGTGCCGTGCGTGCCGCGACCGATCCCGCCGATCGCGCTCGCCTCTGGCAGGGACGGAAGAAAGCGTTCGGCGCGATGGGCCGCCTGGCGCCACACCTCGTCATTCAGGACGCGGTGGTACCGCGCACGCGCCTGCCGCAGGTCCTCGCCGAGATCGCCAGCATCGGCCGCAAGCATGGCGTACAGGTGTGCAACGTCTTCCACGCCGGCGACGGCAACCTGCATCCCAACCTCCCGTACGACGCGAGCGATCCCGAGCAGTCCGAGCACGTCCACCATGCGATGAAGGAGATCATGGAGGCGTGCATCGCCGCCGGTGGCACCATCACCGGCGAGCACGGGATCGGATTGGACAAGCTGCCGTACATGGAACGCCTCTTCTCCGACGAGACACTGGGTGCAATGTGCGCGCTGCGCACGGTCTTCGATCCGGACCAGCGGTCGAATCCGGGCAAGGTCGTGCCGGTCCATAGCTGTCGCGAGTGGCACGCAGCACCGTCGGCCCGCCAGCGTCCCGCGTGACCATCGACGTGCTTGCCGACAGCGCGGCGGCGGTGGCCGAGCGCGTGCGCGACGCCAGGTCCACACGGACATCGCTTCGCGTGGCCGGCGCGCGACGGTGGCTCGGCGCGGGACGCCCCTGTCTCGCCACGAACGAGCTCTCGCTCACTGCATTGCGCGGCGTCACGGAGTACGAGCGAGGCGACTTCACGATCACCGTGCGTGCCGCGACGCCGCTCGCCGAGATCGATGCGGTGACCGGGCGAGAAGGACAGTGGCTCGCACTGCAGCCGTTCGGAAGCGCGGACGGGACGATCGGCGCGACGATCGCGACGGCGTCGTGGGGACCACTCGCCTCCGCCTACGGTACCCCGCGCGACCAGCTGCTCGGCTGCGAGGTCGTGACGGGAGTGGGCGAGATCGTGCACGCGGGAGGGCGTGTCGTGAAGAATGTCGCGGGCTTCGATCTCTCGCGATTGATGACCGGCGCGTGGGGAACGCTCGGCGTGATCACCGAGGTCACCGTGCGACTCCGCGCGCGGCCCGAAGTCGATCGCACGCTCGCCATCGTGGCGGAAGGCGGAGTCGACGCATTCTGCAGCGCCGCCTGGCAGTGGCTCCGCGGCAGTCCATACGTGCCACTCGCCGCCGAGCTCTGCTCCGCGACGCTGGCGACGCGGCTCGGTCTCGAGGGACGGACGCTGCTGCTCGTGCGACTCGGTGGCAACGAGGCGTTCGTGCGCGCAGCCGAAGAGTCGATCGCGACGCTCGGCACGGCGCTGAACGTGGACGCCGACGTCTGGACGCGGCTCCGCACGCTGGAGCCGGCCGCTTCGGCGGTGGTACGACTCGGTTCCCTCCCCTCCGAGCTCGGGCCGCTCTGGTCCGCGGCGTCGAGCGTCGTCGAGCGCGCCGGCGGATGGACGCACGCGACGCTCGAGCGCGGTGTCGTGCGCTGCGTCGTGCCCGCGGGCGACGGCGAGAAGGAGCACACGCAGATCCGGGGTATCATCGAGCAACTTCACGCTCCCGGCTCGCGCGTCGTCGAGCAGCTGCCCGCGCCGCTGTGGGATTCAGTCGCTGCGCCCGCGGGCGACCGTCTGTCGTCCGCCGTTCGCCGCACCTTCGATCCGGACGGCGTGCTCAACCCAGGCATCCTGGCCCCGCTTTCGTGAACGCACCGACTCGAAGCGCGACCCCCTGCGCGATCCCCGATCTGCCGCTCGCGAACGAGATCGCGGGGATCGACGCCTGCGTGCACTGCGGCTTCTGCCTGCAGTCGTGCCCGACGTATCTCACGCTCGCCGACGAGAACGACAGTCCGCGCGGGCGCATCGTGCTGATGCGTGCGCTCGTCGAAGGCACGCTCCCCGTCAGCGATCCCGACGTCCGCACGCACATCGACCGCTGCCTCGGCTGTCGCGCGTGCGAGACCGTATGTCCGTCCGGCGTGCCGTACGGACAGATGCTCGAGGCGACGCGTGCCACGCTGACGACGAACGAGCGCCACGCACCCATCGCGCGTGCGATCCTGTTCGCGTTCGCGCGGCCGGTTCTGCTCTCGCTCGCCATGCTCGGCGGCCGCATCGCCCGCGCGCTGCGCATCTCGGCTCTGCTGTCGCGACTGCCCGGTCGATTCGGCTTCTCGATGGCGATGCTCGAGTCGACGCGGGCGCCGCTGCGCCGCTCCGGCTACGCGCCCCGGGGTGACGGCAGCCGCGGCACCGCGACGCTGCTCACCGGATGCGTGATGGAGGGGCTCTTCACCGAGACCAACCGCGCGACGGAGCGGACGCTCACCGCGAACGACTTCGCGATGGTGCGCACCTCGGGACAGGGCTGCTGCGGCGCGCTGCACGCGCATGCGGGCGACCTCGAGACCGCGCGCCGTCTCGCCCGCCGCAACATCGCGGCATTCGAGGCGTCGGGTGCGGAGTACGTCGTGGTCAACGCGGCGGGCTGCGGCGCGATGATGAAGGAGTACGAGCATCTGCTCGAGCGCGACCCGGCGTGGCGAGACCGAGCGGCGAAGTTCTCGACGATTGTTCGCGACGTGAGCGAGCTGCTCGCGCTCGCCGGCCCTCGTTCCGGCGGCCCTGTCGATCGAAAGGTGACATACGACGCGCCATGCCATCTGCTGCACGCACAACGGGTGACGTCGCCGCCGTTGCGCGTCCTCGGTGCCGTGCCGGGTCTGGCGCTGGTTCCGCTGGAAGGAAGCGAGCACTGCTGCGGCAGCGCGGGGATCTACAACCTCATCGAGCCCGACGTCAGCAACACGGTATTGGCACCGAAGCTGGCGAACATCGCCGATACACGTGCATCGCTCGTCGCCACGGGAAATCCCGGCTGCCTGATGCAGATCGGCGCTGGCCTGCGCCAGGCGGGAAGCGACGTGCGCGTCGTGCATCCCGTCGACTTGCTCGACGCCTCGTATGCCGCGGCAGGAGCCGCGGGCCCGAGCGACGCGCCGTTCAACGAGACGCGCCCGCTTCCATAGGTGCAGTGGCGCCTCGATAGAGCCGGCGATTATTTACCGGTCATGGCCGATGCGGTGCTGCTGGACTGGGAGGGGCTACTCACTGATACCTCGGAGAGCCGGCGCGCAGCGATCGCGCTCGCGCTCGCCGCGGAGGGAGTGGCCCTGGACGAGGACGCGTACGACGATCGCTTCGCCGGTCGTTCGCTGCGCAGCATCGTCGCGTCGGCGCTGGAATGGCGCGCCGGCGACGACACGCTCGTCGAGCTCATGACGCGCCGTGCCCAGCGCGAGCTCGCGACGCGCCTCGCCCAGGGATTCGTCGTCGTGCCCGATGTCATCCGCTTCGTGGAGCATGCCCAGCTTCGCGCACCTGTCGCGATCGTGACGGCGGCAGGGCGAGACGAGACCGACGCCGTGCTCCAACTCGCCGGACTTCGCGATTCGTTCTCGGCCATCATCACCGCCGACGACGTTCCGGATGACACACCGTCGCGCGCGCAGTTCGATGCGGCGCTGGCGCATCTCGAGCGTCGCCGCGCGAGCCCCCTTCTGCGCGAGCGTGTGCTCGCGCTGGTGACCACGCGACCGGGGATTCTCGCCGCACGCGAGGCCGGCATCAGGACGATTGCCGTCGGCGCGCCGGCACACGTCGCCGTGGAGGCGGACGGCGCGCTCGAGTCGATCGCCCGCGCGACACTCGACACACTGGATACGCTCGTCGGCATCCCGACGAACCGACTCGCATGAGCACGCGGCCGGCTCCCGAGATGAACCTGACGATTGGCGACGTCGGCGGACGGAGCGTGGTGCTGGCGTACGGCAGCGTGGCTGCCGAATACGAGGCGCTGCACACCCGCGCGGCGGTATTCGACCGGAGCCATCGCGGTCGGCTTCTCGTGAAGGGGCCGCGCGCCGCCGAGATGGTGACGGGGCTGGTGACGAACGACGTCACCGCGCTCGCGCCCGGTCAGGGTTGCTACGCCGCAGCGCTGACGGCGAAGGGGAAGATCGTCGCCGACCTGCGCGTGTTCGTCGAGGAGGAGGGGATTCTCGTCGACGCGCCACCGCGCGCGGCTGCGGCGTGGGCGGCGATGGTGAAGAAGTTCGTGAATCCGCGCATCGCGGCGCACAGTGACGAGAGCGCTACGCTGCGCGACCTCGGGATCTTCGGGGTGAACGCGCGCCACGTTGTCAGCGAGCTGACCGGCATTCAGGCACCGGCGTTGACGGCGCTCCCGCCGTACTCGCACGTGAGCGTGCAGCTCGACGGTGCAACGCTTCTCGTCGTGAAAGTCCCCGATCTCGAGCTGGAAGGATTCGAGCTGATCGTTCCAGCGGATGCGTTCGACACGCTCTGGACGCGTGCCGTCGCGGCGGGCGCCGTACCTGCCGGCCTCGAGGCGTGGGACATCGCGCGTGTCGAGGCGGGGCGCCCGGAGTGGGGGATCGACATCGACGACAACACGATCCCGCAGGAAGCCAACTTCGACGCGCTGCACGCGATCTCCTACACGAAGGGATGCTACGTCGGCCAGGAGACGGTGGCGCGCGTCCACTTCCGCGGCCACGTGAACAAGCATCTGCGCGGTGTGCGCGCGGCCGGGATGGATCCGCTGCGCTCGGGTGCGACATTGCACGACGACACGGGCAACCAGGTGGGCGACGTGCGCAGCACAGCGCGATCGCCGCGACTCGGCGCCATCGCGCTCGCGATGCTCCGTCGCGAGGTGGAGGCCGGCGCCACGCTCGTCGCACGCTGGACCGACGAGGGCGAATCGGGCGGAGGCGAGGCCCGCTCGGTGGAGCGTCGCGTCGACGTCGCCATGCTTCCCTTCTCCGTGTAGCCGATGCCGACGGCCCTCGTGACCGGCGCGACGGGCCTCGTGGGAATGCATCTCGTTCCGCGTTTGCAGCGCGAAGGCTGGCGCGTACGCGCACTCGTGAGGGATCCTGCACGCGCTGGCCTGCTCAGCCGTGCCGACGTCACGCTGGCCACCGGCGACGTGCTCGAGACGACGGGATTCGAGCGCGCCGCACGCGGCTGCGACGTCGTCTTCCACGCCGCGGCGGTCATCACGCCGCGCGGTGGATGGGAAGCGTACCGCCGGCCGAACGTGGAGGGTACGCGAAACGCGATCGCCGCCGCGACCAGCGCAAAGGCGCGGCTGGTGCACGTCAGCAGCGTCGCCGTCTACGGCGACAACGATCGCTACGCGGCGGATGGCAGGAAGACGGACGAGAGCTCTCCCCTCGGGCGCATCCCGGACACCTCGTTCTACGCACGCTCCAAGCGCGAGTCGGAGGCGCTCGTGTTCGAGGCGCAGCGGACCGGCGCGCTCTGGGCGACGGCGGTGCGTCCCTGCGTGCTCTACGGGCCATTCGACCGACAGTTCATTCCGCGTCTCGCGCGCACGCTGCGGCACGGATTCGCCCCGGTCATCGCCGGCGGGCACAACACGCTCGCGATCGTTCACGCGGCCAACGTGGCCGACGGGATGGTGCGCGTGGCGCAGCACGACGCGGCGAACGGCCGCGCGTTCAACCTCGCGAACGACTACGACATCACCGCGCGCGATTTCTTCGAGCGCGCGGCCATGGGCATGGACAAGCGATTGCGGATCGTGTCGATCCCATTCGTGGTCGCACGTGCCGCGTTCGGAACCTTCCGGACGCTCGCACCGATGATCGTCGGTGACCGGTTCAACGTGGCATCGAACGCTTCACTGAACTTTCTCGCGCGGGACAATCCGTTCAGCTCCGAGCTTGCGCGAAAAGAGCTGGGCTGGAATCCACCCGTGCATCCGGAAGAGGGCGTCGTGGATGCATTCCGCTGGTGGGCGGCGCATCACTAACGCGC
>Ga0105248_10007457_pt1 | contig 12001 bp, 10 predicted proteins | sample KBSS34metaG_FD_81524 | JGI IMG/M metagenome (GOLD analysis project Ga0105248, IMG submission 81524) | Switchgrass rhizosphere microbial communities from Kellogg Biological Station, Michigan, USA - KBS S3-4 metaG | ecosystem: Host-associated > Plants > Roots > Rhizosphere > Soil | place...
AGTAGCGTTGCTCGATGACCTTGAGGAGATGTTCCGGATCGACGTAGTCGCCCGCCTTCTGCCGAGGTGGCAGCTTCAGCTTCTCTCGCGGCAATTCCTTGTAAGGCACGCGCTTCAGGATGTCGCTGATGATGTTCAGCCGCACGCTCTTCTTGCGATCCGACGGGGCCACCCGCCACGGCGCGAAGTTGGTATCGGTGGCGGCGAACATCGCATCGCGGGCGCGCGAATAGTCGTACCAGCGGCTGTACGACTTCAGGTCCATCGGCGAGAGCTTCCAGACCTTGCGTCCGTCGTCGAAGCGCGATTTCAGCCGTCGCGTCTGCTCCTCGGGACTGACCTCGAGCCAGTACTTGAGCAGGATGATCCCCGACTCGATGATCGCCCTCTCGAGCAGCGGAACGACCTTCAGGAAACGGTCGCTCTGCTCCGGGGTGCAAAAGCCCATGACGCGCTCGACGCCGGCGCGGTTGTACCAGCTGCGGTCGAAGATGACGACCTCTCCGGCCGCCGGCAGGTGCTGCACGTAGCGCTGCATGTACATCTGCGACTTCTCGCGCTCGGTCGGCGCGGGCAGGGCGATGACCCGAAAGACGCGCGGGCTGACGCGCTCGGTGATCGCCTTGATCGTGCCGCCCTTGCCGGCGCCGTCGCGGCCCTCGAAGACGATGCAGACCTTCGCTCCCGCGTGCGCGACCCAGAGCTGGAGCTTCACCAGCTCGACATGCAGCTTGCGGAGCGCCTTGTCGTATTCCTTGGCCGACAGGTCGTGTCCGGACGCTTCGTCGGAAGGGCCGGCGCTCGGGGTCGGGACCGACCCGGACGAAGCCGTGCTTGCCGGCGCGCGCCTTGTCTTGCTCTGGGTACGGACGTTCATGATCGATCGGTCTCCTTCGCTCAGGCGGGGCCGCCCAGCTGGCCGCCCAAGTGGCTCCTGATCTGCTCGCGGATCGCGGTGACCAATCCCTCGGTTTCGGCCGGGCCCAGCGCGTCGACGGACTTTTCCTTGACGACGAAGCCCATCAGCATCGCCTCCCTGAGCTTCTTGAAGGAAAGCGGATTGCTGGTGCCGCACACGGACTCGTCGTTGCGGAGGACCGCGTCGATGACGCCGGGGTCGAGGAGCCTGACCTTGCAGATGGTCGCCTGGCGCGCCATCTCCGACATCAGGTCGCCCATCTGGCGACCCCAGTACCTGCCTCTGATCTGCTCACTCATGGCGCACTCGCGTAGGTTGCCCGGCCCGGGCAATCCGACCGAGTGTAGGAAGCGCGCGCGCCGCGATCTATAGGCCTTTGGGGCAGTGGGTCGACGGTGCTCCTTCGGTCGGCCACCACGTCCCTGGGCCCGAAATGCGTCAGGCCATGATGTTGACGCCGCCATCGACGTACAGCGTCTCCCCGGACAGGCGGCGCGCATACGGCGTCGCCAGGTAGGCACAGGTGAAGCCGACGTCCATGATGTCGACGAGCTCGCCCATCGGCGCACGTTGCGCCGCCTCGGTGAGGAGAAGGTCGAAGTCCTTGAGCCCGGACGCGGCGCGAGTCTTCAGCGGACCCGGAGAGATCGCGTGGACGCGGATTCCCTTGCCGCCCAGCTCATAGGCGAGATACCGGCAGCACGCTTCGAGCGCCGCCTTCACCGGACCCATCACGCTGTACGTGGGAACCACCTTGCTCGCGCCGTGATAGCTCATCGCCATCATCGTGCCGCCGTTCTTCATCAGCGGCGCCGCGAGCCGGGCCATGCGAACGAACGAGTGGCAGGAGATGTCCATCGCCGTGGCGAATCCCGACGCCGAGCAGTCGAGCAGGCCGCCCTGCAGGTCTTCCTTGGGTGCGAAGGCGATCGAGTGGACGAGGATGTCGAGCTCGCCCCACTTTTTGCCGATCGCATCGAACACCGCTTCCAGCTCGCCGTCGACGGCGACGTTGAGCGGCAGGAACAGCGCTGCATCGAGCTCGCGCGCGAGCGGCTCGACGTGGGGTCGCGCCTTCTCGCCCTGGTAGGTGAGGGCGACGTCGGCGCCGAGCTCGCGGAACGCCTTGGCGCAGCCGTAGGCGATCGAGCTGTCGTTGGCCACGCCGACGACCAGCGCCTTGGCGCCTTTCAGGGCCGGGTGGGGAACCGGGGGGGCCATGGCATTTCCTTCCTTCTGACTCGTTGGCTGATCGAACGGGCTCGCGATCGCTCCGGCTTCATGCCGCGACGCGGCGAGCGGTCCTGCGAGGAGCTTTCTTCGCCGCGACGGCTCGGGAGCCGCCGGCGAACAGCGCTTCGAGTTTCTTCAGACGGGCAGCGCCTTCGCCTCCGGCGCTGCCTGCGGCCGTGGCGGTGCGCCGGATCGCCTCGAGAATGCGTTTGCGCTTGTTTGCGTCGGCCGGCAGCATGTTGGGGATGGCGGCCAGCGCGGCCTCGACGTCGAGAACGAGGCTGAAGTACTGTTCGCGGACGGTCTGCTTGAAATCCTGCAGCGTCATCCCCTCGTTCTCGGCACGGATCTCGCGCAGGGTGTTGAACGAACGCTCATCGGCGCCCGATCCGCCCATGCCGATGTAGAGCAGGGCCCTGATCGCCGCCTCGCGAGGGCCTCCCTCGACGATGCCCCCCTTCAGCTCGGAGATGCGCTCCCTGATGCGGGCGATGCGCTTGGGATCCATCGCCGGGCGCGGCCGCGGCACGCCATCGGGCGACGCCGTCCCGACCATCGCCTGCAGCGCGGGCGAGCTGTAGATCGCCAGGAAGAGCTTCTCCATGGCAGCGTCGCGCTGATCGCGGTAGCCGTCGAGGGCGGCGATGATGCCGTCCGAAACCGTCTGCTGCCATTTCAGCAACGGGTTGTCCGGCGTTGCCGGCTGGCGCTTCTCGCGCACCTGCTCGGCCAGCTCGGCGACGGGCTTCATCAGCGGGTTGCGATCCGAGAAGATCTCGAACGGCAGCTCGGTGCGCTTGGCCTCCTTCAGCCACTCGGCGCTCTGCTCCGTCATGAACGCCTTGACGAAAGGCTGGACCATCGTCCGGTAGATGCCCAGGTTGATCTCCGACACCCGCCGCACGGTCGCGAAGCGGCGCTCGTTCTCGGGGTCGGGCTGGACGATCGCGCGGACATCGTCCAGGGTGCGCGGCTCGAAGCGAACGATCCAGTCGCCGCCGATCGCTTCCGGGTTGGCCGATTCGGCGGTCTTGCGCGTCAGCACGGCCTCGTAGAGACCGGGCGGGAGCACGTCGATCAAGTCGATGTTGGAGGCGAATTCCTGATGCTCTTTCTTCGCGACACCGCCCGACACGAAGATGCCGAGGTGGCCGACGGTGTCGTGCACGGCGTAGATGATCGTCTGGCCGCAGGCGCGGATCTCGTCGTCGCTGCCGTAGAGGTCGTGGATCCAGCCGAGCGCCTGCTGCGGCGGGGTGATGTTGTCGCCCTTGGAGCAGAAGCAGACGATCGGCGAGCGGATGTTGCGCAGGTCGACTCGCTCACCCGAGCGGGTGATGATCTCGGCGGTCGCGAGCCGGTTGCCGACGAAGAGCTCGTCGACGATCCACTGGATCTCCTCGGCGTTGAGGTTGACATGGCCGCCCCACCACTTCTCGAACTCGATGTAGCGGGGACCTTCCTTGTCGACGTTCGCCCAGAGGTTGTATTGCTTGGTCCAGAGGGTGTTCGACGGGTTCAGGTTCTCGAAGTTCTCGACCAGCATGCCGCCGTCGAACTTGCCGTTGCCGAGGTCGCTGGCGAGCGCGGTCATCCAGCTGCCGCCGGCCAGTCCGCCGGTGTAGCGCATCGGGTTTTCGCCTTCGACGCCGGCCCAATACGACAGCGGCGAGCCGGCCACGATGATCGGGCCGAACAGCTCCGGCCGGATTCCGGCCACGAGCAGCACGGACCAGCCGCCCTGGCAATTGCCGATGACGCAGGGCTTGCCGTCGGCGTCGGGGTGCAGGGCGATGACCTCCTCGAGGAACCTCGCCTCGGCGGTCATGATGTCTTCGATGGTCTGGCCGGGCATCGGCTCTGGCGTGAAGCCGACGAGGTAGGCCGGGTGGCCGGCGGCCATCGCCACGCCGAGCTCGCTGTCGGCCTTGAAGCCGCCGATCCCCGGGCCATGCCCGGCGCGCGGATCGACGACGACGAACGGGCGCTTGCGCTCGTCGACCTTCATCCCGGCCGGGGGATTGACCCGGGCGAGAAGATAGTTGACGGGCTTGTCGAAGGTGCGAGCGTCGAGCACCAGTTCGGAATCGAACCGCAGCACGTGCGGCACCTCCCTGGCCTTTTCCTTGTAGTACTGGTCGCTGCGCTGCCGCATGACGTCCCAGAACAGCACGGTGCGCTGGATGGCGTCGGTCATGTACTCGCCGACCGGACCCCAGGGTTGCAGGTCGGCGGTCTTGCCGGTATTGGCGGGGGTGGTCTTTGCCATATCAATCTCTCTGTGTCCGGGGAGGGGTCGCCGAGACGTCGCGGACCGACGACCGTCTCGAAGTTTGCGCAAGTGCGGGATCGCTCTTCAGGCCATCCTTCGACGGCTAGGCGTGCAGCACGCGGCGCGTGTGGCGGGCGATCATCAGCTCTTCGTTGGTCGGCACGACCCACGCGTCGACCGAGCCCGTCGCCTCGCCGATGCGCGGGCCTCCGTTGCGATTGGCGTCGTCGTCGAGCTTCACGCCGAGCCAGCTCGCTTCCTGGCAGACGCGCGCCCGGATCTCGGCGCTGTTCTCGCCGATCCCGCCGGTGAAGACGATCGCGTCGAGACCGCCCAGCGCCGCGGCCAGCGAGCCGAGCTCGCGTCCGATTCGATAGACGTAGAGATCGATGGCGAGCCGGGCGGCCGGCGCATCGCTCGCCAGCAGCGTGCGCATGTCGCTCGACACGCCGGAGACGCCGAGCAAGCCGGACTGGCTGTAGATCAGCTTCTCGATCGCCCGTGCGTCCATGCCGCGCTGATCGAGCAGGTAAAGGATGACGCCGGGATCGAGGGCGCCGCAGCGAGTGCCCATCGGCAGCCCGTCGACCGCCGTGAATCCCATGGTGCTGGCGACGCTGCGGCCGCCCGACAGCGCGCACATGCTCGCGCCGTTGCCGAGGTGCAGGACGACGCATCGGCCGCTCGCCGCCTTCGGGTCGAGCTGCGGCAGGACGGAGGCGATGTACTCGTACGACAGGCCGTGGAAGCCGTAGCGCCGCACGCCGGCGTCGTGCAGCTCGCGCGGCAGGGCGAACATCTGCGCGAGCTCGGGCTGGGCGCGATGGAACGCGGTGTCGAAGCAGGCCACCTGGGGCAGTTCGGGCCGGCGCTCGAGCAAGAGCCGGATCGGCGTCAGGTTGTGCGGCTGGTGCAGCGGCGCGAGCGGAACGAATTGCGCCAGGTCCTTCAGCACCACGCCGTCGACGCGCACCGGCCGCGCGTAGGGGAGCCCGCCGTGGACGACGCGGTGGCCGATTCCAGTGAGTTGCATCTCGCCGAGCCGATCGCGAACGAATTCGACGATGTGCTCGAGCGCGCCGTCGTGGCCGATGGCGGTCCCTTCGGCCCAGGAACGCGTCGAGACGATGGCACCGGCCGGATCCTTGGCGACGAAGCGCGGCGCCGTGTGGATGGCCTCGGCCTGGCCGCGCACCACCAGATCGAGGTCGGCGCCGCCGAACAGAGAGAACTTGATGCTCGACGATCCCGCGTTGAGGACCGCGATCGACTCGCTCATCACGCCGCCACCGTTCGTTGCAGGTCTTCGCGCCGTGCCTTGGCCACGAGGGCCGCGACCGCGCAAGAGGCCAGCCGGGTCGAGACCGAGTCGGCGCGGCTGGTCAGGATGACCGGCACGCGCGCGCCGAGGACGATCCCCGCCGCATCGGCGTCGGCCATGAAGCTGAGGCTCTTGGCCAGCATGTTGCCGGCTTCGAGGTCGGGGACGACGAGGATGTCGGCCTGTCCGGCGACCGGCGAGCTGATCTTCTTGATCTTCGCGGCGCCGAGGTCGATCGCGTTGTCGAGCGCGAGCGGCCCGTCGAGCACGCCGCCGGTGATCTGGCCGCGCTCGGCCACCTTGCATAGCGCCGCGGCTTCGATGGTCGAGGGCACCTTCGGGTTGATCGTTTCCATCGCCGACAGGATCGCGACCTTGGGCTGCGGCATGCCGAGCGCGTGGGCGAGGTCGATCGCGTTCTGGACGATGTGGACCTTGTCCTCGAGCGTCGGAAAGATGTTGACTGCGGCGTCGGTGATGATGACGACGCGGTCGATGGCGGGCACGTCCATGACGAAGCAATGGCTGACCCGCCGGCTCGTGCGCAGGCCCGTGTCGCGCTTCACGACGGCGGCCATGATCTCGTCGGAGTGGAGGCTCCCCTTCATCAGCATCTCCGCCTTGCCTTCACGCGCGAGGCGAACGGCAGTCTCGGCGGACCCGACGCTGTGCGGCGCATCGACGATCTCCAGACCAGAGATGTCGATCCGGAACTGGTCGGCGATGGCCGCGATGCGCGCCTTGGGTCCGACCAGGATCGGGCGAATGAGACCCAGCTTCGCGGCGTCCGCGGCGCCGCGCAACGAGCTCTCGTCGCACGGATGCGCGACCGCGCAGGGCGTCGCCGGCAGCGCCTTGCAGCTGGCGATCAGGGCCTCGTACTTGTCGTGCTGTCGTTCTGACATGGCTGCTTTACCTTTGTGGTATTCGGCTTCGAGCCGGGGGGTCGATCGTGATCGCATGCCGGTGGCGGCTCTTCCATCGTGCAACGTTCGTGCCGGCGGGGCTTGATGACCGTCAAATGTCGCCCCGCGAGCGCCGCCCTGAGGAGCCGCTAGATCGCCATCTCCCGCACCTCGTCCGCGACGACGAGCACCGCCTCGGTCGCGTCGAGCACTTGCTGCACCGACACGCCGGGAGCGGTTTCCATCAACGTGGCGCGCCCGCCGGGAAACGCGATCACGGCCAGCTCGCTTACCAGCAGGTCGACCGGCCGCGCCGAGGTCAGCGGCAGGGAGCACGCCTTGACCACTTTCGACTTGCCCTTGGCGCTGTGCTGCATGGCGATCACCACGCGCTTGGCGCCGGAAGCGAGGTCCATCGCGCCGCCCATTCCCGGAACCATCTTGCCCGGGATCATCCAGTTGGCGAGGTGGCCGGACTGATCGACCTGCAGTCCCCCGAGCACCGTCATGTCGACGTGGCCGCCGCGGATCAGGCCGAACGACATCGCGCTGTCGAAAGTGCTCGCCCCCGGCAGCGCGGTCACCGGCTTGCCGCCGGCGTCGGTCAGCAGCCGGTGATGCATTCCTTCCTCGGGCACCGCGCCGGTCCCGATCAGCCCGTTCTCGGACTGGAAGTAGACCTTGATGCCCGCCGGAACGTAGCTGGCGACCTGGGTCGGGATGCCGATGCCGAGGTTGACCAGCATCCCGTCGCGCAGCTCGAGCGCGATGCGTCTGGCGATCACGGTCTGGGCGTCCATGGGTCAGCTTTGCGCGATGAGGTAGTCGACGAGCGGCGCCGGCGTGACGACGTGGTCCGGCGCGATCAGCCCCACCGGAACGACGTTGTCGACGGCGACGATCACGATGTCGGCAGCCATCGCGATCACCGGATTGAAGTTGCGACCCGTCAGCGCGTAGGCGAGGTTGCCTTGGTAGTCGGCCATGAAGGCATGGACCAGCGCGAAGTCGGCGCGCAGCGCGGGCTCGATCAGGTAGTCCTTGCCGGCGACCGTGACCTTCTGCTTGCCCTCCTCGACCACCGTGCCGACGCCGGTAGCGGTGAGGATCCCGCCGAGGCCGAAGCCGCCGGCGCGGATCCGCTCGATCAGCGTTCCCTGCGGCACCAGGTCGACCTCCATCTCGCCGGCGATCATCTGCTGCTGGGTTTCCGGATTCATGCCGATGTGGCTGACGATCGCCTTCTTCACCAGCCGAGCACGCACCAGCTTGCCGATGCCCACGCCGGGCATCGCGGTGTCGTTGCCGATCACGGTGAGATCGCGCTTGCCCTGGCGCACCAGCTCGTCGACGATGGACTCGGGAGTCCCGACGGCCATGAAGCCGCCGATCATCAGGCTGGCGCCGTCGGGGATCAGCGCCACCGCATCGGCCAGGGAGAGCGTTCGCATCGTGCTTTCTCGACGTGACCACGCGTGCGCCATCTCTCGCCGCATGGCCTTTCCGCCATTAGGAGGGAGCGGCCTATGAGTGTCCATTGCACCTAAGGGAAGGGAACCAAGCAACGCCACTGTCACGCTTGCTGCGCATGGGGGCGCACTGGCATCATCAGCGCCGGGCTCAGGGAGACTCTGTGGACGTCTGTTCCGGCTGCGGTGAGTTTCAATGTCGCGGCCTCCTGTCGTGCTCGACAGCGGCAGGACCTTTCGCCAAGGACGCGACGTCCGTCCTGGCGAGGGTTCGCGGCGCATCCCTCACCGAAACCCAGCGAGACTCGCTGACACCCGATCAGGTCGTGCAGAAATTCCTCGAGGGCAACGAGCGATTTCTCTCCGGCAGGCAACGCGACCGCGACTTCCTCGGCGAGATGAAGTCCAGCGCGGAGGGCCAGTACCCGGCCGCGATCGTCCTCTCCTGCATCGATTCGCGGACGCCTGTCGAGGTCATCTCCGATCTCGGCATCGGCGACTCGTTCAACGCCAAGGTGGCGGGCAACGCGGTCAACGACGACATCCTCGGCTCGATGGAATATGCGTGCGCCGTCGCCGGCGCCAAGGTGGTCCTGGTGATGGGCCATACCTCCTGCGGCGCCATCAAGGGAGCGATCGACAACGTCGTCCTGGGCAACCTGACGCTGCTGCTGGCTCGCTTCAAGGCGGCGATCGACGAGACGGTGTTCGAAGGCGCGCGGACGTCGAAGAACGCCGCCTTCGTCGATGCGGTCGCGCGAACGCAGGCGCTCAAGTCGGCCCGGCAGGTGCGTCAGCGCAGCCCGCTCCTGGCCGGTCTCGAAGCCGAGGGAAAGATCAAGATCGTCGCTTCGATGTACGACGTCGCGACCGGAGTGGTGACTCTGGTCTGACGCGACGCCGATTCGGAGAAGACCGAATCGGAGAGCAGTCCTCGGAGGCTAGCGGCGCTCGTACTGCGTCGCGCCGAACAGCACCTCGCGCTCGGCGGCGCTGCGCAGCGGCTTGCGCAGGCCGGCGAGCACCTCGACGCCGCGCTGGACCGCCGGCCGCGCCGCGACGCGGTCGAACCAGTCCTTCAGGTTCGGATAGTCGGCCCAGTCGATGCCCTGGTTCTGCCACGAGCGAAGCCACGGGAAGATCGCGATGTCGGCGATCGTGTATTCATCGGTGGCGATGAACGCCTGCGTCGCGAGCCGCTTGTCCATGACGGCGTACAGGCGCTTCGCCTCGTTGCTGTAGCGGTCGATCGCGTAGGGGATTTTCTCGGGGGCGTAGAGGCGGAAGTGGTGCGTCTGGCCGAGCATCGGCCCGACGCTGCCCATCTGGAACATCAGCCATTCGAGCGTCTGGTAGCGGCCGCGCAGATCGTCGGGGAGGAAGCGGCCGGTCTTGGCCGCCAGGTAGACCAGGATCGCGCCCGATTCGAAGAGCGAGATCGGCCGGCCGTCGGGTCCGTCGGGATCGACGATCGCCGGGATCTTGTTGTTCGGGCTGATGGCGAGGAAATCCGGCTTGAACTGGTCGCCGGCGCCGATGTTCACCGGGATCGCGCGGTACGCGAGGCCGCATTCCTCGAGCATCACATGGACCTTGTGGCCATTGGGCGTGGCCCACGAATACACTTCGATCATCGCGCTGCGTCTCCGTTGCGAAAGGCGCAGGGCGCCGGCGCACGACTTTAAGCCCGCGCGCGCCAACGATCGGAGACGGTCATGCTCGAAGCGATCAAGGGCCTGTTCGCGCGCGCCGCGCGCCGGGCCGAAGGCGACGCGATCGCCGGCTGGGCGAAGCGCAGCGGCCACGTCTACAAGCGCGAGAAGGACGGTGACGGCTTCGCCATCGACGGCCGCTTCGAGGGCACGCCGTGGCGGCTCGAATGGGGCCGGCCGCAGCGGCGCTACATCGAGGGCCACGAGCTGCGCCTGCGCATGGTCCTCGGCCTGCCGCCCGACCTGCAGATGCTGCTGATGACCAAGCCGCTGCGCGAGCGCCTCGCCAACGACGCCTTCGAGCAGGCGACCCAGAGCAACCAGACGGCGGTCAACGACGTCGCCGGCGAGGAGGCGCGCTGGCTGGTCGTCTTCCCGAAGATCTCGCTCGCCGGCTCGCAGATCCTGCGCAACTGCTTCGCCGGCGTCGCCAGCATCCAGCACGAGGGCCGCGCCTGGATCGACGGGTCGCTCGCGCACGCGCTCGAGCGCGCCGCGGCGAGCTGGCTGCTCGCCCAGCCCCCGTTCCTGCTCATGACCTTGCGCGGCCGGATCTATCTGCGCCTGCAGCTGGAAAGCGCCGACGAAAACGATCTCGCCGCCGCCGTCGCCCTGTTCGGAACCGCCGCCGCCGCGGCGCGACGCGTCGCCCGCGCCCGCCGCGAAGAGCCCGTCGCCTGGACGACATCGATGACCAGCGCCTGGCAGTCTCTCCCGCCGGACCGCCCCGGATAGGCCATGCGAGGCCGCCCCGGATAGGGCCTGCGAGGCCCTATCCGGGACGGCCTTGGCGGGCCGTGGACAGGAGACGGCTCCTTCCCCGCTTCGCTCCCCTTCCTCCGGGAGGAAGGGGCGGGCTCCTTCGGAGCCCCTTGTCAGGCGTGGCGGCCGAGCTCGATCTTTGCGATCGCGTTGCGGTGGACTTCGTCGGGGCCGTCGGCGAAGCGCAGCGTGCGCGCGCCGGCGTAGAAGCCAGCGAGCGGGAAGTCGTCGGAGACGCCGCCGCCGCCGTGCACCTGCATCGCCCAGTCGATCACCTGGCACGCCATGTTCGGCGCGACGACCTTGATCATCGCGATCTCGGCCTTCGCCGCCTTGTTGCCGGCGACGTCCATCATCCACGCCGCCTTCAGCGTCAGCAGGCGCGCCATGTCGATCCGGCAGCGCGACTCGGCGATGCGCTCGCGCGTCACGCCTTGCTCGGCGACGGTGCGGCCGAACGCGACCCGGCTCGACGCGCGCCGGCACATCAGCTCGAGCGAGCGCTCGGCGAGGCCGATGAGGCGCATGCAGTGGTGGATCCGCCCGGGGCCGAGGCGACCCTGGGCGATCTCGAAGCCGCGGCCTTCGCCGAGCAGGATGTTGTCGACCGGAACGCGGACGTTCTCGAACAGCACCTCCATGTGGCCGTGCGGCGCGTCGTCGTAGCCGAAGACGCTGAGCGGCCTGACGATCGTGATGCCCTTGGTCTCGGCCGGGACGAGCACCATCGATTGCTGCGAGTGACGAGGCGCATCCGGGTCGGTCTTGCCCATGAAGACATAGATCTTGCAGCGCGGATCGCCGGCGCCGCTGGTCCACCACTTGCGCCCGTTGATGACGTACTCGTCGCCCTCCCTGCGGATGCTCGACTCGATGTTGGTCGCGTCCGACGACGCCACCGCCGGCTCGGTCATCGCGAACGCGCTCCTGATCTTGCCGTCGAGGAGCGGCTGCAGCCAGCGCTCCTTGAGGGACGGCGAACCGTAGCGCTCGATCGTCTCCATGTTGCCGGTGTCGGGCGCAGAGCAGTTGAAGACCTCGGACGACCACGGCACGCGGCCCATGATCTCGGCGAGCGGCGCGTAGTCGCCGTTCGAGAGGCCGAAGTCGCGGCCGCTCTCCTTCGATCCCTTGCCGCCGGCGGTCGGCGGCAGGAACAGGTTCCAGAGGCCCTCGGCGCGCGCCTTCGGCTTCAGCGCCTCGATCGTCTGCAGCGGCGTCCAGCGCTTGCCGGCCTTGGTGTTGGCCGCGATCTCGTCCTCGTAGCGCTGCTCGGCGGGATAGATGTGCTGGTCCATGAATCGCAGCAGCTGCGCCTGCAGTTCCTTCGTGCGCGGTGAGTATTCGAAGTCCATGGCGTTCTTTCGTGGGTGAGGGGACGAGGCGACTGCGCGCCTCAGCTCTGCTG
>Ga0105248_10007458_pt1 | contig 12001 bp, 8 predicted proteins | sample KBSS34metaG_FD_81524 | JGI IMG/M metagenome (GOLD analysis project Ga0105248, IMG submission 81524) | Switchgrass rhizosphere microbial communities from Kellogg Biological Station, Michigan, USA - KBS S3-4 metaG | ecosystem: Host-associated > Plants > Roots > Rhizosphere > Soil | place...
CGGTCGGTGAATCTCTCGAACATGTGCGCTCCTTCGAGCTGCGACCGACCACACGACAGCCGGTATCCGCATGCTAGCTCCGCCGAGGCATGTCCTCACGCATCGAACAGAAACCTACCCGCCGGTTCCACCCACCTCGTCGTGGACGGAGGACCGACCCTGCAGCCGGCCCGACCAGCGGAGACGCCTAGGGCAACCGTGGCCGACCAGCCATGATTCCGTCACGTCGTTCCGCCAAGAGCAGAACGACGGGCTCCGCCCGGCATCGACGCGATGTTACGTTCGGCGCCTGGACCTGCACTGCGCGTTCCCGGCGGCCGGCGGTTGCCGCTACCGACGGTAGTGTACGGCGAAATGCATTCCGTTGTGAGTCGGGCCACATTTATATCGTTATGTAATCATCCACATGCGATGAGGCGTTGACGGGTGATGCTCTCGCGCCTCGATGAGCTGTACGCCTTCGTCCAACCACTTTACGTGCGCTCCTGGGTGGTGTGTCCACCCGGCCGCTCAGACGGCGAGGCCTCCATCGCCCTGGGTGTCGATCCAGGTGCGCATTCGTCGCTCGCGCTCCAGATCGTCAGTGAACGGGCACGTGGTGCAGTACTCCTCGTCCATCCGATGAGCCAGGCAGCACGAGCCCCGCCTCATCCCGACGTACGACCGCCCACGATGGACGAACTCCTGCCAGCGAGGTCGGGCGAGCATGGTCGGCGCGGCCAGGGTGAAGAAGGCGTCCGCCTCGTCCCGGCCGAGCGTCGGATCCGCGCTGACCCGCTCGGTCAGCAGGAAGGATCGCGCGCACTGTGCCGCCGCCGCTCCCCACAGCGCCGGCCGGCCCAGCCGCACCCGTGCCCGCAGCTCCTGGATGAACGGGCGCAGATGGGCGAGCACCTCCTCGACGAGCACCGCCCGCAACTCCGGCAGGTCCGCCACCACTCGCGCCACCCCCGCCGGACCCGTCACCGCCGTGCGTGGGCCCCCGACGACGCGCAGCAGGCTCGTGGCGGCGGGAGTGGCCCACGGGTCGTCGGCGAGCATCGCGCCCGCCGGAAAATGCAGGGCCGTCCGATCGAACCATCCGCTGTCCGGCACGTGTAGGGATACGACACTCGGATTCAGGTGTGGAACACGGCGCAGCAGGACGTAGGAGGCGATCGCCGGCGCGACGACCGCGGCGGAGTACCAGTTGACGAGGTAGCTGGCTGCCACCTCCGGGCTCGCGCCCGGGTGGGCCCGCGCGACCCGTGCCAGCGACTCGGTGACTCCCTCCGCTGCGATCAGGTGATCGCAGCGCACCCACCCCGGTTCCGACGGCACCCCGTAGCACGCGCCGCGGGGTTGCACCGCCTCGGCGACGTCCCGCGGGACCGGCCAGGGGCCGGCGCCGGCCGGCCCTTCGGGTGACGGGTTCGCGCCCAGGGCCGATGCCGGCCCGGGCCGGAAACCCGGCTCGCGCCCAGCCATCGACGTCGGCAGAGGAAGGAGCATGTTCTTAGGTAAGGCTAACCTGATGGTCGCTGTCAAACCGGCGGCACCGAGGAGCCATGCGGACTCGGCATGCCTGCGACGGAACTCCACTCGCCGTCCCGCTCGGGCCGCGAGGCCTCCCATGCGATTGCGGAACGTACTCAATTCTTCTCTCGACGTCGGCGCCCCGCACCTGGGCGACGCCGTGTTCCGTCTCGCACCCGACCCGACCCCGCGATCCGCCCGGAGGGGGCTCAGCGAGCGTCGTGGGTCGTGAGGTAGGTGTCGACGGCCTTGGCGATGGCCGCCTGGCCGAGGGCGGTCGGGTGCGCGCTGAGGTCGCGGGCGGGGGAGAAGAGCCCGACCGGGGCGACCCACGGGTCCCTGGTGCACATCTCGTGGCCACGCAGTGCTCGGTCGGTCGGCACGTACTCGACATCGGCCTTGTCGGCGGCTCGCCGGATGACCCGGTCGAGCAGGCTGTTCAGGCTGCTGACCTGCCGGCGCTCGGTGCTGTTCAGCCACGTGCAGGTATTCTTGCTCTGACTGCTCGGAAATATCGTGGGATACCCGACGACCAGCACCCGGGCGTGCGGAACGGCCGCTTTCACCGCCTCGTAGTTCGACGTCAGCAGGTCCGGCAGCTCCTTGTTGACGACGTCGCGTTCGCGCTTGTCCTTGCCGTCCCAGAAACACTTCCAGGCGAAACAGCTGACGATCACGTTCGAGAAGCCGGCGTCGTTGCCGCCGATCGTGATGGTGACGATGTCCGGGGCCGGCTTCATCTGCCGCAACTGCGTCAGCTGCGGTTTCTCGCCCTTGAACGACATGTTCAGCGCGTCCGTCGTCGCGCCGGCGCAGGCGGCGAACAGCGAGACCGACAGCGAGCTGTCCAGCGTGGACAGCTGCCGTGCCCAGGCATGGGAGCTGCGCCGGCAGCGCGGGTCGAGGGTGTCGAACGGAGGCGAGCCCTCGCCCGAAGAATAGGAGTCACCGAGGACGGCGAGCGTCCGGTGCGGGGGTGCGGCGATAGCCGGATCGCGCCAACCCGACGATGCTGTCACTGTTACGGCCAGAATTACCGCCGCCAGCACGATGTGGACCGGTCGATACGCGAATTCGCGCCGACCGGACCGGCGGCCCCGCAGGGTCGCCGAGTATCGGTCCCGCATGGCATGGAATCGTAACCGCTGCGGGTCGGCGTGCACCTGCCGATCTGTCAGCCTGTCGGGTGCGCGACCTCTGCCGGTGACGGAACAATGCCCGTGCCGTCACCCGTTCCGGATCCGTGCCAGGTCGCCGGCCGATGCCCGGATCGAACCGGCTGGCGGCAGCACGGAACGCCGGTGAATGTTGTCTTCCGGTGGTGAATGTATCGCCCGGTGATGGAATTCAGGTGTTCTTTTCGAAGACGAGCCGCAGGCCGATGAGCGTCAGATGCGGCTCGTGGTGGTCCAGGGTCTCGCTCTCCTTGAGCACGAGGGAGGCGAGCCCACCGGTGGCGATGGCGGTGGCATGCGAGCCGAGCTCGGTCCGGATCCGCCGGACCAGCCCGTCCACCTGGCCGGCGACGCCGTAGATCATGCCGGACTGGAGTGCCTCGACGGTGCTCTTGCCGATCACCGACCGCGGCGCCGCAAGCTCCACCTTGCGTAGCTGGGCCGCCCGGGACGCGAGCGCGTCGAGCGCGATCTCGATGCCGGGGGCGAGCGCACCGCCGACGAACTCGCCGCGGGCGGACACGACGTCGAGGTTCGTCGACGTCCCGAAGTCGACCACGATCGCTGGTCCGCCGTACAGATGGTGCGCGGCCAGCGTGTTCATGATCCGGTCGGCGCCCGCCTCCTTCGGGTTGTCGATGAGGATCGGCACCCCGGTGCGGGTCCCCGGCTCGACGATGACGGCGGGGACGTCACGGAACGCCCGCACCACCATCCGGCGCAGCTCGCGCAGCGCGGCGGGCACCGTTGAGCAGATCGACACCCCGGTGATCCGGTAGTCGCCAAGCAGCCCGCGGTAGAGCAGGACCAGCTCGTCGGCGGTCGCCTGCGGATCGGTGCGGACCCGCCAGGAGTCGACGAGATCCTCGCCGACGAAGACGCCGACGACGGTGTTGGTGTTGCCGACGTCGATGGCGAGCAGCATCAGGACTCCTCCGCGGTCGAGCCCACGGGCGCCGGCCCGGATCGGCTGGGGTCCAGGTCGAGACCGAGGTCGAGGGCGGGCGCCGAATGGGTCAGGGCACCGACCGCAAGATAGTCCACCCCGGTCGCGGCCACGTCCGCTGCCACCTGCAGCGTCAGCCCACCGCTGGCCTCCAGGCGCACCCGGGCGGGGCGGGCGACGGCCACGCAGGCGCGCAGGTCGGCCAGGGTCATGTTGTCGCAGAGGATGAGGTCCGCGCCGGCCTCGACCGCCTCGACGACCTGGTCGACCGTGTCGCACTCGACCTCGACGGGCAGGTCGGGGAAGCGCGCCCGCACGGCGGCGAACGCGGCGGCCACCCCACCGGCGGCGACGACGTGGTTGTCCTTGATCAGGGCCGCGTCGGTGAGGGACATCCGGTGGTTGACGCCACCACCCTGGCGCACCGCGTACTTCTCCAGGGCGCGCAGGCCCGGCAGGGTCTTGCGGGTGTCGCGGATCGCCGCGCCGGTGCCGGCGACCGCGTCCACCCAGGTCCGGGTCAGCGTGGCGATGCCGGACAGGTGACACAGCAGGTTCAGCGCGGTGCGCTCGGCGGTGAGCAGGCCTCGGACCGGGCCGCTGATCGTCGCCACCGCTTCGCCCGGCTTGATCGCGTCGCCGTCCTCGGCGAGCAGGGTGACGGTCACCGCCCGCCCCAGCAGGCACTCGAACACCGCGGCCACGACGGGCAGCCCGGCAACCGTGCCCGCCGCACGGCTGACCAGCGCCCCGTGCCCGACGAGCGCCGCGTCAACGGTCGCCGCCGAGGTGGCATCCACCGAGCCCACCGACGAGCCCGAGCCCACCGAGGCTCCGCCACTCATCGAGGCCCCGCCAGCCACCGAGGGCCCGCCGGCCGAGGGGTCGCCGCCGCTGGTGCCCCAGCTCGGCAGGTCCTCGGTGAAGGCGCGGCCGATCACGGCGACGACGCCATCCGGATCGAGGCCACCGGCGACCAGGGTGCTGCGGGTGGCGGGAGACAGGCGCCCGATCATGAGGCGGCCCGTGCGGCCCGTGCGGCCGGGGGACGGATCGGCTCGATGTCCAGGACGAGTTCGCCCTCCGGACCGAGGCGGGTGAGGATCCGGCCGAGCCAGTGGGCGTCGTCGCGGTCGGCGAAGTCCTCCCGCCAGTGCGAGCCGCGGGTCTCCGTGCGGGCGGTGGCGGCGGCGACGAGCGCGGTGGCGACGGTGCGCAGGTTCGTCATCTCCCAGGACGGCGGGCCGGCGGTGACGGTGGCCCCACTGACCCGCAGGTCACCGAGGCCCGCGAGCACCTTCGCGGTGGCGCGCAGGCTGTGCTCGCTGCGCAGCACCCCGGCGCCGTCCGTCATGGCGCGGGTGAGCTCGGAGCGTTCGGCCGGGTCGGTCAGGCCACTGCCCCGGCCGACCACCGGCGCGGCTGGAACAGCGTCGCGGCGCCGGGCGGCCGCCTCGTCGCCTGCGATGTGCGACGCGATGCGGGCCGCGAAGACCAGGCCCTCCAGCAGGCTGTTCGACGCGAGGCGGTTCGCTCCGTGCACCCCCGTGCAGGCGACCTCCCCACAGGCGTACAGCCCAGGGACGCCGGTGCGCCCCCACAGGTCGGTGCGCACGCCACCGGAGGCGTAGTGGGCGGCCGGCGCGACCGGGATCGGCATGGTCACCGGGTCGACGCCGGCCGAGCGGCAGCGGGCGGTGATCGACGGGAAGCGTCGCTCGATCATCGCCGCGCCGAGCCCGCGCGCGTCGAGGAACAGGTGATCGACGCGCTGGGCGGCCATCACCCGGGACATCTGTTTGGCGACGACGTCGCGGGGGGCGAGGTCGGCCAGCGGGTGGGCACCGGTCATCACCCGGTCGCCCGCGGCGTCGACGAGGACCGCGCCCTCGCCGCGCATCGCCTCGCTGACCAGGGGTTGTTGCCCGACCAGCGACGCGCCCGCCGACGGCGGCAGCCACAGCGCGGTCGGATGGAACTGGACGAATTCCAGGTCGGCGACGACCGCGCCGGCGCGCAGCGCGAGCGCCACCCCGTCACCGGTGGACACGCCCGGGTTGGTCGTCGAGGCGAAGATCTGCCCCATCCCGCCGGTCGCGAGCACCACCGACGGGGCGGTGACGGCGCCGACGCCGTCCCGGCTGCCCTCGCCGAGCACGTGCAGCGTCGCCCCGGCCGCCCGGCCGTCCGCGTCCAGCAGCAGGTCGAGGACGAGGGCGTTCTCGATCACCTCGATCGCCGGGTCCGTCCGCACGGCGGCGATCAGCGCACGCTCGACCTCCAGGCCGGTGGCGTCCCCACCGGCATGGATGATCCGATTGCGCAGATGGCCGCCCTCCCGGGTCAGCGCGAACGAGCCGTCCGCGGCCCGGTCGAACCGGGCGCCGAGCTCGGCCAGCTCACGGACCCGCGCCGGCCCCTCGTTGACGAGCACCTGGGCCGCGCCCTCGTCGCACAGCCCGACGCCGGCGACGAGGGTGTCGGCAAGGTGGTCGGCGGGAGAGTCCTCCGCGGCGAGCGCTGCCGCGATGCCACCCTGCGCCCAGCGGGTGGATCCGGCGTCCAGATTCGCCTTGGTGACCAGCAGGACCCGGGAGGCGGGCAGCTCGCGGCGCAGGTGCAGGACCGCTGTGAGGCCGGCGATACCCGACCCGATGACCACGACGTCCGCAGCGCGGGTCCACCCCGGGCGGGGCGCGCCGAGCCGGCAGGGCAGCACGATCACTGGGTGGTCACGACCGTCCGTGCTCCGGCGAAGGCGACGGTGTCCATCCCGGCGCCGTGGGACGCCGAACCCAGGGCGGGGGAGCCCGCCGCGTCCTGGTGGAGGCCGAGGGCCACTCCCGGCGCGCGGGACGGCGTCGGGATGTCGCCCCGCAGGCTCGTCGGGTCGCCAGGGAGCGCCTCCGCCGGGTCTTCACCGCGCCCGATGATCCGGTTCTCGGCGTCGACGAACAGGACCCGCGGGGCGTGCCGCCGTGCCTCCGCGTCCTCCATGATCCCGTACGCGATGATGATGACGAGGTCGCCGGGGTGGACGAGGCGGGCCGCCGCGCCGTTGATGCCGATCACCCCGCTGCCGGCGGGCCCGGGGATCGTGTACGTCTCCAGCCGGGCGCCGTTGTTGATGTCCACGATCGTGACCTGCTCGCCGGGCAGCAGGTCGGCGGCGTCGAGCAGATCGGAGTCGATCGTCACCGAACCCACATAGTTCAGGTCGGCCTGGGTCACCGTGGCGCGGTGGATCTTGGCGGTGAGCATGGTGCGCAACACTGTCAGGCCCCCTGACGGTCGGCGGGGAGGACGAGGGAGATGTTGTCGATCAGCCGGGTGGTGCCCACCCGGGCGGCGACGAGGAGCAGGGCGGGGCCGGCGGTCACCGGACCCAGGTCATCGGGGCTGGCGAGCTCCAGGTAGTCCAGCTCGACCCCGTCGGCCGCGAGGAGCACGGCCCGCGCCGCGTCCAGCACCGCACCCGGGCCCCGGGTGGCCGCGTCCGCGCCGGCGCGCAGGGCCTGGGACAGGGCCAGCGCCTGCTGACGCCGCGGCGCGGACAGGTAGACATTGCGGCTCGACAGCGCGAGACCGTCGGGCTCGCGGACGGTCTCCACACCGACGACGGTCACGCCGAAGGCCAGGTCGGCGACCATCCGGCGGATGCAGACGAGTTGCTGGGCGTCCTTGCGGCCGAAGAAGGCCAGGTCCGGGCGGACCAGGTTCAGCACCGTCGCGACGACGGTCAGCATCCCGTCGAAGTGCCCCGGCCGGGATGCGCCCTCCAGCACCTCGCCGAGCGGACCGGCGGAGAGCTGGACCAGCGGCCGCGGATCGTGGATCACGGCGGGGGCGAAGACGACGTCGACCCCCTCCCGGGCGCAGATCTCCAGGTCCGCCTCCAGCGTGCGCGGATAGCGCTCGAGATCCTCGCCGGCGCCGAACTGCAGCGGATTGACGTAGATGGTGGCGACGACCTGGTCGGCCCGGGCCCGGGCGGCCCGCAGCAGGCTCGCATGGCCCTCGTGCAGCGCCCCCATCGTCATGACCACCGCTCGGGTACCCCGCCCGGTGGCCTTCTGGCGCTCGGAGGTCCGGCGGTCGAGCGCATCGAGGGCGACCTGGAGCTCGGCGCGGTCGCGGGCGACCACCGGCAGTCCGATGGTCACCGGCGAGCTGGCGGCACTGCGAACCTCGGAGACCGGGCGCGGGATCGTGGCGGTCGCGGGGCCGGGGCGAGCCGTCGTGGGGCCCGCGGCCGTGGCGAGGGGGTGGGGGTGATCTGTCTGCGGTGGGTCGGCGCGTCCGGGCGCGCCGGGCAGAACGTTGCTCATGGTTTCCCGTTCCAGTCCTCGAGAGGGGTACCGGACGTTGACCGCCACTGTAACGCGCCCGCAATGCTCGCCGCGACTCCTGTGACCTGTGCGGCTTCCGCCAGCGCAGCCTCCCCCTGACCCCCCCGGCACGGTCGCCGAGAGGGCGCGTCATGCCGAGGAACAAGCACGGTTCGGGCCGCGAAAGCGTTCCTGAGCCTCGGCGCGATCCGCGGCGCCGGCGTGTCGCGTGTGGCGCGTCTCATGTCGGTCCTGACTGGAGCGGTCACGAGCCGATGGCTGAGCCGATGGCCGGGCCGACACGGTGGTCGGCCCGGCCATCGGCTCGTGAAGACTCTCCGGCTCAGGCGGGCGGGAAGGTCCAGCGTGGTGTGGGGTAGCCGGGCCGAGGACGAGGCCGCGGCGGGGTGGGGGATCCGGCATCGGAGCGCCGCGTGATGGTGCCGTCGGCCGTGAAGGCGAACTCGCCGGCCTGGCCGTGGTGGGAGCGATCCCGGCTGGCGGGGGCGCCGAGCGGTTGGGTGGGCACGCCGGGCCGGGTGCGGTCGTCCCAACCGTCGGAGCCGGAGCCGGAGCCGGTCCCGGGACGGCGGTCGGACCAGATCCGGTCGCCGAGCAGGGTGAGGACGGCCGGCATCAGGATGACCCGGATCAGGGTGGCGTCGAGGAGGATCGCGGCGCCGAGGCCCACGCCGAGCTGCTTCATGCTGACCTGGGACAGCGTCGCGAAGATCGAGAACACGGCGACCATGATGACGGCGGCGCTCGTCACGACGCCGGCACTGCGCCGGACGCCGACCGTGGCCGCGTCGCGCATGCTCAGGCCGTCCTCGCGCGCTTCCCGGACGCGGCTGAGGACGAAGACCTGGTAGTCCATGGACAGGCCGAACAGGATCACGAACAGCATGAGCGGCAGCCAGTTGGTGACCGCCCCGGTGGAGGTGTAGCCGAGCAGCCCGTCGGCCCAGTGGTGCTGGAAGACGGCGACGAGCAGCCCGTACGCGGCACCCACCGAGAGCAGGTTCAGCCCGACGGCGACGGCCGCGACCAGCGCGTTGCGGAACGCGGCGAGCAGCAGCACGAACGCCAGCACCATGACGAAGCCGATGACCAGCGGGGTGCGGGTCTTCAGCCGGGCGTTGAAGTCGGCGGAGCCGGCGGTCGTACCGGTGACGTCGGCACGCAGGTTCGGCACAGTCCTGATCGTCGCCGGGATGACGGTGTCGCGCAGCGTGTGCAGCGCCTTGATCGAGTCGTCGTCGGTGCCGGAACCCGCGAGGGGGATGGCGACCCGGGCTGCCTGACGGTCCGGGGTGAGCGTGACGGTGACCGGGTCGAACATCTGCCCGCTGGCGATGGCGCGGGTGCGCAGCGCGTCGATCGCCTGGTTCGCGGCCGGGGCGGTGATGGGGCTGCCGTCGGTGGTGGAGACGACCGCCACCGCGGGGACCTGGCCGCCGGGGAAGGCGGTGGACAGCCGGTCGTATGTCTTCATGATCGGGAGGTTCTGGGGGATGTCGTCGACGCCGGGCTCGGCGGTGTGCATGCCCAGGGCGGGCAGGGCGAGCAGGAGCAGCAGGCCGCCGGTGACCGCGGCGACCGGGGTGGGGCGGCGCAGCAGCCGGCCCATGACGCCGGGCCTGGCCAGGTGCCGCTGGTAGGTGCGGTGGCGGGCGGCCACCTCGTCGCCCGGCCCGAGCTCCGGCTCCACGGGCTGTGCGTCACCCCGGCGCCCACGGCGCCCACGGCGCCCGCCTCCGGCCCCGCCCCGCCCGGCACCGCGGCGGGTGTGGCTCCGGCGCCGCCACGGCAGCCGCAGCAGCTCCACCCGGTCACCGAGCATCGACAGCAGCGTCGGCAGCGCGGTGAGCGATCCGAGCACCGCGACCAGAACCACGAGGATGGTCCCCACCGCGATGCCGGAGAAGACCGACATCCCGGTTATGAGCAGCCCCGCCATGGACACGGCGACGGTGAGACCCGAGGTGAGGATGGTGTGCCCGGACGTGTCCGCCGCGATCTGCAACGCGCGCTCAGGACCGTGCCCGGCGGCCCGCTCCTCCCGCTCCCGGCGGATGTAGAACAGCGCGTAGTCGACGCCCACGGCGAGGCCGATCAGCAGCATCACCGAGGTCGCGGTGTCGTTGGTGGGCAGCGCCCTGCTGAACAGGGCGACCAGTCCCAGCGACCCGATGAACGCGGTCAGCGCGAGCACCATCGGGATGACGGCGGCGACGACGGCGCCGAACACCGCGAGCAGGATGCCGAGGGTCAGCGGGATGGCCAGCAGTTCGGCGCGGTGGAAGTCCTTGCCGACCGTGTCGCCGAGCGCCTTGTCGGAGCTCGCGTCCCCGAACTGCTCGACGGACACCCCGGGATGGGCCTTCTGGACCGCGGCCGTGGCGGAAAGGGTCGGGTCCACGGAGGCGTGGTCGTCCTCGTCGCCCTTGAGGTCGAAGGTCAGCAGGACCGAGCGCCGGTCGTGGGAGACCAGGCCCGGATCGGTGGTGACCCCGGCGACGGCCAGCGGCGCGCGCATCCCGGTGGCCACCCCGCTGTCGCGGACCCGGGTGGCGATGTCGGTGAGGGCCGCGCGGATCTGCGGGTCCGCCAGCAGCGCCGTCTCGTCGGCGGCAGGGGTGCGGCGCTGGATGAGGATGTTCTCGCTGTCCGTGGCCACGCAGCCGTGGTCGTGCAGGATGTGCTGCGCCCGGGCGTCCTCGCCGGTGCCGTAGTCGTCGTTGCCCAGCTTGTGGGTGCCGGCGATGGTGCCGAGCACCATGGCAAGGGCGATCCCCACCAGCCAGCCGATGACGGCGAGCTTGCGGTGCCGGACGCTCCACCGGGCCGCGCGGGCGGCCAGGTGCGTCGAATGTCCGGCGGGGCCCGGCGGATCGGGCGGCGATCCGGGACCGGCCGTCTGACCTGGGGAAACGAGTGTCGAGCGAGGTGTCCTGGGCATGGAACGACGATCTCGTTCCGGACGTTGACGGTCACTGCGGCGGACTACCGAGTTCCCCCTGTGGCCATCCGCCGAGCTGAGGCTGCGGCCATCCGCACGCCCGGGGTGGGGCTACCCCCACCCCGGCGTGCTCCGCGTCCGCCGGGTATCAGGCGCCGGCGAGGTAGTCCTTGAAGGAAATGCCGGTCAGCCGCTCGTAGGCCTCGACGTAGCGGGCGCGGGTGGCCTCGACGACGTCCTCCGGCAGCTCGGGGCCGGGCTCGGTGCGGTCCCAGCCGGTGCTGATCAGGTAGTCCCGGATGTACTGCTTGTCGAACGACGGCTGCGCGCCGCCGGGCGACCAGGTGTCCTCCGGCCAGAACCGCGAGGAGTCCGGGGTGAGCACCTCGTCGGCGAGGCGCAGCGTGCCCTCCTTGTCGTGGCCGAACTCGAACTTCGTGTCGGCGAGCAGGATGCCCCGCTCGGCGGCGAGGTCGCTGGCCCGCCCGAAGATCTGCAGGGTGAGCCGCTCCAGCTCGGCGGCGAGCTCGTCACCGACCCGCCCGGCGGCGTCGGCGCGGCTGATGTTCTCGTCGTGCTGGCCGATCGGCGCCTTCGTCGACGGCGTGTAGATCGGCGCGGGCAGACGGCTGCCGTCCACCAGGCCCTCGGGCAGCGGGTGCCCACTGACGGCGCCGGTGCGCTGGTAGTCCTTCAGCCCGCTGCCGGTCAGGTAGCCGCGGGCCACGCACTCGATCAGCACCATGTCGAGGCGGCGGCAGAGCATGGACCGCCCACGCAGCTGCTCGGTGTACGGCGCGAGCTCGGCCGGGTACTCGTCGACGTTGGAACTGATGACATGCGACGGGACCAGGTCGGCGAGCTGGTCGAACCACCACAGCGACAGCCCGGTCAGCACGGCGCCCTTGTCGGGGATCTCGGTGGGCAGGACGACGTCGAACGCGGAGATCCGGTCGCTGGCGACCAGCAGCACCGCGTCGTCGCCGACCGCGAACAGCTCGCGGACCTTGCCGGAGCCAAGGTGGGTAAGACCGGCGAACTCCTCATGAGTGAGCGGCATGGTCCCGACCGTACC
>Ga0105248_10007460_pt1 | contig 12000 bp, 8 predicted proteins | sample KBSS34metaG_FD_81524 | JGI IMG/M metagenome (GOLD analysis project Ga0105248, IMG submission 81524) | Switchgrass rhizosphere microbial communities from Kellogg Biological Station, Michigan, USA - KBS S3-4 metaG | ecosystem: Host-associated > Plants > Roots > Rhizosphere > Soil | place...
AGGGCGTGGTGATGCCTTCGTCGCCCGGCGCGGCCATGGCGTAGAAGTTCGCGCGGCGCACTTCGAGCGGGTCGCGCGCGAGCCGGCGAGCGATGCCGTCGAGGATAACCTCGATGGCCAGCGCCCCCTGCGGGCCGCCGAAGCCGCGGAAGGCGGTGTTGCTCTGCTGGTTCGTGCGCGCGCTGTAGCCGTGCAGGGCCACATCGGGCAGCCAGTAGGCGTTGTCGACGTGGCAGAGCGCGCGCGTCATCACGGGGCCGGAGAGGTCGGCGCTGTGGCCGGCGTTCGACACCATCTCCAGCTCCAGCGCGAGCACGCGGCCCGCATCGTCGTAGCCCGCGCGCCAGCGGTAGTGAAAGCCGTGGCGCCGGCCGGTGACGAGGAAGTCGTCGTCGCGATCCGCGCGCAGCTTGACGGGACGGCCCAGCCGCTGCGAGGCAACGGCCGCGGCGCAGGCGAAGACGGCGGACTGCGATTCCTTGCCGCCGAAGCCGCCGCCCATGCGCCGGCACTCGACCTGCACCTGGTGCACATGCCAGCCGAGCGCGCGGGCGACCAGGTGCTGCATCTCGCTCGGATGCTGGGTGGAGCACAGCACGCGCATCGTGCGGTCCTCGGTCGCGACGGCGTAGGCGATCTGGCCTTCCAGATAGAACTGCTCCTGGCCGTTGACCTCCAGCGTGCCTTCGAGCAGGTGCGCAGCGGCATGCAGGGCCGCGTGGGCGTGGCCGCGCGTGAGGTGCATCGGCGGCAGCACGTATTGCTGCGCTGCATGGGCCTGCAGCGGGTGCAGCAGCGCGGGCAGGGGCGTGGCCCGGATGGCGTCCTTCGCGCGCGCCGCGGCGCGGCGTGCCGCCTCGCGCGATTGCGCGACGACGAGGAAGACCGGCTGGCCGAGATAGCGCAGCTCGCCGTGCGCCAGGATGGGGTCGTCGGCCACGATGGGACCGCAGTCGTTGCAGCCGGGGATGTCCTCGGCGGTGAGAACGTCCAGCACGCCGGGCAGTGCGCGCAGCAGGACAGTGTCGACGTGCTCGAGCCGCCCGTGCGCGAGCGGCGAGAGGCCGAAGGCCGCGTGCACGGTGCCGGCGAGTTCGGGGAGGTCGTCGGTGTAGGTGGCCTCGCCCGCGACGTGCAGATGCGCCGACTCGTGCGCGCGACTCACGCCCACGCCCGCGTGCGCCGGCGCGACGAGGAAGGGCTCGGTCTGCTTGTTCATGCGCCCACCCCGTGCAGCGGCCGCACGCTCGTCTGCGCTTGCGAAAGCGGCGATTCCGCGCGTGTCTGCAGCCACAGCCGCAGCAGGAAGTTGCGCGCCACGCGCATGCGGCAGGCGGCGCTTGCGCGCAGATCGGAGATCGGCGTGAAGTCGTACTGCAGCGCGTCCATCGCGAGGCGAATGCCGGCTTCGTCGAAGCGGCGTCCGATGAGCGCGGCCTCGGCGTGGCGCGCGCGCTTCGCGATTGCGGCCATGCCGCCGTAGGCGAAGCGAGCGCGCGCCACGGCCCCGTGCGCATCGAGCTCGAACCACAGCGCGGCGCACACGGCCGAGATGTCGCTGTCGTAGCGCTTCGAAAGCTTGTAGGCGCGCAATCGCGAGGCGGGGCCGGGTCGCGGCACCTCGATCGCCTCGATGAACTCGCCCGGCGCGAGCGCATTGCACTGGTAGCCGAGATAGAAGTCGTCCAGCGGCAGGCGCCGCTGCGCGTCGCCGCGGCGCAGCACGAGGCTGGCGCCCAGGGCCATCAGGGCGGGCGCGCCGTCGCCGACGGGGGAGCCGTTCGCCACATTGCCGCCGAGCGTGCCCGCGTGGCGCACCGGCGGCGAGCCGAAGCGCAGCCACAGCTCGCGCAGGCCCGGGGCCATCTGCGTGAGGGCGGCAAACGCAGCCTCCAGCGAGACGCCCGCGCCGATGCGCAATCCCTCGTCCAGCGGCGCGATGCGCTGCAGCTCGCTCACCTGGCCGACATAGATCAGCTCGGGCAGCTCGCGAAGCTGCTTGTTCACCCACAGGCCGATGTCGGTCGCGCCGGCCAGCAGCACGGCTTTCGGATGCTCCCACCTGAGCTTCGCCAGGGCCTCGATCGAGCGCGGCGCATGAAACCGCGCGCCCGCGGCCGCGTGCAGGAAGCCTTCGCGCGCACGCAGCGAGAGCAGCGCCTGGATGACCGGCGCCGGGTCCAGGCGCGCGGGCGGCAGATCGAACATGCGCTCGCCCGCGTCGAGGATGGGCCGATAGCCGGTGCAGCGGCACAGGTTGCCGCTGATCTCGTCGGCCAGTGCCTCGCGCGTGGGTCGCGTGCCCAGGGCGCTGTGACGCTCGTAGCAGCCGGCCAGCGACATCGCGAAGCCCGGCGTGCAGAAGCCGCACTGGCTCGCGTGGCAGTCCACGAGCGCCTGCTGCACCGGGTGCAGCGTGCCGCCCGCGATGCGCCGCAGGTCCTCCACCGTGAAGAGCGCGCGGCCGTGCAGCGTCGGCATGAACTGGATGCACGCGTTCACCGTGCGCAGCCGCAGCCCGTCGCCGGCCTGCGCGTCGCCGAGCTCGACCAGGTCGCCCACGATGACGGTGCAGGCGCCGCAGTCGCCCTCGTTGCAGCCTTCCTTGGTGCCGGTGCAGCGCGCGTCCTCGCGCAGCCAGTCCAGCACGCTGCGCGTGGGGCTGCAGCCGTCGACCTCGACGATGGCGCCGCGGTGGAAGAAGCGGATGGGCCGGGAGGGCGGCTCGGGGTGGGAGGCAGGGGTGCGCGCACTCACGGCTGCTACGGTACTCCCGTGAAGACACGGGGTATACGATGCCCCGCATGGCTTCCCCCGCGCATACGGGTATGACCCGGCCCCGCCGATTCGCCCTGCGCGGCGACCTCCTCGACTTCACCGGCGACCCCGGCTGGAGCGCGCCCGAGCAGGAGCAGGGCGTGCGCTTCCGCCCGGACCACCTGCTGCTCGTCGAGGACGGGCGCATCCTCGGCGCGCAGCCGGCCGCCGATCCGCTGCCTGCGGGCGACTGGCCGCTGGAGGACCACCGCGGCCGGCTCGTGATGCCGGGCTTCATCGACACCCACGTGCACAGCCCGCAGCTCGACGTGATCGCAAGCTACGGCACGCAGCTGCTGGACTGGCTCGAGACCTACACCTTCCCCGCCGAGGCGCGCTACGCCGACGAGGAGGAATCCGCGGCCGGCGCGGCGCGCTTCCTCGACGCGCTGCTGGCCAGCGGAACCACTGCGGCCGTGGTCTTTCCCACGGTGCACCGCGCGAGCGCACAGGCGCTGTTCGCGGCCGCCGCCGAGCGCGGCATGCGGCTCGTCGCGGGCAAGGTCCTCATGGACCGCAACGCGCCCGCGAACCTCGTCGACGAGGTCACTCAGGCCGAGCGCGACTGCGCCGCGCTCATCGAGCGCTGGCACGACCGCGACCGCCTGGCCTACGCGCTCACCGTGCGCTTCGCCGTCACGAGCACACCCGAGCAGCTTGCGATGGCGGGTCGGCTGTGCCGCGCCTACCCCGGCACCTACATGCAGACGCACGTGGCGGAGAACGTCGACGAGGTGAAGTGGGTCGCGCAGCTCTTTCCGAAGGCGCGCAGCTATCTGGACGTCTATCACCAGCACGGCCTGCTGCACGAGCGCTCGGTGCTCGCGCACGGCATCTGGCTGGACGACGTGGATCGCACCCTGCTGGCCGCCACCGGCGCGCAGATCTCCTTCTGCCCCTCGTCCAACCTCTTCCTCGGCAGCGGGCTGTTCGACTGGCGCGCCGCCACGCGCAGCGGACACCGCGTGTCGATCGGCTCCGACGTGGGCGGCGGCACGTCCTTGTCCATGCAGCGCACGCTCGCCGACGCCTACAAGGTGCAGGCGCTGCGCGGCGAGCGCCTGAGCGCCTGGCAGGCGCTGCACGCGGCCACGCGCGGGGCCGCGCAGGCACTGGGCCTCGCGCACGAGATCGGCAGTTTCGACGCCGCTACACTGGCCGACCTCGCCGTATGGGACTGGGCCTGCGGGCCGGTGGCGCAGCGACGCATGTCGATGGCAGCCCACCTGCACGAGCGCGTCTTCGCCTGGATGACGCTGTCAGACGAACGCAACCTCGCGGCGACCTATGTCGCCGGGCGACCCGTCCATCGCCGCTGAACCGAACCGAACGAAGCTGAGCCGCCTTCGATGCTGCGCCTCGAACTCCACAACATCAGCAAGCAGTACCCGGGCGTGAAGGCCAACGACGGCGTCGACCTGCGCGTCGAGCCGGGCCAGATTCACGCGGTGCTCGGCGAGAACGGCGCCGGCAAGTCCACGCTGATGAAGATCATCTACGGCGCGGTGCAGCCCGATGCCGGCGAGATCCGCTTCGACGGCCGCTCCGTCACGGTGCGCAACCCGCACGAGGCGCGCGCGCTGGGCATCTCCATGGTGTTCCAGCACTTCTCGCTGTTCGACACCGCAAGCGTGGCCGAGAACGTCTGGCTGGGCCTTGCGCGCAGCACCTCGCTCGCTGAAGTCGAGTCGCGCATCCGCGAGGTGGCCGGCACCTATGGCCTGGAGATCGATCCGCGGCGGCCGGTGCACACCCTGAGCGTGGGCGAGCGCCAGCGCGTGGAGATCGTGCGTGCGCTGCTCGCCGACCCGCGCCTGCTCATCCTCGACGAGCCCACCTCGGTGCTCACCCCGCAGGCGGTCGAGAAGCTCTTCGTCACCCTGCGCCAGCTCAGCGCGCAGGGCTGCTCCATCCTCTACATCAGCCACAAGCTCGACGAGATCCGCGCGCTGTGCCATCACTGCACGGTGATGCGCGCCGGGCGCGTCACCGGCGAGGTGGACCCCACGCGCGAGACCAACGCGAGCCTGTCGCGCCTGATGATCGGCGCCGAGCCGCCGCCGCTGCGCCACGTGAGCGCCACGCCGGGCGCGGTGGTGCTCGAAGTGAACAGCCTTCGGCTCGCCCCGGGCGATCCCTTCGGCGCGACGCTTGCCGACGTGTCGCTGCAGGTGCGCGCGGGCGAGATCGTGGGGATCGCGGGCGTCTCGGGCAACGGGCAGCAGGAGCTGATGGCCGCGCTCTCGGGCGAGGACCCGCGCGCGGCGCCCGGCGCCATCAAGCTCTTCGGCCACGACATCGCACGACGCAGCAGCGCACAGCGCCGGCGCATGGGCCTGCACTTCGTTCCCGAAGAGCGGCTCGGCCGCGGCGCGGTGCCCACGCTCTCGCTGGCCGCGAACACCCTGCTCACGCGCCGCGAGAACGTCGGCCCCGGCGGCTGGCTGCGCCGCGCGCGCATCCGCGCGCAGGCGCAAAGCCTCATCACCCGCTTCAACGTGAAGGCCGCGGGTGTGGATGCGGCGGCGCGCAGCCTGTCCGGCGGGAACCTGCAGAAGTTCATCGTCGGCCGAGAGATCGACGCGGCGCCGAAGCTGCTGCTGGTCTCGCAGCCGACCTGGGGCGTGGACGTGGGCGCCGCGGCGCAGATCCGCGCCGAGCTGCTGGGCCTGCGCGACGCGGGCTGCGCGGTGCTCGTGGTGAGCGAGGAGCTCGACGAGCTCTTCGAGATCACCGACCGGCTGCACGTCATCGCGCGCGGGCGGCTGTCGCCGTCCGTGCCGACCGCGCAGGCCACGGTCGAGCAGGTGGGCATCTGGATGTCGGGCCTGTGGAGCACCCCGGTGGAGGCCGCGCATGCTGAGGCTTGAGGCGCGCGCGCAGCCCTCGCGGGCGATGTCGGTCGCCTCGCCGCTCATCGCGCTTGCGCTCACGGTGCTGATCGGCGTGGCCCTGTTCGCGGTGCTGGGCAAGGACCCGCTGCGCGGGCTGCAGATGTTCTTCGTGGAGCCGCTGAAGAGCGGCTATGCCTTGAGCGAGCTCGCCATCAAGGCGACGCCGCTGGTGCTGATCGCGCTGGGGCTGGCCGTGTGCTTTCGCGCGAACGTGTGGAACATCGGCGCGGAGGGGCAGTTCATCCTCGGCGCCATCTTTGCCGGCGGCGTGGCGATGCAGGCGCAGGCCGACACCGGCCGCTGGATCGTCGTGGCCATCCTTGCCGCGGGCGTGCTGGGCGGGATGCTGTGGGCGGGCATCGTCGCGCTGCTGCGCGACCGCTTCAACGCCAACGAGATCCTCGTGAGCCTGATGCTCGTCTACGTGGCGGTGCAGCTGCTCGGCTATCTCGTCTACGGGCCCTGGAAGGACCCGCACGGCTACAACTTCCCGCAGACCATCTCGTTCCTGGAGCCCACGCGCATCCCGCGGCTCGTGAGCGGGCTGCGCGCGAACGTCGGCGTGATCGTGGCGCTGGTCGCCGCGCTCGCGGTGTGGGCCTTCATGTTCCGCAGCTTCTCGGGCTTTGCGCTCCAGGTGGGCGGCCTCGCGCCCGCGGCGGCGCGCTATGCGGGCTTCTCCTCGCGCCGCGCGCTGTGGACGGCGCTGCTGCTGTCGGGCGGGCTTGCCGGGCTGGCCGGCGCGCTGGAGGCCGCCGGGCCGCTCGGCCAGCTCACGCCGCACGTGCCCTCCGGCTACGGCTTCGCCGCGATCATCGTCGCCTTCGTCGGGCGGCTGCATCCGCTGGGCAGCGTGCTCTCGGCGGTGCTGATGAGCATGTTCTATATCGGCGGCGAGCTCGCGCAATCGCGGCTCGGCCTGCCCAAGTCGATCACCGGCGTGTTCCAGGGGCTGCTGCTGTTCTCGCTGCTCGCATGCGACACGCTCATCCACTACCGCGTGCGACGCGCGGGTGGTGCTGCGGCACACGAGCCCGCGCGCAGCGGCGCCGCGCAGGGAGCCTAGATGGACACCTGGGCATTGCTCATCGCCGCCACGCTGAACGCCGGGACCGTGCTCGCCATCGCCGCGCTCGGCCTGCTCGTCAACGAGCGCGCCGGCGTCGTCAACCTCGGCGCCGAGGGCCTGATGCTGGTCGCGGCACTCGCCGGCTTCGCCACCGCCGTGCACACCGGAAGCGACTGGCTCGCCTTCGGCGCCGGCGCGCTCGCGGGCGCGGCGCTCGCGGCGGTGTTCGGCGTGCTGGTCATCTGGCTCAACACCAATCAGTACGCGAGCGGCCTGGCCCTGAGCCTCTTCGGCGCGGGCTTCTCCGCCTTCGCGGGCATCCGCTACACACAGGAGAAGCTCGCAAGCCGCCCGCACTTCGAGATCCCGGGCCTTGCCGACCTGCCCTTCGTCGGCCCGGCCCTGTTCCGACAGCACCCGATGGTCTATGCGGCGATGCTGCTGAGCGTGGCGCTCGCCTGGTTCCTGTACCGCTCGCGCGCCGGGCTCGTGCTGCGCGCGGTGGGCGAGTCGCCGGAGTCGGCGCATGCGCTGGGCTACCCGGTGCGCCGCATCCGGCTCGCGGCGGTCGTGGTGGGTGGCGCGCTGTGCGGGGTCGCGGGGGCCTACCTGTCGGTGGTCTACACGCCGCTGTGGGTGGAGGGCATGGTGGCCGGCAAGGGCTGGATCGCGCTGGCGCTCACCACCTTCGCCACCTGGCGCCCCGCGCGCGTGCTCCTGGGCGCCTATCTCTTCGGCGGCGTGACCATGCTTCAGTTCCAGCTCCAGGGCGAGGGCGTGCAGATCCCGAGCCAGCTCCTCACGATGCTGCCCTACCTCGCCACCGTGCTGGTGCTGGTGCTCATCTCGCGCAATCCGACGTGGATCCGCGTGAACATGCCGGCGTCGCTGGGCAAGCCGTTCTTCCCTGGCAGTTAGGGCTTCGATAATTCGCGCCTTCCCTTCCTGCATCCAAAAACCTCTGGAGATTCCATGACCATTGCCTCGAAGCGTTCGCTGATCCGCCTCGCCGGCTGGACGGCGCTGGCCGCCGCCGCCGCGCTGGCCGGCTGCGGCAAGAAGGAAGAGGCGGCCGCGCCCGCGACGGCCGCATCGGGCACTGTCACCAAGGCCGAGCCGCTGAAGGTGGCCTTCGCCTACGTGGGCCCGGTCGGCGACGCCGGCTGGAGCTACGCGCACGACGCCGGCCGCAAGGCGGTCGAGGCCGAGTTCGGCGACCGCGTGCAGACCAGCTTCGTGGAAAGCGTGCCCGAGGGCGCGGACGCCGAGCGCGTGATCCGCGACATGGTCGGGCAGGGCAACAAGCTCGTCTTCGGCACGACCTTCGGCTACATGGACTACATGCTCAAGGTCGCCGCCGATTCCAAGGACGTGAGGTTCGAGCACGCCACCGGCTACAAGACGGCCGAGAACATGCGCACCTACGACTCGCGCACGTATGAAGGCGCCTATCTCGCGGGCGTCATCGCAGGCCGCATGACCAAGACCGGCACGCTGGGCGTGGTGGGCTCGGTGCCCATCCCCGAGGTCATCCGCAACATCAACAGCTTCACCCTGGGCGCCCAGAGCGTGAACCCGAAGGTCAAGACGCGCGTGGTGTGGGTGAACAAGTGGTTCGACCCGCCGAGCGAGGGCGACGGCGCGCAAGGCCTCATCAACCAGGGCGCCGACGTCCTGTTCCAGAACACCGATTCCTCCGCCGTGCTGCAGACGGCCGAGAAGGCCGGCAAGTTCGCCTTCGGCTGGGACTCCGACATGAGCAAGTTCGGCCCGAACGCGCACCTGGCCTCCTCGGTCATCAACTGGGGCCCGTACTACAAGAAGGCCGTCAAGGACGTGCTCGACGGCACCTGGAAGACCGGTGCCGCCTGGTGGGGCGTGAAGGAAGGCGCGATCGACATCGTGTCCATTTCCGACAAGGTGCCCGCGCAGACCAAGGAGCAGATCGAGAAGGTGAAGGCCGGCCTCAAGGACGGCAGCTTCGTGATCTGGAAGGGCCCGATCGTGAGCAACGAGGGCAAGGAAGTGCTGAAGAAGGACGAAGTCGCCGACGACAAGTTCCTCACCGGCATCAACTTCTACGTCAAGGGCGTCGAGGGCAAGGTGCCCACCGGCAAGTGACGCGCGACCGGGCATCGCCATGACGTGTGAAGGCCGCCGCGGCATGCCCCGGCGGCCTTCGCGCTTTTCGAGTTGCAGGAAGAACCCATGAACATCCCCGACAGCGTTGCCCGCATCCCGCGCGAGCGGCTCGCCGAGTTCGTGCAGCGAGCGCCCAAGGCCGAGCTGCACATCCACATCGAGGGCTCGCTGGAGCCTGAGCTCATCTTCGAGATGGCGAGACGCAATGGCGTGACGCTCGCCTATCCGGGCGTGGAAGCCCTGCGCGCAGCCTATGCCTTCAGCGACCTGCAAAGCTTCCTCGACATCTACTACGCGGGCGCGAGCGTGCTCCTGAAGGAAGAAGACTTCCACGACATGGCCTGGGCCTACTTCCAGCGCGCGGCAGCCGACAACGTGCGCCATGCCGAGCTCTTCTTCGACCCGCAGACCCACACCGCGCGCGGCGTGCCCATGGCCACGGTGATCGAAGGCCTGGACCGCGCGGTGCAGCGCGCGCGCGGCGAGCTCGGCATCAGCGCCGCGCTGATCCTGTGCTTCCTGCGGCACCTCAGCGAGGAGGACGCGCAGGCCACGCTCGAGGCCGCGCTGCCGTTTCGCGACCGCTTCATCGGCGTGGGCCTGGATTCGAGCGAGCGCGGCAACCCGCCGCAGAAGTTCGCTCGCGTGTTCGCGCGGGCCGAGTCGCTCGGCCTGCACCGCGTCGCGCACGCGGGCGAGGAGGGGCCGGCGAAGTACGTGCAGGACGCGCTGGACGTGCTGCATGCGCAGCGCATCGACCACGGCGTGCGCTGCGTGGAAGACCCCACGCTCGTGCAGCGTCTTGCGCGCGAGCGTGTGCCGCTCACCGTGTGCCCGCTGTCCAACGTGAAGCTGTGCGTGTTCCGGCGGATGGCCGAGCACAACCTGCGCGCGCTGCTCGACGCGGGGCTGTGCGTGACGATCAACTCCGACGACCCCGCCTACTTCGGCGGCTACCTCAACGACAACTTCCGCGCGGTGTTCGAGGCGCTGCCGCTGGACGCGACCCACGCCTACCTGCTCGCGCGCAACAGCTTCGAGGCGAGCTTCATCTCGGCGGGAGAGAAGGCGCGGCTGATCGCGGAGCTGGATGCCTGCGTTGCGCAGCTTGCGTGAACCGCGCTCAGTCCGAGAGCGCGGTGCCGCCCAGCTTGACCAGATAGCTTTTCGCCAGGCAGACCACCTCCGTATTGGCAGGCATTTCGGTCACCTTGAGGATGTCGATGCGGTCCATGCCACGGAACGCAACGAGCGGGTGGCAGGTGCCCATGGAGGGGCCGAGGCTGAAGGTGTCCAGCGGGGGGCAGTGAGCTGCAGTGCTGTCGAGCCGGTACAGCCGGCAGACGTTGAATTCGTCGACGACCAGGGCCAGAGCGCAAAGCGGCGAGAACGCGACGGCGCCGATGCGCGAGCCCGGCCCTTCGAGGATGCAGACGTGCCCGGTGCGCAGGTCCGTCAGCTGCAGCCCGTATGCGGCGGTGAACTTGTCGATCAGGAAGCGCCCATCCCGAGTGAATGACGCCCAAGGGGTCGCGGGGGCGAGCTGCAGGGGCTGGTTCTGCCCCGGGGCGAGCGCGTAGGCGTGCGATCCCGAGAAGAACAGGACGCGCCCGTCATCCGTCACGCTCGGACCGCCCTGCGCAGCCAAACGGACTTCGCGGTGCGTCAGGGACTCATCCTGCCAATCGAAGAGGCTGACAGTTGTGGAGGCGGCGTGAGCCTTGGTGACGACGACGAAGCGCCCATTGCATGAGAGGGCGGGTCGCTGCAGGTAGTACGCATCGAGCTGCGGCTCGCGGCGATGCAGCGAGAGCTCTTTGGGCAAGGTGACGAGGGCAGCCGCGCTGCGATCGAACAGGTGGATGCTGTGGTCAGGCGCGTGAACGAACAGCATGGGCAAACCTGCACGCAGGCCGGTCGACTCGCACTGGAAGGCGCGCGAGTTCGAGAGCACGGGCACATGGCCTTCCGGCAGCTGGAGGGTCGAAATGCCGCGGCTGCCCACGAGCTGATTGCTTGATTGCTGCCACATGAAGCATGCATTGCCCTCGACGAGACTGGCCGCGCGCTCGTTCGTGCTGCGGTTGATGCAACCCTGGGTCAGGCGCAGCCTGCCCGCCATGACGCCCTCCACCAGCTGCTCCAGCTGCGCGATGCAGGCGAGCGCGTGCAGGCCGCGGTCCGCCAGCGGCTGCAGGTGCGAGGGCAGCGGGAGTGCGCGCAGTTCGTCTTCACGCAGATCCGGGCTCGCCGTGCGCGAGCGCAAACGCTCGAGCGCCGCGGCATTCATGCGGTCGAGCGGGAGGCCGTCATGCAGTGCGCTGGAGACCTCGCGCAATGGGACGAGGTCGCGGACCGGGAGCCTGTCCAGCAGCATTCGCCACAGCTCGGGGAAGCGCTGCGGCCATTGCTCCAGCGGAATGTGATCGAAGGTGAAAGAGCCGGCCGACTGCGAAGCGGCTCGCGTGTCCGCAGTCAATGAAGACGCAATGGAGATCATCGGTGCGCTCCCGCCACCCCCGCGGACAAAGGCGCTGCGGCCATGGGTTCGGGGGATTGCGGGTGCAAGCCGAAGTCGATGCGGTGGTGATTCGCTGCGGGGTTGTTCTTGGCGAGGCTCACGAGCTCGAACCCGTCGAGCCCCTGGAATGCGATGAAGCAGCAATCCGGGGGGACATCGACATCGAATTCATGGACGGGGGAGAGGCAGCCTTCGGGGTGGCGTACGTCGAAGAAGCGGCATCTGCCCTGCGCGTCGAGAGTGACGGCAAAAGCATTCAAGGGCGAGAAGGCGACGCCCTGCACGTCCTCGGTGGACTCGCCGAGGGTGGAGCCGAACCTGCTGCGCAGGTCACAGATTTGCAGCGGAGAACCGTCTCTCTGGTAAGCCAGGAAGCGGCCGTCGGGCGAGATCGTGCAGCGATGTTCCCGGGGCAGCTCCATGATGAACCTGACATCGCGGCCGTCGCACGAATAGATGTGCCGCCCCTGGATGAACACGGCCTGTCCATCGTCTGTCATGTGCGCAGCCGTGTTCACGATTCCGCGGATGTCGACGTGCGACAGCGCTCCCGTGTC
>Ga0105248_10007463_pt1 | contig 11998 bp, 7 predicted proteins | sample KBSS34metaG_FD_81524 | JGI IMG/M metagenome (GOLD analysis project Ga0105248, IMG submission 81524) | Switchgrass rhizosphere microbial communities from Kellogg Biological Station, Michigan, USA - KBS S3-4 metaG | ecosystem: Host-associated > Plants > Roots > Rhizosphere > Soil | place...
CAGACGATCCAGACGATCAGGAGCGCCAGCGTCATCGGCCCGCTGTCGCCGAGCAGCGCCGGCGTCGTCACCCCCACGACGGCCTGTCCGAACGCCACGAGGTAGTGGGCGGCGACGACGGCCGCGATCGCGCCGAGCATCAACCGGTCGACGAGCAGCGCGGACGCAGCAACGATGGCGAGGCGCTGGCCGAGCGTCTCGCGGACGCTGCCGGGAAGGCCGCCGGGAATGAACAGCGCGCGGGCTTCGATGTCGGCCGCGCGAATGAGGACGCTGAAGAGCACGACAGCCAGAACCGCCCACGGCCCGACGGCGCCGAGCGAGGTCCAGGCGACGCCGCCGATGAAAAACGCCGCGCACCCCAGCTCTGTAAGCGCACGGCAAGTGGCGCGCCAGACCGGGACGTACGACACCAGCGTCCTCGTGGCCAGAACGACGCGGAAACGTGGTGGCGCTGGAAGTCTGGCGATAATCGAAGACTATAATCTGCTGACGCAGATTAGGGGGACTTGACTGGCTGAAGAATCCGCATTTTCGCTAAAGCGCCTTCTCGTCGGCAAGCCGATCCCGTCGCACCTGGCGCATCACGAGCGTCTCTCGCGCATCACCGGTCTCGCCGTTCTGTCGTCCGACGCGCTGTCGTCGGTCGCGTATGCCACCGACTTTGTCCTGGCGACGCTGGTCGTCGCGGGGGTTGGTGCGTTCGTGTACGCGGTGCCGATCAGCCTCGTGATCGCGACGCTGTTGGGCATCGTGGCCTTCTCCTACCGGCAGACGATTCACGCCTACCCCACCGGCGGCAGCGCCTACATCGTCACGAAGGAGAACATCGGGGCCAACGCCGGCCTGATTGCCGCCGCCTCGCTGCTCGTCGACTATACGCTCACCGTCGCGGTCAGCATCTCCGCCGGTGTCCTCGCGATCACCTCGGCGTTCCCGCAGCTGGATCCATACCGCGTGGAAATGTGTCTGGGGTTTCTGACCATCCTCACCATCGGGAACCTGCGTGGCATCCGCGAATCGGGAAACATCTTTGCGGTCCCGACGTATTTCTTCGTCGTCAGCATCGCGCTGCTCCTGGCTGCGGGGCTGTATCGCTACCTGACCAGTGGCATCCTGCCGTTGGATGCGACGCTGCCCGCCAACGCCGGGACCCAGCCGTTGACGACGCTGCTCCTGCTCACCGCCTTTGCCAACGGATGTACCGCGATGACCGGCGTGGAGGCGGTGTCGGACGGCGTGCCGGCCTTCCGACCGCCGGAGTCGAAGAACGCGGCGGCGACGCTGGTCACGATGGCGATGCTGGCGATCGCCATGTTCGTCGGCATCACCGTGCTGGCCCACGCCTACAAAGTGGTGCCGAACAGCGCCGAGTCCGGGATCTCGCAGCTGGGCCGCGCCATTTTCGGCGGGCCCAATCTCCTCTACTACCTGCTGCAGGCGGGCACGACGCTGATCCTCGTGCTCGCCGCGAATACCGCGTACGCGGACTTTCCGCGGCTGGCGTCTATCGTTTCGCGCGACCGCTACCTGCCACGGCAGTTCATGAACCAGGGCGACCGGCTCGCCTTCTCGAACGGCATCCTGGTGTTGTCGATCTTCGCTGCGATCCTCATCATCGCGTTCCGCGGCGACACGCAATCGCTGCTCCCGCTCTACATGATCGGGGTCTTCATCTCGTTCACCCTGTCACAGAGCGGCATGGTGATTCACTGGCGGAAGACGAGAGAGCCCGGCTGGAAAACCAGCGCCGCCATCAACGGCTTCGGCGCGGTCGTGACCGGCATCGTGCTGATCGTCGTCGCCGTCACGAAGACGCTTGAAGGTGCCTGGATCGTCCTGCTGCTCATTCCGCTGATCGTCACGCTCTTCAAGGCGACGCACCGCCACTACGCACACGTCGCGTCGGAGCTCTCCTTGAAGGGCTACGCGCCACAGGCGCGCCTGCACAACACCGTGCTGATCCCGATCGGCGGCCTTCATCGCGCGGTGGTCGACGCCCTGCGCTATGCGGAAACGCTGTCGGACGATGTGCGTGCGATCTATGTCGACGTGAATCCCGCCCAGACTGAACAGTTGCGGCGAGAGTGGGAGACGTGGGGCGGACGCGTCACACTGGTCGTTCTGCCGTCGCCGTTTCGGTCGCTCATGGAGCCGCTGCTCGAGTACATCGAGCAGGCCGAAGGGGAGAAGACCAACGACTACGTCACGGTGATCCTGCCGGAGTTCGTGCCGGCTCGCTGGTGGCAGCACCTGTTGCACAATCAGACATCCCTGCTGATCAAGGGCGCGCTGCTGTTCCGGCCGAATATCGTCGTCACCAGCGTGCCGTTTCATTTGTCGAAATAGCTCGGGTCGCCGCGTGCGACGACGAGCAGTCGGGAGGTGCGGGGAATCGCTTTTCAGCAGTTGCGTTTGGGGCGCACTCGTCGTATCGTGCCTGTCGGCCTAAGTGCTGCGCCACTCGCGGCACGCGGGGGAACCGAGCAACAGGGGCGTATCGGCGTTCAGCCGTAGGACACTTCTGAGTCCGAGCCCGTCAGCTAACCCCGTCGGCGACTACACGGAAGCACGCCTTGCGAGCAGTGCCGTTAGAGCGAATGGATGGCTGACGACCCCGCATTTTCTCTCAAGCGTCTTCTCGTCGGCGAACCGATTCCGTCGCATCTGGCTCACCACGAGCGCCTGTCCCGTGTCACAGGCCTCGCCGTCCTGTCGTCGGACGCGCTCTCGGCGGTCGCCTATGCCACCGACTTCATCCTAGCGACGCTCGTCGTCGCCGGCGTGGGCGCGTTCGTGTACGCCATCCCGATCAGCCTCGTCATCGCGACGCTGCTGGCAATTGTCGCCTTCTCCTACCGGCAGACGATTCACGCCTATCCGACCGGCGGCGGCGCCTACATCGTTGCCAAGGAGAACATCGGCCCGACTGCGGGTCTGATCGCGGCGGCGTCGCTGCTCGTGGACTACACGTTGACCGTCGCCGTCAGCATCTCGGCAGGCGTGCTCGCGATCACGTCGGCATTCCCCGGTCTCGATTCGTATCGCATCGAAATGTGCCTCGGGTTTCTCGCCATTCTCACCCTCGGCAATCTGCGCGGCATCCGGGAGTCGGGAAATATTTTCGCGGTTCCGACGTATTTCTTCGTCGTCAGCATCGCGCTCCTCCTCGGGGCCGGCTTGTATCGCTATCTCATCGACGGCATCGTTCCCGTCGACGCCGTATTGCCTCCGGGCGCGGGACAGACGCCCCTCACGACGCTGCTGTTACTCACCGCGTTTGCGAACGGCTGCACGGCCATGACTGGAGTCGAGGCGGTGTCGAACGGAGTACCGGCTTTTCGGCCGCCCGAGGCCAAGAATGCCTCCGCCACTCTCGTCACGATGGCGGTGCTCGCCATCAGCATGTTCGTCGGCATCACGATGTTGGCCCATGCCTACAAGGTCGTGCCGAACAGCGCCGAGTCGGGCATCTCGCAACTGGGCCGTGCGATCTTCGGCGGACCGAACCTCCTCTACTATCTGCTGCAGGCGGGCACGACGCTGATCCTCGTACTTGCGGCGAATACCGCGTATGCCGATTTCCCGCGACTGGCGTCGATCGTTTCGCGCGACCGCTATCTTCCCCGCCAGTTCATGAACCAGGGCGACCGGCTCGCGTTCTCGAACGGCATCCTGGTACTCTCGTCTTTTGCCGCCGTCCTGATTGTCGCCTTTCGCGGCGACACCCAGTCGCTGCTGCCGCTTTACATGATCGGCGTGTTCATCTCGTTCACCCTGTCGCAGTCCGGCATGGTGATCCACTGGCGGAAAACCAGAGAGCCCGGCTGGAAGACCAGCGCGCTGATCAACGGCTTTGGCGCGATCGTGACGGGCATCGTGCTGCTGATCGTCGCCGTCACGAAAACGCTCGAGGGCGCGTGGATCGTGCTGCTCTTGATCCCGCTGATCGTGGCGTTCTTCAAGGCGACACACCGCCACTACGCACACGTCGCCTCCGAGTTGACATTGAAGGGCTGGGAGCCGCAGCGACGGGTTCACAACACCGTGCTCATCCCCATCGGCGGACTCCAGCGCGCGGTAGTCGAGGCCTTGCGCTACGCGGAGACGCTCTCGGATGATGTGCGGGCGATTTACGTCGACGTGAACCCAGCCCAGACCGACCAACTGCGGAAGGATTGGGAGTCCTGGGGCGGACGCGTGGCCCTGGTCGTGCTGCCGTCGCCATACCGCTCCCTCATGGAGCCGCTGCTCGAGTACATCGAGCAGGCCGCCGCGCAAAAAGACGACGACTACGTCACCGTCATTCTGCCGGAGTTCGTACCGAAGCGCTGGTGGCAGCATCTCTATCACAACCAGACGTCGCTGCTGATCAAAGGCGCGCTGCTCTTCCGCCCGAGCATCGTCGTCACCAGCGTGCCATTTCATCTGTCCAAATAGTCGCGGCGTGAAGGATCCGCGCCGCCCAGACCGCTCTCAGGGGTCCTCCCACGCGGCCGCAAGATCGAGATCTTCTCGAGACACGTCTCGTACGACCAGGCGGCCCTCAGTCGGCGCATGGCCTTCCACCCACACGTAGGCAGATACCAGCCGTTCGGCCTGGCCGTGCCAGAACCCGCCTCCAGGGTCGAGCCGGCGGTGGGTCAGCCTGGCCACGCGTTCCACCGCTTCCGCATCGATCGTGACTGTCACGGTGGACTCGACACCATCGGCGATGTGCTTCACTCGAAACATGTGCCCGCCCGGCGACGGCGCCGCACCCGAGACCGGCAGAATCTGAAACCCGTTCAGCGTCTGGACGACGATCTCGCCCGGCGCCCACCGGCGTGGCATCGCGCCTCGACCGGGGAGCTGCCTCGACGACTTTCCGGAAATCGCGGCGGCAACCGCGCTGCGAAGCGTCTCCGGCGTCATCGGCTTGCGCAGGAAATCCGTAGCCCCCAATCGCATGGCATCGACGGCCAATTCGATCGAGGCGAAGGCCGTCACCATCAGGACGCACGCATCCGGTGCCTGTTCCCTGAGACGTTGCAGGGTTGCGAGGCCGTCGAGTCCCGGCATCTTCTGGTCGAGGATGACGACGTCGTGCGCGCCACCGTCGCCCAGGAGCGCCAGTCCGTTCTCCCCCGTGCCTGCTTCGTCGACCTCGTAACCCGACGCCTCCAGCGTCAGCCGCATCAACTGCCGGATGTGCGGCTCATCGTCGATGATCAAAGCTTTCATGAGTGCGCCTCGTTTGCGATCGGGATGGTAAACGTGAAGGTGGACCCTTTGCCGACCTCCGACTGGACGCTGATTTCGCCGTTGTGGGCTTCGACGATCCGGCGGGAAATCGCCAGACCGAGCCCTGCACCGCCGCTCGGTCCGTGAGGCGCCTGCACGAACGGCTCGAAGATCTTCGCGAGGTAGTCGCGCGGAATCCCCGCCCCTGTGTCGATGATGGAGATCGCGACCGCACCCGGGCGGGCCGCCGCCGACACCGTGATGCGGCCGCCTTCGGGCGTCGCGCGCGCCGCGTTGGTCACGAGATTCGCGATGATGCGCTCGATCTGAGGGCCGTCGGCAAACACGTTCGGCAGATCCGGCGCGACGTCGACATTCAGGATGAGACCCTTGGCTTCGACCTGCAGGCGAAGCCCCTCCACCGTGTCGCGCACGAGAGGCGCCACGCGCACGGAACTGCGCACCGGCGGCGACTCGCCCGATTCGATTTTCGAGAGATCGAGCAGCTCGCGCATCAGGCGATCGAGCCGCGCGGTATCGTCGCGACAGACCTGGAGCACGTCCTTCTGTCGCTCGCTCAGCGTGCCCGACGGATCCTCGAGGAGCAGATGGATGCCCATTTGAACGCTGGTCAGCGGCGTCCGCAGCTCGTGCGACGCGTCGGCGATGAACTCGGACTTGAGGCGGCTGATCTCGGACAGGTGCGTGATGTCCTCCAGCAAGGTAACGGCGCCGACCAGCCGCCCGGCAGCGTCCCGCATCGGCGTCGACCGGACGCGGAAAGCGCGACGCGCGCCGCCCACCGCCCAGGGCAGGACGGCCGCCGGGCTTTCCGACGCCACAGTGCGACCCGAGGCGAGCACGTCGGTCACCGCCTGAGCGATGCGGCTGTCCTTCGTGATGTCGTCGATCGGATGGCCGATCATGTCGGCGCGCGCGCCGAACAAGCGTTCCGCGGCCGGGTTGATCCGGGTCAGACGCCGATCGCTGTCAGTGACCAGCACCGGATCGTAGAGAGAATCGATGGCGGCTTCGGTGGTCTGCTGGGCCACCAGCAGCTTCCCCATATCGGATCGCCGCAGCTCACGAATTCGCTCGGCCATGCGATTGAAGCCGACCGCCAGGGTGCCGATCTCGTCGACGGACCGAACCGGGACCGCCGCGTCGAGATCGCCGGCGGCCATGCGTGTGGTCGCATCGGTCAGCTGGCGGACCGGACCGACGATCGCGTTCGACAGACCGACCTCGATGGCGACGCCCGCCGCCATCAGGCCAAGAGCAAGCACCAGCGTGATGAAGAACCAGCGGCGTGCGATGCGGGAGGCGGCGTCGGCTTTCCGGCGCATCGCCTCCTGGTTCAGGTGGAGCAGCCGATCGCACTGAGCCCGGACCGTGTTGAACTGCGGTTCGAGCGCCTGGAAGTACACCGGCACCCTGTCGCCCGTAGCGTTCAGAAACGCGTCGGCGCGGCGGTAGTATTCGTCGCGGCTCTTCTGGATCGCGTCGATGATGTCGGCTTCGCCGACCTCCGTAATATTCGTCGCCGCCCGGTCGAACGCCGCGTTGAACCGGGCGCGGTGCTCGTCGTTCTGCCGGCGAGCGCGGTCGTGCTGCCCGAGCAGGTCGAACAACGCGGCTGAGGCCTGCCGCTCGAGGCTTTCCTTCATGTCCTGCGCGGCGACGACCGAGTCGTAGTTTTCGGCGATGATCCGGCTTGAAACCGCGCTCATCTGGCTGAGCGTGCGGGCGCTCCACGCACCCAGCGCGCCCAGCGCAAGGACGAATCCGGCGTAGCCAAGCAGCAGCTTCGTGCGCAGTTTCATGGCGTTCATCCGCTGAGGGTGTCGTCGGGCGCGGCGGCGGAGCCACGACCGGCGGATTCTCCACCCTCGTTCGAGCCCACCGGCACGATCTGAACCGTCGCGTTGCGCACGTCACGCAGAAAGCGGTCCACGATCGAGCCGTGGACCAGCAGGTCCCAGCGCGACCGCGCCGACTGACCGAAGATGACGTGCGTGATGCCTTCACGCCTTGCAAACTCGACCAGGGCGTCGGCCACTCGCGAGCTCTGCAGCTTCACCACCTGCGCGCCGAGCTGCCTGGCGAAACGGATGTTCTCCGCAAGCGCGACGAGATCCTCCGGCTTGATCCGGCCGGGCTCTTCGCGCGGCGTCTCGACGTACACCGCGTACCAATCGGTCGCAAGCCGGCCGGCTATGCGCGACCCGACCCGCAGAAGCGTCTTGGCGCTGCCGCGCGACGCCATGGCAACCATCACTTTCTCCGGGATGACGGGGCGGTCGAGGCCTTCGCGCGTGCGGTAGGCCTGGGCCTTCCCCGCCTGGTCGGATGCGAGCTGCCGCAGCGCCAGCTCGCGCAGCGCGGTGAGATTCCCCTTGCGAAAGAAATTCGAGAGCGCCTGCTCGACCTTGGCCGCTTCGTAGATCTTCCCCTGGCGCAGCCGTGTCCGTAGCGCCTCGACGGAGACGTCCACATTCACGACCTCGTCGGCGCGCTTGAGGACCCAGTCGGGTATCGTCTCGCGAACGCGAACACCGGTGGTCGACGCGATGGCGTCGTTCAGTGATTCGATGTGCTGGATGTTGACGGCGCTGATGACGCTGATGCCGCCGTCGAGGAGCGCGAGCACGTCCTCGTACCGCTTCTGATGGGTCGATCCCGGCGCATTCGTGTGCGCCAGCTCGTCAACGACCGCCACCCGCGGTCGCCTCGCTTTGATCGCCTCGAGGTCCATCTCCGTCAGCGTGACGCCGCGATACACCATCGACCGCAGTGGCACCCGCTCGAGGTCGCCGACGCGATCGAGCGTCTCGGAACGGCCGTGTGGCTCGACGAATCCGATCACCACGTCCAGCCCCTGACGCTTCAGATCATGGGCGTCCTCGAGCATGCGGTAGGTCTTGCCCACACCGGGCGCCGCGCCGATGTACACGCGCAGCCGCGCACGCCCTTCTTGCTTGACGCGCGCCAGCATCGACTCGGCGGTGGAAGGCGCCGTCTCGGCCATGCGCCCTTATCTTTTCCTGGGGTGGCGCTCGTCGAGGGCGAGATTCAGTTGGAGCACGTTGACGACCGGCTCGCCGAGGAATCCGAGCTGGCGTCCCTCGATGTGCGCTTGCACCAACTGTCCGATCTCCCCCACGGTCACACCGCGCTCGCGGGCGACGCGCGGCACCTGGAAAAGCGCGGCCGCCGGTGAAATGTGCGGATCGAGCCCGGATGCAGACGACGTCACGAGGTCGATCGGCACCGGCGATGACGGGTTCTCCTTCTTCGCCGCATCGACGGCCGCCTTGACCGCGTCGATCAGTTTCTTGTTCGTGGGCCCGAGGTTGGTCCCCGCGGAATTCGCGGCATCGTACCCGGTGCCTGCCGCCGAGGGCCGCGAGCGGAAATAACCGGGCGAGGAAAACGCCTGACCAATGATCCGCGACCCGACGATCTTGCCGCCCCGCTCGATCAGCTGGCCATTGGCGTTGTTCCGGAACAGGACTTGAGCGAGGCCGGTCACGACCAGTGGATAGGCGACGCCGAGCAGCAGTGTCGTCACGACGGTCATGAGAACGGCGGGGATGAGATTGCGTGTGAGGTTCATGGTGAACTATGCCAGCCCGATCATCGTGATGATCACGTCGATGATCTTGATGCCGATGAACGGCACGATGATGCCACCCAGTCCATAAATCAGCAGGTTGCGCCGAAGCAGCGCCTCAGCGCTCATCGCGCGGTATTGAATGCCGCGCAGCGCCAGTGGCACGAGTGCGACGATGATCACCGCGTTGAAGATGACCGCCGACAGAATCGCCGACTCCGGCGTCTTCAATCCCATCACGTTGAGCGTCATCAACACGGGGAACGCAGCGGCGAACATCGCCGGGATGATGGCGAAGTACTTCGCCACGTCGTTGGCGATCGAAAACGTCGTCAAAGCGCCCCGCGTCATCAGCAGCTGTTTGCCGATCTCGACGATGTCGAGCAGTTTGGTCGGGCTCGAATCGAGATCGACCATGTTGCCGGCTTCCTTCGCCGCTTGCGTGCCGGTGTTCATCGCCACGCCGACGTCGGCCTGCGCCAGCGCCGGCGCGTCGTTGGTTCCGTCGCCGGTCATCGCCACGAGCTTGCCGTCTTTCTGCTCTTTCTTGATGAGCGCCATTTTGTCTTCGGGCGTCGCCTCGGCGAGAAAATCGTCGACACCCGCCTCGTTCGCGATCGATGCGGCGGTCAGCGGGTTGTCGCCGGTGATCATCACCGTTTTGATCCCCATCGCGCGTAGCTGGGTGAAACGGTCGCGGATACCGCCCTTGACGATGTCCTTGAGATGAATCACGCCGAGCGACCGCATCCCGTCCGCGACGACGAGAGGCGTTCCGCCGGCTCGTGAGATCCGGTCCACGATCCCCTTCAGCTCGGGCACCGCCGACCCGCCGCTCGCCGTCACGTAGCGCTCGATCGCGTCCGCGGCGCCCTTTCGAATGTGCCGGCCATCGAGGTCCACACCAGACATCCGGGTTTGAGCGGTAAACGGCACGAACACCACGCCGTGCGAGGCCAGCTCGCGTCCGCGCAACCCGTAGCGCTCCTTCGCCAGGACGACAATCGACCGCCCCTCGGGCGTCTCGTCAGCAAGCGAGGAGAGCTGCGCGGCGTCGGCAATCTCTTCTTCCGTCACACCCGGTACGGGCAGGAACTCGGTCGCCTGGCGGTTGCCCAGCGTGATCGTTCCGGTCTTGTCGAGCAGCAGCGTGTGCACGTCGCCGGCCGCCTCGACGGCGCGGCCGGACATCGCCAGCACGTTGCGCTGAACGAGCCGATCCATCCCCGCAATGCCGATCGCGGACAGCAGGCCGCCGATGGTGGTCGGAATCAGGCACACCAGCAGCGACACCAGCACGAACACCGACTGTGGCGCGCCTGAATAGATTGCAAATGGCTGAAGCGTGACGACCGCCAGCAGGAAGATGATCGTCAACCCGGCCAGGAGGATGTTGAGGGCGATCTCATTCGGCGTCTTCTGCCGTTCGGCGCCTTCGACGAGCGCGATCATCCGGTCGATGAAGGTGTGGCCGGGATCGGCGGTGATTCGGATTTTGATCCAGTCCGAGAGCACGCGCGTCCCGCCGGTCACCGCGGTGCGGTCGCCTCCCGATTCACGGATGACCGGCGCCGACTCCCCGGTGATCGCCGACTCGTCCACCGACGCCACGCCTTCGATGATCTCGCCGTCCGACGGGATGAACTCTCCGGCCTTCACGATCACCACATCGTCTTTGCGGAGGCTGGTCGCGGGGACGGTTTCAGTCTTCTCGAGTAGTGTCCGGCTTAAGCCGGACCCCGCGGCAACAAGTCGATTGGCAGACGTTTCCGTCCGCGCTTTCCGAAGCGTGTCGGCTTGCGCCTTCCCTCGGCCTTCGGCCATGGCCTCGGCGAAGTTCGCGAACAGCACGGTCAGCCAGAGCCAGAACGTGATCTGGAGTTCGAACCCCAGCCCGGGCCGTCCGGCGAGGGCATCAGCCACCAGCCTGAGCGTCGTCAACACACTACCGACCTCGACGACGAACATCACCGGATTCTTCGCCATCGTGCGCGGGTGGAGCTTGCGCAGCGCGTCGACAACTGCGACGCGGACGATCGTCGGGTCCCAGATGGACCGCGCCTTGGTGTGTGCCTGGGAGGTTGCCATCAGAACTCCTGACCCTTTGCCATCAGCAGGTGCTCGACGATCGGACCGAGGCTGAGCGCCGGAAAGAACGTGAGCGCACCGACGATCAGGATGACGCCGACCAGCAACGCTGAGAACAGCGGCGTCGTTACCGGGAAAGTGCCCGGCGACGGCGGCACGCGTTTCTTGCGGCCCAGGCTGCCGGCGATCGCCAGCATCGGGATGATCATGAAGAAGCGGCCGATGAGCATCGCGAATCCGATCGTCAGGTTGTACCAGCGCGTATTCGCGATCAACCCGCCGAACGCCGAGCCGTTGTTACCCGTGCCGGACGTGAATGCGTAGAGGATCTGCGACAGGCCATGCGGTCCCGGATTGGTGATGCTCGACGTGCCGAAGCCCGGCGACACGACCGAGATGGCCGTCAGCACGAGGATCGTCAGCGGGAACACCAGCACGACCAGCATGGCCATCTGGACGTCGTAGGCCTGGACTTTCTTGCCGAGGTACTCCGGCGTTCGACCGACCATCAATCCCGCGATGAAGACCGACAGGATGATGAACACCAGGATTCCGTACATGCCGGCGCCGACGCCGCCGAAGATCACTTCGCCGAGCATGATGTTGGTCAGCGGCACCAGACCGCCGAGTGGAGTGAACGAGTCGTGCCAGGCGTTGATCGCGCCGCAGCTTGCGTCGGTCGTCACCGTGGCAAAGAGCGCGGAGTTGGCGATGCCGAACCGGCACTCCTTCCCCTCCATGTTGCCGCCGGGCGCGAGGGCGCTTGTCGTCTGATCGGCACCCGCCGCGGCCAGCAACGGGTTCCCGCGAGCTTCGGCCCAATAGGCCGTCGTGACGCCGGCGAGAAACAGAAAGGCCATTGCCCCCCACACGGCCCAGCCGTGTTTGGGCGAGCCGGTCATCTGTCCGAGCGTATAGGTCAGTCCCGCCGAGATCGCGAAGATGCAGACCATCTCGAAGAAGTTCGAGAGAGGCGTCGGGTTCTCGAACGGGTGCGCGCTGTTCGCGTTCATGAAACCGCCGCCGTTGGTGCCGAACTCCTTGATGATTTCCTGCGAGGCGACAGGCCCCTGC
>Ga0105248_10007464_pt1 | contig 11997 bp, 12 predicted proteins | sample KBSS34metaG_FD_81524 | JGI IMG/M metagenome (GOLD analysis project Ga0105248, IMG submission 81524) | Switchgrass rhizosphere microbial communities from Kellogg Biological Station, Michigan, USA - KBS S3-4 metaG | ecosystem: Host-associated > Plants > Roots > Rhizosphere > Soil | place...
CGACGCTCATTGCAGCGCCTCGAGATCCAGCTCTCCGCTGAAGACGTGCGTTGCAGTGCCGCGCATCCTTATTGGCTCGCCCGATGCCCAGCTGATCGTAAGCGTCCCACCGGGCATCGTGACCTTTACGGGCGATGTCGCGCGCTTCGACTTAATCGCCGCGACAGCCGCGGCGCAGGCCCCGGTCCCGCAGGCAAGGGTCAGTCCGGCTCCACGTTCCCAGGTCTTGAGGCGAATTCTGCCTTCATCCGCCTGTGCGATATTGACGTTGATCCGCTCGGGAAAAGCGGGGTCGTGCTCGACCCTGGGGCCGAGCTCCTCGATCGCGACCGTTTCCAGATCGTCGACGAAGAAAATCAGGTGCGGATTTCCTACGTTGAGCGCCATCGGATGCTCGAGCGGGCCCCAGGCCATCGGCAGCGCCGCCGTATCCATGGCGTACGCGAGCGGGATCTCTTCCCAGGTAAAGCGCGGCTCGCCGATGCTGACTTCGACTTCGGCGCCAAGATCCTCGCCTTCGAGCAGCCCGCCGGCGCTGTCGATCCGACGGGCCCCGGTCAATTGGACCACACACCGGGTTGCGTTTCCGCATGCCTCGACCTCGCCGCCGTCGCTGTTCCAGATCCGCATCCTGAGATCCGCACCTTGGCTCGGCTCGAGAACGATCAGCTGGTCACAACCCACACCGGTCCGTCGGTCGCCGATCGCCCGTGCAAGCGGTGGAGTGACGTCAAACGCCTCCTGGCGCGCATCGACGATCACAAAGTCGTTGCCGAGTCCGTGCATCTTGTGGAAGTGGCGCCGCATGGCCCGCGACTTAGGGAGGGGCCGATGCCAAGTCTAGCGAGGGAAAAATGGCGAGAGCCGCAAGCGACGTCATGCAATCGATCATTTTTTCCGCGGTGCTGGACTGCGTCGCGGCCCTGAAGCGCGCTTCGGGCGGGCTGCCGAACCAGTTGCTGCGGGACGTTCAGGCGATCCACCCCAACGTCACCTTCGCGGACCTGCCCAAGGAATTGCAGGACCAGATCGCCGAGACCACTCGGGCGGCCTTCACCCAGTTGCTGAAGGAAGGCTATGCCGTCGGCCCCCGCCAGCAGATGCAGCAGTCGCGGCCGCTCGATCGAGTCCCCGAGCGCCAGCGGCCCAACGACCGCCGGGGACCTCCGCGCGGCCCCACCCAGGGCCATCGTCGTGGAGGACGGCCCCCGAAGGGCGGCGGCGGAGGGGGAGGAGAGCCGGGAGGCGGCGGAAAGCCGCGGCCCTAGCGGATCATTCCGGGAGCCAGGACCAGGCGCTGATCAGCAATGGGCTGGACATGGTCGCATCCCTCGCCGCCAATTCCGCGCGCATCCGGTGCTCAAGCGTGTCGATGTCGATCTCCGCGGCGGTCGCCAGGCCAAATTGCTCGATCGCCGGAAGCATTGCGCGGACGGTTTCGGTGAGGAGCAGGGGTCCTTCTCCGTCGCTGCCGTAGAGGAGGCCATCGACGCGCATCTGTGGGTCGGGCAGTCCGGCCTCCCGAAAGATTGCGTGCAGTCGTGGGCCCATCTCGCTGTTGGCTCCCGAACGCGAGAATATCTCCCTCATCCAGTGGGCAGCACTCTCGACCGTCGGGACGGCGGGAACGGATTTCGCCCACGACATGTCGGGCTCCTGGAAGATCACGACTCCACCTGGCTTGACGTTCCATGCAAGCTTGCCGAGCGTCGCCGCGGGAGAGGGAAGGAACATCAGGACAACCCGGCCCACGAGTGCGTCGAATTTCTTGTTGAAGGGCAATTCGCCCTCAATGGCCCCCTCGACGAACCGCACGTTGTGGACGCCTTTGTCCGCCGCTCGTGCTGTTGCGTAATGGACTGCTTCCGGAGACGGTTCGATCCCTAGGACCGACCCGGTCGGGCCCACGAACTGAGCCGCGAGCAAGGCGACGTCGCCGTTGACGCTGCCGATCTCCAGCACGTCCATCCCCTCGTGCAGGCCGGCTTCCTCGAATACCTTGTGAGTGAAGCTGTCGAATGCGTTGGAAAGGACGCCCGGCCGGAATAGCTCGCCTTCGGGGTGGCCGAGGAAGACATCCGCAAACTGTGAATCCATGGAGAACTCCTCTGCCGCAGGGGCCGCGGGTTGCCTCCAGTCCCGGATGCGGCTATGCGCCCCGCCGTCGTTTTCGACAATAGATCGATGCCGAGCGCCCCCTGAGGGACAAGCGCGTGTGCACGCTGGCCGACGAGGTTTCGTCCGCCGGCGTATTTTGCGTTTTGGCTCCCCATATGGGCGCCTCGGAATCGAAGGAGACTTGAATGTTCGACACGTTGAGCGATCGGCTCGGCAGCGTATTTGACCGACTTCGCGGGCGCGGCGCGCTCAGCGAGGCCGATGTTCGCTCGGCAATGCGCGAAGTCCGTGTCGCGTTGCTCGAAGCCGATGTCGCACTCCCGGTAGCACGCGATTTCGTCGAACAGGTCACCGAAAAGGCCGTTGGCCAGGAAGTGCTGCGCTCGGTCACTCCGGGCCAGATGGTCGTAAAGATCGTCCACGACGCCTTGGTCGAGACCTTGGGGTCCGAAACGGCAGAGCTCGACCTCGCGGTCAGCCCGCCGGCCGTCATCATGATGGTTGGCCTTCAGGGCTCGGGTAAGACGACGACCACGGCCAAGCTCGCAAAGCGCCTCACCGAGCGCGAGCGCAAGAAGGTCCTGATGGCGTCACTCGACGTTGCCCGACCTGCGGCACAGGAACAGCTCGCAATCCTCGGCCGGCAGACGAACGTCGATACGTTGCCGGTCGTCGAAGGCCAGCAGCCGGTGGAGATCGCGAAGCGCGCGCTGCAGTCGGCCAAGCTTCAGGGTTATGACGTCGTCCTGCTCGACACCGCTGGACGTCTCCACGTCGACGATCAGCTGATGGGCGAGATGAAGGCGGTCGCCGCGGCTTCGAACCCGGCCGAGACCTTGCTCGTCGTGGACAGCTTGACCGGCCAGGACGCGGTAAATGTCGCCAAGGGTTTTGCTGGGGAAGTCGACCTCACCGGCGTGATCCTCACCCGGATGGACGGCGATGCCCGCGGCGGCGCTGCGCTCAGCATGCGCGCGGTCACCGGCAAGCCGATCAAGTTCGCCGGCGTCGGCGAGGCGATCGACAAGCTCGAGGCCTTTCATCCGCAGCGCCTGGCCGGGCGAATCCTCGGCATGGGCGACGTCGTCAGCCTGGTTGAACGCGCCGCCGAGACTATCAAGGTCGAGGAAGCCGAGAAGCTCGCGGCCAAGATGGCCAAGGGCAAGTTCGACCTCGACGATCTCTGGGCACAGCTCCGGCAGATGGAGCGCATGGGCGGTCTCGGAGCGCTTGCCGGAATGATGCCCGGCCTCAAGGGCATGAAGGGTGCGATGGACCAGGCCGCCAGCAGCAAGGCGCTGGTCCACATGGAAGCGATGCTGTCCTCGATGACCGCCAAGGAGCGAGCCAAACCCGAGATCATCAATGCGAAGCGCAAGATCCGGGTCGCCAAGGGCTCGGGAACGACGGTGCAGGAGATCAACAAGCTCCTGAAGATGCACCAGGAAATGTCGACCGCGATGAAGCGGCTCAAAAAGATGGGCGGTCTCGGCAAGCTCGCGGCGATGTTCAGCAAAGGCGGATTGGAAGGCGCTCTCGGCGGACTTGCCCCTCCGGGCGCGCTCCCTCCCGGTGGACTGCCGGGGCTGGGCGGGGGAGGCTCGGGCCTCCCCGGCCTTGGCGGATCGGCACCGTTCAACCTGCCACCAGGTTTTGACAAATTTTCAAAAAAATAGAGTGATTTACGAAAGGAAATTATAATGGCAGTTGCAATTCGTCTTTCTCGTGGCGGCTCCAAGAAGCGCCCCTATTACCGGATCGTGGTGGCGGACAGCCGCAACGCGCGTGATGGCCGCTTCATCGAAAAGGTCGGCACTTACAATCCGCTGCTGGCGAAGGATTCGCCGGAGCGCGTGAAGCTGGACAGCGACCGCATCAGCCATTGGCTGTCGGTTGGCGCCCAACCGTCCGACCGCGTCCTGCGCTTCCTCGACGCCGCCGGCCTGCGCGAGCGTCCCGCACGCAACAACCCGCAGAAGGCCGAGCCCGGCGAGAAGGCCAAGGAGCGCATCGAAGAGCGTGCGAAGCGCGCTGCGGATGCCGAGGCCGCTGCCGCCGAAGCTGCTGCGGCTCCGAAGCAGGAAGAAGCCGAAGCCGTGGTTGCTGAAGAGGTCGAGGCTGCGACTGCAGAGCCAACCGCCGAGGCTGAAACCGTCGCCGAGGAAGTTGCCGAGGAGCAGGCTCCCGCCGACACTGCCGACCAGTCCGCCGAGGAGCCCGTCGCTGAAGCTGCTTCCGCTGAGGCCGAGGCCGGTGAAGCTCCTGCCGAGGGTGCGGACGACGTCAATCCGCCGACCGAAGATTCGCCTCAGGCGGAGGAAGCTTCCGCAGAGGGTGAATCGTCGGAAGAGCCCGCCGAAGGCGAGAAAGCTTAACCATTGTCGGTTTCCGGTGACCGCAGCGAGCGCCGTATCGCCCTCGCCGCGGTCGCCGGAGCGCATGGCGTCAAAGGCGAGTTGCGGCTCAAGCTGTTCAGTGAGAGCGCCGCAAGTCTTTCAGCTCACCAGAAACTGTACGTCGGAGGCGCGGAGAGACGCCTCCTATCCGTTCGCGACGGCGGAAAGGCGGCGGTTGCTCGTTTCGATGGGATCGCCGATCGCTCCGCCGCCGAGGCGCTGCGCGGTTCGCTGGTAGAGGTAGACCGGTCGGCGCTGCCGCCACTTGAGGAAGGCGAATATTATCACGCCGACCTGATCGGCCTGGCGGCCCTCGATCGCGAGGGAACGCAACTGGGCACAATCGTTGCGGTAGAAAATTACGGTGCCGGCGACTTGCTCGAGATCGAACTCGATGACGGCAAGAGATCGCTGATCCCGTTCAAGGCCGGAATCGCGGATCTGGAAGAGGGTCGGATCGTGCTCGACCCCGAATTCCTCGCCTAGCTAGCTTCTTCCGCTTCTTTCGCTTCTTCCGCTTCTCCCATCTTCTCCGCCGGTTCGCGCCAACGCGGACGCTGGGCGCAGAGGTCGTTGCGGATGGTCGTCGCGGCCACGCCGCCTTCTCCCATTGCGTGGCTTATCTGGTCGAGCCCGATCACCACGTCGCCGGCGGCGTAGAGGCCGGGGACGCTGGCGCGCATATGGCTGTCGACGATGATGTAGCTTTCCTTCGACAGGTGAGCTTCCACCATTTCGGCGAGCCCAGTGTGCGTATCGCTCCCTAGCGCCGGATAGATGCTGTCGAAGGTGTAATGGCCCTCGGCTGTATCGACGACGATGCAGCCGTCGGGAATGGCAACCGCCTGGGCGGGGCCATCGACGCATTCGATCCCCGCATCTTTCAGCTTCTCATGGTCTTCGGGTTTGAGGCGGAGTGCTTTGTCGGGCGCGATCAATGTCACGTCGGCGGTGAAGCTCCGGAGGAACAGCGCTTCTGCCACGCCGTGACTGTCACTGCCGATGACTCCGACCTTCTTATCGGTGATCTCGTAGCCGTCGCAGATGGGGCAATAGCGGACGAGGCCGCGTGCCACGGCATCATCGTGGAGTTCCTCATCCATCGGCGGGCGGCGGTTGGTGACGCCGGTCGCGATCAATACCGATCGCGCCGTTCGGCTGCCCGATCCCCAGGTAGCAACGAAGAGGCCGCGCTCGTCGCGATCGAGCTTCGTGACAAACTCCGTCTCGATCTTTGCGCCGTATTTGCAGGCCTGCTCCCGCATGCGCTGAAGCAGCTCGGTGCCCTTGATCCCGTCAGGAAAGCCGGAGACGTTGCGCGTGCAGGGGATCCAGGAAGCACGGCTTTTCCCGCCGTCGACGATGAGGATGTCGAGGTGGAAGCGCGCGAGATAAATGGCCGCGGTAAGCCCTGCCGGGCCGCCGCCGATGATCAGGCAGTCGAGAATGGGGTCGTCCATGAAGCGACCCAATGGATTGCCGGAACGGCGGTTCCCGATTAGCGCCGCGCCATGCCGTTACGTGCCTCGGTCCTGACGCTCTACCCGGACATGTTCCCGGGCCCGCTCGGCATGAGCCTTGCCGGCAAGGCGCTCCAGGACGGCATCTGGAGCCTCGAGGCGAAGAACATTCGCAATTTCGCGACGGACAAGCATCGGAGCGTCGACGATACGCCGGCGGGCGGCGGCGCGGGCATGGTGCTTCGGCCCGACGTGCTGGCCGCCGCGTTGGACAGCGTTACGGACGGCCGACCGATACTGGCGCTGACACCGCGAGGAGCGCCGATGACCCAGCCCCGCATCCGGGAGCTTGCGGCAGGCGAGGGCGTCATCCTTCTCTGTGGCCGTTTCGAGGGATTCGACGAGCGGATCTTCGAGGCGCGGCCCATCGAACCGGTATGCGTTGGGGACTTTGTGCTCTCAGGCGGCGAGCTCGGAGCGATGGCGATCCTCGACGCTTGCGTAAGGCTGCTCCCCGGGGTAATGGGCGCGGCCTCCAGCGGAGAGGAGGAGAGCTTTGAGCAGGGTCTCCTGGAATATCCGCACTATACCCGACCTGTGGAATGGGAAGGGCGCACGATCCCCGAAGTGCTGCGGTCGGGGGATCATGCGAAGATCGCGGCGTGGCGACACGAACGCGCGGTCAAAGACACACGGCTAAGGCGGCCGGACCTGATCGAGCGCCACGGGGGCGCATCGCAGGCACCGCCCTCTGGCGCGCGGCGCGATAGAGAAGAGAAGAAGAAATGAACCTGATCGAGACCCTGGAGCGCGAAGCGATCGACGCGCTGACCAAGGACAAGCCCGTTCCCGAATTCCGGCCCGGCGATACGCTGCGTGTCGGCGTCAAGGTGATCGAAGGCGACCGCACCCGCGTGCAGGCGTTCGAGGGCGTTTGCATCGCCCGCGCCAACAAGGGTGTCGGCTCCAACTTCACCGTTCGCAAGATTTCGTTCGGCGAGGGTGTCGAGCGCGTCTTCCCGCTTTATTCGCCGATCATCGATTCGATCGAGGTCGTGCGCCGCGGCGATGTTCGCCGCGCGAAGCTCTATTACCTCCGGGGCCGTACCGGAAAGGCCGCTCGCATCGCAGAGCGCCGCACCGTCCAGCGCGACGCTCCGACCGGCCAAGCTGCAGAGGTCGAGGCGAAGCAGACCGAGAAGGCATCGGAAGCCTAAGAGCTTTCCAAGCCAAGCCATTGAAAGGCGGTGCCTTCTGGCGCCGCCTTTTCTTTTGCGCGAACGCCCCTAGGGTCCGGCGCCATGTACAAGAAACTCGCCTGCCTTTTACTGATTTCCGTCATCGTAGCACCCGCGGCTGCGTCCGACATTCCGCTCGCTCGTGTCTTTTCGAGCCCCGCCCTCAATGGACCCACACCGCGCGAGCCTAGGCTTTCGCCGGACGGCCGCTTCGTGACGCTGCTCAAGAATCGCCCGGACGATAAGGATCGTTACGACCTCTGGGCGATCGACACGGCGACGGGGGCCGAGCGAATGCTGGTCGATTCCCAGAAGATTGGGACCGGAGGGGCCATTTCGGAAGAAGAGAAGATGCGGCGAGAGCGCGCGCGCATCGCTGGCACCAAGGGCATTACCGAATATGGCTGGGCGCCCGATTCCAAGTCCATTCTCGTGCCGATCGATGGCGATCTTTATGTTGCAACCTTGGATGGCAACGTCCGGCGGCTGACGGCAACGGCCGCGACGGAGATCGACCCCAAGGTGTCCGAGACGGGGCGCTACCTGTCCTTCCTCCGCGACCAGAATCTATATGTGATGGATGCCGCCAGCGGGCAGGAGCACGCCCTGACGACCGACGGGAGGAAGACCTTGAGCTGGGGCGCCGCCGAATTCGTCGCGCAGGAAGAGCTGAGCCGCGACACCGGATATTGGTGGTCGCCCGACGATAGATATCTGGCGGTGGCGCGCGTCGATGAGAGCCCGGTCGCAATCGTGAAGCGCGCCGCGATCGGAGCCTCCGGGACCGAACTGATCGAGCAACGCTATCCGGCTGCGGGAACCAAGAATGCGATCGTCGACCTTTATCTGATGACGCCGGATGGGCAGTCCCGGGTGAAAGCCGATCTTGGGAGCGATCCCGACTATTACCTGGCGCGCGTCGATTGGTCGCGCGACGGGAAGAGCCTTTTTGTGCAGCGCCTGAGCCGAGACCAGAAGAGGCTGGACATGCTGCGGATCGATCCGGCGACTGGTCGCTCTGCCTTGCTGTTCTCGGAAACGTCTCCGACCTGGGTAAACCTGACCGAGAATTTCCATCCACTGAAGGATGGCAGTTTGATTTGGTCATCCGAGCGCAGCGGCTTCGCCCACCTCTATCGCTGGAAGGCCGGAAAGTGGACGCAGCTGACGCACGGTAATTGGGCCGTCGAAAAAGTCGCGGGCGTGGATGAAGCGACCAAGCGCGTCTTTTTCACGGGAACTGAAGAAACGCCGATCGAGCAGCAACTTTACTGGGTGAATTATGAGCGACCCGCCAGCCCTGCGCGGGTGACCGAGACGGGCTGGTACAACAATGCGGTGATGGACCAGGCCGCAACACACGCGCTGGTCAGCCGCTCGAATACCTCCCAGCCGTCGCAGACCTATCTCGCCGACGCTTCGGGCAAGCGCCTGGCGTGGGTCGAGCAGAATGCACTCAATTCGTCACATCCCTATGGCGCCTATCTCGACAGCCATGTGAAGCCGACGTTCGGCAGCATCGCGGGCCCGGATGGATCGAAGCTCTATTACCGGATGCTCACTCCGGCGCTCCTCCCCGGCAAGCGTTACCCGGTCTTCTTCTACGTCTATGGCGGACCGCACGGCCAGCAGGTGACCGACGGCTGGTACGGCCAGATGCCGCTTCACCAGGCACTGGTCGACAAGGGCTGGATTGTTTTCACGATCGACAATCGCGGGACCAACCGGCGCGGGACGAAGTTCGAAAGCGCGGTCTACCGGTCGATGGGCGAGGTGGAAGTCCGGGATCAGCTGGCCGGAGTCGAATGGCTGAAGAAACAGCCGTTCGTTGACCCTTCAAAGGTCGCGGTCATGGGTTGGTCCTACGGCGGATACATGACCCTGAAATTGCTCGAGAAAGCGCCGGGAGTGTTCGCGGCGGGAGTCGCGGTCGCACCGGTAACCAAGTGGGAGTTGTACGACACGGCCTACACGGAACGCTATCTGGGCAATCCGTCGGTCGATCCGAAGCCCTATCAGAGCTCCGACGCGCTCGACGATGCAGTGAAGATCCAGGATCCGTTGCTGTTGGTGCACGGAATGTCGGACGACAATGTCGTGTTCCAGAATTCGACTGAGCTCTACGCCCGGCTGCAAAAGGCGAAGAGGCCGTTCGAGATGATGGCCTATCCCGGTGCGACCCATGCGATCGCGGGTGAGGGCCCCCAGACCCACGTGTGGACCACGATTACCCGCTTCCTCTACGACAAGGTGCTGGGGAAGGAACCGAAATAGCGCGCCTGCCTGACGCAGGGGCCCAAGTTTCGCAGCGAACTAGTCGCAGCGTCCAGCCAGCGTGCTTCGGTCGATCAGACGCGTGTAAAGGTGCCAGGTCGAATAGCCGAGCCATGGCAGGACGAAGGCGAGGCCGACGAACAGCGGGACCGAGCCGATCACCAGCAGGCCGAGAACGATCAAGCCCCAGCGGATCATCTCCGGCCTGTTCTCGTGCGCCGCGCGCCATGACGCGGACACCGCCTGTGCGGCGGTTAGATTGCAATCGACCAGCATCGGCATCGATACGACGCTGAGCGCGAGCACCAACCAGCCGAAGATGGCCCCCACCGCGGCCCCGCCGATAATCAGCGCCCAGCCGCGCGGCGTGGTGAATACCATCGCCAGGAATTCCGGCAGCGAGGTTGGCGTGGCCCAGCCGAACAGGGCAGCATAGAGAGCTCCCGCGGCCAAGAGCCAGACGAAGAAGATCCCGAGCAGCATTCCGGCGACCATTCCCATGTCATCGACGGCAGGCCGCTTGCGAACTTCGAGAAAGTTGAACCAGTGGATGTCCTTCTGTCCCGCTTCACGGCGGCGCGCCAGCTCGTAAAAGCCTACTGCGGCAACGGGCCCCAGGAGCCCGACGCCTGCAACCACGGGAAGGAAGAATGGCATCAGCGGAGCGCTGGTGGTCATAATGACCGCAGCGAGCCCGATGAAAGTATAGACAAGGCCAGCGAATACGATGTCGCCACGGAATGTCAGGAAATCGTCGAGGCCCTGACGAAGCGCGATGCTCAGGTCTTCGTGGCTGATCTTGCGGACGGAAATTTCGACGGTTTTACGCGATGCGCCGCCGCGAACGATGGTCTTGGTCGCCATGACACTTCCTCTAGCAGTGCCGTCCGGCGTTACCCTGGTACAAGGCGCGCGCCGGGCGCGCGGCTCTCCAATAGCATAGTGCGGGTGAGTCGGTCAGAGCCTCTTAGGCGGACCGCCGCTTTTGACGCGCGTGCCGGCTCGGCTAAGCAAGCCGAATGGAGAATGTGTCGACCCTGGTCGCGAGGCAATACGAGGCATTCGCCTACCCGGAGCCGTTCGCCGATCTCTCCGAAGAGATTCGCAAGGGCTATTACCAGTTCGGTGATCCTTCGCTTTATGGACCGGTACTTTGGCCCCGCGGCCGGCCTAACGGACGCCTGAAGATCCTGGTTGCGGGCTGCGGCACGATCCAGGCGGCTTATGCGGCCATGATGAACCATGATTGCGAAGTCATCGGCATCGACCTGTCCGAGGCCTCGCTGGCGCATGAGCGATTCCTCCAGGACAAGCACGGCCTCGCGAACCTCAAGCTGTTCAAGGGCGATTTGCTGGACGTCGGATCGCTTGGCGAGCGGTTCGACGCGATCCTGTGCACGGGCGTGCTGCATCACATGGCCAATCCGGGCGCCGGCCTCGCGGCACTGCGGGACGTGCTTGTTCCTGAGGGGGTCATGGTCCTGATGCTCTACGGCCAGACCGTCCGCATCGGTATCTACATGCTTCAGGACGCGTTCCGGCGGATGAATATTGAGCAGACGCCGGAGGGCGTTGCGGAAGTCCGCCGCATCCTCGGCGAACTTCCGGGCCGGCACTATGCGCAAGACTATATTCGCGCAGCGGCCGAGCTGAAGCAGGATGCCGCGGTCGTCGACACCTTCCTCCATCCGCAGGATCGAGCCTACACGGTTCCGCAGCTTTTCGAGCTGCTCGAGGGTGCCGGCCTCGATTTCCAGAACTGGATCGACAACCAACCGTACTGGCGGAACGGCGCCTGGGCCCCGCAAAGCGCAATCGCCGAAGCGACCGATCCTCTGGCCCCGCGCGAACATTGGGCTGCAGTCGAAATGCTCGGCCAGGCGGCGGGCATGCATATGTTCACCGCACGGCATTCCGGAGGCGACCTCGCGGTCGTCGACTTTGACCAGGGCGAGTGGCGTCGTTTCGTTCCGCATCATTCGCCTGGGCTCATCCGCAAGAAGGTGGGCCTGTTCGAGCGCGGACCTTATGAGCTGAAATGCTCGGAGCTCGAGCAGTTCGTACTCGATGGAGCAGACGGAAATCGAACGATTGCGGAGATCGTCGATGTTCCTGCGCTTGAAACCATCGAGCCCGGCGAGCGCGACGAATTCGCCCGCCGTTATTTCGAGCATCTATGGAAGCTCGGTCACGTCATGATTGCGCTGCCCTGAGGTTCAGAGGCGGCGAGTCCTGAAGGCGATTGCTTCGTCTCGATTATACTGCGGTCGGGCAAAGCGGGGGCGGGCATCAATAAGGGGACGGGCAATCGGCGGAAGGGGCGCCCTTCCGCCCAATATGACGAAATCGACGGGCTTCAACCGGCCGATCCTGAGCAGCACGGTTGCGCCGTTGCAGCTGCGGCCAAAGCAAGCGATCGAGAATTTGCCGCCTCCGTCCTGATCGATCGGGCGAACGAAACCCGCCACTCCGGCGGCCCTGATGCGCGCGTCCGGCGGTGCGATCAGATCG
>Ga0105248_10007467_pt1 | contig 11995 bp, 11 predicted proteins | sample KBSS34metaG_FD_81524 | JGI IMG/M metagenome (GOLD analysis project Ga0105248, IMG submission 81524) | Switchgrass rhizosphere microbial communities from Kellogg Biological Station, Michigan, USA - KBS S3-4 metaG | ecosystem: Host-associated > Plants > Roots > Rhizosphere > Soil | place...
CACGCCGCCGGGCACCAGTGTGTTGACCCGCAGACCAAACGGCGCGCAGTACTCCGCGAGCCAGCGCGTGAGATTCAGCACGCCGGACTTGGCCACGCTGTAGCCGATCGGCTTGTAGAACTCGGATCCATCGTGCCGCCGATAGTCATAGAGAGACTGATCCGGCGAGACGACGCCGTAGGTGGAAGACACGTTGATGATGCTGCCGGCGCTGAGCCGCGCGGCGCGAAACTGCGCGACGAAGGACTGGCAGACCACGAACGCGGTCTTGAGATGCGACTCCATCATCGCGTCCCACGCCGATTCCGGGTAGCCCTCGAACGGCCCGGTTTCGAGCGCGGCATCGGACGGCGACGATCCAAGACCGGCGTTGTTGACGAGGATTGACGGCGGGCCGAGCCGCGCGCCGACGTCGGCCATCGCGGCGTCGACCTCGGCGCGGACCGTGGCATCGACGAGGTGCGTCGAGATCCGCGCCCCGGCATCGATCAGCGATGTCAGCAATTCGGATCGCCGGTCGGTGACGTCGAACAGCGCGACGGACGCGCCGGCAGCGGTCAGCGCGCGGGCGTACTGCGTGCCGAGCCGGCCCAGGCCTCCGGTGACGACGGCGATTTGGCCATCGAGTCGAAACGGGTCGTCTTGGGGGTTGATCGGCGTCACAAGGACGAGCTACTGCCCCGTCACTTACAGGCATCGCCGTGGAGGTCCTGTAAACGAGTGCGGTCAGGGAGGTCCGGAGGTGTTCACTAACCGAACGATGGGGCGTTCACGAGTTGAACGTTCGCTCGTTCACGAATTGAACGAGTCATTCTGCCTGTCTTTCAAAACCGTGTCAAGGCAATCGCCCCAGCAAATGCTCGAGGTTCGCCCAGTCTTCGGGATCGTCGATGTTGCTGCCAAAAGGCCGGGGCATGACGTAGGTGGCAACGCGGTCGCCGTAAAGGCTTGGCTCAATCGGGTCGAACAGCAACGAAGAACGAAAGAGGTAAATCGCACCGTTGAACACCCAGGCCGGGGGAAGCCCCTGGCGGCGGACCGGCCGCTGCTTCACCGGCCGATCCCCGACCAGCAACCTCGCCCACCCGTCCGCGTCGACGGTCAGCGCACGCATCGGGTGGAAGTGCGCCGGCATCTCGTCCACGCTGACGACCGAATCGGCCCCCGATTCCACCGCCCGCGCGACGGCGCCGACAATGTCGGCCGGTCGCCGCAGCGGCGACGTCGGCATCAGGATCATCACCCAGTCGGCCTGATAGCCCTGCTGGTCGCGCATCCACGCGACGGCATGCTGCATCACCGGCAGATGCGGCGTGTCGTCTGCGCTCAACGCCGCCGGCCGCATGAACGGCACCTCGCAGCCCAGGTCGCGCGCGATCCGCGCCGCCTCCTCGTCGTCGGTTGACAGGATCAGGCGATCGAAGACTCCGGACGCGAGCGCGCTTTCGATGGTGTAGGCGATGAGCGGCTTGCCGGCGAGCTGCCTGGTGTTCTTGCCGGGAATGCCCTTGGATCCCGCCCGCGCCGTGATTACGCCGAGGACGGTCGGCGTGGACGTCACTACAGCCGGAAGATGGACACGCCCGCGTGGCTCTTCAGCGCGTTGCGCGTGTCGACGATCAGCGCAGCGCCCTTCACGATGGCGTCGTAGTCGAAGACGTCGTGGTTGGTGCAGACGACGTAGCAGTCGGCCTTCTGCGCGAGCGCGTCTGCGTCCGGTACCGAGTGAAGCGTTTCTCCGCCATGGACGAGCGACGCGACATACGGATCCGTGTAGCTGACCGTGGCTCCCTGACGGCTCAGCAGCTCGAGAATATCGAGCGCCGGCGACTCGCGCACGTCGCCCACGTTCGGCTTGTAGGCCATGCCGAACAGGTGCACGCGTGATCCGTTCAGCGCCTTGCGCGTCGAGTTCAGAGCCTCGCCGATCAGCTGCACCACGTACTCGGGCATCGCCCCGTTGACCTGCCCCGCCAGCTCGATGAAACGGCATTCGAAACCGCTCTGGCGCGCCTTCCACGACAGGTAAAACGGATCGATCGGAATGCAGTGCCCACCGAGGCCAGGTCCGGGATAAAACGGCATGAACCCGAACGGCTTGGTCTTCGCCGCGTCGATGACCTCCCAGACGTCGATGTCCATCTTGTGGCACATCAGCGCGAGCTCGTTGACGAGGCCGATGTTCACCGCCCGGAACGTGTTCTCGAGCAGTTTCACCATCTCGGCGACCCGGGTCGAGGTCACCTGGATGACGTGCTGCACCGTCGCGCCATAGAGCGCGGCGGCCACTTCGGTACTGGCCGGGCCGACACCGCCGACGATCTTCGGAATGTTCTTCGTGTTGAACTGTGGGTTGCCCGGATCGACGCGCTCGGGAGAAAACGCCAGAAAGAAGTCGACGTCGGGGGTGAATCCCTTCGCCATGAGCATCGGCTGGACCACTTCGTCGGTCGTCCCCGGATAGGTGGTCGACTCGAGAATCACGAGCTGTCCGCGCCGCAGGGTCGCGGCGACCGCCTCGACGGCGTGCACCACGTACGACAGGTCGGGATCTTTGGTCTTGCGCAGCGGAGTCGGAACGCAGATGTCTATCGCGTCCATCTCGCCGAGCAGGCTCATGTCGGTCGTCGCCCGGAGCGTGCCCGCCTTCACGCAAGCCGCGAGATCGGCTTCCAGCACGTCCGGGATGTAGCTCTTGCCGGCGTTGATCGAATCGACCTTCGACGCGTCGACGTCGAACCCTGTCACGTCGAAGCCCGCATGGGCGAACTCGACGACGAGCGGGAGGCCGACGTAACCGAGCCCGATCACGCCGACACGCGCCTGGCGCGCACGGATGCGCTCGAGAGTGGATACGGTATTGGGTGTATTCATCTGGACCGGGTCAAAGTACCGGGAGGCGGTCGGCGGGGGGCTCGGCCGCCACACGGGCGAGGTCCGCGTCGACCATCATCTTGACGAGCCCGGTGAAATCGATCTTGGGCTGCCAGCCAAGCGCCTTGCGTGCCTTCGCATTGTCGCCGATCAGATGTTCGACTTCCGCCGGGCGAATGAACTTGGGGTCGAGCGTGACGTGCGTGTTCCAGTCCAGGCCGGCATGGGCGAACGCGGTTTCCACGAGATCCCGGACCGAGTGGCTGATGCCGGTCGCAATCACGTAATCGTCGGCGTGATCCTGCTGGAGCATTGCCCACATCGCCTCGACGTAATCGCCGGCGAAGCCCCAGTCGCGCTGCGCGTCGAGGTTGCCGAGCGCGATCGTGTCGGCGAGGCCGAGTTTGATCCGCGCGACGCCGTCGGTCACTTTGCGCGTGACGAACTCGAGGCCGCGGCGCGGCGACTCGTGGTTGAACAGGATCCCCGACACCGCGAACAGATCGTAGCTCTCGCGATAGTTGACGGTGATGTAGTGGCCGAAGACCTTCGAGACGCCGTAGGGGCTGCGCGGATAGAAGGGCGTCAGCTCGGTCTGCGGAATCTCGCGCACCTTGCCGAACATCTCGCTCGACGAAGCCTGGTAGATTTTGATCGACGGATCGACCTGGCGAATCGCCTCGAGGACGCGCGTGACGCCCTGGGCGTTGAACTCGCCGGTGAGCATCGGCTGATCCCACGACGCCGGCACGAACGACATCGCCGCGAGGTTATAGAATTCGCTCGGCCGGACTTCATCCACCAGGCGGATGATCGACAACTGATCGAGCAGGTCCGCGGGCTTGATCGTGATCCGTTTGAGCAGATGCTGAATGCGCCAGTAGTTCGGCGCGCTCGCTCGGCGTACGGTCCCGACGACCTCATAGCCTTTCGAGAGCAGCAATTCCGCGAGGTAAGATCCGTCCTGCCCGGTAATTCCGGTAATAATGGCCCGTTTGGACATCGTTGAATCCCGGATTCTAACATGAGCGCCGAAGAACTCGATAAGCTCGAGCGTCAGCGCCGCGACGCTGACGGCCGCTATAACGCGGCGCTCACCGCGCTCGATCATGCGATCGTCGCCCTCAGCCGCCTGCCGTCCGACGACCGCGATCACCGCGAGCGCGCGGCAACGGCGCTGATGGAGTTCCTCCAGCAGATCACCAGCTTCGTCGACACCAAGGACCGGGCGATCGCCGCGGCCGCGGGCGCGCGCATCGACCAGGTGGTGCGCGATACCCAGTCGCTCGGCGAGCTGCGCACGCACATCGGCGTCCTCCAGCGCGCAGTCGAAATGCTCAAGCGGGCGAACGGCAGCGCTCAGCCCGCAGTCAATGAGCCAACGCCCCCGCGCCCGTCCGAGCACTCCGCGGGCGCTGCGCCGGTCGCGCTCGGTCCCCTCGACGACTATAAGTATCTTGGCTTCGAGGACGCCTTTCGCGGCAGCGACGCGATCATCGAGGAGCGGCTGCGCGCCTATGTACCCCTGTTCGAGGGACGATCAGGGGTCCTCGACATTGGGTGCGGACGCGGCGAGCTGCTGTCGGCCCTGAAGACGGCCGGCATCACGGCCCGCGGCATCGATCTCAACGCCGACATGGTCGCCGTCGCGCGCGAGCGCGGGCTCGAGGCGACGCGCGCCGACGCGCTCGACTATCTCTCAGCCGTCGCCGATGGATCGCTCGGCGGCGTCATCTCAACGCAGGTGATCGAGCACCTCGAGCCGTCCTATCTCATGCGCCTCCTCGACGCCATCGCCCGCACGCTCCAGCCCGGCGCGCCGATCGTCCTCGAGACCATCAATCCGGCCTGCTGGCTCGCCTTCTTCAGCAGCTACCTCCGCGACTTTACCCACGTCCGGCCAGTGCATCCGGAGACGCTTCAATACCTGCTGCGCGCGAGCGGGTTCGAACGCGTCGAGATTCGCTACAGCGCGCCCGTTCCGGATCACATGAAGATGACGACCGTGGATCTGCCGGCAGAGGTGCTGTCCGCGGCGGACCCCTCGTCAGTGGCGATGACGCGGATCGCGCACGCCGTCAACGCGAATGCCGTCATTCTCAACAACCTGATGTTCACCCATCTCGACTACGCCGCCATCGGCTATCGGAGCTGACCCGTTGGAACGGATCGACGTTGCAGTGATTGGCGGAGGGGTCACCGGCCTGGCCTCCGCCCGAGCGATCGCGTCCACGGGCGCATCGGTGTGCCTGCTCGAACGCCATCCGCGACCCGGCATGGATACCAGCACGCACAACAGCGGCGTCATCCATGCCGGCCTCTACTACCCAGCGGGATCGTTGAAGGCCCGGCTGTGCGTGGCAGGCCGCGATCTGATGTACGAGTTCTGCGCCCGCTACGGCGTGCCGCACGTCCGATCCGGCAAGCTGATCGTCGCGCACGACGAGCACGAGGTCCGTGAGCTCGAAACGCTCCAGCGCCGGGGCGCCGGCAACGGCGTGGCCGGTCTCGAGATCGTCGACCGGGCCTTCATCGTCTCGCGCGAGCCGGCCGTAAACACGCGGTTCGCGCTCTGGTCACCTGACAGCGGGATTGTGAACGCCGAGGAATTCGTCAAGGCGCTGCTCCGCACCGGGACCGACGCCGGCGTGATGTTCCTGCCCGGCACGAAACTCATCGGCGCCGATCGCGAGGCCGATGGTATGGTCCTGACCACCGAACGCGAGTCGATCCTGGCGCGCGTGGTCGTCAACGCCGCGGGGCTCTACGCTGACGATGTGTCGCGATTGCTGGGCGGCGAGACGTTCACGATCTATCCGTGCCGCGGTGAATACGCGGAATTCACACCCGCCAAGCGCTCGCTGGTCAACGGACTCGTCTACCCGCTGCCTCATCGGTCCGGGCATGGATTGGGCGTGCACCTGGTCCGCACGACCGGAGGCCAGGTCTGGCTGGGGCCGACCATCCGGTATCAGGAGCGGAAAGACGACTACGAGAACGACCGCGAGCCGCTCGAGGCCTTTGCCGAATCGGCAAGACGGCTCATCGACGGCGTGACCGTCGACGATTTACGGCTCTCGGGCAGCGGCATTCGCGCGAAGCTGCACCCGCCGTCTGAATCCTTCGCGGACTTCCTGATCAGGCGCGATCGCGTAAACCCGGCGATCGTCCAGGCCTCCGGCATCGACTCGCCGGGGCTGACGTCGTCGCTGGCGATTGGAAACCTCGTCCGCGATCTCGCCGGCGAGTCACTGTAGAAAGCGTTGTAGCGCGTCCTGCCACGCCGGCATGTCGACGCCGGCGGATCGCAGCTTCTCGTTCGAAAGCGCGCAGAACATCGGGCGCTGGGCGCGCAGCCGCATGTCGGCCATCCGGACTGGCGTGAATCTCGGCTCGACGCCGAGCAGGCGGGCCATCTCGCGCGCGAACTCCAGCCACGTGCACTGTCCGGAGCTGACGCAGTGGTACAGGCCCGTCGGCGCCTCGGACTCCACGAGGTAGCGCGTTGCCTGTGCCACGTCCGGAAGATACGACGGCGAAATCGTGCGGTCTTCGAACACCTTCGGCGAGCCGCCCGCCTTCAGCGTGGCAAGGATCCCGGCAGCGCTGCCCTTCGCCGGGCCGACCGGCGGCTGGCCGAAGAGGCTTTCGACCCGCAGAACATACGCGCGCGGCGCGTCCTCCGCAAACCATTCACCCAGCAGCTTCGACGCCGCGTAGACGCTCTGCGGGTTCGGCGGGTCGGTCTCGGTATAGGGTGTCGACGCCTTCCCGTCGAAGACGAAGTCGGTGCTGAAATGGACCAGCGTTGCGCCGTGCGCCAGCGCGGCGCGCGCCAGGGCGCGGACACCAAATGCGTTGGCCTTCAGCGCCTCGATCGGATGATCCTCGGCGGCGTCGACGTCAGTGAACGCCGCCGCGTTGAGAATGACCGCCGGCCTCACCGTCGCCATCGCGGCGTCAACCGCCGCGCCGTCGCTGATGTCGAGCTGGGCATGACCGAACGCGGAGATCTCGTGATGCGGTGCGCATTCGTGGACGAGGGCGGCGCCGAGCTGCCCTGTCGCGCCCACTATGGCGATCCGCATCAGGCGGCCCTGGACTCGACGCCGCCGGCGAACGCCCGCATGCGCGCGTCATCGAACACGCCTTCCCAGCGCGCGACGACGGCGGTGGCGATGCAGTTGCCCATCACGTTGACCGCGGTACGGCCCATGTCCATGATCTGGTCGATCGCCAGGAGAATGGCCGCGCCTTCGAGTGGAAGGTTGAACGTCGCGAGCGTCGCGGCGAGCACGACGAGCGCCGCGCGCGGCACGCCCGCGACGCCCTTGCTCGTCAGCATGAGCGTGAGCATCATGACCAGCTGCTGGCCGAGCGTCATCTGGACACCCGCCATCTGCGCGACGAAGACACTGCAGAGCGAGAGATACAGCGTCGACCCGTCCAGGTTGAAGCTGTAGCCGGTCGGCAGCACGAAACCGACGATGCTCTTCGGTACGCCGAAACGCTCCATGATCTCGAGAGACTTCGGCAGGGCCGCCTCGGAGCTGGCGGTGGTGAACGCGATCAGCATCGGCTCGCGGATCGCCTTGACGAAGGTCAGGAAGGGCACGCGGATCAAGTACGAGACGCTGCCGAGGACGATCAGTGCGAAAATCGCCAGGCCCAGATACATCAGCCCGACCAGCTTGCCCAGTGTCAGCAGGATCCCGAGCCCCTTGCTGCCGACGGTGGCGGCGATCGCCGCGAAGACGCCGATCGGCGCGAACGCCATCACGTAGCCGGTGAACTTGAACATCGCCTGCGCGGTGCTTTCGAGGACGTCGAGCACCGGCTGTCCCTTGGCGCCGATGGCTGCGATCGCAATACCGAAGAACATCGAGAAGATCACGACCTGCAGGATGTCGCCCCGCGCCATCGAATCGACGACGGAAGTCGGGAACATGTGCAGCAGGATGTCCCAGGCGTGCTGCTGGCTCTGCACCATCGCCGCCGCCGTCTTCGTGTCCGCGCCCAGGGGCAGCGCCATGCCCGCCCCCGGCTTGAAAATGTTGACGAGGGCAAGGCCAAGAAAGAGCGCGATCGTCGTGGCGACTTCGAAGTAGATGATCGCCTTGAGGCCGATCCGACCCATCGTCTTCATGTCGCCCGTGCCGGCGATGCCGACCACGAGCGTCGAAAACAGCAGCGGCGCGATGATCATTTTGATCATGCGCAGGAAGACGTCGGCGAGCGGCTTGACCTGTTCGGCGAAGCCGGCGACGTGCACGCCGTTGACGTCCGACGAGGGCCAGAGGTAGCCGACGAGGACGCCGAGGACGAGCCCGACGAGAATCTGCGTGGTGTTGGAGGGACCGCGACGTTTCATCGGCTCGCGCTCGATGGCACGTGACGCTGCACGAACTGGCCGACGGCCGAGACCACCGTTTCCTGCTGAGCGGCGGTCAGCTCGCCGTACACCGGAATGGCCAGACTCTCCAGCGCCGCGCGCTCGGCGTGCGGGAACGCGCCCTGCCGGTATCCGAGATCGGCGAAGCACGGCTGCAGGTGAAATGGCACCGGATAATAGATCTCGTTGCCGATGCCCTGCGCGTCGAGATGTCGTTTCAGCTCATCGCGATCCGCGGTCCTGATGACGAACTGGTTGAAGATGTGCGTGCGATCGGGTGGTTCGACCGGCAGCGTCACCGTGTCGAGGCCGGCGTCGTGGAACAGGCGCCGGTAGCGGGCGGCGTTGGCACGGCGTCCTTCCGTCCATCTGGCCAGGTGCGGCGCCTTGACGCGCAGCACCGCGGCCTGGAGCGCATCCATCCGGAAATTCGCGCCGACGAGATGGTGGTAGTACTTCGGCTTCATCCCGTGCGTTCGCAGCAGTCGCGCGCGATCCGCGAGCGCCGCGTCTTCCGTCGTCAGCAGGCCGGCGTCGCCGAACGCGCCGAGGTTCTTGCTCGGAAAGAACGAGAAACAGCCGAAGGCGCCGATCGTGCCGAGCGGACGCGACTTGTACGAGGACCCGATGGCCTGCGCCGCGTCTTCGATGACGGGGATGCCGGCGCGGTTGGCCGCGTCCATGATCGGATCCATGTCGGCGCCGAGCCCGAACAGATGCACCGGCATGATCGCCTTCGTGCGCGGCGTGATCGCTGCGGCCGCCTGGGCCGGGTCGATGTTGAACGTGACCGGATCGATGTCGACGAGTACCGGCGTCGCGCCGACGCGGACGATCGCCCCCGCCGTCGCGAAGAACGAGAACGTCGTCGTCACGACCTCGTCGCCGGCCTTGATGCCGAGCGCCATCAGGGCGAGCAGCAGCGCATCGGTACCGGACGACACGGTAATGGCGTGTTTCACGCCGAGCTGGGCGCAGAGCTCGCGCTCGAGCCCGTCGACTTCCGGTCCCATGATGAAGCGCTGGCTGTCGCACACGCGCGTGACGGCGGCGAGCAGTTCGCTGCGCAGCGGCGTGTACTGGGCGTCGAGATCGAGCAGCGGTACCTTCATCGGCCTATTCTACCTGCCGCGTGACTTGACCGCCGCGCGCGTCTCGCGATCGGCCTCACGTTTCTTGATGGTCTCGCGCTTGTCGTAATCCTGCTTGCCCTTCGCCAGGCTGACGGCCACCTTCACGCGGCCATCCTTGAAGTACAGGCGGGTGGGGACCAGCGTCATGCCCTTTTCGACGGTCTTGCCGATCAACTTCCGGATCTCGCGCTTGTGCAGCAGCAGCTTGCGCCGGCGCAGAGGCTCGTGGTCGGCGTAGCCGCGGTGGCTGTACGGGCTGATGTGCACGTTGTAGAGAAACACCTCGCCGTCCTCGACCCGCGCGAAGCTGTCGCGCAGGTTCACGCGCCCCTCGCGGATCGCCTTCACCTCGGTGCCGAGCAGGACCAGACCCGCTTCGAACGTTTCGAGCAGATGGTAGTCGTGGAACGCCTTCCGGTTTTCCGCGATGCTGCTCTGCGCTTTTTCGCGCGCGGTCAATTCAGCCACAATCGTCTTGAGGTTTCAGTTTTCAGTTTTCAGTTTCAAATTTTAACTTTGCCAAACGCGCTGCGAGCAGCACCGCCGTGATCATACTCTCCGGATCGGCGACCCCCTTGCCGGCGATGTCGAACGCCGTGCCATGGTCGACCGACGTACGGATGATCGGCAGCCCGAGGGTGACGTTCACCGCCTGCCCGAATGCCACGAGTTTCACAGGAATCAGTCCCTGATCGTGATAACAGGCGACGACGACGTCGAAGTCGCCGCGCCGGGCGCGGACGAACACCGTGTCGCCGGGAAACGGTCCCGACACGTCGATCCCGCGCGCGCGGCATGCCGCGATCGCCGGCCGGATCGCCGTATCTTCCTCCTGGCCGAACAACCCGTGTTCGCCGGCATGCGGGTTCAGGCCGGCGACGGCGATCCGCGGCCTCGCGATCCCGAACCGCGGCAGCTCGCGCGCCGTGAGATCGATCGTTGCGGCGAGTGACGCCTGCGTCAACGCCCGCGGCACCTCCGCCAGCGGAATGTGCACGGTCGCGAGCACCACGCGCAATGCGTCGGAATGGAACATCATCGCGACGTGGGGCGAGCCCGTGAGGTGGGCAAGCAAATCCGTATGGCCGCTCCAGTCGAGCCCGGCGAGACGAAAGGCCTCCTTGTTCACCGGCGCCGTGGCGATCGCCTGGACGACGTGCTGTTGCGCGTCCGCGACTGCCCGCACGATCAGATCGTAGGCCGCTCGACCGGCGGCGGCGCTGAGTACGCCGGGGGGGAACCCCACGCCCGCCGGCGGCGCATAGACGATCGGCTCGCAGACCTCGAGGACACGCGCGTCCGCCGCGGCCCGCGCCGCCACTTCGGGCCCGATGCCGGCGGGATCGCCGGCGGTGATGGCAACGCGCGGTTTCATGGAAATTCAGCGCGCGCAGGACGCGCAGCCGCCCGATCCACAACTTTCGGATCCGCAGCCGCCGCCGGAACCGCACCCTGACGGATTGTCGCAGCCCCCTTCGCTTCCGCAACCGCCGTGCTGCACGCCTTTGGCATTCGGCAGCTCGTAGCGGAGGCAGCACTTGAGCCGGCCGCACAGGCCCGACAGCTTCGACGGGTTGAGGCTCAAATCCTGCTGCTTGGCCATCTTGATCGACACCGGCTCGAACGTCTGCAGGAATGTCGTGCAGCAGAGCGGACGGCCGCAGGTGCCATAGCCGCCGTACATCTTCGCCTCGTCGCGCACGCCGATCTGACGCATTTCGATACGCGTCCGGAACTCCGCCGCCAGCTCGCGGACCAGCTCGCGAAAATCGACGCGGCCATCGGCCGTGAAATAGAAGAGGAGCTTCGATCCGTCGAACGCCTGCTCGACGCGCGCGAGCTTCATCCCGAGGCCGCGCTCGCGGATCTTCAGGTGCGCAATGCGATACGCCTCCTGCTCGCGATGCTGGTGCTTGAGCCGCGCAACGATGTCCTCCTTCGTGGCGACGCGGACGACGCGCGGCGGCGAATCGCCGGTGGGACGCCGCTTCGCCTCGAGTTGCGGGATCGTGCGGACCACCGTGCCGACCGCCGTGCCGCCATCGGTCTGCACGATCACGCGATCGCCGGCCCGCGGCGCCGCCTGCGCGGCGTCGTCGCTGATCAGAAACGTCTGCGCGCGCCCGACGGGCGTGAGCTTCACGGCAACGAGCGGTACGCGGCCCGGGGTGCTCACAGCTGCAGGACCAGCCAGTCGGCGACCAGCTTGACGCCGGCGTTGCGCTCCAGCGCGAACAGCGCCCGATCGACCGCGGCGAAGGCGCGCGTGCCGCGCTCGCCCTGATACGTCGTGGCCAGCCGCTCGAGCGCGGGACGGACGTCCGCATTGGCGATGACGCGCTCGTCCGCGCCTGTCGCCAGCACCTCGACATCGCGCAGCAGGACCGCCATCGCGCGCAGGTGCGTGGCGAGCTGATCGCGTTCCGTGATCCCCGACGGCGGTTTCGTCACCAGTTGCTGCGCGCTTGCGACCCGCCGGGCGGGGTCGGGGTGCGCCGCCGCCGTCTCCAGCATCTTCTGCGCGAGCGCACGGGATTCGACAAGTTCGACGGCCGTCGCCTGCAGCGCTTGCCCGAGGCTGCCGGCAGCGGTCGCG
>Ga0105248_10007468_pt1 | contig 11993 bp, 9 predicted proteins | sample KBSS34metaG_FD_81524 | JGI IMG/M metagenome (GOLD analysis project Ga0105248, IMG submission 81524) | Switchgrass rhizosphere microbial communities from Kellogg Biological Station, Michigan, USA - KBS S3-4 metaG | ecosystem: Host-associated > Plants > Roots > Rhizosphere > Soil | place...
AGGGCACGGCAGACCTCCAAAACCATGTCTCGACAACAGGATTTTGGCAGAATCCAAAGCATCTGCAAGGATTTGTCTGCCGTGCGACCCCCCTCATGAGCAAAATCCCGGACAGCAGTGGGACTTGTTCCGGGGTCCACCGTGCCGCATATCGAGCCGGCGCGGCGCTTGCGGCCCGGTGGATGCCGGGACAAGCCCGGCATGACGGGTGGGAAACAGTGATCGCGCATCTCAAGGGCAGACTGGAATCGACCGGCATCGACCATGCGGTGATCGATGTCGGTGGCGTCGGTTATCTCGTCGGCGCCTCGGCCAAGACGCTCGCCGCGATCGGCCCCGTCGGCGAGGCGGCGACGTTGTTTACGGAGATGCTGGTGGCCGAGGATTTCATCCGTCTGGTCGGCTTCGCTCGCCCCGATGAGCGCGACTGGTTCCGCCTGCTCACCAGCGTGCAGGGCGTCGGCGCGCGCGTCGCGCTGGCGATCCTCTCGGTGCTCGAACCGGTCGATCTCGCCCGCGCCATCGCCGCCCAGGACAAGGCGATGATTGGCCGCGCCAACGGCGTCGGCCCCAAGCTCGCCGAACGCATCGTGCGCGAGTTGAAGGACAAGGCCGGCGGGGTGATCCCCGGCTCGGTCACGCCGATCGCCGCGGTGAGCAGTGCCGCGTCGGATGCTGTATCCGCGTTGCTCAACCTCGGCTTCCGCCCGGCCGAGGCCAATGCCGCTGTCGGCGCGGCCGAGGAGGAATTGGGCGCCGCGGCGAGCCTTGATGCGCTGGTGCGGCTGGCGCTCAGGAAGGCGGCGAAGTGAAGCCATTGGATCAGGAGCCCAAGCGGGTTATATTCCCGAAATGACCCAAATCATGATCTCGATGCCACCCGCACTGCAAAGCTGGGTCGAGGCCCAGATTGCCGCTGGCCGTTACACCGATGCCGCCGACTATCTGCGCGATCTGGTTCGCCGCGACCGTGAATCTGCGGAGGCGGACGCGCAATGGGTGCGCACGATGGTGCAGGAAGGACTTGCATCGGGTGTCGTCGATGCCGAGCCGGAGGATGTGCTCAAGGACATCATGGCGCGAATCCCGAATGACTAGGCTGCGCCTGTCGCGCGCCGCGCAAAATGATCTCGAAGACATTCAGGAAACAGGCCTGATCGAGTTTGGCATTAACGCGACGCGTAATCATATGGCCGGGTTCGAACGTATCTTCGCGCTACTCCGCGAACGCCCATTGACGGGTCAGGACCGACCGGACTTCGGTGCGGGGATCCGCTCCTTTTCACATCGCCCACATCGCCTGCTGTATCGGGTGGAGCGCGGCGAGGTTCTGATCGTCCGCATCCTCCATGGCGCGCGCGATGCCCGGTCTATAATGCGTGACCAACAATGACCGACACCGACCGCCTCCTCACCCCGGCCCGCCGCAGCGAAGACGTCGATGCCGCGCTGCGCCCGAAGAGCCTCGACGATTTCGTCGGGCAGAAGGCGGCGCGCGAGAATCTGCGCGTGTTCATCGCCGCCGCCAAATCGCGCGGCGACGCGCTTGATCATGTGCTGTTCTTCGGCCCGCCCGGGCTCGGCAAGACCACGCTGGCGCAGATCGTCGCGCGTGAGATGGGCGTCGGTTTCCGCGCCACCTCGGGACCGGTGATCGCCAAGTCGGGCGATCTCGCCGCGCTGCTGACCAATCTCGAGGATGGTGACGTGCTGTTCATCGACGAGATTCACCGCCTTCAGCCGGCGGTCGAGGAGGTGCTCTATCCCGCGATGGAGGATCGCGCGCTCGATCTGATGATCGGCGAGGGACCGTCGGCGCGCTCGGTGCGGATCGATCTGCCACGCTTCACGCTGATCGGCGCGACGACGCGCCAGGGGCTGCTGACCACGCCGCTGCGAGACCGCTTCGGCATTCCGGTGCGGCTGCATTTCTACACGGTCGACGAACTGGAGCGCGTCGTGTCGCGCGCCGCGTCGCTGCTCGATCTCGCCATCTCGCCCGACGGCGCGCAGGAGATCGCCCGTCGCGCGCGCGGCACGCCGCGCATCGCCGGCCGGCTGCTGCGCCGGGTGCGTGACTTCGCCCATGCCGCCGGACATGACCTGGTCGATGCCGCCGCCGCCGATGCCGCGCTCAACCGGTTGGAGGTCGACGGGCTCGGCCTCGACGCGATGGACCGGCGCTATCTGACGATGATCGCCGACATCTATCGCGGCGGCCCGGTCGGGGTGGAGACGCTGGCCGCCGGCCTCTCCGAACCGCGCGACACGGTCGAGGAAGTGATCGAACCATATCTCATCCAACTCGGCCTGATCGCCCGCACCGCGCGCGGACGCTGCCTCAATGCCAGCGGCTGGAAGCATCTCGGGCTCAATCCGCCCGCTTCGACGCAGGACGGGCTGTTCGACTGACGCCCGATCGCGCGACGTGATTCAATCGCGTCGCGCCAGCAGGCACACTGCCGCCATGTCTTCCTGTCGCCCCTCTCATGATCGTCGCGCCGTCGCAGGCCCGCGCGTTCCCAACATTACAGGTGCCTGCTCCACCTGCTCGGCTCCTGCTGGCGACCTGTTTGGCCACCTGCTCGCGCACCTGTTAAGTTGGAGAAATCGCCGGCGCATATTGTCGGCCAAGATTATGATAAATTACCGAAATCTGCGATCAGTGTCCTCCGCGGCGATCGCCGAAAAAAGCGTTTACCTGCAAGAGCAGGTGGGAACAGGTGGATCGGCATCCATCATCGTTGCCGCTTCGCTCTCCGCATCGGTGCCCTGCGCGCTTTTCTTTATCTGTCTCAACCGTCACAGCGTAGCGATGCTGCGCAACATCTGTTAGCTCCGCCCCATGCCCGCCGCCGCCTCTTCCGCCCGTGAAATTCTCGTCCGGCTGCACGACGTGATGGCGTCGCGCACCGCCGCCCAGGCCAAGCTCAACGCGGTGGTCGGTATCGTCGGCGAGGCGATGCACAGCGAGGTGTGCTCGATCTACCTGCTGCGCGACGGCGAGCTCGAACTCTATGCGACGCGCGGCCTGGCGCAGGAGGCGGTGCACGTCACCAAGCTCGCGCTCGGCGAGGGGCTGGTCGGGACGATCGCCAAGGATGGCGACGTGCTCAACCTCGACGAGGCGACCAGCCACCCGGACTTCGCCTACAAGCCCGAGACCGGCGAGGAGAAGTTCCACAGCTTTGCCGGCGTGCCGATCATCCGGCGCGAGCGCGTCATCGGCGTGCTCGCCGTGCAGCATGCCGATCCCTACAAATATGACGATGTCGAGATCGAGGCGCTGCAGACCGTGGCGATGGTGCTCAGCGAGCTGATCGCCAATGCCGAGCTCGCCGATGGCCATGGCACCGCCTCGGCGCGCCCGCAATCGACCGCCGCGGTGCGCATTCCCGGGCTCAAGCTGGTCGATGGCATGGGCAGCGGCTACGCCGTCTATCACCAGCCGCGCATCACCATCGAGCACACCGTCGCCGAGGATACCGAGGCCGAGCGCCAGCGGCTCTACACCGCCTTCGCCAAGATGCGCGAGCAGATCGACCGCATGGCGCAGCAAGCCGAGTTCGGCGTCGGCGGTGAGCACGACGAGATCCTCGAAATGTACAAGATGTTCGCGTACGACGAGGGCTGGTCGCGGCGCATCAACGAGGCGATCGATTCCGGCCTCACCGCCGAGGCGGCAATCGAGCGCGTGCAGCAACGCACCCGCACGCGCATGCGCCAGATCGACGACCCGCTGCTCGCTGACCGCATGCATGACCTGGAGGATCTGTCGAACCGCCTGCTGCGCATCGTCTCGGGCCAGATGGGCACCGCGGCACAGCTCGGCCTGCGCCAGGACGCGATCCTCATCGCGCGCAACCTCGGGCCCGCCGAACTGCTCGAATATGACCGCCGCCGGTTGAAGGGCGTGGTGCTCGAGGAGGGCTCGCTGACCGCCCATGTCACGATCGTTGCGCGGGCGATGGGCGTGCCGGTGCTCGGCCGGGTCAAGGGCGTGCGCCGTGCGATCGCCGAGGGCGACCTGCTGCTGCTCGACGTCACCGAGGGCAATGTCTTCGTCCGTCCGTCCAATGCCATGGCCGAGGCGTTCGAGGCCCGCGCCGCCGTCCGCCAGAAGCGCCGTGCCGCCTATGCCGCGCTCAGGAACGAGGTTCCGGTCACCAGGGATGGCCACCGCGTCACGGTGATGGTCAATGCCGGCCTGCGTGACGACATCGCCGCGCTCGACATCACCGGCGCGGACGGCATCGGCCTGTTCCGCACCGAATTCCAGTTCCTCGTCTCGGCCACGCTGCCGGCGCGCGAGCGCCAGCAGCGGCTCTACAGGGACGTGCTCGACGCCGCCGGCGACCGGCCGGTGACCTTCCGTACGGTCGATATCGGCGGCGACAAGGCGCTGCCCTATCTCGCGCAGGACGAGAATGACGAGAACCCGGCGATGGGCTGGCGCGCGCTGCGCCTCGCGCTGGGCCGCGCCGGGCTGATGAAGGTCCAGGCCCGCGCGTTGCTCGAGGCGGCGGCGGGCAGGACGCTCAACGTGATGTTCCCGATGGTGTCGGAAGCCTGGGAGTTCGACGAGGCGCGCGCGCTGTTCGAGGCGCAGCGCGGCTATCTTGCCGAGCGCGACCGCAAGCTGCCGATCGAGATCCGCTATGGCGCGATGCTCGAGGTGCCCGCGCTGGCCGAGCAGCTCGACCTGCTGCTGCCCAATCTCGATTTCCTCTCGGTCGGCACCAACGACCTGACCCAGTTCCTGTTCGCCGCCGACCGTGCCAACCCCAAGCTGGCCGAGCGCTATGACTGGCTCAGCCCGTCGATCCTGCGCTTCCTCGCCCGGCTGGTGGCGCCGTGCGCGGCGGCCAATGTCCAGCTCGCCGTGTGCGGCGAAATGGGCGGGCGGCCGCTCGAGGCGCTGGCGCTGATTGGATTGGGCATCGACCGGTTGTCGATCACCCCGGCGGCGGTCGGGCCGATCAAGGCGATGGTCCGCTCGCTCGATCGCGCCGCGCTGATGCCGTGGATGGCGGCGCTGCTCGCGCACCCGCCGCGCGACACGCGCGGGGCGCTGGCCGACTGGGCGGCGAAAAGCGGCGTCGAACTGGCCTGATCGCGTGACGGGCCGCAGTTGACACTCGCGCGGCGCTTTGTGAGACGGTGACGAGACGCAGGGATATTCGGGCCGCAACCAACCTGCCGGAGATGTTCATGACCGACCCTGATGCCGGCGAAGAAGCAACGCTGTTTCCCAAGTCGGCCGGCGAGAAACTGCGCGAGGCGCGTGAGGCGCAAGGCCTGTCGCTGGCCGAGGTCGCCGCGCGCACCCGCATCCCGCTGCGCCAGCTGGAGGCGATCGAAAACTCCGACTATGCCCAGCTGCCGTCGATCACCTATGCTGTCGGTTTCGCCAAGGCCTATGCCCGCGCGGTCGGCGCCGACGAGGTGGCGATCGCGCGCGAGGTGCGCGGCGTCAACGAGCAGTCGGTGCGCCGCACCGAATATGAAGCCTATGAGATCAACGACCCGGCGCGCGTGCCGAGTCGCGGCGTGGCGATGTTCGGGCTGGTCGTCGCCGTCCTGCTGCTGATCGGCGCCGGGATATGGTACGGCACCAACTGGTTCCGTGGCCAGGACGCCGCCCCGCCGCTGGTCGTGCCGAGCGACGCGCCGCCGCCCATCGCCGTGGCGACGACGCCCGCGCCGGTCACCGGACAGGTCGTGCTCACCGCCAATGACGATGTCTGGCTGCGCGTCTATGAGGCGGATGGCACGCCGAACGGCAAGACGCTGTTCGAGAACACGCTCAAGCCCGGCGATCATTTCGACGTACCCGCCGATGCGAAGGATCCGATGATCAATGTCGGGCGGCCGGACAAGCTGCAGGTCACCGTCAACGGCAGTGCGGTGCCCGCGCTCGGTACCGGCAAGGTCGCGATCAAGGATGTGCCGATCAGCGCCGCCGCGCTGTTCGCCCGCGCCGCGCCCGCCGCCGCCGCGCCGCCGACTCCGGCCGCGACGACGGGCGATCGCCCGGCGCCGCGCCACACCACCACGCCGAGGCCGGTGCCGACCGCCGCGCCCGCGCTCAATATCGCGCTGCCCGCCGCGCCGGCGCCGAGCCAGCCCGCGCCCGCCGCGACACCGACGCCTTGAGGGTGAAGACGAGATGATCCTATACCGGGCGATCAACCGACACCGGGGGGTGTATGATGCGTAACATGCGTAAGACGATGACCAGGGGCTTGTTGCTCGCAGGGCTCAGCCTGATGCCGATCGCGGCGCAGGCGCAGTCCGCGATCGAGGGGCGCGTCGACCGACTCGAGAGCGAGATGCGCGCCGTGCAGCGCAAGGTCTTCCCGGGCGGCAGCGGGCAATATGTCCAGCCCGACAACGCGCCGCCGCCGTCGGACACGGTGGTTCCGGGCTCGCCGTCGAGCAGCGCGGTGACCGATCTCAGCGCGCGCGTCGACGCGCTCGAGTCGCGGCTTACCGCGGTGACCGGCCAGGTCGAGACCGCGACGCACCGGCTGCAAGTGCTGGAGGATGCGTTCAACGCCTAAAAGCGCACCACCGATGCGCGGCTCAGGGCGCTGGAGGACGGCGCGACCGCGACCGCCAGCCCGGTGGCAGAGCCGGCGGCGCGGCCGACGACCCGGCCGGCGCCGGCCAAGCCGGGCGGAACGACGGTCACGCCGGTCAAGCCGACGACCGCGACGACCGCACCGGGCAAGCCGAGCGCCACGCCGGCCAATCGCGATCCGGCGCGGGGTGCGCGGCTCGCCGCGGTCGAAAAGCCCGATACCGGCGACGCGGCGGAGGACGCCTATACCTATGGCTATCGCCTGTTCCAGGCGAGGCTCTATCCCGAGGCCGAGGCGCAGCTGAAGCAGGTGGTCGCGCAATACCCCAGGCACAAGCGCGCCAGCTATGCGCAGAACCTGCTCGGCCGCTCCTATCTCGACGATGGCAAGCCGTCGCTCGCCGCGCTCGCTTTCTATGAGAGCTACAAGAAGTTTCCGGATGGCGAGCGCGCGCCGGACAGCCTGATGAACCTCGCCGAATCGCTCCGCGCGCTCAACAAGCCGGCGGCCGATATCTGCCAGGTCTATGACGAGGTGCAGAAATACGGCCCCAAGCTGACGCCCAAGATGAAGACCGATCTGGCCGCTGGCCGCGCCCAGTCGGAGTGCCGGTGATCCCGGTGTGAGCGGGGTGCGCGCGAGCGCACTGCCGCCCGCCGAGGTCGAACGCTTCCGCGCCGATCTCGCCGCCGTTGCCGGGCGCTCGTTGGCGGCGGGCAACCTGCTCGCGCTTGCGGTGTCGGGCGGGGCGGACAGCATGGCGCTGCTCGCGCTCAGCCAGGCGGCGTTTCCGGGACAGGTGATCGCCGCGACCGTCGACCATGGCCTGCGCGCCGCGGCAGCCGACGAGGCGGCGATGGTCGCCGCCTGGTGCGGCGAGAGGGGCGTGCCGCATGCGACGCTGCGCGCCGACCGCATGATCGGGCCGAGCGACATCCAGGCCCGGGCGCGGGCGATGCGTTACGACCTGCTCGCCGCATGGGCAGCCGGCGCCGGCGCGACGCTGCTGGCGACCGCGCATCATGCCGACGACCAGGCCGAGACTTTCCTGATGCGTGCCGCACGCGGCAGCGGCCCGGCCGGGCTCGCCGGCATCCGGGCGCATCGCGCGCTTGGCGGGCTGGGCCTGATCCGCCCCCTGCTTGGCTGGCGCCGCGCCGCGCTGCGCGCGCTGGTTGAAGGCGCCGGCATTCCGTTCATCGACGACCCGAGCAATCTCGACGAGCGCTTCGAACGCGTCCGCGTCCGCCAACTCCTCGCCGCCGAGCCGTGGCTCGACCCGCTGCAGCTCGCCGGCGCCGCGGCACATGCCGCCGAAGTGGATGGCGCCCTGGCCGATCTGGCCGACCGCCTGTGGCAGCACCATGCGACCATCGCGACTGGTGCGGTGCGGATCGCGCTGCCCGACGTGCCGCGCGAACTGCGTCGCCGCGTCGCGCGCCGCGCGATCGACCATGTTCGGCGCGCCGCCGGCATCGACCGCCCCGCCTTCGACATGGCGAGCAACATCGAATCGCTGCTCGACGCGCTCGAACGGGGGAAATCGGCCACCCAGGGCGGCGTTTTGGCCGCCGTGAAGCGCGGAATCTGGCATTTTCGCGCCGAGCCACCGCGTCGATGACGCCGATCGGCCCAATTCCGGCCCTGTTCCATTGCCATTAACCTCGCGTCGCCTATCTTGGATGGCGACGAAAGGTGCGCGAAGCCGATGAACGATCAAGACAAGCCCCAGGGCCCCGATGCCGGTGGGCCCAACCCATGGATGAAGCATCTGCTGATCTGGGTCGGCATCCTCGTCGCGGGGGCGTTGTTCGTCACCATGCTCGACGGGCGCGCGCAGACCGCCGGCGTCGCGCCGATGACCTATTCGGCCTTCCTCGACAAGGTCGAGCAGGGCGGCGTGTCGGAGGTCAACGTCACCGGCGCGGTGATCACGGGCAAGCTCAAGGAAGGCTCGGCTTTCCGTACCAACGCGCTGCTCCCCGACCCGACCCTGGTCGACAAGCTGCGCAAGAACAATGTGCAGATCACCGCCAAGCCCGAGGACGGCGCGCCGCTGTGGCAGCTGCTGCTCTATCAATCGCTGCCCTTCCTGCTGATGGTCGGCCTCGCCTTCTTCGTCATCCGCCAGATGCAGAAGGGGTCCGGTTCGGGCGCGATGGGCTTCGGCAAGAGCCGCGCCAAGATGCTGACCCAGCGCGAGGGCAAGGTGACCTTCGACGACGTCGCCGGCATCGACGAGGCGCGCGAGGAGCTGCAGGAGATCGTCGAGTTCCTCAAGGATCCGACCAAGTTCGCCCGACTCGGCGGCAAGATCCCCAAGGGCGCGCTGCTCGTCGGCTCGCCCGGCACCGGCAAGACGCTGCTCGCCCGCGCCATTGCGGGCGAGGCGGGCGTGCCGTTCTTCACCATCTCCGGCTCGGACTTCGTCGAAATGTTCGTCGGCGTCGGCGCGTCGCGTGTCCGCGACATGTTCGAACAGGCCAAGAAGTCGGCGCCGTGCATCGTCTTCATCGACGAGATCGACGCGGTCGGGCGCCATCGCGGTGCCGGGCTCGGCAACGGCAATGACGAGCGCGAGCAGACGCTCAACCAGCTGCTGGTCGAGATGGACGGCTTCGAGGCCAATGAGGGCATCATCATCATCGCCGCGACCAACCGGCCCGACGTGCTCGACCCGGCGCTGCTGCGCCCGGGCCGCTTCGACCGCCGCGTCACGGTGCCGCTGCCCGATATCGAGGGCCGCGTGAAGATCCTCGAAGTGCATATGAAGAAGGTGCCGCTGGCACCCGACGTCGATGCGCGCACGATCGCGCGCGGCACGCCGGGCATGTCGGGCGCGGACCTTGCCAACCTGGTCAACGAGGCGGCGCTGATGGCGGCGCGGATCGGCAAGCGGCTGGTCGCCATGGCGCAGTTCGAGCTCGCCAAGGACCGGGTGATCATGGGCACCGAGTGGAAGTCGCTGGTGATGACCGCCGAAGAGAAGCGGATGACCGCCTATCATGAGGCCGGCCATGCGCTGGTGCACATGCACGAGCCGGCGTCGAACCCGATCCACAAGGCGACGATCATTCCGCGCGGCGGCGCGCTGGGCATGGTCGTGTCGATGCCCGAGCGCGACAACTACTCCTATCACCGCGACAAGATGTATGCCGATCTCGCCATCGCGATGGGCGGCCGTGTTGCCGAGGAACTGATCTTCGGTCGCGACAAGGTCTCGTCGGGCGCCTCGGGCGACATCAAGCAGGCGACCAAGCTCGCCCGGGCGATGGTGACGCGCTGGGGCATGTCGGAAAAGCTCGGGCCGCTCGAATATGAGGAAGAGCAGGGCGAAACCTTCCTCGGCTATTCGCAGACCCAGCGCCACAACATGTCGAACGAGACGGCGCTGCTCATCGACAGCGAAATCCGCTCGCTGGTCGATGAGGGCCACAAGCGCGCCACCAAGGTGCTGAGCGACAATATCGACCAGCTCCACCAGATCGCCGGCGCGCTGCTCGAGTTCGAGACGATCACCGGCGACGAGATCAAGCAGCTCGCCGCGGGCGGCTCGATCGACCGTCCCGACAGTGACGCCCGGGGCCCGGCGCTGCCCAGCGGCGGCACCTCGATCCCCAAGACGCGCAAGCCCAAGGGGCAGGGGCCGTTCGGCAATCCGGCACCCGCGGGCGCATGAACCGCGCCGTTCATTGATCGCTCAGGCGATCACGACTGGCCCCTCGCCGGTAACGGTGGGGGGTTTTTCGTATGCGGCGCTGCCCCGGCGCAGCGGGCGGGCAGCCTCAAGGACGGCGTCCCGCAGGTGGTGATGAACCGCTTCCCCTGCTGATGACGGCCCTCCCGCCTGGAGGCTTGCGACGCTGCGGCTTGCGCGTAGTTCACGTAGAACCCCGCGATTGGGACAAGCGCGACGTCTTCGCGCCTGCGCGCCTTCGCGTGCACAAATCCTTCTTCCGCCGGTCGCTACAACAACGCGGAAGGGAAGCTATTCCATCAGCCCCAGCCCGAGCAGCAGCATGGCGAACAGCGTCAGCGCGACGAAGGCGAAGATCGACAGCGCGACCGTCCGCCACAGGGCCGAGCGCTTGCGCAATTCGTAAGCACCGCGCAGCTGGGCGAAGAGGTGCACCGGCGGCCCGAACGCCAGCATCAGCCCGAGCAGCCAGCCCGGGGCGCCGAGCTCAAGCCCGAGCGTGAACACCGTGACCAGCAGCATCATGAACGACAGGCTGTAGGTGACGAAGATGGCGTGGTCGTAGAGCTTGTAGCGCGGCTTCCACAGGAACAGCAGCGCCACGAACGGCACCGAGATGGGGATCAGCGCCCAGCTATATTTATAGGCGCTGGACTGCAGCTTGTAGAGCGCCAGACCGGGATTGGCCTGGGCCTTGGAGACGCCCTTGTCGAGCGCCGGCCAGCCGGTATTGGCCCTGTTGAACGTCGCGCCGCCGTCGCCCTTGCCCGCCGCGAAGCTGTTGCGCGCCACTTGCAAGCCGGTGATCGTCGCGCGCAGCCCGGCGATGTCGTCATCGTCGCTGGCGTCGGCGCCGCCGCGTGCCTTGCTCGCCTCGGCGCGCTGCAGTTGCTTCTGCGCCTTGGCGATATTCGCATCGAACCTGGCCATGCGCTCCTGGCGGGTCGCCGAAGGGCTGTCGATCTCCTCCAGCCCGCCGCCGAAGGCGTGGATCGTCGCGAACATCAGGAAGACGAAGAACAGGAACAGCGCCAGCGGCGAGACGAACCGGGCGCGCTCGCCCGCGATGTAGCGCCGCGTCAGGGCGCCCGGATGCAGCACCAGCATCGGCAGGGTGCGCCAGATCTTGCCCTCGAAATGGAACGCGCCGTGCAGCAGGTCGTGGCCGATCGAGGCGAGCGAGCTGTGGACATGCCCGTTCTGGCCGCAGGCATGGCAATAATCGCCGATCAGCGCGGTGCCGCAATTGAGGCACAGGCCGTGCTCCGCCCCGCCATTGCCTTCGCCCGCGTGCGGCTCGAAGGCGCGCCCGATCAGGGCTCCGGTGGCGATATCGCCGGCTGCTTCGATTCCCCCGCTCATTGGGCCCGATTATCACCGGATGCAGTTAAGGCGATAGGGCTTTGGCAGGCGGCGGCGAGCGTGGTAGCGGTGCGCCATGGCTGATGTCGAAATCGATTCCGCGGGTTTGATCGCTGATATGGGCAAGCGCGCCCGCGCTGCGGCGCGCCAGCTTGCCGCCTCGTCGAGCGCCGCGAAGAGCAGGGCGCTGGAAGCTGCGGCGGAGGCGATCCGCGAGGCCTCGCCCGAAATCATGGCCGCCAACGCGGCGGATATGGCGCGCGCCGAGGCTGCCGGTCTTTCCGGCGCGATGCTCGATCGGCTTCGGCTCGATGCCCGGCGAATCGAGGCGATGGCGGCGGGCGTCGCCA
>Ga0105248_10007469_pt1 | contig 11993 bp, 8 predicted proteins | sample KBSS34metaG_FD_81524 | JGI IMG/M metagenome (GOLD analysis project Ga0105248, IMG submission 81524) | Switchgrass rhizosphere microbial communities from Kellogg Biological Station, Michigan, USA - KBS S3-4 metaG | ecosystem: Host-associated > Plants > Roots > Rhizosphere > Soil | place...
CTCCGCCCGCGACGGCGGCCGAATTCGACCGCGCCTTCGCCAAGGCGCAGGAAATCCTGCTCGGTTACGGCGTTACCGGCGTCGGCTCGATGAGCACCGGACTTCCTGACTGGGAAGCCATGCGCCGCGCCGGCGAAGCGGGCCGCCTTCAGCTGCGGCTGATGGTTTATGCAGACGAGCTGAACCTGCTTGGCGAGGTCCCCCACCCGACCGATTGGCTCTTCGGCGACAGGCTGCGGATGGTCGGAATCAAATTCTACGCCGACGGCGCGCTCGGGTCGCGCGGCGCGTGGCTGAAGCAACCTTATGCCGACAGGCCTGACACGCGCTTGCTTCAGTTTCATTCGGACGCCGAAATGCTGGCGCTCGACGAACGCGCAGCGGCAGCGGGCTTCCAGATCGCTACCCATGCCATCGGCGATGCCGCCAATGCGCAGGTGATCAGCACTTACGAGAAGCTATCGCGGAAATATGGCAAGGATCGCCGATGGCGGATCGAGCATTTCCAGATCGTCGATCCGGCCGACATCCCGCGCATCGCTCCGGCCGGGATCATCGCCTCCATGCAGCCGACCCATCAAACGAGCGACCGATTGATGGCGGAAAAGCGGCTCGGTCCGAACCGCCTTGAAGGATCCTACGCCTGGCAAACGGTAGTGAAGTCCGGAGCGCATCTGGCCTTCGGTTCGGACTTTCCGGTGGAATCGCCCAACCCCTTCCCCGGACTATCCGCAGGAATCAGTCGCCAGGACATGAATGGCCAACCGCCGGGCGGCTGGATGCCGGCGGAGCGACTGACGCTCGGCCAGGCGCTGCACGCTTTCACCCGCGGGGCGGCCTATGCAGGATTCGCAGAGCAGAAGATTGGCGCTTTGGAGCCGGGAAAATGGGCCGATTTCATCCTGGTCGACCGCGATCCAACCAAGGTCGACGCTCAATCGCTTGCCCGGACCGAGGTGCTGGAAACCTGGGTGGCCGGGAAAAAGGTCTGGAATCGAGCGCCTTAGCCTCTCGGCGCTTCCGCCTTGGAGATCAGCATTGCGGCGGTCAGCACCTGGGGCAACTCTTCCGGGGACTTTCCCGGGACGTACCATAAATAATAGGGAACGCCGGCGCGTCCGCGGCTTTCGAGGAAGCGAGTGATCGCGGGGTCGCCGTTAGTCCAGTCGCCGGCGAGTACCTCGACGTTCGCCTTCCGGAAGGCATCGCGAACTTCGGCGCGGTCAATCGCAGCAGCTTCGTTGACCTTGCAGGTCAGGCACCAGTCGGCAGTGAAATAGACGAAGACCGGCCTGCCCTGTTTGAGATCTGCGGAAACGCGCTGCTCGCTCCACGCCTCTGCACCGGCGACTGCGTGGGTCGCGTTGCCTCGCGGAGGCATCAGGGCAATTCCGATCCCAAGCAGTAAAAGCCCGGCAAAAGCGCCGATCCATGCCCCCGCCCTTTGACGCCGCTGAAGGCTGCCCGAGACAAATGCGGCGATCAGCAGGCCGAGGCTCAGCACCGCTCCGATCACGAGCCCGCGCTGACCGGCCTGTCGCTCCAGCAGCCACAGGGCCGCAACCGCGCTTGCCGCCATCGGAATGGCCAGGAAACGCTTGAGCTTGTCCATCCAGCGGCCCGGCTTCGGCAACCTGCCGCGTAGGGCCGGCACATATGCCAGGAGCAGGAACGGCAGCGCCAACCCAAGTCCCAGTGCCGCGAAGACAGCCACCGATCCGGCCGGAGGAAGCAGCAAGGCGGTTCCGAGCGCGGCTCCAAGGAAAGGCCCTGCGCAGGGAGTCGCAACGAAAGCCGCAAGCGCTCCGGTCCCGAAGCTGCCCGCTGGCTGCACCTTGCCGCCCAGCACCGGCAATTCGAATAGACCCAGCAGGTTGGCCGTGATCGCCACCGCAAGGACGAGCAGCAGGACGATGGTTCGCGGATCCTGGAGCTGGAACGCCCAGCCCGCTTGTGCGCCCGCCGCGCGGATCGCGAGGAGGATCGCTCCAAGCACGCCTGTCCCGACCACGGCTCCCGCAGTGTAAGACAGAGCATCGACGCGCGCTTCGCTCGCTCCTTCCCCCGCCTTCGAAACATGAAGCGCTTTCAGCGCGAGGATCGGGAACACGCAGGGCATCAAATTGAGGAGTATGCCTCCTGCAATTGCTCCGAGCACCGCGATCACAATGGTCTTCCAGCTGATGGAGCTAATGGGCGATCCGCCGGTCGGAACATCACCCGGCACAGCCTGGAACTCGAGGCCGCGGCCATCACCCAGGGCCAATACCCCAGTCAGTTGCCGGGGCGGCTTCTTCATCTTGAGATCGGCAACGACCCAGTCGCCAACCCGCCTGAAGGACTGTGGGGCCTCATAGTCGATGACATTGTCGGTGATCGGGAACAGATATGGTTCCCCGACCTCGACGCTTGCCGGAATCGGAATGGCGATGCTGAGCTTGTCGCCATTGGTCGCATAGCGGCCAATTGCGGCGAGCGGCTGCGCGAGCTTTGTTCGCCAGGCGTCGAATTGCGCGCGGTTCGGAGTCCCGTTGCCTACCGGCAGATCCAGCGAAATCTCGCCTTGCTCAGGCACGCAAATCTTGTCCGTGCAGGCGAGCCAGTGCGCCAGCGCTCCGACCGGGACGATCCCGCTCGCGTCCGATGGCACTTTCAATCGGACGAGCACCGCATAATCGCGCTCGAAGACATAGTTCATGAGACCGGCGACGGTGAGCCGCGTCGGCACCGGATATTGCAGCGGCCCCGCGGCAAAGCCTTTCGGCAGCTGCCACTGAACGTCCATCGGCAGTCCGGCGTCGCCGGGATTGATCCAGTAACCGTGCCAACCCTTCGCCGGATGCATGTGGATCGCGAGCTCGACTTCTCCCCCGGCAGGCGCCGGTCCCTCGGCCACAAGCTGCGGCTCGATCCCCCGTGCCTGAAGCACAGCGGGCCAGATCATTAGGAGAAAAAGGACGAAGAGTTTCCGCACAAACCCGCGGCTAGTGGCTGATGGCCGTTAGGTCGAGACTTGAACCATTTGGTTCAATTGCCGGTACTAACGCGAAATGATATTTCGGGGGCTCACCCCGATACGGAAGGGGACTTCAAATGCATGCGAACCTTGCACTTGCCGCGCGGACTGCATTGATCGGATTCGTTGCCTTCCTGCCCTCCGCCAGCCTGGCAAGCGGATCCTCACCCAGCTCGACGCCCAGCTCGAGCGCTCCCGAATTCGATGCCGCAGCCGAATATCGCAAAGGCATAGACGCGCTGCAGGCGAGCAAGTTCGGCGAAGCCAAGAGCTCCTTTGCTCGTGTTCTCGGCGTCGCTCCGAACGATGCCAACACGAACTTCCTTGCCGGAATGGCCGACGCCGGACTCAACGACTACAAGAATGCTGCGAAGCATTATGAACGGGCCGTGAGGGCGGACAGCAAGCTCATCCCTGCACAGCAAGAGCTTGCAATCACCTACGTAAAGCTTGGTCAGCGGGACAAGGCACAAGCCGCGCTCGCGAAGCTCAAGACGCTCGACGGTTCGTGCAATGCGACCTGCAAGGACGCGGAGCAGATCAAGAAAGCAATCTCGGCTGTCGAAGCGGCTCTCGGACAGCCGACACAGGCCCAGCTCAGCACCGATCCACCGTTCCTCTTCGCGAGCGCCAATGCCGGCGACACCGCGTACATGCAGGCAGTCGGCCTCATCAACGAGCATCGCTATCAGGATGCGATCGACGAGCTGCAGCGCGCTCGGACGACCTTTGGGGCGCACCCGGACATCCTTACCTATCTGGGCTTCGCCAACCGAAAGCTCCGTCGTTATGACCTCGCTGAAAATTATTACCGCCAGGCACTCGCCGCAGCGCCGAACCACAAAGGGGCAACGGAATATTATGGCGAGCTGCTGGTTGAGCGGGGCGACATGGCCGGGGCGAGAAGGATGCTCGCCAAGCTCGACAATCTCTGCACCTTCGGGTGCGCCGAAGCCGACGAACTGAGGCGATGGGTCGAAGCCAAGGGCCAGCCGGCGCCCTAACTGCCGCGGCGGCGCTGCTACTCTGCGGCGCCGTCACCCCGGCGGCATTTCCACTTCGCGAAGCGCGTTGGCTGAAATCCGCGGACATTGCCGCGGACCTGACTCATCAGCCGATCGAGTGTCGCCTGCCGATCGCCGATCCCGCGCTGAGACATTCGGCCGGGATCGGGAGAGTCGCGTTTCGCGCCCCACTGCTTCTCGGGGGACAAGCTGCGCGTGCCGGCCTCAGCTGCTCGAGCTGCCATAGAAACGGCAGGTCGAACGAGCATTTTCATTTTCCCGGCATTTCAGGCGACGCCGGAACGGCGGACGTCACCGCCTCGCTGATGAGTTCGCACCGCGGCGATGGAATCTTCAATCCGAAGCCAATTCCCGACCTTGCCGGCGACCCCGCCAAGCTCAAGATTTCGCGCGATCCGCAAAATGACGATCTCAAGCGCTTCATTCACGGGCTGATCACCCAGGAGTTCGACGGCCCCGAACCCCCGCCCGCAGTTCTCAATGGCATTGTCAGTTACGTTCGAACCCTTTCGCCCAAGGGGTGTAACGGTCCGCAATCCAGCGCAATTAGGCTTCCGGCGATGCTGGATGACGTGGAAACTGCCGTTCGCATGGCTGAGCAAAGCTATGTTTCAGGCGACAAAGAAACTGGGCGAGTGCTCATGTCGGCCGCTCGCTCGACGCTGGGAAAGATCGACGAGCGATTCCAAATCCCGGGTGGAGAAAAGGCGAGGGCCGCGCTCCGGGACGCCGACGGCGACCTCAAGGCGATCGAATTGAGCGACAACGCCACCCGACGCATGTTCCAGGACTGGCAGAGCAAATGGCCGGCGCGGACCCGGGAGCTGCGTAGCGAAGAATCGCGCTCGCTGTTTTCCGAGGCCCGGGTTCGCCGCCTTCTGGCCAATTAGTCCAGGTTGGGCCTCAGCCAGCGCTCCGCCTGCTCGATCGAAACGCCGCGTCGCACCGCATAGTCCTCGAGCTGGTCCCGCCCGATCCGCGCAACTCCGAAATACTGGCTGTCGCGGTGACCGAAATAGAATCCGGAGACGGCAGAGGTCGGAAGCATCGCGAAATTCTCGGTCAGCGTCACCTCTCCGGGATTGCCGCCCAGCATCTCGAACAGGATCGGCTTCAAACTATGATCGGGACAGGCCGGATAGCCGGGCGCGGGCCGGATCCCGACGAACTTCTCGCGAATGAGGTCGGCGGTTGAGAAATGCTCCTCGGCATAGCCCCACAGCCGGTTTCGGACGGTCGCGTGGAGAACTTCGGCGAGGCTTTCTGCCAAGCGGTCGGCGAGCGCCTTCAAAAGGATGTCATCATAATCGTCGATGGTCTGCTTGAACCGCTCGAGATGCGGCTCCAGCCCATGGATCCCGACCGCGAAGCCGCCGATCCAATCCTCGCCATGCGGGTTGATGAAATCGGCGAGGCTGAAGTTCGCGCGCCCTTCGCGCTTCTTCACCTGCTGGCGAAGGAAGGGCATTCGCGTCCAGTCGTTGCCGGCGAGGACCAGCACATCGTCGCCCTCGCGCTTGCAACGCCATAGCCCAACCGTCGCCTTTGGCGTAACCCAGCGCTCCGCGATGATCTGATCGAGCATTGCCTGGGCGTCCTCGAACAGGCTTCGGGCGCTCTCCCCCACCACCGGATCATCGAGGATAGCCGGATAGGTTCCGGCGAGCTCCCAGGCGCGGAAGAAGGGCGTCCAATCGATCGATGCCTTCAAGTCCGCGAGCGGCCAATCGCCGAAATGGTGAAGGCCCGGATATTGCGGCGCGGGGGCCTGGCCAGACGGATCGAATGGGAAGCCGTTCGCCCGCGCATCGTTCAGGCTTGCGAGTTCGCTCTGTCCGCTCCGCTCACGCGACTTGCGAAGCTTGTCGTAATCCTCCGCGGTGCCCGCAATCAGCGGTTCTCGCTGCGTATCCGACATCAGGTTGGACGCGACCCCGACCGCCCGGCTCGCATCGAGTACGTGGATCACGGGTCCTTCGTAAGCGAGGTCGATACGAAGCGCCGTATGCGCCTTGCTTGTCGTGGCGCCACCGATCAGCAGCGGCACCTTCATTTCCGCGCGCTGCATTTCGCCCGCGACGGTGACCATTTCGTCAAGCGAGGGGGTGATAAGTCCCGACAATCCGATCATGTCGGCCTGGTTGTCATTCGCCGACTTCAGGATGTCCTGCCACGGCACCATGACTCCGAGATCGATCACCTCGAAGCCGTTGCACTGCAGGACCACGCCGACGATGTTCTTGCCGATGTCGTGGACGTCGCCCTTGACGGTGGCCATGACGATCCGGCCCTTGCCCTGAGTTACCCCGTTCTTCTCCTTCTCCTCCTCGATGAAGGGAATGAGATGCGCGACCGCGCGCTTCATGACGCGCGCGGATTTGACGACTTGCGGAAGGAACATCTTGCCCGAACCGAACAGGTCCCCGACGACGTTCATGCCGTCCATCAGGGGCCCTTCAATGACCTCAATTGGGCGAGGGAACTGCAACCGCGCTTCTTCGGTATCGTCGACGATGTGCGCGTCGATTCCCTTCACCAGGGCATAGGAAAGACGCTCGCCCACCGGCAATGACCGCCACTCCGCCGCGGCTTTTTCGGCCGCTGCGTCGGTACCCTTGAAGGCTTCAGCAAGCGTGATGAGCCGCTCGGTTGCGTCATCGCGGCGGTCGAGGATCACATCCTCGCACGCATCGCGCAGCTCCGGGTCGATCTGGTCATAGACGTCCAGCTGACCGGCGTTGACGATGCCCATGTCCATGCCGGCTGGAATGGCATGGTATAGGAACACGCTGTGCATCGCGCGCCGGACCGGCTCGTTGCCGCGGAACGAGAAGCTGAGGTTCGACAGCCCGCCCGAAATATGGGTGCCCGGACAACGGCGTCGGATTTCCTCCGCGGCTTCGATGAAATCCAGTGCGTAGCGGCGATGCTCGTCGATCCCGGTCGCAACAGCGAAGATGTTCGGATCGAAGATGATGTCGCTGGGGTCGGTGCCGTCGGCGACCAGCAATTTGTAGGCGCGTTCGCAAATCTCGACCTTGCGTTCAGCGGTATCGGCCTGCCCGGCTTCGTCGAAGGCCATGACGACAACGGCCGCGCCGTAGGACCGGCACTTGCGTGCCAATTCCAGGAATGGCCCCTCGCCTTCCTTCATCGAGATCGAATTGACGATCGGCTTGCCGGAGACCCATTTGAGTCCGGCTTCGATCACGCTCCATTTCGAGCTGTCGATCATCACCGGAACACGCGCGATATCCGGCTCGGCTGCGATGCGCTTCAGGAAGACGGTCATCGCCTGCTCGCTGTCGAGCAAGGCTTCGTCCATGTTCACGTCGACGATCTGCGCGCCATTCTCGACCTGGTCGCGCGCGACTTCGACGGCAGCGTCATAGTCGCCCGCCAGGACGAGCTTCTTGAAGCGAGCAGAGCCGGTCACGTTGCAGCGCTCGCCGATATTCACAAAGCGCGCGCCAGCGCCGGCATCATTCACGCGTGTCATCTCCATAAAGCAAACAGGCCCTTTAAGCGGCGATCAACATGGGCTCGAGCCCGGCGAGCAAAGTGCCGGGCCGTCGTGCCGGGACGGCGCGCGGCGTGCAATCGCGCACCGCCCCGGCAATTGCGGCGATGTGCAGGGGAGTCGTCCCGCAACAGCCGCCAACCACGTTGACGAGGCCATGTTCGCCCCACTCCCGAACCTGGGCCGCAGTCTGTTCTGCCGCCTCGTCATATTCTCCGAGCTCATTCGGCAATCCGGCATTCGGGTAGGCCATCACCAACGTGTCGGCGATGGCCGCCACCGCCGCCAGATGAGGCCTCAGCTGCGCGGCGCCGAACGAACAGTTCAGGCCGATGGTGACGGGACGTGCATGGCGCACCGACGCCCAGAAGGCTTCGACAGTGTGGCCCGAAAGATTGCGGCCCGACAAGTCAGTGAGAGTCATTGAGATCATCAGCGGAAGCTCGCGCCCAAGCGCTTGCTCGGCTTCGAGCGTCGCCATGATCGCCGCTTTGGCGTTCAACGTATCGAAGATGGTCTCGATAAGAATGAAGTCGACGCCGCCTTCGACAAGCGAGTCGATCTGATCGCGATAGACGGCCTTCACCTCGTCAAAATCGACTTCGCGATAGCCCGGATCGTTGACGTTGGGCGAAAGCGACAAAGTCTTGTTGGTCGGCCCAAGCGCACCGGCGACCCACCGGGGCCGACCGTCCTTCGCCGAATGGCGGTCAGCGACTTCGCGAACGATCTCGGCCGACGCGCGATTGATCTGTCGCACCAGTGCCTCGGCCCCATAATCCGCCTGGCTGATCGCGTTTGCGTTGAACGTATTGGTTGCCAGGATATCCGCTTCCGCGTTCGCAAAGCTTTCGCAGATCGAGCGAACTACGTCCGGCTGGGTTATGTTCAACAGGTCGTTGTTTCCGCGCTGGTCCTTCAGCAGGTCCAGGCCACCACAATAATCGGTGCTCTTGAGCTTCCTGTCCTGGATGGACGTACCGTAGGCGCCATCCTTGATCAGGATTCTTTTCGCAGCCTCGGCTCGAAGGGCTTGGGATGCACTCATAGACTCTGGTCCTTCCGCGCCCTTACGCCGAGCAGGTGGCAAATTGCGTAGCTGAGCTCTGCCCGATTGAGCGTGTAGAAATGGAAGTGGCGGACTCCGCCGGCATAAAGCTGGCCGCAAAGCTCCGCGGCGATTGTGGCCGCGATGAGCTGGCGGGCGGCTGGAAGGTCGTCCAGGCCCTCGAACAAATGGCCCAGCCACGCGGGGAGCTCGGTTCCGCAATTGGAAGCCATGCGAACAATGCCGGCGAAATTGGTGACCGGCATCACGCCGGGCACGATCTCGATGTCGATCCCCGCGTCGGCCACTTCGTCCTGGAAACGCAGGAAGCATTCGGGCGAGAAGAAGAATTGCGTGATCGCCCGGTCCGCGCCGGCATCGATCTTGCGCCTCAAATTGTCGAGATCGGCCTGGCGCGTTCCCGATTCCGGATGAATCTCCGGATAAGCAGCGACCGAAATTTCGAACGGAGCAACTTTCTTGAGGCCGGCCACAAGCTCGGCCGCATTCTCATAACCGCCCGGATGCTGCGCGTAGGGCACGCCCGGGTCAGGCGAATCCCCGCGGAGCGCGACGACGTGCCGAACGCCGGCGTCCCAATAGGCGCGCGCAACGTCGTCGACTTCTCCGCGCGTCGCCGCGACGCAGGTAAGATGCGCAGCGGGGGTAAGCGACGTTTCCTTGACGATCCGCTCGACCGTTGAGTGCGTACGCTCGCGGGTCGATCCGCCGGCGCCGTAAGTGACCGAGACGAAGCGGGGGCCGAGGGGCTCAAGAGTCTTGATCGACTCCCACAGCGTCTGCTCCATCTTCTCCGTCTTGGGAGGGAAGAATTCGAAGCTCACCTGGATGTCGCCGCGTGCTTCCGCAAAGAGCGGAAGGTGCCGACTGAGGCGTTCGAACGCGTTCATGCGGCCCTCCGCTGCGGAAGCGCGACTTTGACACCGCGCCACAAGGTCACGGTTAGTTCGCCGCCCTTGAGATGCTGCACCTGGTCGACTTCCAGGCCTGCGGCCGCGAACCAGCCGGCCATCACCTCGTCCTCGAAGCCAAGACGGATGTGCGCATCCGAGGCACGTAGTTCCTCGCGCTCGTGAGCCGCAAAATCGACGATGAGGAGTGTGCCGCCAGGGGCGAGCACACGGGACGCCTCGGCGATCGCCGCTGCCGGTGAATGGGCATAATGAAGGACCTGGTGAATGATGATGCTGTCCGCCGACTGGTCGTCGAGCGGAAGGGAATACATGTCCCCCTGCCGGAGGCTCGATTGAATGCCCGCTGCTTCAAGCTTCACGCGCGCAAGCCGAAGCATCTCGGAGGAGCGATCTATGCCGATTGCCTGCAAGGCGCGCGGACCGAACAGTTCGATCATCCGACCCGTTCCGGTGCCGATATCCACCAGCCGTCCCAGGGGACGATTGCCTAGCGCCCTTTCGATCGCACGCTCGACTTCGCTCTCCGCGACATGCAGCGATCGGATCTGGTCCCAAACTTCCGCATGGTTGGTGAAATATCGGGTGGCGGCCTCAGCGCGCTCCGCGCGAATGGACTCGGTGCGCGAAGCATCCGAGGCGAACAAGGCTTGGGTCGAGGCGTCCGCCCACACGTCGATCAAGCTGAACAAGGGATCGACCCGCTGGGCCTCTGCGAGCGTCAGGAAAACCCAGCTTCCTTCCTTGCGGCGATCGAGCACCCCCGCATCGGCAAGGATCTTCAAATGGCGGGAGACGCGCGGCTGGCTCTGACCGAGCACGTAGGCAAGCTCCCCCACCGACAATTCCATCAGCCGCAACAAAGCGACAATGCGCAGCCTTGTCGGATCGGCAAGGGCCTGGAATCGGTCAGCAAGAGGCAACGCCACGCTCATGAGATAAGGATATAAAGATATCTTTATATGGTCAATTCAAGGTTTCAAAATAATCCCTTGTGTGGCGGTAGAGATTATCGCTATCCCGCGAGTCTGGCCTGAACGACTCGCACGGGAAGGTCCGGGGTTAAGCCCACAACACGGGCACTTTTAAGGGAGTGGAAGTCTCATGAAGAAGGTTGCGATCGTGACCGCTGCGGTCCTCGCGCTCGGCTTGGCCGCGTGCACGAACAACAATGCGGAGAACACTGCGGCGAACGAGACCGTGGTTGAGAACACCGCATCGACCGACGTCAATGTTGCGACGGACAATGCCGGCGCAGAGGCGAATGCCGACGCCGCGCTGAACGCCGACGTCAATGCGACGGTGAACACCGACACCAACGCGGTCGTCGAGAACAAGTAAGCGTCGCTTACTGTAGATTTAGAAAAGGGCCGCCCTCACCGGCGGCCCTTTTTTTGTGCTTCGAACAGGTGGTAGTCGGGCCGAGTGAGGAAGTTCGGTCTTTGCCTGTTGTTGTTGGTCTCAGCCTGCCGCGAACAGCGTCCGCCGGCCCCGTTGCCCGAACAGAATCAACAGCTCAACGAAGCCGAAGACATGCTGAACGACTTGGCGAACCAAAGCAGCCCGACCAACTAGTCATTGGCCCCTGATAATCCCGCGCAATGGCTCCTGACGCCCCCGCGTCTCCCACCGCAAATAATGAGGATGCGAAAAGGGCCGGCGGATCGCTCCGCCAGCCCTTCGAATCAATCGGACTAGGCCTTCAGACTTAGAAGTCCATTCCGCCCATTCCGCCGCCGGCCATCGCCGGAGCCGGCTTGTCGTCCGGCAGTTCGGCGATCGTCGCCTCGGTGGTGATCAACAGGCCCGCGACCGACGCCGCGTCCTGAAGAGCCGCACGAACGACCTTGGTCGGGTCGATCACGCCAGCCTGCACGAGGTTTTCATACTCCTCGGTCTGGGCATTGAAGCCGAGCGTCGGATCGTTGCCGTCGATCAGCTTGCCAGCAACCACGGCGCCGTCATGACCCGCGTTCTCGGCAATCTGCCGAAGCGGCGACTGAAGCGCCTTGCGGATGATGTCGATGCCGCGGGTCTGGTCGTCGTTCTCGCCCTTCAGACCCTCGAGAGCCTTGGTGGCATAAAGCAACGCCGTTCCACCGCCGGGGACGATGCCTTCCTCAACAGCGGCGCGGGTGGCGTGGAGCGCGTCGTCGACGCGGTCCTTGCGCTCCTTCACCTCGATTTCGGACGCACCACCGACCTTGATCACTGCCACGCCGCCGGCGAGCTTCGCCAGCCGCTCCTGCAGCTTTTCGCGGTCATAATCCGACGTGGTCGTGTCGATCTGCTGACGGATTGCGCCAACGCGTCCCTCGATGTTCTCCCGGGTCCCGTTGCCGTCGACGATCGTCGTGTTGTCCTTGTCGATCGTGACGCGCTTGGCCTGGCCGAGCATGTTCAGCGTGACGCTCTCGAGCTTGATGCCGAGATCCTCGCTGATCATCTCGCC
>Ga0105248_10007471_pt1 | contig 11991 bp, 9 predicted proteins | sample KBSS34metaG_FD_81524 | JGI IMG/M metagenome (GOLD analysis project Ga0105248, IMG submission 81524) | Switchgrass rhizosphere microbial communities from Kellogg Biological Station, Michigan, USA - KBS S3-4 metaG | ecosystem: Host-associated > Plants > Roots > Rhizosphere > Soil | place...
ATGCGCCGAGCGGCCCACAATTTCCTGCAGGTCCGGACGATTCACTTTCTGCGGAACGTAGCGAACCTGGCTGGCGCGTGAAATGCTTCCATGCGTGCCAAGCACGTCTTCCGTAACTCCCAGCTGATTGTTGCCCAGGCCCGAGGTCCAGTTGATCATGATTTCTTCGGGCTGCTGCAGGGTCACGCTCACGGTATCGGGAACCTGGCGGCCGTCTTTCCACAAATAAATACCGCCCTTCATCGTCGCGGCCTGCGGAATATCCAGGTTCAGCGACCCGTACCAGAAGCTGAGTTGTTGGCTCATGTTCTCGAAGACGCTTCCGCCGGAATAGTCCCAGAAATAGCGCCAGTGGACGAACCGGTTCGGATCGAACGAATGATGCTGCGCATCGCCCTGGAAGGCCGCCCAATCCACCCGTGCCGGCGTCAGATCCGATGTGAGCAGCGCAGGCCGGGCCCACTGCGGCTTATTCACCGGAGTGTTGCGATGCATCTGCATCGAAATCGCGGTGATTTTGCCCACGCGATCCGGACGCGCGAGAAACTGTCGAACGTCGGCGGCATGTCCTGTGGAGCAAGCCTGATGGCCGATCTGGACCACGTGACGTCGGCGGTCATTTTCATACGCTGCGCGCATCTGCTTGGCCTGCGCAATCGTCAGCGCCACGGCCTTTTCCACATACACGTGCTTGCCCGCCGCCACCGCATCGCAAAACTGCTGAGCGTGAAGATGCTGGGGCGTGGCGATGATCACTGCGTCCACCGCGGAATCTTCCAGCAGACTGCGGTAATCGCGATGGATGGCCGCACCCGGGGCAATCCCGGCAGCCGTTTCTAACCGCTTTTCATAGATATCGGCGAATCCAGCGATTTCAGTATTGGGGCATGCCCGGATGTGGTTTACTAGCTCCATCCCGCGGTCGCCGGCGCCGATGATGCCGATGCGGACGCGTTCGTTCGCGCCCAGAACTCGAGCCGGACCGGCGGCCAAGGTCCCGGCTAGGCCGTAAGCCACTTTCCCCACGAAATTTCGGCGGGAATCCATCTGTTTTCAGTGTAGCGCGGGCGAGGTGCGCCTCGCCCCTACTCAAGGGTTTTGTGGAACCGCTGGACGCTCAGCCACAGAATCGCCACGCCGAAAACTGCCAGTGCGGCCAGATTCGGCCACAAAGTATCAAAACCCGAGCCTTTGAGGAAAATCCCGCGAACGACTTCCAGGAAATAGCGCATCGGATTGAAGTAGGTGAACCACTGGACAGCCGCGGGCATGCTGCGGATCGGAAACGTGAAGCCGCTCAGCATCATGAACGGTTGAAACAGCAAGAAGGTAGCCATGTTGGCCTGTTGCTGCGTGCGTGAGATGGTAGAGATGAACAGTCCCGCTCCCAGGGTGGTCAGGATGAAGAGCAGCGACGCCAAGGTCAACAGCCAAAAACTTCCCACGAACGGGATGTGAAAAATCACTAGCGACGCCGCCAGCACCAGAAGCATGTCCCATAGTCCGATCAGCACGAAGGGCAGAGTCTTTCCCAGGATGAGTTCGGCTGGCCGGATGGGCGTGACCATCAACTGTTCCATGGTGCCGAGCTCTTTTTCCCGCACGATCGCCATCGTAGTCAGCGACAACGTGGTCAGCATGATGATGTTGACAATCACACCGGGGATGAAATAGTTGCGGCTCTTTAGCTCGGGATTGAACCACACTCGAGTTTCCGTGGTCACCTGCGGAATGGCAGGGTGCATCGGCACACCGGCCGCCACTAGTTTTTGGCGCTGGCGATCCTCCATCACTTCGGCGGCATAGCGCGCGATGGTCTGGGCGGCATACGCGGAAACGATCGAAGCGCTGTTGGAGTTGCTGCCGTCGAGCAGAACCTGGACTCCCGTGGAACGTCCGCGCTCGATGTCGCGCGCGAAGCCAGGAAGCACGCGGATCACTCCATCCACCCGGCCGCGGTCCATCGCGTCCTGCATCTCAGCCTCGCTGGAGGGTGTGGCCGTAATGAGGAATCGCCCCGAACCCAGGAACTGCGAAAGCAGCTCGCGGCTGTTGGGACTGTGATCTTCATCCATCCAGGCGATGCGGGCGTTGTTCACGTCCAGGTTCGCGGCGTACCCGAAGATAAGCAGCTGCATCAATGGGGGAATGAACAGCAGTCCGCGCATCCGCGGATCGCGAAGCACCTGGCGAAATTCTTTGCGGATGATGGTGCGGATGCGCTGCCTCATACGATAGTCCTCATGCGATCTTTTGCCTCAGCTTTCGCACGGCCAAGAATGAAACCCCCACCGCATACACGATCAGCAGCAGCAAATCGAACCATAGCAGCCGCAGTCCCAAACCCTTAAGGAAGATTCCCTTGGTGATGTCGATGAAGTACCGCGCCGGGATAATAAAGGAAACGATTTGGATGATCCACGGCATATTCGAGATCGGATAGATAAAACCGGACAGCAGAAAAGACGGCAGGAAAGACGTGAGCGTACCCATCTGGTAGGCGCTCAGCTGATTCCGGAAGGACGCTGAGATGAACAAGCCCCACGCTAGCGCCCCATAGAGAAATACACAAGCCGAAAACAGCAACAGCACCACGCTGCCACGCAGCGGCACCTTGAAGACCACTACGCCGACAAATAGAGCGATCAGCATGTCGGTCAGTCCCAGCAGAAAATGGGCCGATAGTTTCCCCAGTGCCATTTCGATTGGGCGCACGGGCGTCGAGAGTAATTGCTCCATGGTGCCGTTTTCCCACTCGCGCGCGATGGTCAGCGACGTTAGCAGCGCCGCAATGATCATGGTGATCACGCCGATGAGTCCCGGCACGATGAAATTCCGGGAAACCAGGTCCGTGTTGTACCAGACGCGAACCTGGGCATCGACCGCGGGCTGCGTCACGCTCCCGGTACGAAGGCTCTGCGCATCGTCGCGGGCTTGCTTCGCGTAGGTCTGGACCACGCCTTGCGCATAGCCCATGGCGATGGAAGCCGTGTTGGAATCGGCCCCGTCGAGCAGAATCTGAACTGGCGATACTTTACCCTGCAGCAGATCGCGCGAGTAGTCGGCTGGAATCGCGACGCCCACAAGGATGCGGCGCTGATCCATGGCCTTCTCGATCGGACGGTAGGAATCGACCTCATCAATAACCTGGAAGTAGCGCGAGCCGCGGAACGCCAGAACCAGATTGCGGCTTTCAGCCGTCCGATTGGCGTCATAGATCATGGTGGGGATCCGATCGACGTCCAGGCTGAGCGCATAGCCGAATAGCAGCAGCACTAGCAGGGGCTGTGTCAGCGCGGCCATCAGGCTTTGCGGATCGCGCACGATGTGCAGCAGTTCCTTGCGAGCCATGGCGCGAGTACGTCGAAGATTCATTTTGCTACCGCTCGTTCTTGTTCTTCGATCAGACCCACGAACACGTCCTCCATGGACGGCGGAATCGGCTCCAGGCTGTCGATCTTGATGCGTGCTGCGCTCAACGCTGTGCGGACTTCGTCACTTCCGCGCGCCTCGGCTACAGTGATGTGCAAGCCGCTTCCGAACACCGCGACATCAACAATTCCCTGGCGACCTTGCAGCGCCCGCATGGCGCCCAACAGATCGGTGGTCTCCAGCATGAGCAGATGCCGTGCGCCGAAACTTTGCTTCAAGTCGGCCGGTGAACCCAGCGCGATCACGCGTCCGGCATACATCAACGCCACGCGATGGCAATATTCGGCCTCATCCATGTAGTGCGTGGTGACGAAGATGGTGTGTCCCGCCTGCGAAAGCCGATAAATCAGCTCCCAGAAATTTCGCCGGGCGACCGGATCCACGCCGCTAGTCGGCTCGTCCAAAAACAGGATGGGAGGCTCGTGGAGAATCGCACATCCCAGCGCAAGGCGCTGCTTCAATCCACCTGGAAGATCGCGCGTAACGTCTTTGCGTTTGTCCTCCAGGCTGGCCATCTTCAGGACGTAGTCCTGCCTTTGCGGCAGCCTCTCGGGAGAAACGCCGTACACGCCGCCGAAAAACTCGATGTTCTCTTCCACCGTCAGGTCGTCGTACAACGAAAACTTCTGCGACATGTAGCCGATGTTCTCGCGCACCAGCTCAGACTGCTTCGCAACGTCGAAGCCGCCGACGGTGGCGCGCCCGGAACTCGGAGCCAGCAGCCCGCACATGATGCGAATGGTGGTCGATTTCCCTGCGCCGTTCGGTCCCAGAAATCCGAAAATCTCGCCGCGGGCGACATCCAGGGAAACGTTGTCCACGGCGACGAAATCGCCGAAGCGCTTCACCAGGTTCTCGATATGAACCGCGGAGTCTTGATTCTGGGGAACCATATTCTAGGCCGCCTGGGGAATCGCCGCCTTGCGCACCAGTGCGATAAATACGTCTTCCAGCGACGGTGTGATTCGCTGGTACGTGAAAGGCGTTACCTTCAGCAGGTTTTCCACCGGAGTTACTTTTTCATTCACGAACAGGTGATATTCAATGCCCGCGTGGTATACGCCCAACACACCCGGCTGGCGCTCCAAAAGCGGCCGAGCTTCTTCCGGATGCGGAAAATGCACGCGATAGCACGTCTCTTCCAGGCTTTCTTTTAATGCAGACGGAGAATCACAACGGATCATTTTCCCCTGATGCATCATGCCGACCCGATTAGCGCGCTCGGCCTCATCCAGATATGCCGTCGAAACCACCACCGTGAGGCCGTCGCCGATCAGCTGATACAGAATCGCCCAGAAATCGCGGCGCGAAACCGGATCCACGCCATTGGTCGGCTCGTCCAAAAACAGTACGCGAGGTTTGTGCAGAAGAGTGCACATCAGCGCCAGCTTCTGCTTCATTCCTCCCGAGAGCTTTCCGGCCTGGCGTTTGCCGAATGGCTCCATGCGCGTCATCTGCAGGAGCCGGCCGCTCAATTCGTCCCGTTCGCGGCCGATGATGCCAAACAGATCCGCGTAAAACGCCATGTTCTCGTTTACGGTCAGATCGCCGTAGAGGCCGAAGCGCTGAGCCATATAACCGATCTGATCCTTGACCGCGTCGGGTTCCTTGGAAACATCGTGGCCGACGACGATTGCCTTGCCTTCGGTCGGATTCATCAATCCGCACAGAAGCCGCATGGTAGTGGTCTTGCCTGCACCATCGGGTCCCACCAGCGCAAAGATCTCGCCGGCTTGCACCTCCAGGTCCAGATGATCCACGGCCGTCAGCGCACCAAAGCGCCGCGTCAATCCCTGAGCTGAAACGATGCTCACAACAGAATCTCGGCGTCCACCGGCATGTTGTTCTTTAGCTCGTGCTGGGAATTATCGACATCAATCTTGATCCGATACACCAGCTTCACGCGCTCTTCTTTGGTCTGGATCTGCTTGGGAGTAAATTCCGCCTCTGACGCTATGAAAGAAATACGCCCCTCGTAGACCTTGCCCTTGAAGGAATCGGTACTCAGCCGAGCCTTGCCGCCGATCTTCACGCGGCCCAGATCGGTCTCGTTGATATACGCCCGCAGCCAGGGATGGTCCAGATCGCCCAGGCTGACGATGGTGCTACCGGCTGCGATCACTTCGCCGGCTTCGGCTGCCTTGACCAGCACTACGCCATCGATGGGCGCCACCACCACGGCATCGGCGATCTGCGTGCGTGTCATCCCGGCCTGCGCGCTGTTGCGCTCGATCTCCGCACGACGCGCCGTCAGCTCCTGTTGCTTGCGGCGAACTTCGATCCGATTGGCCTCGGCGGTCTGCACGGCCGCCTGCGCCCGAGCCACTTGCGCGCGCGCCCCGGCGATTTCCTGCGTCCGTGGACCTTCCTTCACCAAGGCCAACTTTTCTTCGGCTTCGCGCAGTTGCGCCGTGGTGCTATCCAGTTTGGCGCGAGCCTGATCGTACTGCTGCTTCGAAATATCCTCGCGCGCGAACAACGTTTGGGCCCGTTCCCAGTCCGAGCGCGCCTGATCATTCCACGCTTTGGCGTCCGTTACGGCCGACTGCGCCTGTTGGATCTCCTGCGGCCGGCTTCCGGCCAGCAGATCATCCAGCCGGGCTTGTGCCTGCGCCAGTTCCGCACGCCGCGTGGAAATGTCGCTTTCAATGGTTGCCTGCTGGTATTCGATGGATGTCTGCAGCTGCTGGAGAGAAGATTGAGCCGAGGCCACCGACGCCTGGTCGCGCAGCAACTGCTGATCGAGCTGGGCGGAATCCAGCCGCGCGATTACGTCGCCCTTCTTTACGAAATCGCCTTCGCGCACTTTAAGTTCAGTCATGCGGCCAGCTGTCTTGAATGACAGATCCACCTGGGTCAGCTCCAGATTGCCCGAAACAGGGATGAAGCTCGTGTTGCGGTTGGCGCCGGCATTGAACCAGTACCACGCTCCGCCGCCCGCGGCCGCCAGCAACACCAGAATCAGAACTACGCGTCGTCTGTTCATCTCTGGACAAACTCCTGGATAGCGCCGGTGGATGCAGCCAGTTCCATCCGGGCAAGGTTGTAGTTATAAAGCGCAGCAACCTGGTTGTCACGCGCCCGATCGAGTCGCGTCTGCGCATCGGTTACTTCCAGCGAATTTGCCACGCCCGCCTGGTAGCGGCGCTGTGCCTGCTCCAGTTCGCTTTGGGCCAGCGTCAGGCCCTGACGCGACGTCTGAACCTGGCTGTCAGCCGAACGCAGGCTATCCAGCGCCAACCGAACGTCCAGTTCCACCTGCAACCCCAGGTCTCGTGTACGAATCTCTTCCTCACGAACCTGCGTAAGACTCTCCTGGCGTTTGGAAGCCCTTCGCCCGCCGTCGAACAAAGGCACTTTGAGCTGAATCCCGACGGTGTGCGTGGGATGCGCGCCCACAATCTCGGTGCCGATGGTCCCGTAATCGCCAAACGCGGAGATCGAGGGCAACCGTTCGGCCTCCACCGCCGCATAGTTTAGCTTGGCCACCTGCTGATGCTGTTCCTGGGCCTTGAGGTCGGAGCGGCCTTTACGAGCAGTTTCAAGCAGCGCTTCGATAGCTGCCGTGTCCACGGTTTCATAGGACAGCTTGTCCGTCAATTGGACGTCGGTAGTGAGCGTAAGGCCCATCGCCCGCAGCAACTGCAGGATCGCCCGCCGCCGGTTATTCTCCGCCACCGTCAGGCGCTGGTTATCGTTAGCGAGTTGAACCTGGGCGCGTGTGACTTCGATACCAGTGCCTGTTCCGGCGTCCTTCTGCGATTGAGCCAGCCGCAGCAAGGCTTCCGACAGGTCCACGTTGGCGCGCGCTGCCTCGTACGCGGCATCCTCACGCAAGCTGGCCAGGTATGCGCGAGCGACCTGTTCACTGACCTGGTCTTTCGTCACACTCAGGTCCGCTTTGGCCGCCTGCAAACCACTGCGAGAAGCCTGATACTTGCGAATCGTTGTGAAGTCCAGCACCGTCGTATTAGCCGTTGCGCGCGCGTCGAAAACGGAAAAGGGTCCCACAATGCCGGGAAGCGAGAATCCCAGAAGCGGAAAGTCGAAATTGAATCCGAACGTTTTCAGATTGATGGTCTGGCTGCGTTCTTCGACAGCGCCATCCACATTGGGATAAAACGCCGCGCGAGCCGCGCTGACGTGAGTTTCCGACGCTCGAATGGATTCCTCAGCCAGTGCCACCCGAGCACTGCCTTCCGGTGTAAGCGCGATATCTACGGCGCGCTTCAGACTCAGCTGCATCACGTTCTGCGCCGAACAAAATGGCGCGATAAGGCCAAACACTGGGGCAATAACGAAAAAGATTCGCATGATTTCAGTCACTCTCTTGAGATGCCGGAGCGCGGAACCCGGCAGCAACGAATCGCACTGCTCGGTCCACCAACGCGTCCCGGTCGCTAATGTCACAAATGCCGTTGGTGATTTTTGGATACACCTTGCCCCACAACATGGTGTGGGTCATGACAGCTACAGAAAAATGGAGCCGCCATAGAAGTTCTGAAGGCGGCAAGTCTGGAAGAGCTTTGAATAAGGCCTCACTAAAACGCTGCGAGACCGGAGCCAGGTGTTTCCGGAACACGCGATCGACGAACAGGTCGGGATTCGAAAGAATCCGGCCGATCAGCGGCACCATGGCGTCCGTTTTTACTTGCATCACGGGAGCCATGAAGGCGGTCAGAATCTGTTCCAGCGTGGGCTTGGGTCCGGCGGCATCCAGAAGCTCGAAGCGCCGCTTGTTGACCGGCTCGATGCGCCGCGCCACAATCGCGTCGATCAGGCTGTCCTTGGTCTGGAAATGGTAGTTGATCGCAGCCAGGTTGACCGAGGCCTCGGTAGTGATTTCTCTCAACGAAGTTGCCTCGAAACCATTCATTCCGAATAGCTTCTCGGCTGCATCCAGGATCCGGGTCTTAGTGTCTCCCTTGTCAGTCATACGTTCGTTTTAATCATATGATCGATCCGTGGTCAGGTCAAGCAAATTGTGCACCCGTGTACCACAAAGTTCCGATTGGATTCCCTCCGAGAGAATTTCTCCACAGGGTAGATCATTCATTTATAATGTCTTGCTGGGATTGAAGAGTTTGGAAGAAAGCATGCAATAGGGAGCTACTTATACAATGGATCCTCGCTATATTGCAATCGTTTCGGCAGCCGTCATTGTCTTGCTTGGCGCCGCAGGATTCCTGGTCCGCAGCTATGTTCGGGGCTGGCTGATGCCGGCGTGCTGGTGTTGCGGGGCCAAGAAAGTGCGGAAATCCAGATCGGACCGTTACATGGACCGCGCAGCTGTTTTGCTCCTGCTACGACCGTTCCGATGCACTGGATGCCGTTCGCGCTTTTATGCGCCGTTATTTATGGGATATCGGCCCGCCGCGAAGCGAACCTCCGTGAAGCGACCTTCTGTGAACCGAGTCAGGCCTTCGCAGGCACCAGCACCGGCGCATTTGCGAGCAGCGAGTCTTCAAACCCGAAATCCGGCTTAGGAAAGCCGTTGTGGCGAAGATACCAGCGATGGGTCTCATTTAAGCCGGTCCCAAAATCCGTCGGCTTGAATTTCAGCACCCGCTGCGCTTTGGCCGTGACAAGGGTAATCGGGGGCATGTCCAAATACATCCCGAAGTACAGCTTCGGCCCCATCGGATGCCCTCCCGCCCGCAAGATGTAGTCGCGCGGAATGCGGACAAATTTGGGCGTCTTGCGGCAGGCTTTGGCGAATGCCTCCACGGCTTCGGTCTGAGAAACCGGCCGGGCGTTGGCGATGTTGAACGCATGGCCCGCGGCCGCAGGCTCCTCCACTGCGCGCAGAGCTGCCTTCACCAGATCGTGAATGTAGACAAACTGCATCAGCCGCCGTCCGTCCCCGGGGATGATGATGGACCGCCCGGCCCGCAAACGATCCCAGAAGAAGGCTTCGCGATAGTAGGGATTCCCAGGTCCGTAAATGTACGGCGGACGCAGCGTCACGACGGGTAATCCGATGCGCTGATGCAGACGGAACAGCGCGCGCTCGCTCATGGCTTTGTTGCGGACGTACAGATCGGGAGCATCATCCGGCGCCAGGGCGTCTCCCTCATGGTGATTCAGACCGTCGCCGTAAGCCGCCACGCTGGACATGAATACGTAACGCTTGACGTTATCGCCTGCGGCGCGTGCGGTGGCTTCTACATGACCGGCCGTGGTCCCGCGCTCCCAGTCATACACGTGGTCGAACACCAGCTCGAATTTCGACCCGGCCAGTGCCGCGCGAACCGCGTGCACGTCGGTGCGGTCGGCCATGATGTTTTTCACGCGGCGCCCCAGCGAGTGCTTGGCGCGGCGATGCAAAACCGAGACGCTGTGGCCAGCCTTCAACAGCTCCGCCACCAGCGCCTGGCCGATGAAGCCTGTTCCTCCGATAACAAGGCAATTCATGGTAAAGCCAAGCAGACCAGAGGAAACTTCAGTCGTAATACTCCAGGCCCAGATGCGTGATCAGATCCTCGCCGCGCATCCAGCGCAGCGTGTTCTTCAGCTTCATGAGCTGGATGAAGATGTCGTGCTCGGGGTACAGCCCGGGCGCCGTCATGGGAGCCTTGAAATAGAACGACAGCCATTCCTGGATTCCGCGCATCCCGGTGCGCTGCGCCAGATCCATGAACAGGATCAGATCCAACACCAGGGGCGCGGCCAAAATGGAATCACGGCACAGGAAGTCGATCTTGATCTGCATCGGATAGTTCAGCCATCCGAAGATATCGATGTTGTCCCAGCCTTCTTTGTCGTCGCCGCGCGGCGGATAGTAATTGATCCGGACCGCGTGGTAAAGATCCTTGTACAGCTGCGGATAAAGCTGCGGCTGCAGAATCTGTTCCAGCGAGCTGAGCTTGGTTTCTTCCTTGGTCTTGAACGAGCCGGGATCTTCCAGAACTTCGCCGTCGCGATTTCCAAGAATATTGGTCGAGAACCAACCCGAGATGCCCAGCATGCGCGCCTTCAAGCCGGGCGCGATTAGCGTCTTCATGAAAGTCTGGCCGGTCTTGAAATCTTTGCCGCAAATCGGAAGACTGCGGTCGCGGGCCAGTTCCTGCAGCGCTGGCGTATCGGTGGTCAGATTGGGCGCGCCGTTGGCGAACGGAATCCCAGATTTGAGCGCCGCGTATGCGTAGATCTGGCTGGGCGAGATCTCAGGATCGTTCTGCATCAGCCCGCATTCGAAATCCTTGAGCGTGGCGTGGACCGCCGCGGGCCGATGGAACACTTCCGTCGATCCGCACCAGATCATCACGTTGCGCGCCGTGTTGTTGGTCTTGCGGAACTGCTCGATGTCTTCCATCAGCATGTCCGCTTTGTCCATCTTGGTCTTGTCTTCTTTGACGTTGGGACCGTTGATGCGGCGGATGTATTCGGGATCGAATACCGCCTTCATCGGTTTAATGGTCGAAAGAAATCCTTTAAGCTCGTCGAGCTGCGGACGCTGCAGAACTTTCGCGTTGACCGCGGCTTCATACGCCGTGTCTTCGTAAATATCCCAGCCGCCGAAAACCAGATCGTTCAGTCCGGCCAGAGGCACGAAATCCTTGATCATCGGCGTGCGCGCATCCGTGCGCTTACCCAAGCGGATGGTCGCCAGCTGGGTCAGCGATCCGATGGGCGCGGCGGTGCCACGGCGCACGGCTTCTACACCAGCGATGAATGTGGTGCTCACGGCGCCGATTCCTGGAATCAAAACGCCAAGTTTTCCGTCCGCGGGCGCAATCTGGACGTTATCGCGAGTCGCCAAAACCTATTTCCTCCCGGTCCAAGTGGTTCGCTCTGGGACACTCGGGCGTAGTCTTTTGCCGTCTCATTGGGCGGACGGCGAAGACGCGCGAGGGCAAATCACCTGTCCTGATATACTAGCATCTCATGCAGAATCGCGCGACTGCGACGATCTCCGCAATTCTGGTGGACGACGAAAAACTCGCCTCCGAGGAACTCGCGTACCAGCTCAAGGAATTCACCGATATAGAGATATTGGCCACCGCGTCCAACGGTCTCGAAGCGGTGAAATTGATCCAGAGCATGGAGCCGGATCTGGTGTTCCTGGACGTGCAGATGCCCGGCCTGGACGGCATGGGCGTGATCCGCAAGCTACGTGAGCTGGATATTCCCCTGCCCTATTTCGTCATGGCCACTGCCTACGATCAGTACGCCGTCGAAGCGTTCCGCTGGGAAGCCCTGGATTACGTCCTGAAGCCAGTGGACAAAGAACGGCTGACTGTGGCGGTAGAGCGGGCGCGCAAGGCAGTAAGCGATCGCGCCAAAGCCGAACAGCCCGAGCCGGCTCTGCCTAAGCCGGCGCTGCAGCGGAGCAAACTTCTGGTGCGCAGCAACCAGCGCAACTTCATCGTGGACGCGCAGGATGTGGTTTATGCCACCATCGACGACGGCCTGATTACCGTAGTCGCCAACAACCTGGAAGGCCAGTCCAATTACCGCACCATTGAAGAGCTGCAATCGAATCTGGATCCCGACACGTTCTGGCGCGTGCATCGTTCGTATTTAGTGAACATTCATCGGATTAAGGAAGTAATCCCG
>Ga0105248_10007472_pt1 | contig 11991 bp, 8 predicted proteins | sample KBSS34metaG_FD_81524 | JGI IMG/M metagenome (GOLD analysis project Ga0105248, IMG submission 81524) | Switchgrass rhizosphere microbial communities from Kellogg Biological Station, Michigan, USA - KBS S3-4 metaG | ecosystem: Host-associated > Plants > Roots > Rhizosphere > Soil | place...
CACCGCGACCACCGGCGCGACCGCCGCCACGACCCCCCCGGCCGCCCGCGTCGGCATCGGCCGGCGATGCGCCGTGGCCGAGCGTGTTGCGCAGCGAGCCGAGCTTGCTGTTGTCGGCAAAGATCGCCGCGCCGCTCACCACATCCGCCTTCTCCGGATGATCGAGCGGAATCTTGATCACTTCGATGCGGAAGAGCGCCGTGTTGGTCGCGCCCGGATCCGCGTTGCAGCGCGCCAGCTCTTCGGCCGGACGCACGCCCGACGTACCCGAGATGTAGACGTAGACGTTCTTGGAATCCTTCGGATCGTGCACGACGGTGTGCGTGTGCGAGCCACGGCAGGTCTGCACGTTCGTCAGGTACTTCGGATTGTCGATGTCGGTGATGTCGAAGATGCGGAGACCGCGGATGCGCTCCTTGCTCACCGTCTCGCGCGGCGCCTGCGTGCCGCAGTCGAGTCGTGCCGTCGGCGCCTCGGCGGACACGAAGAGCAGATTCTGATAGACGGAAACGTCGCTCTGCGACGCCGGGCAGATCTTCGACGTGCGAAGCCGCGGCGACGCCGGATTCGAGATGTCCCAAATCTGGAAGCCGTTGTAGTTCCCCTGGATCACGCTCTGTTGGTGGAACGCGAGGTCGGAGTTCGTGATCCCGGCGAAGCCCTGCGGCGACGGCACGTGCGAGACCATGCGCAGGTTCCAGATCGCCGAGCCGGCATCCTGCAGGCCGGCCTTGAGGCCGACGCGTGGATCCGGATCCGGCGCCTTGATCAGCGGCGCCGACACGTCCGCGGTTGACATCGCGGCGCCCGCGGGCATCACGGACGGGGAGCTCGAGCCGCCGGCACAAGCCGCGACGGCCAACGCCGCGCCAAGAATGAACGACTGTCTAACGGTGGATGAGGGCATATGGGTCAGGGGAAAGGGGGAACCTTGTTAGCATTGCCGAGTCGCCGAGTCGCCGAGTCGCCGAGTCGCGAGTCAACGGTCGAGTGCTTCGAGCATCTGCATCATGCGGTCGATCTCCGTGCTCTGATCGACCTGCACGTCGTTAGCGAACTTGAATACGATCTCGTCCTGGCCCGCGCCGGGCGTGCCGAACAACTTCTCGACCATCTGGATCGCGCCGCGGTGGTGCTGAACCATGAACGTCAAAAAGAGACGGTCGAATTCCGTGCCCCGGGCCGCGTCGAGCTGCTTCATTTGCTCGTCGGTGAGCATGCCGGGCATCGCCATGAAGTGCGTCGCCCCGCCCATGTCCATCCTCATCCCACGCGGGTCGGCGTCGGGCACCGGCTGCCGACGCTCGCCCAGCCACTGCTGCATCAGCCCGATCTCGGCGGTCTGCGCGGTGGCGATACGTCCGCAGAAGATCTGGACGCCCTTGCTGGCGTTGTGCGATTCAGCCCACTTGGCCATCTGTACGGCCTGCGCGTGATGGCTGATCATGCCCGACATGAACTCGATGTCGGCCGCGGTATACGGACGACGGACGCTGTCCTTCCGCGCCTGCTCTATTCCGGCTTGGGTCACTTGGGCCGACGCCCTGCTCCCAGCGACGGCGAGCCCGGCGGTAAGGACGGAAAGCGCTATGAGACGGACTTTTGTGGGGATCATTGGTGGCCTCTGGGACTCGAAACTATGCCCGGGACAGGACGGACGATAGCGGCCCGCCTACTCGTACGCGAGCGCACGAGCCACCGTTGTCCGCCTCGCTCCGCGGTCTCGGTGCTTGACGACGGGGTCGGCGCCGCCCAGGCTTCCCGGTGGTCCGCGGCATGCCTTCTCTCTCAACCGGATCCAACTGGAGCCCTTATGAGTAAGTCCGTGATTCGCGCGACGCTCGCCCTGCTGGCAGCCGGAACACTCGGTGCCTGCGCGTCGATCCCGCAACGTGCCTGGGCGAACGGCCAAGCGATGAGCTCGAGCCGCGCGTACTGGGAAGTCATGTCCGGCAATAACAGCTTCCGCGCCCACCGCGAACTGCAATCGAGCCTCGATCCGCGGCGGCTCAACTACCAGGAAGTCGCCTTCCCGGCGTTCCCCAAGTCAGGGAATTGGTGGTAGTTCGAACTTGCGCAACAGCGCCTGCAAACCATCGACGCCTCCGGTTGATTTCTCAGAGCCCGGCGCGAAGAAACCGTAGCTGCGGGTTTTGAAACACAGAGAGCACGGAGAGCACAGAGAAAGCACCAAAGGAGAGTTCGCCCGACACGAGCCTAGCTGATTGCTAAAAAAACCTCAGGACGCTTCCTCATTCTGAGGCGTCCTGAGGTTTTTCAACAATCACTTAGGCCCGTGAACAACGAAGCTTCTTTGAGTGCTTTCTCTGTGTTCTCTGTGCTCTCCGTGTTTCACAAACCGTCGGTCAGCGTCCGCGTTCTCAGTACCCTACGTGTTTCACAAACCGCCGTTCAACGTCCGCCTCGCCAATCTAAAGAAGAGTCATTATCCTGAAGTCTCAGACGTATGGCGTCGAGGCCGCCTTATGAAGTCCAAGATCCGCATCCTTTTGGCGTCCGTCGTCGCGCCGGCCGTCCTGATTGCCGGTTGTCGGTCGAGCGACGCGACCGGTCCGAGCTCCGGCCAGACGCTCGATCTTTCCTCGTTGATCGGGGAAATGGGAATTGCCAGCGTCGGCGTCGCCGCGGGTGCGGCGGGCGTCGGCGGCGTTGCGATTCCCACGATGCCTCCGGTCGTGCCGTCGTCCTGTCAGTATTCGGCGGCGATACAGGGTTTCAGCTGCGCGACGTTCACGTCGAACGGCATCACGCTCGACGCGACTTTCTTTTTGCTCGATGCGGCCGGCCATTTCCAATCGCAGCCCGATGCCGCCACGACCGCCGCGATTCGAACCGTCACCGATCTAAAAGGAACGACGAGCCTCGATCAGGCCGGCACCGTCGGCTCGATGACGCTCACCAATCATCAGGACATGACGCTGAGCGGATTGCTCACGGATACGCACGTCTTGAATGGAAGCTCGACGTCGCATTCCGACATCACACTCTCGGCGCCGTCCTCGCTCCACGGCGTGACGGACTCGAAGACCGTGACGGCCAACGTCGCGATGCCGAAGTCGAGCCGCTGGCCGGCGTCGGGAACCATTGCCACCGATGCCACAACGACGAGTCAATTCGGATCGCAGTCCGTGACCGGAACGACACATTCCGTGCTGACGTTCAACGGTTCCAGCGTCGTGACCATGACGATGACGATCACCGCTGGCTCGAGCCCGTTCTCGGCTACCTGCAAGATCGACCTGTCGGGCGCGTCGCCGTCGGTCTGCAACTGACCGCGCTACTCGTAGCGTAGCGCGGTCATCGGGTCGATACGCGACGCGCGCAGCGCGGGGAGATACCCCGCGCCGAGCGCCACGAGCACGAGGAGTACCACCGCGGTCGCGAAGACGATCGGGTCGTATCCCTGCAGCTGGTACAGCAGGGACTCGGCGCCTTTCCCCAAGCCCACTGCTCCGGCGATCCCGATCACGCCGCCGATGAGCGTCATCATCCCGACCTGACGCAGGACCATCCGCTGAACGCGGGCGCTATCGGCGCCCAAAGCCATGCGAACGCCGATCTCGCGCGTGCGCTGCGCAACCGAGTAGGCGAGCACTCCGTACAAGCCGATCGCGGCGAGCAGCGTCGCCAGCGCCGCGAACGACGCCGACATCGTGGTGATCATCCGGTCGAGAAAGACGTTCTCGCGCACCTGCTGCGGCATCGTCTTGAAGTCTTCCAGCGGAAGATTCGGATCGATCCGCTTGGATATGTCGCGGATGCCGCGAACGACTTGGTCGGTCGGCAGTGACGAGCGGACGTAATACACCAACGACGACACACGACCTGCCTGCCGATACGGAATTACGTACACCGGCGGAATCTTGTCCTTCACCGACGAATACTTGGAGTCCTTGGCCAGCGCGACGATCTCGATGTTCAACGAATCGTTGCCGACGGACATGCGCTTGCCGACGACCTGGCGGCCAAGGTTGAACTTTCTCGCGAACGCTTCGTTCACGATCGCCACTCTCGGCGCGCCTGACTCGTCGCTCGTCGTGAAGTCGCGTCCGCCGAGGAGCGGCACCCCAAACGTCTTGAAGTAGCCTGCTCCGACGGCGTTGAACCGCGACTCGTCGTCGGTGTCCGGGTTCTTCTTGAAGCCCTCGACGGACACGCCGTTCCCCCAGTTGTCGCCGGCCAGAATCGGCACCATCGACGCCGTCACACCGGTGACGCCCGGCATCGACGACAACTCTTGCTCATACCGCGCATAGAGCGCTTTGGCGCGTGTGGTGTCGTACCCGCTCAGGCTTGGCGAGATGTTGAACGTCACCATGTTGTCGATCTTGATCCCCAGATCCACCCGGCTCACGTTGCGCAGGCTCTTGATGAAGAGCCCCGCCGAGATGAGGAGCGCCATCGACAGCGCCATCTGCGCCGTGACCAGGCTCGTTCGGAAGCGCGACGCTCCGCGGCCGCCCGAGAGCTTCCCCGAGTTGTTGCGCAGATCGGTCACGAGATCGGGACGCGTCGATTGAATCGCCGGAATCAATCCGAAGATGATGCCGGTCAGCAGTGACAGTGCCGCCGTGAACGCCACGGCCATCGGGCTGACGCTGAAATTCATTGTCGTCGACGCTTCAGGCGGCAGCATCTGGACGATGCCCTTGAGCGTCCAATACGCCACGAGGATGCTGACGGCCCCGCCGAGCATCGCGAGCAGCACCGATTCCGTCAGCAATTGCGTCACGAGCTGGCGTCGCGTCGCACCGAGGGAGAGGCGGACCGCCATCTCCATCGTGCGATTCGCCGCGCGGGCCAACAAGAGATTCGCGATGTTGGCGCAGGCGATCAGCAGCACGATGCCCGTGATCGCGAACAGGAGCAGGAGCGGGGTCTTTGCTTCCTTGTGCATCTGCGTCTGTCCGCGGCGTCCGTCCTCGAGCTTGACGACCTTTGCGCGGAACTTCGTCATCGTCTGCTGGCTCATCGACTTCTGCAGCGGCGCCTCGACGTCGTTGATGATCGGCTTGTACACGGCGTTGACCGCCGCGCGCGCCTGCTCGATCGTCGCGCCGGCCTTGAGACGAGCGAACAGATACACCCAGTACTGCTGCCGGTCGTTGAACCCGCGGAAACCGGGAACCATCACCCCGCGCATCGAGATCGGCACGAAGACGTACGGGCGGTCGCCCAGCGTCGTCCCGTCGAAGCCCCGAGACGCGACGCCGATGATCGTCATTTGCTGGCCGTTGATCGTCATCTTCTGGCCGACGACGTTCGGGTTGGAGCCGAGCTGGTTTTCCCAATAGGCGTAGTCGAGTACCGCGACGTAATGTCCGCCGATCGTGCGATCGTCTTCGACGGTGAAGAGGCGTCCGAGCGCCGGCCGTACGCCGAGGGTCGGGAAGTACGAGCCCGACACGAGCATGGCTCGGCCGCTGATCGGCGTCTGCCCTGACATCGCCAGATTGACACTGAACAGGCGGTGCGCGGCGACGCCACTGAACGCCGTGCTCGCTTTCTCCAAGTCCCGAAACATCGGGTAGCTGAAAATCTCCTCGCAGCTCCCCGCCTGATTGCACGAGTTCGAGCCTGGCGCCGGGCCAGGCGCCGCGAGATTGACGAGCCGTTCGGGGTGCGACACCGGTAGCGGCTGGAGCAGAATCTCGTTGAACAACGAGAAAATCGCCGCGTTGGCGCCGATCCCGAGGGCGAGCGAGAGGATCGCCACCGTCGTGACGAAGGGCGTCTTGAACAGCGTGCGTAGCGCGAGCTTGACGTTTCGCATGATCGAGTGGCTGGGGGTCCCGTGTCCCGTCCTACGAGCGGGCCTCGACTCCGGTTCCAGATTGGACTCGCGCGAGCATCGAATGGTTTGCTCGGGGGCTACGCGCACGTCATCATTACCCCATGCGTCTCCACCCTCGCCTATCGCTAGTGCCGGCCTTCGCTCTCGTCGGCACGTTCTCCGCCGCGGCCCATGCGCAGCCGGCAACGCGCTCGACCGACCTGGCGCCGAAGATCGACGCCGTCTTCGCGCGCTTTACGAATCAGACCCCAGGCTGCGCCGTCGGCTTGGGAAAGGACGGCCGCGCCGTCTACATGCATGGCTACGGCATGGCGAATCTCGAGTACAACGTGCCGATCACAGAATCGACCGTGCTCGAGAGCGGATCCGTCGCCAAGCAATTCACCGCGTCGGCAATGGTTTTGCTCGCAGAAGACGGAAAGCTCTCGCTCGACGACGACATCCGGAAATATCTCCCGGAGGTTCCCGATTTCGGCGGCCAAAAGATCACGATTCACAACCTCCTCACCCACACGAGCGGGTTGCGCGACCAGTGGGGCTTGCTCGGCATCGAGGGACGCGGCCCGGGGTCGCAAGTCCATTCGCCCGCGACGACGCTCGACCTCGTCGTCCATCAGAAGATGCTCAATTTTCCGCCGGGGTCGGAGTATCTCTACAGCAACACCGGTTATGCGCTCGCGGGCATCATCATCGAGCGTGTGAGCGGCAAGTCGCTCGACGCCTTCACGCAGGAGCGCCTTTTCCGCCCGCTCGGCATGACCCACACACGATGGCGCGACGACTTCACGACCGTCGTGCCGAATCGGGCGACGGCGTACTCCGGATCGGCGGCGAGCGGGTTCCACACCGACATGCCGTTCACCAACATGATCGGTAACGGGGGTCTGCTCAGTACGATGGCGGATCTGCTCAAGTGGAACGAGAACCTCGACCATCCAACCGTCGGCGGGCAGCCGTACGTTGATGCGCTCCAGACGCGAATGCGTCTCACCAGCGGCCGTACCATCACCTACGCGCTCGGCCTCGAGGTGACGGACTATCGGGGCGTACATGAAGTGAGCCACAGCGGCTCGACCGCCGGCTATCGCACGTTTCTCGCGCGCTATCCCGATCAACATGTCTCCGTCGCGGTGTGGTGCAACTACGCCGGCGCCAATCCGACACAGCTCGCCCATCAAGTCGTCGATTTGGTGCTGACGAAACCGCCAGCCGCGGCGAGCCAGGCGTCCGCCGAGAAGGTTGAAGTCTCCGCCGCGGACCAGCAGCAATGGGCCGGCGTGTATCGCGATCCGCACACCGACGATGTGATCACGCTCGCGGCAAGCAATGGGGGATTGACGGTCGGCACCGGACGCGGCCAGCCAACGACGCTGATCCCGCGCGGCGGCGCACGCTTCCTCGCCAACGCCGGCGACGTCGAGTTCACGCGAACCCCGGGACGTCGAGCATTCGTCCTCGTCCGTCCGAACGGCGACACGGCTCATTTCGAGGAAGCCCGCCCGGCGCCCGCTATCATACCGACGCAAGACTACACCGGCACCTACACGAGCGACGAACTGGATGTGAAACTCGTCGTCGCCGCGAAAGGCGATAAGCTTGTCGTTCGCCGTCGCCCGGCCGACGAGATCGAGCTTCGCCCCGCTTACGCCGACGACTTTGCCGCGCCCGGACTCGGCACGATCCGCTTTGCGCGTGATGCGTCGGGGCGCGTGACCGGCTTCGCGATATTCGCCGGCCGCGTGATCGACGTTCGCTTCACACGCGCCGGCCGTTGATGCGACTGCTCCGCCAATCCGCCGCGGCGTTTGCCTTCGCCGCGATCGCCGGATGCCAAGCGTCGCGGAGCTCGAGCCCGGCCGCCGCCGCGCCGAGCGTTGGTCCACTGTCGCCGGCGGTTCCGCTCGATGAGCAACAGCGGCATTGGGTGGACTCCACGCTCGCGTCGCTCTCGCTCCGCGAGCGCGTCGGCCAAATGGTCATGGTCTGGGTGCTCGGCGACTACACCAACCTGCACGACTCGACCTACGCCGAAGTGGTTCGCTGGGTCGAGCGCGACGGCGTCGGTGGTGTCTCGATGTCGCTGGGGACGCCGATCGAAGTCGCGGCGAAGCTGAACGATCTTCAGCGGCGCGCCCGCGTGCCGCTGCTCGTCAGCGCCGATCTCGAGCCCGGGCTTGGTCGCCTGGAGGGAGGGTTGTTCGCGCACTACATGTTGGACGCGGGAAGCGCGACGGTCTTTCCGCCGGCGATGGCCATCGCCGCGACGGGACGCGACAGCGACGCCTACGATGTCGGCCGCGCGATCGCCGAGGAAGGCCGCGCGGTGGGCATTCACGTCAACTTCGCGCCCGTGGTGGACGTCAACAACAATCCGTCCAACCCGGTGATCAACACGCGTTCGTTCGGCGAAGATCCGCGGCGCGTGGCGCGGCTCTCCGCCAACTTTGTCCGCGGCACCATCGCCGGTGGCCAACTCGCTACAGCCAAGCACTTCCCGGGTCACGGCGATACGGACGTGGATTCACACGTCGGCTTGCCGATCGTCGGCGCGAGCATGGCGCGGCTCGACAGCGTCGAGCTTGTCCCTTTCAAGGCCGCCATCGCCGCCGGTGCGTCGCTCGTCATGACGGCGCACATCGCGCTTCCCGTCGTGAACGGCGATAGCAGCACGCCGGCCACCTTGGCGCCGCGGATAATCACCGGTCTCCTGCGGGACTCGCTGCATTTCCGCGGCGTTGCGATCACCGACGCGATGACCATGGAAGGAATCGGGAAGGGCTACACCGCCGAGCAAAGCAGTGTGCTCGCCGTGCAAGCGGGCGCGGAGATCCTGCTCAAACCGTCCGACGCGACACGCGCGATCAACGCCGTCGTCGCCGCGGTCGATCGGGGCGAGATATCGCGAGCGCGGATCGACAGCGCCGCTCGGCACATGCTCGAGCTCAAGGCGCGGTCCGGCGTCGCCTTCGGGCCGACCGTTTCGCTCGAGCGCCTCCGCGAAGTCGTCGGCTCTCCGGCGCACCGCGCGATCGCCGCGGGTGTGGCGCGGCGCGCCATCACCCTGTTGCGCGATCGAGACAACCTCGTGCCGATGCGCGCTCCACGCGTCGCCGTCGTCCAGTACGCGCCCGAAACCGAGATCAAGGCGGGTCGTGCCATTCTCGCGGAGCTGCGGCGGAGTCCCACGCTGTCGGCGCACGGCGCGATCACTCAGGCCGGCAAGATTCCGCCGACAGCCACCCCAGACCTGCTAGCCGCCGCCGAGCGGGCGATCGGAGACGCGGAGACCGTGATCGTCACAGCATTCGTCCGCCGTGTGGAGGGCGAGGGCAGGGTGGCGATTCCCCCGCAGGTCGCCGCCTGGATCGACGGTCTCGCGGCTCGCCGGAAGGTGATCGTGGTCGCGTTCGGCAATCCGTACGTCATCCGGCAGTTTCCCAACATTGGCACCTATCTGGTGACCTACGGGGTAACGGATGACCTCGAGCGCGCCTCGGCGCGCGCCATTTTGGGGGCCGAATCGGTCACTGGAACCGTCCCGGTGACGCTTCCGGGATTTTTCAGGGCAGGAGACGGTATTCGGCGCTGAATTGGCACGGCATGGATCACGCACTCGTAAGGGTGTGAGGAACCCAGCCGTTAGCCGACCGATGCCGTCCGTAGCTACCGCAAAACAGGAAACGCCCGAGCTCGACTCGTTCGCCAACGATTACAACATTGTCGGCGGGTTGCGGAGCCACGCCGCTACGCAGCGCTACCTCGCCCGACGACGCAGCGACGGACAGGACGTCGTCATTACCGTCGCGCGCGCGCTGGGCGATAACGACAACAACTCGGTGGCGCATCTGGCGACTGACGCGCAGTTGCTGAGTTCGCTCTCACATCCGAATATTGCGCGCGTCATTGAAGGTCGCTGGCTCGGCGCCGACACCTATGCGACGGTCACCGAGCGGTACCACGGCGACACCGTGCAAGAGCTACTCGACCGTGGCCGTCAATTTCCCAACACCCGCGTCGCGATCCTGCTCGAGGACGCCCACGCGGCGCTCGAATGGGCTCGCCAGCAAGGCGTGATTCATCGGGGCGTAAATCCCGACGAAATGGTGTTCGAGCGCGGCACGAATCGGCTCATCGTCACGCTCACGCGCACGCCCATCCCGATCAATGGTGTCCCCGACGCGACCTCGGACGCCCGCTCGATTGGGAGGCTCGCCTGGACGCTGCTGAGCGGCAAGATCTGGACTCTAGAGACGGAGACGCGGCTGTGCGATCTCGTCCCCAATCTGGCCAAGAAGGTCTCCGACGACACGATGATGATGTCGCGGCTCAAGGACGGCGCGCCGACGCCCGACGTCATGGCCTATATCGGTGTAGTCGCCGCCGGCGACGTCCTCAAGCGCGCCGAGATCGATCTCATCGCGGCCAAGGACGAAGTCACCGAGTGGCGCGACACCGAGTACCGGAGATTCGAGCGCCGCAAGAGGGAGCTCGAGGAGAAGGCGCGCGCCGACGCCGCCGCGCTGGCCCACGAACGCGAAGAATTTAGAAAATTCGAAAGCGACGAACGCGCGGCGATCGCCGCCGAGCGGGCCGAGCTCGAATCGAACATCGCGCGACGACAGAGGCGCCTGACCGAGGTCCGCGACGAACTGGAAGCGCAGCGTCGACTGCTCGAGCAGCGACTCGGCGAGCTGGAGACGCGGCGGGTCGAGGTGGAGAAGGCTCACCAGGAAGCGCTCGAGGCGAGTCGCGCGGCCGCCGCGGCGATCGCCATCAAGCCACGCACCCTTTCGCCGATCGATCGGGTGGTGGCCGTCGCCGCTGGTCCGGAGCGAGAAAGTCGGCCCGAAGGCCCACGAGATTGGCGTGGCTATGCTCGGTGGCTCATGCCGTCGATCAGCGTTGCGTTGCTCATGCTTGTCATGGCGCTCGGCATCGGCCTGGCGCACCACGGGCGTCACGCTCCGTCGGTCGTGAAAGTGAACGGTTCCAAGATCATCGCGAGTCCGCCGGCCGGGCTCGATACGACGCGCGACTCCCGCGGCGGATTCCTGTCCCAATCGGCGGGCGGGCGCGTAATTCCGCCAACCGGCGTACCCGTGACCGGCTCGTCGGGCTCGTCGGCATCGGCTCCAGCGGCCGGCGCGATTCCGTTGTCTGAAATGCCACCGGGCATTTCGCCCGACAACGCGGACTCCACGTTCAAACGCGACTCGATCGAATTGGCGAAGGCGCGGGCGGATTCGGCGGCGGCGGCCCGTCGTCGCGCGGCGGCGAGGCGTCTCGCCCAGCTTCAGCGCGACAGCATCGCGCGAGACAGCATCGCCCGCCGCGACTCAATCGCCCGGCGCGATACGCTCGTCCGGCCGGACACCGCCACTCATCGCGACATCTACATGCCGCGCGATTCGCTTATCCGGCGCGACACGATCATCCGCCGCGATACCGCGGTGGTGAGATCGGACACCGCGATTCGTCGCGACTCCATCAGCTACCGCCCTTAATTCCGCCCCTCCCGCATCAAACGACCGGCTTAGGGATCAGACTCCAAACTTTCTTAGGAGTCTGACCCCTAACGCCGCGGGAAGGATGCGGGTGGCATGGCAATGGTACGGGGGGCGGGCACATTCTTCTTCCGTGACCATCATTCGAACCGCGACAGCCGGCGAGCGCGCGGAAATCCGGGAGCTCACTCGCCGCGCGTACCGCGAGTACGCGGAGACCATGAGTCCCGCGTCGTGGAGCGGTTTGAGCCAGGCGCTCGACGACGCCCTCGCGTCGGACGAGCCGGTCGAGCGCATCGTGGCCGACGACGACGGCCGTATCGTCGGCAGCGCGATGCTCTACCCGCCGGAGACCGACGCCTATGGCGCGCTCGTTTCGGCGAGCGCGGCTCCCGAGATCAGGCTCGTGGCGGTCGCGCCCGAGGCGAGAGGGCGCGGAATCGCGAAGGCACTGGTGGAGGAATGCATTCGTCGAGCGCGCGCGCAGGGCGCGGGCGAAGTCGGGCTGCACACGTCGCGAAGCATGCGAGCGGCAATGGCCATGTACGCGAACCTCGGATTCGTTCGCGCGCCCGACCGCGATTTTCAGCCGCCGGACGCGGAGCTCGTCGAGGGGTATCGTCTCCGTCTCGACTAAGAGCCGCGCGGGGCGTTGATGGGGTTGACCCGCAA
>Ga0105248_10007473_pt1 | contig 11991 bp, 10 predicted proteins | sample KBSS34metaG_FD_81524 | JGI IMG/M metagenome (GOLD analysis project Ga0105248, IMG submission 81524) | Switchgrass rhizosphere microbial communities from Kellogg Biological Station, Michigan, USA - KBS S3-4 metaG | ecosystem: Host-associated > Plants > Roots > Rhizosphere > Soil | place...
AGCCAGACCTCGGCGAGATGGCGGGACACCTCGCGGGCCTGCGTCATCGGCTCGATTTCAAGAAGGGCGCGGCCTGCCGGATCGATATCGAAACGCTGGGTCCCCGGGCGACCGGAACACTCCAGTGGTTCCTGACCCCCCGTATCATGCGCGCGATCCGGAGATAGCCGCTCGGCGGACACCGCCCGCCCGTCCCTTCTGGACTGGGCGAATAGGAAGGATTCGGCGAGTGATCCGGCACCGGGCGCAACCCGCGTCGGTGTTGCGCGCACGTGCCGTCGGCGTCCGCGCGCTGTCTGACCATGGCGAGAATTGCCGCGCGCGCTGCCGGCACCAGCGCAGTATTTGCATCCTTGCTCCTGTACGCCACTACGGCACCACAATAGGAACTCGTTATCGAGCAACGGTTTCGCGACTTCTCGCCGCCGTGATTGAGGCTGCGACACTCGTTGCATCTCCGCTGGCGTGCGCGCCGTCGCTGCGATTCCTGCCACCTGCCTGATTGCCGGTTCGGTTCTGGGGCTGCTCCTTCCCGAGCTTCCATTGCGCGTCGGTCTTGCGCTCATGCTGGCGCTGGCCGCCGGCGGCGTGTGGGCGTGGCGCACCGCGACCGGAGCCGGCGTGGTCTGCATCGTCGGCGGCGGGTTTCTCGTGGGGGGCGCGCTGCTGTCCGCGCAGGCGTGGCACGACGCGTGGCGGCCATCGCTGCGGCTGGCTTTCGAGGAACTCGCGCGCCGTGAGCGGGCGCAGGCCGTGCAGGAAGGGAGGCGCCTGCCCGAAGACGACGAAGCGTGGGCGGTCGTTGCGGGCACTCTTCGGGCCGATGCCGCCGTGACGGCAAGCGGCGTGTCCATCAACATCGACGTCGATGCCATCGAACGCAGGGCGGATGTGCGACCCGATTCGGCACATGGGCTCGACCCGTTGCGTCCAACGCGAGCACCCGCCGCCGTGGGCGGCGTCCAGGCGACCGTCGCCGGATCGCTCGCCGCTGAACGGGTGGGGGAGTGGCGCGGCGGTCGACGCGTGCGCGTGCCGGTGCAGCTTCATCGTCCGTCCCGCTATCTCGATCCGGACGTTCCCGACTCCGAGCGAGCGCTGGCCCGGCGAGGGACGACGCTGGTCGGAACGGTGAAAAGCGGAGCCCTGGTCGACGTGACGGCGAGAGGCTCGCCGATCGACGAAGCGACCGCCGCGGTTCGCGCCGCCTCGCGACGCGCCATCGCCCGTGCCGTCGGCTCTTGGAGTCCGCGTTCCGCGGCGATCGTCGCCGCCATCGTGATTGGCGATCGCGCCGGGCTCGACGATGAGGTGCAGCGCCGGCTGCAGGAGGCCGGCACGTATCACGTCATCGCGATCTCGGGCGGCAATATCGCGATTCTCGCGGGATTGATGCTCGGCGCGTTTCGTATCGCCGGCATGCTCGGCCGCGTGGCGATGCTGTCAGCCATCGCCGTGCTGGTGGCCTACGCCCGGCTGGTTGGGGGAGGCGCGTCCGTCGATCGCGCGACGCTGATGGCGGTGCTGTATTTCTCGGCGAGACTGATCGATCAGCGCACTCCGCCACTCAACGCCTTGGCGTTCGTGGCGGCAGGTCTCGTCGCGACGCAGCCGCTGTCGGTGATCGATCCTGCTTTTGTGCTCACCTTCGGTGCCACGCTCGCCATCCTGGCGGTTGCTCCCGGTCTCGCCGTGCGGGCCGCGCCGCCTGTGTTCCGGCCGGTGGTTTCCATGCTGGCCGCTTCAGTAGCCACCGAGCTGATCCTTCTGCCCGTCGGGGCGCTGGTCTTCGCGCGCGTGACGTTCGCGGGGCTCGCGTTGAACTTCGCCGCCATTCCGTTGATGGCGCTCGTCCAGATTGCGGGTATGGCGCTGCTGCCAGTCTCAGTCGTCTCCAGCGATGCGGCGGCGGCGGTCGGGTGGCTGGCGCATGTTGGCGCGGCCGGCCTCGTCCGAAGCGCCGAACTGGTGGAGTACGTGCCGGCATTGTCGTTTCGGGTCGCCCCGCCGAGCTGGTGGGCGGTCGCCGCGTACTACGGGGGCCTCGTGGCGTTGGCCTTCTGGTGGCGTCGTCCGCGTCACCGCCTGGCGGCGATTGGAGCGGCGGCCGTCGCCGCGATCTGGATCGTCGCGCAGCCCTGGACGATTGCCGCGCGGCGGGGAGACGGCCGGCTCCATTTGACGTTCATCGATGTCGGGCAGGGCGATGCCGCGCTGGTGCGCTTCCCGCGCGGCGCCGCGATGCTGGTGGACGCCGGCGGGTTGGCTGGGTCCAGCTTCGACATCGGCGACCGGGTGGTGGCGCCGGTGCTGAGAGCGGCGGGCATCGGGCGGCTCGACGCCATCGTGCTGACCCACGGCGATCCCGATCACATCGGCGGCGCCCTGTCAGTGATTCGCGAGTTTCGGCCGAGACAGGTGTGGGAGGGGATCGTGGTGCCGTCGTTCGAGCCGCTGCGCGCGCTGCGAACCGAGGCACAGGCGGTTCGGTCGGCGTGGGTCAACCTCAAGACCGGAGATCGGGCCGTGTTCGACGATGTCGAGTTGACGGTGAGACATCCGGACGTGCCGGACTGGGAGCGGCAGAAGGTGCGGAACGACGATTCGATCGTCATTGAGCTCCGGTGGCGGGACGTTTCGGTGCTGTTGACGGGAGACATCGGCCGGACAGTCGAGGAAACGCTGGCGCCAGCCCTCCCGCCCGCTCCCATCCGCATCGTCAAGGTGCCGCACCACGGCAGCTTGACGTCGAGCACGGTCGGGTTCGTGCAGGCGATGGCCCCGCGCCTCGCGGTCGTGAGCGCCGGACGTGCCAACCACTTCGGACATCCCGTCCCGGAGGTGCTCGAACGCTACCGGGTCACGGGCGCGGAGGTGTTTCGAACCGATCAAGATGGAGCCGTCACGGTTGAGACGGACGGCGAGTCAGTGTCCGTCCGCAGCTTTACTGGCCGCGTTTTCAATCTGCCACGAAGACACGAAGACACGAAGTAGACGGAAGAAGCATGTTGCACCTTCCCTCGCCCCTTGGACCTGAGCTGGAAGCACTGGTTCAGCGGACGATCGGGTGTTGCATCGCAGTGCATCGCGAACTGGGGCCCGGTCTCGTCGAAACCATCTACCAGCGGGCGGTGGGCTACGAGCTCGAGGCCAGCGGGGTTCCGTTCGAGCGAGAGAAACCAATTCCGATCAACTATCGAGGCAAACGTCTCTACGTTCATCGCCTTGATTTGGTCGTGTCTGGACAAATACTGCTCGAGCTCAAGGCGGTTGATCGGCTTCATCCAGTCCATCAGGCGCAGGTGATCAGCTGTCTGCGCGTATCGAAATTGCGCCTTGGCCTGCTTGTCAACTTCAACGTTCCGTTGCTTCGACAGGGAATCCGCCGGATCGTTCTATAGTGCTTCGTGCCTTCGTGTCTTTGTGGCCAAAATCGCTGCTGATAACCCAAATGCTTGGAGTGGCCGGAACCCGTTGGTGACGGCTCCGTGTCGTCGTGTCTTCGTGGCCCAAAGCATTTCAAATGAGCCTAATGGCGGCGGAGATGCCAGAACGGTTGGTGACCGTTTCGAGTTTCGTGGCCAAAAAGCGCCTAACCCTGATCGCATGGCCTGAACGTCGGGATCGTTCATGTCTTCGTGTCTTCGTGCCTTCGTGGCCAAAAGCGCTGCTATGAGATCTCCTGCTTGGACTTGGCCGCCTGCCACTGCTCCTCGAGTTCGCCGAGCGACACGTCCTTCATCGCACGGCCCGACGCGGCGATCGATCGGTCCATCGTCTCGAAGCGGCGGGTGAACTTGTCGTTCGCCTTGCGCAGCGCGGTTTCCGGTTCGATGCCAAGCTGGCGCGACAGGTTGGCGATCGAGAACAGCAGGTCGCCCATTTCTTCCTCGGCCCGCTCGTGGTCGGCCGACGCGGCAGCGGTCACGACCTCACGCAGTTCGTCCACTTCTTCCTGAATCTTCTCCACGACATCGTCGGCCTTCACCCAGTCGAAACCGACCGAAGCCGCGCGAACGCCGATGTCGTAGGCGCGCAGCAGCGCGGGAAGCGTCCGTGGGATGCCGCCGAGCAGCGTTTGTGGCTGCGCCTGTGTCCCCCGCTCCTGCGCCTTGATCTCCTCCCATCGCACGCGCACGTCGCCCGCGGTTTCGAGCGGTGCTTCGCCCTGCTCGACGCCGAACACGTGCGGATGGCGCCGCACGAGCTTGTCGGCGATGCTCCTGACCGAGTCCGAGATGGTGAAGTGGCCGGCCTCGGACTCGAGTTGGGCGAGGAACACCGCCTGAAACAGGAAGTCGCCGAGCTCCTCACCGAGCCCCTGATGGTCGTGGCGATCGATGGTCTCGAGGACCTCGTAGGTTTCCTCCAGGACGAATGACTTCAAGGAATCGATGGTCTGTTCCCGGTCCCAGGGGCAGCCGCCCGGCGCGCGGAGCCGGGCGACGATTTCGACGAGACGGCTGAATTCTGCGGCGGCTGTGTTCATCATGTCAGCAGGGCAATCTGATAGATTGGTCGAGGCCGAGCGCGTCGGCACATGCATTATCGTGCCCGAACCGGGCGACATGAAGTGTATTCGTCACGTCGGACACGCCACCGCCACGTCTGCAGGACATGGGCCCTCGTGCTGGTCCGGCCATGTTCGGGGCGATCTCGGTTTGGCAAGGAGCGGGACACCAGCTCGATGCTGAAAAACGCAAGCACTTTGGCAAATTGCCGATGCAAGATGGCTGAAATACGGCCGACTTGCCACTCGCCATCAGTCATCTCGCCCTCAGGCCGCCTTTTTCAAACGCCTGCCAGGACGCCCATCGCATGCGCGTAACGTTGCTCGGCACCGGCACATCGCATGGGGTGCCGGCCATCGCATGCGACTGCGCGGTCTGCCACTCGACGGATGCACGCGACCGGCGGATGCGGCCATCCATCCTGCTGGACCTCGGGGAGATGGACGCGCGGCCCGGGGTGGGGTCAGCCGCGGTCGCGGCATCGCCGACCGCCGCCGCCGTGCGCTACGTGCTCGTCGATACCGGCACCGACCTGCGTGCTCAAGCGCTGGCCTACAATGTCCGTCGCGTCGACGCGATTCTGTTCACCCACAGCCACGCCGATCACATCATGGGCCTCGACGAGGTGAGGCGCTACAACATGGTGCAGCAGGCCACGATCGGTTGCTACGCGGACGCGCGCACGCTGGGCGATCTGCGCCGGATGTTCTCGTATATCTTCGAGACCGGCCCGCGCGCGGGCGGCGGCGTGCCGAGGCTGTCGATGTTTGAGATCGGCGGCCCGTTCTCGATCGGCGGCGTCGAGGTGATTCCCATTCCGTTGATGCACGGTCCGCGCGAGATTCTCGGCTACCGCGTCGGGTCGTTCGCATACCTGACCGACTGCAACCACATCCCGGATCGATCGTGGCCGTTGCTCGAAGGCGTCCGTACGCTCGTCCTCGACGCGCTCCGCCATCGATCGCACTCGACCCATTTCTCCGTGGACGAAGCCCTGCAGGTGGTGGCGCGGCTGCGGCCGGAACGCACCTGCTTCACCCACATCTGCCACGATCTGCCGCACGCCGCGACCTGTGCGCGGCTGCCCGCGGGTGTCGAGTTGGCCTATGATGGCTTGGTCTTGGACATCACGTAATACGTCAGACGTGAACAGGGAGCCCCGGTGTCGTCTCCACATGCCGCAATTAACGCACGGAGGCACGAGGGTACCAGGATGGTGATTCGGTTTCGTGTTTTGGCGTTTTCGTGGTTGCATTTGGCAGTCCCGGGTCGCAGTCTTCAGCGTGTCTGATGGACATCATTCATTTTCCCGACGATCCACGGCCGCGGCACTGGATGAGGCCGGTGCTGGCGCTGGGTAATTTCGATGGCTTGCACCGCGGCCACCGCAAGATTCTCGATCGCGTCAGCCGCGTCGGCCACGAGCATGGCTCGACCGCGGTGGTGATGACGTTCGACCCCCATCCGCCGCGCGTGGTCCGGCCCGACAAGGCGCCGCCGCTGTTGATGACGAAGGCGCAAAAACTGGAGGCGTTCGAGCAGACCGGTCTCCAGGGCGCGGCCATCGTCCGCTTCACCCGTGAGCTGTCGCGCTGGGATCCGGAGATGTTCGTGCGCACGGTGCTCGTCGACTGGCTGCGGGTCTCCGAGGTCTGGGTGGGCGCCAACTTTCTGTTCGGCCACGACCGCGCCGGCAATTTCTCGTTGCTGCGCGCGCTGGGCGCGCGCTATGGCTTCAGGGCCGAGAAGATCGATCCGGTCCGCTACAAGGATTTTGTTGTCAGCAGCACGCGCATTCGCCGTTTGCTGGGCGAGGGCCGCGTCGACGAAGCCGGGGCGCTGCTCGGCCACCAGTACTACATCGAAGGCCAGATCGTGCGCGGCGACCAGCGCGGCCGCACCATCGGTTTTCCCACCGCCAACCTGTGCACCCAGAACGAGCTGCTGCCGCCGCACGGCGTCTACGCGACGACGATCACGATCGAGGGAATCATTCGGGCATCGGTCACCAATGTGGGGGTGCGGCCGACGGTCGATGGATCGGGAACGGTCACGGTCGAGACGCACATCTTCGACACCGATCGGGACGTCTACGGCGCCGCGGTCCGCGTCGGATTCGTGCAGCGGCTCCGAGACGAGCGGCTGTTCGAATCGCTCGACCTCCTGAAGGCGCAAATCGCGGTCGACTGCGGCCAGGCGCGCGCGCTGTTCGGGCATCTTTCGCTATAGGATTCCGGCCCGTGGCTACTCCCGATTTCCTGTTTTCGATGCGGTTTGCCGGACGAGACCAGTGCGGGCCGATTCTGAGCGACGTGGCCGCCAATGTCTTTCAACAGGTCGGTTGCGGTCCCGACGAGGTGGCCGAGGTCGTGCGGGATTTGAGCGGCGCGGTGATGCCAGGCGCCGACCGTGGCGAGCAGGTCGACGTGCAGTTCCGTGCGCGAGGCGGCTCGTGCGAGGTGATTGTCAGTGTCGACGACCGCGAGATCTGGCGGACCTCGCGGCGCATCCCGGCAGCTCCCGACCGTCACTAGGATCCACGCGCTCTAACCTAACATCCATAGATCGACACATCCACACATCCATACATCCATACATCCATGTATCCCCATATCCTCACATCCGTAGATCGCCACATCCATCCATCGAAATGATGCGCCTCTACAACACCCTGACCCGGACCGAGGAAGCGTTCGAGCCGTCGCTTGACCACACGGTTCGCATGTACACCTGCGGGCTGACCGTCTACGCGCGCGGGCACATCGGCAATTTCCGGACGTTTGTCTGCGTCGACGTGCTGCGCCGTACGCTCAAGTACCTGCACGGTTATGGCATGCACCACGTCATGAACTTCACCGACGTGGACGACCGCACGATTGCCGGCGCGCAGACGGCCGGCATGGAGCTCCGCGCCTACACCGATCAGTTCATCGCGTCGTTCCGGGCCGACGCCCGGGCGCTCGGCCTGGAGGAGGTCGAAGAGACGCCGCGCGCCACGGACGAGGCGAACCTGCGCGCGATGGGGGACCTCGTCACGGCGCTCGATCGCGGGGGACACACCTACCGCAGCGACGGATCCGTCTATTTCAAGATCTCGACGCTGCCCGGGTACGGGAGGCTGGCCCGGCTCGACCACGAAGGGATGAAGCCGGGTGCGCGCGTGGATGCCGACAACTACGCCAAGGAAGACGCGCGCGATTTCGTGCTGTGGAAGGCGACCAAGGAAGGTGAGCCCTGCTGGGACCTCGTCGATCCGCCGGGGCGGCCGGGCTGGCACCTCGAGTGTTCGGCGATGGCGCTCCGTCTGCTCGGTGAGCCGCCGATTGACATCCATACGGGCGGCGTCGATCTGATCTTCCCGCATCACGAGAACGAGATCGCGCAGAGCGAGGCGGCCACCGGCAAGCGCTTCTCGCGCTTCTGGTTCCACGTCGAGTATTTGATTGTCGACGAGCAGAAGATGTCGAAGTCGCTCGGCAACACCTACACCATCCCCGATGTGGTGGCCAAAGGCTATCGCGCCTCGGCGGTCCGGTTCCTGCTGTTGTCGTCGCACTACCGCAAGCAGCTCAATTTCACGTGGGCGAGCCTCGGCCAGGCGGAAGAAGCGTTACGCCGGCTGGTCGACTTTCTGGTCCGCCTCGATACGGTGACCAAGCCCGGGTCGAGCGCGGAGATCGCGGCGCGCGTGGCGGAGGGACGCCGCGCCTTTGCCGAGGCGATGGCGGACGATCTGAACACCGCGGCCGCGCTCGGCGCGATCTTCGAGCTCGTGCGCGCCCTGAATTCGGCCATCGGCGCTGGGCAGGCCGGCGCCGGCGATGTGGCGGCGATTCGCGAGGCGTTCGACGAATTCGACCGCGTGCTGGGCGTCTTGAGCCTGCGTCGCGCTGAAGACGAGGAGCCGCCGATCCCGCTGGCGGAGATCGAGCAGCTGATTGAGGATCGTCATGCGGCGCGGCGCCGGCGCGACTTCACCGCGGCCGATCGGATCAGGCAAGAGCTGGCCGAACGCGGGGTGTTGCTCGAGGACGGACCGTCGGGGACCCGTTGGAAACGAAAGTAAGAACTTAGAACTGAGAACGGAGAACTAAGAAGGACAGCGCACGCTGCGGCCGCATCGTTCCTTCGGCCCGAAGCTCTCGTAGTCCTTCTCGTTCTGAGTTCTGACTTCTGAGTTCTGACTTCTAAGTTCTCAGTTTTTTATGACCGTTCCGTTGATCAAGACGGCGTTGCCGGGGCCCAAGGCCCAGGCCATCATCGACCGCGACCGCGCCGTGGTGTCGCCGTCGTACACACGCGGCTACCCGTTCGTCATGGCGCGCGGGGTGGGGGCCGTCGTTGAGGATGTGGACGGCAACGTCTTCCTCGACTGCACGGCCGGCATCGCGGTGACGGCCACGGGCCACTCGCACCCCGACGTCGTTCGAGCGCTCACCGAACAGGCGCAGCGCTTCCTGCACATGTCGGGCACCGACTTCTACTACGAGCCGCAGGTCAAGCTGGCCGAGGAACTGGCCGCGATTGCACCCATTGACGGCGGCGTGCGGTCGTTCTTCGGCAACTCCGGCGCCGAAGCCGTCGAGGCGTGCATCAAGCTGTCGCGCTATGCGACCGGGCGCATCAATCTGATTGCCTTCCTCGGCGCGTTTCACGGGCGAACGCTCGGCGCGCTCTCGCTCACGGCGAGCAAGGCGGTCCAGCGCCGCGGGTTCGGACCGATGATGCCGGGGGTCTTCCACGCGCCGTTTGCCGACTGCTATCGTTGTCCGCTCGGCTTGACGCCCGAGACCTGCGGCGCCGAATGCCTGGACTTTCTCGAGCACGACCTGCTGGTGCACCTGGTGTCGCCGGATGAAGTCGCGGCGATTGTGGTCGAGCCGATTCAAGGCGAGGGCGGCTACCTGGTCGCGCCCGATCAGTTTCTCGAACGGCTGCGGGCGCTGACCCTGAAGCACGGCATGCTGCTGGTCGTCGACGAGGTGCAGTCGGGCATGGGCCGCACCGGCCGGATGTTTGCGATCGAGCATGCCAACGTGCGGCCGGACGCGATCGCCATCGCGAAGGGCATCGCGTCCGGTTTACCGCTCGGCGTGGCCCTGGCGCGCGCCAGCCTCATGAACGCATGGCCGCCGGGCGCGCATGCCAGCACGTTTGGCGGCAACCCGGTCTCCTGTGCGGCCGCGCTTGCGACATTGACGTTGCTTCAGGGACAGCTCGTGACCAACGCTGCCGACGTGGGCGCCTACTTGAGGGCCGGGCTTGCGGCGCTCGCCGCCAAGCACGCGATTATCGGCGACGTGCGCGGCCGCGGACTGATGATTGGCGTCGAGCTGGTGCGCGATCGGCAGACCAAGGAACGTGCCGGCCGCGAGCGCGACGCGGTCGTCGCTGCGGCATTTGCGCGCGGCCTCCTGCTGCTCGGCGCCGGCGCCAACGCAATCCGGTTTTCGCCGCCGCTGGTCCTGACGCGCGAGCAGGCCGACATCGCGATTCGACTGTTCGACGAGGCCCTCACCGAAGTGTCCAGATGATCACACGAACCACTGAGATCACCGAGCACACCGTAGAACGGGTCTTTCTCGGCGGTCTCGCTGATCGCGTTCGTCAACGTCGTGAAACGGGCCGTCTGGAATTCTGGCTCGGGCGCGCTCCGCGACCTCTCCGTGTTGGCAGTCGCGTTGTTGCCGTCGTTGGTCAGTCGTGTCCGGCTTTGCTGGCTCGCCGAAGCCGAGGGGCGGCGAATTCGGCCCCCGCACTGTGGGTGCGCGGTTTTTCTCGGTGTGCTCGGTGTCCTCGGTGGTGACCGTTCCGTGGCGCGGCGCTTGCTACCCGTTTCGCGCATGTCGGACCAACGAATCGCCCTGGGAAAAACCGGCGAGGATCTCGCCTGCCGGGAATTGGAGCGCCGCGGGTACGCAATTGTTGCCCGCCGCTACCGGCGCCGCGGTGGAGAATTGGACATCATCGCGCGCGACGGCGAGACGACGGTGTTTGTGGAGGTGAAGATGAGGCGGGGTCACCGCTTTGGCGGTGCCGGCGAGGCGGTGCACGGCCTCAAGCGCCGCCGCATGATGCATCTGGCGCTCGACTACGTGATGCGTCATCGGCTCGCGAACTCGCCGTGTCGCTTTGATGTCGTCTCGATCCAGGTCGACCAGGGGCGGCCGGTGGTGGAAGTGTTTCAGAACGCGTTCGACATGTCCTTCTGAGGAAGGCAGTGCGGCATGATGGCTGATCACCGGTGGTGGAAGGATTTCCACTCGTAGCCAGCAGCCATCAGTCGTCACCAGACAGTTCGTACTTGCCAAAATGCCTGAGCTGCGAAGAGATCCCGTGACGGGGCGCTGGGTCGTCATCTCCACGGAGCGCCGAAAGCGTCCGAGCGACTTCCGGTTGGAGCGCCACCAGGTGACGCGCGACGCCTACTGTCCGTTTTGCCCGGGGCGGGAAGACCTGACGCCGCCCGAGGTGTTCGCGTATCGACAGAGTGGCGTCAGAAACGGTCCCGGGTGGGAACTGCGCGTCGTGCCCAACAAGTTTCCGGCGCTGCAGGTGGAGGGTGGGCTCGACCGTGAAGGCGTCGGGATGTTCGATCGCATGAACGGGATCGGCGCGCACGAAGTCATCATCGAGACGCCCGATCACCTCAAGACGCTGGCGTCGATGTCCGAGGGGGAGGTCGAGCGTGTGCTGTCGGCGTTCCGCGAGCGCGTGCGCGATCTCCGGCAGGATCACCGCCTCCGCTACATCCTCCTGTTCAAGAACCACGGCGGGCCGGCTGGGGCGACGGTCGAGCACCCGCACTCGCAGCTGATCGCGCTGCCGATCGTGCCGGCCTTTGTGCTCGAGGAGATCGACGGGGCGCGGCGGCACCATGCCCAGAAGGAGCGCTGTGTGTTCTGCGACGTCGTGCACCAGGAGCTGACGACCGGGACTCGCGTCATCCTCGAGAACGCGGACATGGTCGCCATCGCGCCGTACGCACCGCGGTTTCCGTTCGAGACGTGGGTGGTGCCGCGGCGTCACGGCTCGCGGTTCGAGGAGGCCGCGCAGCACGAGTATGACAGTCTGGCGCGGTTGCTCAAGGCGCTGCTCCAGCGCGTGAATCGCGCGCTCGAGTCGCCGTCCTACAACCTCATCGTGCACACCTCGCCATTTTCCGAAGACACCACCGACTTCTACCATTGGCATCTCGAACTGATGCCGCGGCTGACGAAGGTCGCCGGCTTCGAGTGGGGGACCGGGTTGTACATCAACCCGACGTCGCCCGAGGAAGCCGCGCGAGTCTTGCGGGACGTCAAGATTTAACGTTGCGGGACGTGACGATCTGACCTGGCAGGCCGCCCCAGGTTGAACGCAACCGAACGCTGTGGTACTTTAGACAGCTCGTGGGCGGGAATAACTCAGTGGTAGAGTGCGACCTTGCCAAGGTCGAAGTCGCGGGTTCGAATCCCGTTTCCCGCTCCAACTTTTACAT
>Ga0105248_10007475_pt1 | contig 11986 bp, 8 predicted proteins | sample KBSS34metaG_FD_81524 | JGI IMG/M metagenome (GOLD analysis project Ga0105248, IMG submission 81524) | Switchgrass rhizosphere microbial communities from Kellogg Biological Station, Michigan, USA - KBS S3-4 metaG | ecosystem: Host-associated > Plants > Roots > Rhizosphere > Soil | place...
CGAAGTGATCGCGCGTATCGATGGCAAGCCGGTCGCGCAGAACGCTGTGAACGTCACTCAGACGTTCGCGTTGACCCCATCGTCGGGCCCGGTCGGCACACCCATCGAGTTGAAGGTCACGGGCCTCGGCTGGCGGACGATGGAAAGCACCTGGGTGGTCAACTGGGACAATCAGGAGCTCGGATTCGTGTCGGCCGCCAGCACGCGCGGGTCGTCGGTGGCCCGGTTCCGCGCGACCGGTCCGGCCGGCGATCACATCGTCAAGATCTACACAGGCTGGCAGGGTCAGGGTTACCTGAATTACGAGCAATCGCCGGTCGCGGCGCTGCCGCGCCCACAGTTCACGTTCCGAACCACGCCGGGCGCCGTTCAGAATGTCGAGCACGCGGAGACGTATCAACCCCAGCCGACGCCGGCACCAGAAGTTCAGAAGGCCGGAGCGCAGATCGCCCTGACGCCGACGCAGGGACCAGTCGGCACACGCGCGATGCTGAAAGGCCGTGGCTTCGCGCCGGGCGCGAGGATGCAGCTGGTGTGGGAAACGTCGGTCGGCAGCCGTGTGTCCGGTGACGGGTTTACCGCTCAGGAGAACGAGATCGGTGAAGTCAAGGCGGACGCCGAAGGACGCGTGGACTTGGCAGTCGCGATTCCCGACGACGTCGGCGGCCTGCACGGACTGGTGCTGCGTGGCGATAACGAGCCGGTCGCCAAGGTCTACTTCGTCGTCGAAACCAGCATCGTCGGGATCTCACCGCGCTCGGGACCAGCGGGCACGCCTGTGACGATTCACCTGAAAGGCGTCGGCTGGACCGAGTACGACAACATCTACGTCGCGACCTACGACAACGCCTACATGGGCTACGCCTGCGGATTCAACAGCCGCGGAGACGTCGTCATCAACTTCACGGCGACCGGCGAACCGGGGACACATCTGATCGATCTGTACCCGGGTATCTACCAGGGTCCGCCAACGGAACCGCAACAGCTGTATCGCCTGCCGCAGTTGACGTACGCGGACGACCATCCCGGCAACCGGATTCCGGCGCTGCGCTTCGCGTTCGAGGTCACGCCATCCCGAAGCGGGCGGGCGCCGACCTCGACTCGCGACTAACGCGGGCCGCCACGCGCCCAGCTAGATACGGCCGGTGAGCGCGAGCACAAGCAGGATGATCAGCAGAAGGCCGAGCGTGCCGCTCGGAGCGTAGCCCCAGCTTCGGCTGTGCGGCCAAGCGGGTACGGCGCCAACCAACATCAATACGAGAATCACCACAAGTATCGTGATCACAATCAGCTCCTCCGTCGCCGAGAGGAGGCAAGATGGCGGCCAAGGCGGATGGCAGCGAAATCCTGAGAGAAACCCTTACCGTGGCACCTCAGCTGCTGCCAATTGGTAAGAGGCTACACACGAGGTGCGCAGCCAACTTCCCTACTGATGAAGCACTTGATGGACAAAGGCGACGGCAATCGATCCTTCGCCGACGGCTGATGCCACGCGTTTGACGTTGCCGCCGCGGACGTCGCCGACTGCGAAGACGCCGGGACGACTGGTCTCGAGGAGATACGGCGGGCGCGAGAGCGGCCATCGGGCCGCAGACAAATCGTCCGGTGACAGCTCGGGCCCAGTCTTGATGAATCCCTTGTCGTCGAGCGCGATACAGCCTTCGAGCCAGCGCGTGTTCGGCACGGCGCCGGTCATCATGCACACATGCCGGACCGCCGGGGTCTCGAGCGCGCCGGACCGGTCGTCCCGCCACGTCACGCGTTCGAGGTGCCCGTTGCCCTGGAGGGCGACCACCTGCGCGCGCGTCCGCAGCACGATCGCGGGGTTGTCTTCGATGCGCCGAATCAGATAGCGCGACATGGTGTCCGCCAATCCTTCCGCCCGCACCAGCATGTGCACGCGTCTCGCGGTCTGCGCGAGAAAGACTGCCGCCTGCCCCGCCGAATTGCCGCCGCCGACGACGACGACCTCCTCGCCGAAACAGAGCTGGGCTTCCATTGGCGTCGCGCCGTAGTACACGCCGGCGCCTTCGAATTGCGAGAGGTTGTCGAGCGACGGCCTGCGGTACTGCGCGCCGGTCGCGATGATGACCGCGCGCGCCGTCACCGGCGGCCCGCCGTCAATCCGCACGCCGAACGGCTGGCGTTCGCAGGCCAGCCCGGTCGCAGCTTTGGCGATCATGATCTGGGCGCCGAACTTCTGCGCCTGGGCGTAGGCGCGGCCGGTGAGGTCGAGTCCGGAGATGCCGGTCGGAAAGCCGAGATAGTTCTCGATCCTGGAGCTCGATCCGGCCTGGCCTCCCGGCGAGCCCGATTCGAGGACCAGCACATCGAGCCCTTCCGACGCGCCGTAGACGGCAGCGGCGAGTCCCGCCGGCCCGGCGCCGACGATCACGAGATCGTTGACGCGGCTCTGATCGACGGCATCGTTGAAGCCGAGGCACTCGGCGATCTGCGCGTTGCTCGGATTCTTCAGTACGGCATCGCCGCGGCAGATGACGACCGGCACGTCGGCCGCGGTGACGTGAAAGTGATCGAGCATCTCCTGCGCCTCGGCGTCGCGGTCGAGGTCGATGTAGTGGAACGGGTGGCCGTTCCGAGTCAGGAACTCCCGGATGCGCAAGGTACCGGCGCAGTGGGTCGATCCGAGCACGACGACATCGCCGATGTCGCGGGCGATCAGCTCGATCCGGCGGAGCATGAACGCCCGCATCAGGATCTGGCTCAACTCGGCGTCGGTTTGCACGAGCCCGAGCAGCTGTTCGCGCGTCAGTTCGACGACCTCGCCGGCTGCACCGGCACTCAGTCGTGCCATCGCGCGGCGACCGGTGATCATCGTCGCCTCGCCGGAAAATTGACCAGACCGATGTGTGACGATGACAGCGCCGGTGGAGTCGGAGACTTCGATCTCGCCGCTGAGGACGACGAAAAAACCGGCGGTCCGGTCCCCGATGTCGACCAGGACGTCGCCGCGGCCGATCGGACGGCGCCTCCCGCGAGCCGCAATCCGCGCAACCTGCGCATCGGTCAGCGTCGGGAATAGCCGTTCGTCCGTCAAGGGTTCGCCTCAGCCAATCGCGCGGCGGCTCTGCCGCCGCCAGTGGAGTGTCCACGCTGAATCGGGACAGTTGTGGCCTGCCACGAAGACACGACATCACGAAACCTTTCGGTCTTTTTCGTGTCTTCGTGCTTTCGTGGCGATCCCCGCGCTACTGATTCGCCAGGGACAGGCTACTAGCCTACCCGGACTGATTCGCCGAAGCCAATCGCCCGGAACGCAGACGGCTCCACGTGGTGCGCGAGACGCGCCTGCTCGAGCGCGCGGACCGGTTCGTCGATCCCTTCCGTGGTGAGTTGAAACGTCCCGAAATGCATCGCGATGCTCTCCGACGCCTCCAGATCGAGGTGCGCCTGCAGCGCCTCGGCCGGGTTCATGTGAACCGCCTGCATGAACCATCGCGGCTCGTAGGCGCCGATCGGCAGCAGCGCCAGGTCGATCGGGCCGAACCGCCGGCGCACCTCACGGAAGAACGGAGCGTAGGCGCTATCGCCGGCGAAGTAGATGCGCCGGTGGGCAATGGCGATCAGGAATCCACCCCACAGCGCCCGATTGCGATCGAACGGAGTGCGCGCGGAGAAATGATGCGCCGGCGTCAGCGTCAGCGGAAGCGGCGACGTCTTCGCATCCTGCCACCAATCGAGCTCCTCGACCTTGCGGAGACCGGTGGATTTGACCAGCGCGCCATTGCCGATGGGCGTGATCACGACGGGGTCGAAACGCTTTGCGAGGCGTGCGAGTGTCGCGCGATCGCAGTGGTCGTAATGATTGTGGCTGAGCAGCACGGTCGAGATCGCCGGCAGGTCCTCGAATCGCACGGCCGGCTGGCGCACGCGCCGCGGTCCGAGTAGACCGAACGGCCCGGCCCGATCGGAATACATCGGGTCGGTGAGGAAGTTGCCGGCCGCGGTCTGGATCAGAAACGTCGCATGGCCGATGAACGTGACGACGGCGACGGCGCCATCGAGCGGAGCCGGGCGCTGCGGCGGTTCGTCGATGCGCGCGGGCCATCGGGTCCGCGGCTCCCGCAGCATCCGTGGGACGGCAGCGAACGGCTGGCTGGCGGGGCCCGTTGGGTTGAAGAATCGTCTGCCGTCAAAGTGATCGCTGGCCACGTGTCGCGCGCGCCCGGGCAGCTTCGGTTCAGGACGCCGCAGGCGGCGGCACGCGGAAGGTCTTCTTCACGTACTCGATGTTGGCCCGGGTGTCGGCGATGATGTCCTTCGTCGGCGAGTCGGTCTCGAGGACGTACCAGCCACGATACCCGATGTCGTAGAACTCCTTCGCCATCCGCGGCCAATCCACTCGCCCACCCGGGGCGGACAACAGCATGTTGGCGTTCTTCACGTGTATCTGGTGGATGCGCGGCCCCAGCAGTTTCGGCTCCGCGTAGATGTCCTTCACGCGTGGCACGATGTTGTGCGCGTCGTAGTAGACGGCGACGTGATCCGATCCGATGGCGTCCAGCAGCCGGATGTTGTCCTCGGCCGAGATCCAGTCTTCCACGGCCACGACCACACCAAACTTCTCCGCGTAGCGCGCCACTTCCTTCATCGTGGCGACAAATGTATCGACCTGCGTTTGATTCGTCATGTCGATGTGGCTGTCGCCGAGGATGGGCAGCAGGATGTTGTTGGTGCCCAGATTGTGCGCGACCTCGACCGCTTCCGTGAGAAGAATCGCAGCCGCCGGGCTGGTGTGCAGCGGCAGCCGCGATCGGCCGGGCGAGCCGATGGCAAGCGAGCAGATCTGAACGCCGTTGTCGAGCGCGGCGCGCCGAAAGGCTTCCTGGGTCTTTGGATCGCGGAGGGTTGGCGTCTTGCCATCGGTCGGGAACTGCAGGCTGACTTGAATGCCGTCAAGACCGATCTCGCGCGCCAGCGCAACCTTGGCGATATCGCCGCGTTGTCCCAGGTTCCAGTCGGTCATCCCGACTCGCACGGGCACCGGATTGGCGGATGTCTTCGCCGGCGCTGCGCCTGGCCCCTGCGCACGGACGATCGCCGGGACCACCGCGGACGCGACGCCAGCCGCGTCCAGGAATTCCCGCCGGGTCATCGCCATGCGAATCCTCCGCTCAGACCTTCAGGATGTCGCGCCATCCCTTGCGGTACTCGGGTCGCTTGATGAACGGTGCCGCTTCGGGCGCATTACGGGCGCGCAGGTTCTGGTAGTCCCAGTCGATCTTCTTCCCGGTCCGGTAGGCCACGTTGCCCAGATGGTTCGCCTCGGTCGTCCAGCCGGAGTACTGAAAATTCGAGCCCGGCACCGGCCCGAGACCCTTGGCATAGTTGACCCACTCGGCCCAGTGGCCGGGCGATCGGGGCAGCGTCTCGGGCGGGATCTCGAAGTCCTTGAATGTTTCCTCGGGCAGCAGCTTGCCGTTGCCGAGAAGCATGCCCTTGTCGCCGATGAACAGCTGCGATCGGCCGCCCCACGCCGGCACCCAGCCTGGCGGTTTGCTGTCGCCCTGGTGCCACACCAGCTTCACCGGCGGCGCACCGTCCGCCGACGCCGGAAACTCGTACGTCACCGTCATCGTCGCCGGCGCGAGCTCCCGGTGCGCGGGTCCGTTCGGCGACGTCGCCTCGATTGTGAGCGGCTGCCTGATATCCAGCACGGTATACGGCACGTCGTTGTCGTGGCTGCCGAGATCGCTCATCGTCCCGTTGCCGAAATCCCACCAGCGGTACCACCGCGGCCCCGGAAAATACGTCTCGTGGAACGGACGCGCCGGCGCCGGCCCCAGCCACAAATCGAAGTGATTGGTTGCCGGAATCGGCATGTCTTCCTTGAACCGCTCGACGATCTGGACGCCGTTGTAGAACCCGTGCGGCTTGTCGAACTTTTCCGCCGACACGGCGTCCTGAAGACCCCACGCCCGTTCGGCCCAGACGTGGACCTCGCGAACCGGACCGATCGCGCCCGTCATGAGGATTTCCTTGATCGTCCGGCGCGCCGGCGACGCGTGCCCCTGGTTGCCCATCTGCGTCGATAGATTCGGGTACCTCGCAGCCGTCTCGCGAATCAGCCGCGCTTCCCAGAGGTTGTAGGTGAGCGGCTTTTCGCAGTAAACGTGCTTTCCGTGTGTCAGCGCCAGGTAGGTCGCGAATGCGTGCGTGTGCTCGGCGGTGGAGACGACGACGGCGTCGAAGTCGTTGGGGCGGTCGAAGATTTTTCGGAAGTCGTTGAAGGTTTTGGCTTTTGGAAACCGCTCCGACGCGGCGTCGAGCGCGAGCTGATTCACATCGCACAGCGCGACGACGTTCTCGTCAGGATGCGCTGCGACCGGGGTGGTGGCGACACCCCGGCCTGCAGCGGCGGTCGATTCCGCGGTGATGACGAGCTCTTTGATGTTGTCTTTGGCGCGGCCGCCGCAGGCGATGAACGCGATGTCCAGCTTGTTGTTCAGGTTCCGGCCGCGCAGCAGCGCCGGCGCGCCGGCGACCATTCCGGCGGCCGTCAGGGCGCCACCGACAAACTCCCGCCGCGTCATCCGGCGCTGTCGGGGTTTCCGCGTTACTTTGTGTTTCATACAAGCTCCCGCGTGACGTGCTCGCTACGGAAGTGGAGTGTACCCTGACAAACAGAACGAAGCCGATGTGCGGGCCCGCCCGCTGGACTGACTGTCATACTAAAAGAAAGTCGCTGAAACAACCACCTAAAGTCTGCGCGAAGAGATGCCCCACTGAATACTGAGTATCAGTGTCTGAACGGACTCCGCAAAACAGCTATTCTGCGCCACACGGCTGCCAGAAACGTTCGGAATCGTTTTTGCTCTCCAATCGCGCTCGCGACCAAATACAGTACAGAGCGAATTCGCTATGGGCAGCAAGACTCGTGAGCGGCGGAATCGAGCACCACGGCCACGTGGCATTGCGCCCGTGATGCCGGCGCTCGTCGCCACGATTCTGTTCGCGGGTTTTTCGCTGCTGCCGCGGGTGCGAGCGACGAACGCGATGCTCGCGTCCTTTGCCGGCGCGACCGCGTTGTTGCTGCTCCTCGTCGTGATCTTGTGGTGGCAGGTCAGGGGCGGTCGTCGCACACTGTCCTACGAATGGGGCGCCCGCCCCGTGCATTACGTGCAGTTGATGATGCATTCATCGATCTACGCGTACTGGGGATGGTACTGGCGGCCGGTCTATCACTTCATTCCGCTGATTCTGGCGCAGATCGCGTTCGCGTATGCACTCGACATGATCGTCTGCTGGTTGCGGAGGGACACGTGGGTGCTCGGGTTCGGTCCGTTTCCAATCATTCTAAGCACCAATCTGTTCCTGTGGTTCAAAGACGATTACTTTTTCCTGCAATTTGCCCTGGTCGCAGTGGGTGTACTCGGCAAAGAGTTCATCAAGTGGACGCGTGAAGGCCGGCGCACTCACATTTTCAATCCATCCGCGTTTTCTCTCTCAGTGTTCTCGCTTGGGTTGATCCTCGCGCACAGTACCGACATGTCGTGGGGCACTCAGATCGCGTCAACACAGCAGCTGCCACCGTACATCTACCTCGAAATCTTCCTGCTCGGCCTCGTCGTCCAGTCGTTGTTCCGCGTCACGCTGGTCACCCTGTCCTCGGCAGCCACGCTTTACGCACTCAACGTGTTGTTTACCCATCGCGTCGGCACGTACATGTTCATCGACTCGAACATTCCGGCGGCGGTGTTTCTCGGCATGCACCTCCTGGTGACGGATCCGGCCACCTCACCGCGCGCGAATTTCGGCAAGGTGCTGTTCGGCGTGGCCTACGGCGCAGCGGTCTTCGGGCTGTATTGGTGGTTCGACCTGATCTCGGTTCCCACGTTCTACGACAAGTTACTGCCGGTGCCGATTCTCAATCTCTGCGTGCCCCTGATTGACAGGTTCTGCAGAGGGCTCGAGCGACGTGTCCCGCGATTCGATCTCGCCAAGCCGACATGGACCGCTCGTCGTGCAAACATCGCCCACATGACAGTCTGGATCGCCTTCTTTGCGATGATGGCGGAAACCCGCTTCCTCGCCAGTACGCACGCCGGCAGTCGTGTTGCATTCTGGGAGCAGGCGTGCGCTGAGAACCGATACAATGCGTGTCGAGTCCTGGACAACGTGCTGAACTTGAGTTGCTCAGCGCGCAACGGTGGCTCCTGCCTCGCACTGGCGAGGCGCATCGACGAACGGGCCGGCCGACGTGACACGGCAGACGCGTTACAACCACTCGGCTACGCCTGCGAGTTGGGTGAGCGTGCAGGATGCCGCGAACTGGGAGATCGCGTGACGCGCGGCGCCGATGCCACGCTGCAGAGCCTCTGTGACTCGGGCAAGGACTCGAGCTGCGAGCTGCTCGCGCTCGTCTACCGGTTCGGCATCGGCGTCGCACGCGACCCGTCCCATGCGCTACCGCTGCTCGCGAAGGCCTGCGCGGGGGGCTGGGGCCGCGCGTGTGGGCAGCTCGGCGAGTCCTACGCGTTCGGGCAAGGCGCCAGCGTCGACAGCACTCGAGCGATCGGCCTGTTCGAAAGCGCGTGCCGACACGCGTACGCACCGAGTTGCTTCAACGTTGGCATGATGTACTGGCGCGGGATAGGGGTGGTTCGCGACGAGACGGTCGCCATGCAACGCTTCCGTGCCGCCTGCGACCTGGGATTCGATCGAGGCTGTAATCCCGACGCACTGGAGCGAAGTGAAATGAGGGGCTCGAACCCGTGAAACTGCCAAACCGTCGCTTCATCGAGAGACAACCATGTTTGAGGTAGCGTCCCTCCGATTCGTCCTCGGCCTGATTGCTCTTTTCACCACCGTACAAGGTGCCGTGGGTCCGCCTAACAGTGAGATCACGAAGGCGGCAGCCGTCGAGAGGGTCGGCTCCGGCCTCTATCGTCTTGGGAAGGTGCGGGTCGACACCACGAACCGCGAGGTGTCTGTGCCGGGCCGCATCAACGCCAATGTGACGACGCTCGAGTTCGTGGCCAATACGCTCAACGGTTGGCGGGCGTACGAAAGTGCGGTGACTCTCGATACGAACGCGATCACATTGAATGCGGCACTCCTCCTGCTCGGTCTCGACAACACCCACGTCAAGCGCCAGTCGAAATTTCATTTCGATCCGGCACCGATCGAAGGCGATGTCGTGACCGTATCACTCGAATGTCCAGGGCGCGAGTGCGAGCGGATGCCCGCCGAGCGGCTCATGTTCGACCAGGTGAAGAAGGAAACTGTCGCAGGGGGCAAATGGATATACACCGGATCAACATTCCTTCCGACAGGACAATATCTGGCGGATGCCGATGACGTGGTCGTCGGCTTCGTCCACGATCCGGCAACGATCATCGAGTACTCGATCGGGGCAGGCCTCGGAGCCTATGGACAGATTGTCCTGAATCCGAATATCGGTCTGGCGCCGGGAACGGCCGTCCTTGTGACCATCAAGGCGCCCAAACCACCGTCAGGTCGCTAGGCGACGTCAGCGGTCACGGTTCCCGAACATTCAGCACGCGGTCCACCTGGACGTCTCGTAACTGCTGCGTTCGGCCATTCGTCCATCTGATTTCGACCAGCTTCACGCTACGTTCGCCGCCCAATCCGAACCGCACCAGGGGCTCGCTCGACGAGGCATAGCCGACGCTCGTCGTGCAATGGTTATAGAGCTTCCGTCCGCTCGACAACGTGATCGCGACTTTCGCGCCGATCGCGTCCCGGTTGCTTCGTGTGCCAGTGAGTTTGAGCGCAAGCCAGTGGCCGGTATTTCGCGTCACGTTCCGGTAGAGCCGGGCGGGTCCGTTGATATTGCTGACAACGGCGTCGACGCGGCCGTCGTTGTCGAAGTCTGCAAAGGCGACCCCCCGATTCAGTCCGGGGCTCTGGAACGCGTTACCAGCGCTCTTGGAGTCATCTTCTAACCATCCGCTGCCGCTGTGGTGAAAAACGGAATTTGGAAGCGCTGAGAGGCTGCCGAGATACGGGTCCAGGCCGGGAAAGTGTGAATTCGCCGTGAAGACATCCTTGAACCCGTCATTGTCGAAATCGTAGAGCCCGACTCCCCAACCGGTCAGGCGCCGCGTCACGAAACCCAGACGCGCCTGCGTCGTAAAGTCTTCGAACGCGGGAGCCTTGCCAGTGTTTCGAAACAGTGGGTAGGTGTCATTGAACATCGCCGTCAGGATCACGTCCGGGCGACCATCGTTGTCAAAGTCTCGGAAATCGGCGCCCATCCCCGCGACGGGTCGTCCAGCGTCGGTCATCCCCACGCCAGACAGCAGGCCGACCTCTTCAAATCGACTGTCGCCCAGGTTGTGGAGGAGGAAGTTCGGCACCGAATCGTTAGGGATGAAGACATCGGCCAAACCGTCGCCGTCATAGTCCGCGATGGCGACTCCCATGCCCTTGCCGATGTGACGAGCCAGGCCGGACGTCTCGGTGATGTCGGCGAAGGTGCCATCATGATTGTTCCGGAAGAGCAGGTTTGGACTTCCCGGGTACGCGCTCGGATGGCAGTACAGCCGGTTACCAGCGGAGCCGCATCTGGGTTCCCGCTGGGGATCCCACTGTACGTAGTTCACGACCACCAGGTCGAGCCAACCATCGTTGTCGACATCGACCCATGCCGCGGAGACCGCCCAGAGCTTGCCGTATTTGGGATCGATGGGATCGAGATGTGCATTTGCAGTCACGTTCTCGAAGCTGCCGTCGTGGCGGTTGCGGTAGAGGATGTTGTGATAGACGCCGGTGACGAAGATGTCAGCGTAACCGTCGTTGTCGAAATCGGCGACGGCCACCCCCATCGAGTATCCTTCCCCGCCGACTCTTCCCTTGCTCGTGACATCGGTGAATGTCCCGTCGCAGTTGTTCCGGAAGAGACGATTCAAGAACTGCGGGTCGCTCTTCTGGAGCGATGGCATGGTCGCGCCGTTGGTGAAAAAGACATCGAAGCAGCCATCGTTGTCGTAATCGAGGGCGGCAACGCCGCCGAGCATCAGCTCGGGCTGACGGTATTCACCAATGGCACCGCTGTGAAGCTGGAACGTCAGCCGGCTCTTTGCAGCGAAATCCTCGAACTGGATGGGTGCCCGCTCGGCCGCGCCAGAGCGGATCAGCAGGGTTAGCGCGATTCCAAACGCCGTTGGTAGTCGCGCAGCCACTGTGCTTCTCCGCCTGCTTTGTCAGTGCGTCCCTGCAGCTGGTAAATCCGCATCAACAGATTGTGCGCCAGCGGAAGCTGCGGCAGGAGACGCACCGACTCCTCAGCGGCGGATGCCGCGTTATCGATCCGGCCCAATTGCAGCAACGCTCTGGCGCGCCAGAAGTGCGCGATCGCCTGCTTCGGATCGGACGCAATCACCTGGTCGATCTGTCTGAGCGCCTCGTCGGTTCGCGCCGTCTCGTACAGCAGCTCCGCGAACGTGAGTTGGAGATCCGTGTCGTGCTGCGCGCCCGCTTTCACGAACACCTTTCGGATCGCCGCTTCAGCTTCCCGAGGTGGTGACACTTTCTGGAGACAGACGGCGCGGTAGATCTCCGCGCGGGTTGCCCACGAGGCGCTGGGAGCCATCGCCATCGCCCGTTCGAATTGCGCCAGCGAGCCCGAGTAGTAACCGTTCCGATACAGCAGCAGACCGTAGAGAAACCACGCGTCGGCATTTGCGGGCGTTGCCGCGGTCATCCGTTTCAGCAGGTCGTCCGCCCGTGTGAAGCTGTTGACGTCGACCAATGCCTGCGCCAGCGCGTGCTCGGCCCTCCGATCACCTGGGTCCAGCTTGAGGGCCTGCTGGAGGTATGGCATCGCGTCGAGAGGCCTGCGAAGCGCGACCAGGGTTTCGCCGATTCCTGCGATCGCTTCTCGTGATTGCGGTGCGTTGCGAAGCGCGTCGCGAAACGACGCCTCCGCTTCGGCATAGCGCTCCTGCTTGAACGCAACGCGCGCTCGTTCAAGCGCGTCGGCCGTCGGCTGGGCAAACGC
>Ga0105248_10007477_pt1 | contig 11985 bp, 10 predicted proteins | sample KBSS34metaG_FD_81524 | JGI IMG/M metagenome (GOLD analysis project Ga0105248, IMG submission 81524) | Switchgrass rhizosphere microbial communities from Kellogg Biological Station, Michigan, USA - KBS S3-4 metaG | ecosystem: Host-associated > Plants > Roots > Rhizosphere > Soil | place...
CGCGTCCTCAAGCCGGCGGACCTTCGGCAGGCGCGCTTCGGCGATGCTTGAATCGATGGTGAGCGCGCTATGCGCGGCGGCGAACCCGTCGTCGACCTGGCAGCGGAAGATATAGCGCAGGTTCGACTGCGCCATGGCAAGAAGCGCCCAGGCGCGGGCATAATAAGGGTCTATCTCCACCGCCCGACCGCAGATGCGCATCACACGCTCCTCGCGGCGGATGTCGCCGATGTTGCCGGTGATCCAATATTGCCGGGCGAGGAGATAGTAATTGTAGGCTTCGGCGCTCGACGTGTCGCGCTGCTCCAGTGCCTTCTTCTCCGCCGGGTGAAGCTTCAGCTTCAGCGCGGAGACGATCGCTTTCGAGATCTCGTCCTGAATGGTGAATATGTCGGTGAGGTCGCGGTCATAGCGGTCGGCCCAGACGTGGCCGCCGGTCCGCCCGTCGATGAGCTGCGCGGTGATCCGGACCTGGTTGCCGACCTTGCGGACGCTGCCTTCGAGAACGTGCGTGACGTCGAGGTCGCGCGCCACTTCGCACACGTCGACCGACTGGCCCTTGAACTGGAATGCCGTGTTGCGCGCGATCACCTCGAGCGCCGAGACGTGCGACAAATCGGTGGTGATGTCCTCGCTGATGCCATCGCTGAAATATTCCTGCTCCGCATCGCCGCTCATGTTCTGGAATGGCAGCACGCAGACGGAGACGCCGGGCGATGCGGATCGATGCGACTTTGCCTTCGGCTCCTTCGTTCCGGCGAGCGCGTCGACACTCGCCATGAGCTTCAGCCAGCCGGGGGCGCTGCGTTCCCCGTCCCACGCTTTTAGGTCGGCGCATTGGATCTGGTTGAACGGCATCGAAGGAAGCGTGCCGTCGAGCGTCGCCTGGACGAGCGTAAGCGCCGTCAATGCAGTGTCGGCTTCGGCGCGCACCCACTGCGACTTGAGCGCTTCGGCGGACCACAGCACGAGCACCGCGGCGGCGCCCTTGATTCGCTCCTCGATCACTTCGGCATAAGCGCGGTGGGCGGGAAGCTCGTCGTCGCGCCAAACCTCGTAGCCCGCCTCGCGAAGCTCGCCGGCTATCCTTGCGGCGACGGCCTCATCGGCCCGCGCGTAGGAAACGAAGACATGCGCCATCCGCCGCTTCTATTCGGCGGTCGTCGGGTCGATCGTGCTGCGGACCTGCGAGATCTTGTTCGCCGGGAAGCCGCCGCGCTGCGCATGCTCGCGGATCAGGTCTTCGTTGGGCGCGCGATAGACGCAGTAAATCTTGTTGTCGGTGACGTAGCTGTGGACCCACTGAATCTGCGGGCCGAGATCGCGAAGGACCGAGCATGAGGTCTGCGATGCAAGCTTGAGATCCGCCGGGCTGAGCGCCCCGGCGCCAGGCATTTCCCTCTCGATAACGAACTGCGGCATGACCCCTCCTGCAGCGTTAACTCCCCGAGATTGTCCGGGCTCATAACACCGGTGTGCAAATGTCCGCAATCACGCGGGAAAATCTATTCCTCGGTCCTGACGAGCACCGTTTCGCCGATCAGCAGGAACAGCAGGAACGGCGCCCAGGCCGCGATGAGCGGCGGGTAGGCGCCGGCATTGCCCATCGCGAGGCTGAAATTGTCGGCTACGAAATAAGCGAAGCCGAGTGCCATGCCGATGACGGCGCGCACCATCACCTGCCCCGAGCGGGCGAGCCCAAAGGCCGCGACGGCCGCGAGCAAGGGCATAAGGATGGTGGAAAGCGGACCCGAGATCTTGTGCGCAAGGCCGGCGCGCGCTTCGTCGGCCGGGCGGCCCGCCGCCTCGAGCTCGGCGACGCGGCGCTTCAGCGTCCAATAGTCGAGCTGGTCCGGATTGACCTTGGCGAGCGTCAGCTGGCTTTGGGTAATTCCCTCCATGCCTTCCAGCCGCGGCTGTCCCCGAACCATGTTCATGTTCGCGTCGTAGATGCGGACGCCGGAAAGCAGCCAGCGGTTGCTTGCGAGCGGAGTCGCTTTGTCGGCCTTGATGACGCGCTGAAGCTCGCCGCCGGAGCGGTCGTATATGCTCACCCGCTCGACGCGAAGGTTGGGCGTACGGCCGACGACGATGCCGGCGCGAATGAGGTCATCGCCGTTGAGCAGCCAGACGTCGCTCAGGACGCCGCTGTCCGGAGGCACGGGCTTGTAGTCGTTGTCGGACCAGGCCGTGACGACGCGCGCCGATTTGACGACGACAAGCTCGTTGAAGGCGAACAGCCCGGCCGCGATGCCGATGCTGGCGACGACGAGCGGGGCGAGGATCTGGTGGGCGGAAAGCCCCGCCGCCTTCATCGCGACGACCTCGCTGTTCTGGTTGAGGCCGACGAAGGCGATCAACGCGCCCAGGAGCACCGAGAAGGGGAGGAAACGCGAAATGAGGAGCGGGATGCGCAGGCTGACGTAACGCCAGAGATCCGCATCGCCGTTGCCCGGAACGGCGAGGATTTTGCCGGATTCCCCCAGCAGGTCGAGCGTCATCAGGATGAGGATGAGCGCGAAGAGGACGGCCAGGCTGCGCGTGAAAAACAGCCGCACCATGTAAAAGGCGAGGCGCCGCGACGGGAAGAAGCTGAGGTTGATCAAGCCGAGGCTTCTTTCGGCTTGGGCAGCATCCCGCGGACCGCCTTGGCGCTCTTGGCGAAGAAGCGCTCGAGTGCGCCGATCGGCTGGCCGCCCGGCTTGTAGGCGAGCGTTCGATACATCCAGACGATGAGCGCGCAGAGCAGGGCGAAGGGGACCCAGAAGGCGATCAGTGGCTCGATCCGCCCCTGCGCCGCGGCCTGCTCCGCATATTGGTTGACCTTGTGATAGGCGACCACGATCAGGATCGAAACGAAGATGCCGAGGCCCGAGGTGCTGCGCTTCGGGGGCACGGCGAGCGACACCGCCAGCAGCGGCAGCATCAGCATCATCACGACTTCGACCAGGCGGAAGTTGAGCGTCGCCTGGGCCATCAGCTTCTGTTTCTCGCTGGTCGCTCCGCCGCCGTAGGCGAGCCGCCACAGCTCATGCATGTAGAGCTCTTCGGCATCGCCTCCGCCGCGGGTGCGGAACTGCTCGATGACCGGCAAGCTGACCGGCAGGTCGTAGCTGTCGAAGGCGAGGGTGCGCGGGGTGGTGAACTTGGGCGAGTCCTGGATCAGCCGGCCCTTGTCGAGGCGGAAGAGGATCATGTTGGGATCGTCGGTCGAAAGGAAGCGGCCCTGCTGCGCCGTCGCGGCGACCGACATGCCCTTGGAATCATCCATTTGGACGAAGATGCCGTAGAGTTGATTCCCCTTCTCCTCGCTCCGTTCGATGCGCAGGGTCAGGTGCTTGCCGAGGCGGTTGAACTCGCCGACTTTCACCGCGGCACCGAGCGCGCCCGAATTCAGGTCGAAGCGCAGGCCTGCATAGCGGTAGCGGGTGTAGGGCTCGAGATAGCCGACGATGCCGATGTTGATGAGCATCAGCACGACCGCATAGATGTAGGGTACGCGGAGCATCCTCCCGAAGCTCAGGCCGACGCCGCGCATCGCATCCAGCTCCGAGGACAAGGCGAGCTTGCGGAAGGCGAGCAGGATTCCGAGCATCAGGCCGATCGGGATACCGAGCGACAGATATTCGGGCAGGAGGTTGGCGAGCATCCGCCAAACGACGCTGACCGGCCCGCCGGCGTCGACCACGTATTGGAAGAGGCGCAGCATCTTGTCGAGGACGAGCAGCATCGCGGCGAGGACTAGCGAGCCAAACAGAGGCGCGGCTATCGAGCGGGCCAGATAGCGGTCGATCAGGTCTCCGTCGCGCAAGTTTTCGTCGTCCCGGCACCATGATTTGGCCGCAAACGCAGCCGACATTCCACACCGGACGAATGCAACCCAAGGCACGGGAAGCAGGCGTCCGTAAGTGCCTATAGCGAACCGGCCGGTGATTTCATGTTGAAAACGCAAGGCAGCATTGAAGCGACGCTTCCGGAAGGCGCGGCAGGCCCGGGCTCGCACGCTGCTGCCTTCAAGAAGCAGCGGCCGCGTATCGCACTGCTGAGCAACCCGAGGTCCACCGGCAACCTCGCGCAGCTGCCCCGCATCCGCGAATATTGCGCCGACCACCCCGACGTCTTCCACTATGAGGTCGAGCATGCCGACCAGATCGGCCAGGCGATGGCGTTCATCGCCCGCGTCCGGCCAAAGGTGCTGGCGATCAACGGCGGCGACGGGACGGTGCAGGCAGCCCTCACGGAATTGCACAACGGCGGACACTTCGGCGACAGCCCGCCGCCCGTCGCGGTTCTTCCGAGCGGCAAGACCAACCTCATCGCGATCGACCTCGGCGCCAAGGGCGACCCCATCGCGGCCCTCGAGAAGCTGATCGAAGTCGCGCAGGGGGACCTCGCGCCCTACGTGGTGGCGCGCGAGCTGATCGCGCTGCGCCACGGGGAAGAAGAAGGGCAGCCGGTGATCGGTATGTTCCTCGGCGGCGCGGGCCTTGCCGAGACGATGCTCTACTGTCGCGACAAGATCTATCCGCTCGGGCTGCCGAACGGCGTGGCGCACGTGCTGACCGCGCTCGCCGCGTTCGCGAGGTTGTTCGTGCGCGCGAAGGCGAGCTTCCTTCCGCCCAACCCGAACCCGGTGAGCATCTCGCTGCCCGAGGCGGGGAGCCGGCTCAACGGCCGCTACTCGCTGCTCGCGGTCACGACGCTGGAGAAGCTGCTGCTGTCGTTCGACATGGGCGACCGCCAGCGCGGGGCGCTGAAGCTGCTCGCGATCGAGGAGCATCCTGTCTCGGTTATGCGCGCGGTCATTGCGAGCATCGCCGGCAAGCTTGGCCACGCCATGGTTCCCGGAGTGCATTTCGAGGAGGCGGACGCAATCACGATCGAAGGCGAGGCGTCGGACGTGATCCTCGATGGCGAGACCTTCCGCGCGGAAAGCGGCCGGCCGATCCACCTGAGGCCTGCGCAGCCGCTATCGTTCGTCAAGCTGGCGGCGTAACCACCGCATCATGACCGGGCTTAGAGAGCTCGTTGCCGAGGAATTGAGCTTGCCCGTCGATCCGCGGGTAACGGGCATGGCGGAGGCCATCGCGGCGAAGCACGGCGCGGCGAGCCGGGCCGTGCTGTTCTACGGCTCGTGCCTGCGCCAGCAGCAGCTCGAAGGGCTGATGCTCGATTTCTACCTGATCGTGTCGGACTACGGCGCAGCCTACGACAAGCGCTGGCTAGCCGCGGCGAACCGGCTGATCCCGCCCAATGTGTTCTATTTCGAGCACGGTGGGCTGGTGTCGAAATATGCGGTGCTGAGCGAATCCGACTTCGCGCACGAATGCTCACCAGAGGCGTGGACGGTCTCCACCGCCGCACGCTTCGCCCAACCGTCGCGGCTGGTGTGGAGCGTCGATGCGGCCGCAGCCCAGCGGGCGATCGATACCGTCAGCAAGGCGGCGCCGACCTTACTCGGCTGGGTTCGGCCGCTGGCGCCGGAGGCGAGCCTCGACCAGCTGTGGAAGCTGACGTTCAAGCAGACTTTCCATGCCGAGCTTCGCGCAGAGCGGCTCAACCGGCCGGAGGCGCTCGTTGAGGCGGAGCCTGAGCGCTACGAAAAGTTCGGAACGGCGGCGCTTGGCGACGCCCGGCCGTCAATGACGCGCGCGCAGGCCGAGCACTGGTGGGGGCGCAAGCAGGGGCACGGGAAGCGCTACTCGATCGCCCGGCTCGCCAAGGCGAGCTTCACCTTCGCCGGAGGGGCGGACTACATCGCGTGGAAGATCAACCGCCACACCGGCGCCGGGATCGAATTGAAGCCGTGGCAGCGCAGGCACCCGCTGCTCGCCGGAATCAGCCTCTTGCCCCGCCTGCTGAAGTCCGGGGCGGTTCGGTAGCAGTCCGCGCGAGGGCGGCTGAGACTGCGCCTGCTAGCGCTCCGACCGTGAAGGGCTTCCGCAGCAGCTCATAGCCGCGAAGATCGTCGCTCTCGCCTTCGCCGACATAGCCGGTCACGAAAAGGACCGCGAACTCGCGCTCATACTCACCCTTCAGGTGCCGGATCAGCTCGGGGCCGGTCATTTCGGGCATGATGACGTCGGTGATGATGAGGTCGAACGTCTGGTTGTTGAACAGGTCGATGGCCTCGGCCCCGCTCGAGCAGGCGACGGGCTCGTAATCGAGGTCCTCCAGCGCTCCGACGGTCGCGGTGCGAACCCGCGGGTCGTCCTCGACGAGGAGGATTCGAGCGCCGGGCACGTGCGCTTCGGCGTCGGCCTGGCGGACCGACGGGTGGACGCGGATGGGCGCGGCGACTTCGGTGCGCGGCAGGTAGATGGACACCACCGTGCCTTTGCCCACCTTGCTTTCGATTCCGACTTCGCCACCCGACTGGTGGGCGAAGCCGAAAATCTGGCTGAGGCCGAGGCCGGTGCCCTTTCCGACCGGCTTGGTCGTGAAGAAGGGCTCGAACGCGCGCTCCAGCACCTCATCGGTCATTCCGCAGCCGGTGTCGGAGACGCTGATCTTCACATAGTCGCCCGCGCGAATGTCGCCGACCTGGTTGGCGGCGAGCTTCACGTTCCGGGTGCTGACCTGCATCACGCCCTGGCCGTCCATCGCATCGCGTGCGTTGACAGCGAGATTGACGATCGCATTCTCGAGCTGGTGAGCGTCGACGTAGATCGGCCAGGTGTCGCCCGCGAGATCGACCGTGACCGTGATCCGCTCGCCGAGCGTTCGGTCGAGCAGGTCGGACATCCCGCCAATGAGGTCGCGGCTGTCGACGCGCTCGGGCAGCAGCGGCTCGGAACGGGCGAAGGACAGCAGTCGGCGGGTGAGCGCGGCGGCGCGGGTCGCGCCCTCCATCGCGTTCTGGAGGTGCATCAGCACCTCGCGGCGGGGTCCATTCAAGCGACGTTGCGCAAGATCAATTCCACCCACCACCACGGCGAGCATGTTGTTGAAGTCGTGCGCGATGCCGCCGGTCAGCTGGCCGACGGCCTCCATCTTCTGGACCTGGCGGAGCTGCGCTTCGGCGGCCTGGCGCTCCTCGGCCTCGGCCTTCAGCGCCTGGTTCGTCTCCCACAGCTCCTGAGTGCGCTCGCGCACCGCATATTCGAGGACCTCGGCCCGCTCGGCCTCGGACTCCGCCTGCTTTCTAGCGACGGTATTCTGGCGAAGCGCCTGGACGGCGATCACGCCGAGCGTGATGGCGCCGATGCCAACGAGGAAGCCCAGCCAGCTGAGGTAATCGGTGAACTGGTCCGCCTGCGCCGAGAAGAACTCGCTCTGCTGGATGCGCTGGCGCAGCGCCTGGCGCTCGCTGCCGATGATCTCGTTGAGCTTGGCATCGAGCATCCGGCCGGTGTTTTTATCGCCGCCCTGGCCCGCCTGGTAGAAATAGCTGATGCCGCTCTGGTCCTTGCCCTGGAGAGCGGCGCGGGCGGCGAGGGACAGTTCCTCGCCGCGTTTCTTGTACAGGCCCTGAAGCTCGGCGACCCGTCGCTCCTGCTCGACATTGCCGCGGATCAAGGACCTGAGCTGCTTGATCTGATAGCCGGCAAGGGCGCAGTCGTCCGTGTAGATCGCGCCACTGCCCCCCTGTTTGGTGTCCTCGTCGAGGACGAACCGGCCGAGCGCGGCTTCCGACCGCGACACGCTCGAGCTCAGGTTCCGGACGACCAACGCGACCTGGTAGGAATGGCGCTCCGCGTCGAGCGCGCGCTCGCGCAGGGTGTTCGCATAAGCGACGAGATAGACCATTCCGAGCAAGATGAGCGCGGCCACGAGGCCGAGCACCGCCGCGCCGCCGCGGCGCCAGTCGAACCGGATGTCTTCCCCATCCCCGATCATAGGGTCAATCTAGACGCGTTAACCTTTTGGCGAAACCCAAAGGTTCCCACCGCTGAACTCAGTTTATGCAGCCTGTTGCACGGCCTGCCGCAGCGAACATGTCGAGAATCTCGCCCACCTCCTCGCCGCTATGCAGGGCGCAGAGCGAGCAACGCAGCAGAGTCATGCCCGCGGGCGTGGCTGGCGGGCGGGCGAGATTGACGTAAAGCCCTTCCTTCAGGAGCGCTTCCCACATCGCCGCTCCGGTCTCGAGGTCGGGCATGATGACGGCGATGATCGCCGACTGCGGCTCGTCGGTGCCGAGCCTGAAGCCGAGCTGGCGAAGACCGGCGTGGAGGCGCTTCGAATTCTCCCACAGGTGTTCGCGCTTGTCGGCGCTGTCCATTAGCTTGCGAATCGAGGTGGCGGCGGTGGCGACGACCGAAGGCGGGAGCGAGGCGGTGAAGACGTAGGGACGGCAGACGAGGCGCAATATCTCGAACTTCGGGTGGTTCGACACGCAAAAGCCGCCGACGGTGCCGACGGACTTGGAAAAGGTGCCGATGATGAAGTCGACGTCGTCGATCACGCCCTGCGCTTCGCAGACCCCGCGGCCGTGCTCGCCGATAAAGCCCATCGAATGGGCCTCGTCGACGAGGACCATCGCGCCGTTGGCCTTGGAGACGGCGACCATCTCCTTGAGCGGCGCCACGTCGCCCATCATCGAATAGACGCCTTCGAGCACGACCAGCTTTCCGGCCCCCTCAGGTATGCGCTTCAGCCGCTTCTCGAGCGCTTCGATGTCGTTGTGGCGGAAGGGCACGATCTGCGCATTCCCCATCGCACATCCGTCGTAGATCGACGCATGGCTGTCGATGTCGAGGATGATGTAATCGTCCTTGCCGGCGATCGTGGAGATGATCCCGAGGTTCGCCTGGTAGCCGGTCGAGAAAACCATGGCATGGTCCATGGCGTAAAAGTCCTTGAGCGCCTCCTCGACCGCCTTGTGACCGACATAGGTGCCGTTGAGGACACGGCTCCCGGTGGTACCGGAGCCGAACTCCTCGAGCGCCTTCTTGCCCGCGGCGACGACGTCCTCGTCGAAGGTCATCCCCATATAATTATAGGTGCCGAGGAGGATCGTGCGCTTGCCGTTGCAGATGGCGACGGTCGGGCTTTCGACCTTCTCCATCACGAGGTTGAAGGGGTCGGTGACCCCAGTTTCGAGGAGCGCTTCTCGCTGCTCGATGAGGGGATCGAACTTTGAGAAGAGGTCGGTCACGCCTTCAGTCGCTCGAGCGCGTCGACGAGCTGGCCGACGGTCTCGATCTCGGCCTGCATGTTCATCGAGATGATGACGTCGAACTCGTCCTCGATATTGGCGACGAAGTCGAGCACGGTCAGGCTGTCCCATTCGAGGTCCTGGGCGAAACGCGTGGCCTCGGTGACGGCAACGCCCTTCTTGTTGAATGGCTCGATGAGCTCGGCGACTTTGGCGTAGGTCTGCTGGCGATCGGACATGCGGGTTCCGTTAGTGCTGTGGCTCCGCCTTCGCAACGCAATGGGGCGTGAATGGGGCGCGGCGAAGGCGCGGATGCATCGCCGTTTGAATTCTTCACATGCGTGTAAATAAGTCGGGAAGCCGACATTGCGTGGCGAGGCAATTGATGCTGTGAAGCACGTCCGCGATTCCGGGGAGGGAATTGAATGGTTCGCACTGCATTCACTCGTTGGATTTACGCGCCCCCCGTTTCGGGCTGGCCGACTCTCCTTCTCGTATTGACCGCGATTTGGGTCCCTAGCGTCATTCGTTTTTCTCTTAATGGGATCGTCACCGGGTGCGAGTTCACACCCTACCTGCCGTTCGTGCTGATTTGCGCGGTGCTGCTACCGTGGTGGGCCGCAGCGCTCGTCGCCGTGGCTTCGGTCGGCGTCCTCGGCGGATTGTTCGGCGGATCGCCGGCATTCCAGATGTCGTGCTTCCAGCCCGCCGCAGTGATCTTCATCGCCTCGTCCGCGGTAATGATCGGCGTCGCGCTCCTGTTCAGGCAGGCGCTCGGAGGGCTGCAGCGCCGGGGCGACGATTCGTCGAGCGGGATCATTTTCAGCGTCGAGAAGGGCGATGTCTGGGCCAACTGGCACGGCGTAGGCACCCCGGTACGGCTGGGCACACAGCGCAAGGTGGCGCTGATGATGAAGGATTTCCTGGCGCGGCGAGAGGCCGCGGACGCCGAAGGCGAGGGACGCTAGCGCCTAGCGCGAGGCCCTGCGGTGGGCGGCCGCGCGGCGGTGCTGGTCACGCCGCTCCGCCATGCCCTGCACGTCCTCGTCGTCGGCATCCTCGGCGGAATCGGAAAGGTGCAGCAATTCCCTGATGTCGGCGGCCGGCAGCGCTTTTCCGAACAGCCAGCCCTGCGCCTCGGAGCAGCCGATCACGGATAGCTCGTCCTTCACCTCTCGCGTTTCCACGCCTTCCGCTGTGATCGGAAGGTGCAGCGCCTTGCCCAGCGAGGTGATCGAATCGACGATCGCCTTCGATTGCGGATCGCCGAGCAGCGAAGCGACGAAGCTTTTGTCGATCTTGATCCGGTCGAACGGCAGCGAACGCAGCTGCGACAGGGATGCGTAGCCGGTCCCGAAATCGTCGAGCGAGATGGTGATGCCGACGTTCTTGAGGCTCTCGATGGTCTGGAGCGCGACCTCGCCATCCTCCATGAGCGCGGTCTCGGTGATCTCAATCTCGAGCCGCTGGGCCGGGAAGTTCACCTCGGTCAGGATCTTAAGGAGCTGCTGGGAGAGCTTCGGATCCCTGAACTGAACGGGCGAGATGTTGACGGCGATCTTGAGGTGAGCAGGCCAGTCGCGGCTCTCCTGGAGCCCCTTGCGCATGACACTCATGGAAAGGGCGCCGATCAGGCCGGAGGCTTCCGCCACGCTGATGAAGGAATCGGGCTCGAGCAGGCCGCGCTGCGGCGAGTCCCAGCGGGCGAGAACTTCGAAACCCGTGAGCTCGCCGGTCTGCAGGCTGATCTGCGGCTGGAAGTAGGGAATGAACTCGCCCGCCTTGATCCCGCGGCGAATGTCATCCTCAAGCTCGGTCCGGGTGAAAAGCTCCTGCTCCATCTGGTCGTCGAACCAGACGGAACAGTTCCTTCCGGCGCGCTTGGCCGAATACATCGCGATATCGGAGCGCCTGAGGCAGTCTTCGGGGCTGCGGTTGGGGCCGACCCCTGAGATGCCCACCGAAGCGGAGACGTGAACGACCGCGCGCTCCAGCGTTAGCGGCCGGGCGATTCCCGTCGTGATACCCGATACGATCCGGTCGACGGCGCTTGTCTCCGTGTCCGGCAGGATGACGGCGAACTCGTCCCCTCCGAGGCGCGCGCAGCAGGAATTTTCGGGCACATGCGCCTTGATGATCTCGGCAACGTTCCGCAGCACCTGGTCGCCGGTGACGTGGCCGTGGAGGTCGTTAACGTTCTTGAAAAAGTCGAGGTCAAGAAGCAGCAGCGTGCTCGGCTCGTTCCGGCCCGCTGCTTCAGTCAGCCGCTCCATCAGCTGCCGGCGGTTTGCGAGACCGGTCACATGGTCGACATACGCGCCCTCGAACGCGAGGCGCTCCGCGCGTTCCTGCGCATCGAGAGCCTGGCGGAGGTCGCGGGACCGGCGCCAGCCGAAGAGGATGATGGCGATGTTGAGGATCACGGCAATGCTGAGCCGCTGGTCGGCCGCAACCCAGCCGAATGCCGCGGCAACGACATGATTTCCCATGGAAACGAACGTCACGAGCGCCGCGAGCGTGGCACAGGTCGTGATCAGGTGGCTGCTCGAAAGTGCGCGCCGCCGTATCTGCATGTTTGCGCCCAAAGGGAGCCTCTCCTTTGCACTCGGTCGCTAACGAGCAGCGATCCCTACAGGGATATGCTGAAGAGGTCGTTAAACTGCTGTTATGAGCGCGTGGGGGTCAGAGCCACCCCTGGTCGGCATACCAGCGGGCGGTTTGCTTAAGGCCGTCCGCGGTGTCGATTTCGGGGCGCCATAGTTCACCCGGCGCGGCGCGCTTGGGCTCGACCACCCAGTTGCGGTGGGAGAAGTAAGCCGCGCGGTCGACGGTAAGCTTCGCCTTCTCGCCGCGGAAGAGGCGGTCGGCATGCGCGGCGAGCCTGA
>Ga0105248_10007479_pt1 | contig 11982 bp, 5 predicted proteins | sample KBSS34metaG_FD_81524 | JGI IMG/M metagenome (GOLD analysis project Ga0105248, IMG submission 81524) | Switchgrass rhizosphere microbial communities from Kellogg Biological Station, Michigan, USA - KBS S3-4 metaG | ecosystem: Host-associated > Plants > Roots > Rhizosphere > Soil | place...
CCCGTCGTCTGCCCTCGACCCGTCGTCTGCGGTGGACCCGTCGTCTGCCCTCGACCCGTCGTCTGCGGTGGACCCGTCGTCTGCGGTGGACCCGTCACCGGCCGTGAACCCGGCGTCCGAGGCGCTGCGGGACGCGTTGCTGGACCGGGCGCGGATGCCGTCCTCGCCGGGGGACGAGCGGTACAACCCGTTCGAGCTCGCCGCCTACCGGGACTGGATCGTCCGCGAGCCGCAGCTGGATCCGGGCGTGCTGCGCGCCGCCGGGGACCCGCTGGTCGAGCGGCGCATCATCCACCGGCTTGCCGACGACGACACCCGAGGGGCACTCGCCGTCGCCGCCGAGCTCGGCCGGTTCGACCTGGCGATGATCGCTCCGGCGCTGGAACGCGCCGGCCTCGACCCCAGGGCGGCCTTCGACGGGCTCGCGGCCCAGGAGTGGACGCAGGTGCGGGCGCTTGGCGCCGACGGCCGGCCGTCGCTGCTGGAGGTCGACGAGCATCTGCGGGATCGGATCCGTGCCGTTGTCGCCGGCGATGCCAGCCGGCACCCGCTGGACCGGATCGGGCTCGGCCGCGACGCCACGGCGCTCGTCCGGTCCGGGGCGCTCGTCGACCTCGCACCGGAGGCGGTCGAGACGGCCGTGCGCCTGCTGCCGGCGGACGAGGCCGCCGAGTTCTGGGCGGATCTGGAGGACCGGATCGTTGCCAGCGGCGAATGGGCCTGGGCCGCGCAGGTCGCCACCCGCTGCGCCGGTGCGGAGGGTCCCCGCGCGCAGGCGGCCGGCGCCGCCGACGGGCCGCAGCGGCCGACCGCCCCCGCCACCACGATCATGGCGGCGATCCTCGCCACCCAGGCCGCCGCCCGCATCCATACCGGCGAGCGTGCCCTGACCCGGCCGCTGTGGGCCGCCGTGCTCCACCACGTCACCCATCACCCACTTCCCGGCCACCGCACCACCCTCGCCAGCCGCGCCCTGCTCGGTGACCTCGCCGCGGGCGGTCGTCCGAATCCGCTGCTCACCGGCTCGCCCCTGGACATCGACCTCGAGCGGGCGCTGCGCATCCTCACCTCCCGCGTCGCGGGGCCCGACCGGGACGGGCCGGCCCCCCGGGACGCGGGGCAGGAGGCGTCCGCCCTGGCGGTCGTCGTGGCGTTCGCCAGGCGGCCCGACCTGGCGCCGACGGGCTCGGTGCTGGCGGGGCTGCAGGCCGTTGTGGAGGGTCCGTTCACCGAGGCTGATCTGGCCCTGTTCGTGGCGGAACCGGGTGCGTTCGCGAGCCTGCTGGCGGACGGCGAGCCCACCGTCCGGGTCGTCACCGAGCTGTTCCTGTCCCTGGTCGTGCTGCGGGCGGCCGACCATCCGGCATCGCCCGCGCACGAGCGGCTGCCCTCACCGGCCAAGCTCGCCGTCCGCCTGGCCGAGGCGATCGCGGCGGCGCGGCGCTCGGGGGGCGGCTCCTGGCCCGGGTCCGCCGACTGGGCGACGCCGCCCGGGCTGCTCGACCGCGCCGAGCTCGCCGTGCTGCGGCTGCGTGCCCATGCGGGCCCCGCCGCGCCGCCGCCCGAGCTGTCCGCCGCCTGGCTGGACGATGTCCTGGCCCGCGTCGGCGACGTCGACGCCGAGCGGCGGGTCGCGACCGCGGTGCGGCTCGCCCTCGATCACCAGGTCCTGCCCCGCGACACGCTGAGCCGCTTCGACGGCTTCCTCGCCCACCTCCCCGGCCGGGCGCCGACGGGCTGGCTGCACCGCCAGATCCAGCCGCTCGCCGTCGAGGTCGCCGGCGCCTGGACGGCGCTTGGGGAGCCGTCGCGGGCCGCCGACATCCTCGTCCGGTACCGTGACGCGGCGCGGGACGCGGGTGCCGATCCCACCGCTGTCGAGGACTGTGACCTGGCGCTTCTCGAGCTGTGCCGGCGTTACCGGACGACGGAGTTCAGCCCGTCCATCCGGCAGCTGGCCCGGTCCGACTCCCCGCGGCTGCGCGCCGCGGCCTGGCTGGTGCTGACCCTGGTCGAGGGTCAGCGCCCCCGGACGCCGGACGAGGCGGGCAGCTGGCATGCCTGGTGGCGCTGCCAGAACCACCGCTCCCTCACCGCCGGGAACCAGTTCCTGCGCCGGCCCGCCCCACCGCGGGCGACCGAGCCCCCCTGGCCGGCGCTGACCGCCGAGGTCGACCGGCTGGAGCGGCGCCTGCTGCAGGGCTCGGACCCGGGAATGACCGGCGCGCAGCGCCTCGTCGGCCGCCTGCCCGACCCCGAGCTCCGCCTGCGCCTGGCCGCCCTTCTCGACACCCTGCCCGCCGCGAGCAGGCCCGGCGATCCAGGCGGACCGATCCGCGCCAGTGCGGTCGACGGCGTCCTCGGCCGGCTGCCCGCGCTGGCCGGCGCCCGGCTGGCGGTGCGGGCCGCCGAGGAACTCGCCCCCCGCCTGCCGCGAGCGGCCGCCGCGCTGCTGCGTGCCCCGGACGGCACCCCCCGGACGATCACGCGGCTGCACCGGGCGGGAGACGTGTTCGCCGCCGCCGCTGCCGACGTGCTGCGCGTCCGCGTCCGGCAGCGGTCCGGTCTCGGTGGCGACGACGCGCCGACCCCCGACGTGGACTGGCGCCCGCTCGCCTACTGGCCGGGCTGGCGGGCCAGGGTGGCCGCGACGGCGCTCGCCGACTGGGAGGCCGACACCGTGCCCCCGCCCGTGACCGATCCCGCGCGTACGTCCCCGGAACTGCTCTCCGACGTCATACCCCCGCCGCCGTGGAGCAGCGGCCCGCCCGAGATGGCGGCGGTTCCGGGAGATCTGTTCAGGGGCCTGCCCCCCGAGGGCGGGATGGCAGGCTTCGGCGTCGCCGCCCCGCCCGGGATCCCGGGCGAGACCCGTCCCCGGGGAGCACCTGACCCGTTCCGGAGCAGTCCGTCGTCGGTACCGTCGACCTGGCGTCCGGAGCTCACGGAGCCGCCGGGGTATGGACCGGTGTGGGGGGCGTGGCCTGGCCCCCGTGCGTCCACCCAGGACAGCGGGGGGAGCGAACACCCGGGCGCGCGCGACGGCCGCCGCTGGTCGGGGCTCCTGGCCCACCTCGCCGGGTTCCGGCGCTGGACGGAGTTCGCCCGTGCGCGGCGGCTCGGCTCCTACCGACTGCGTCCCGGGCATCTGGTGACCGTCCGCCCAGGTCGGATCGGTGTCGAGGGCCTCACCCCGGCCGTTCTCCTCGACGCCCGGACGCTCCATGCCGCCGCCCGTCTCGCGCGGCGGCAATCGCTCGGGCCCCTGCGCGCGCTGCTGCGCGGCGGGCCGCTGTGGCGCGCGGACGGTGAACGGATCATCGGCGATGGTCGGCCCGGTCGGCCCGGTCGGCCCGGTCGGCTGGGACGGCTGGGGCGGGAGCTGCGGTTGGTGGTTCTCGACGTCGACGAGTCCGAACGGTTCGGTGACTGGGAGTTCCGCCTCGCCGCGTCCCTGCCCGAAGCCATCGCCCGTACGATCGTCTTCGCCCGGCTCCGCGGACCGCGGTCGGAGACTCCGCCGACCCCACTGCCGACCGGCGACTGCGACCCGGCGGCGCACGGTCGATTCCTCGGCCCACGCCACCTGCGGCCCCCAGGTACGCCCGCCGGCGCCGCACCCGGCGCCGGGATCGCCCACGCCATCGGCACGCCGGTCCGCACGACGTCGGGCCTGCGGCTACGGGTCAGCGACGGCGAGGCGGGCCCCACCGGTGCCGGCGACGGGATCCTGGTCGGCATCGAGAATCTGGACGTCGGCGGCGCGCGGCTCACCATCCTGCAGGCCGACCCGGTGGACGGCCCCGCGCAACCCCTCGGCGACGACCGTGCCGGCTTCGTCGACCTGGCCATCGCGGCCCTCGACGCGGGCGCGGCGGCCGTGCTCGTCCTGCCGCCGTTGCCCGACGGTCTCGCGGCCGACGTCGCCACGACCATCCGCGCGACGGCCGGGGTCGCTGCGGAGGCTCGGCTCGCGCCGTCCGTGGATGCCAGGCGGGCGCTGTCGGTACTCGCCGCGCGCGCCGCCAAGGAGGTCATCCACGTGGCCTGGGTCGACGCGCGTCCGGGCGTCCCGGACCCGAGGTCCCGGGCGTTGGATCCGCGCGCGGGCGACGACGTGCTGCTGTTCCTGCGCTGAGCAGGCCCGCCGGCTCGCTCAGCGTCCAAGCAGGTCGCGCAGGGTGAGATCGGCGAGGGACGGATCGTCTCGGGCGGGCAGCCGGTCGAGCACCTCGTCGACCAGGTCGCGGTCCGGCTCGGCGACGGCGCCCTGCTCGGCACCCGCGTCCAGGGCCGCGGCGATCGCGGCGGCGAGGCGGGGTCGGTCAGCCTCGACGTAGTCGTCCGACGTCCAGGCAAGGGTGATGGCCTCGTCCCGGTAGTCGGCGAACGCGGCGGCGTGTCCCCGGGCCCGGGCGGCACGGGCCCGGGCGAGCAGCGCCGCTGCCGCGGGGGAGAGCCAGACGTCGTGCTCCGCCCGGGTCTCGACGCGCATCACCAGGTAGTCGACGCCGGTGAGCCGGCGGGTGCCACCGTCGGGGCCGAGCACCGCCAGGCGACCGTCGCCGTCGATCGTCAGGGGGCCTGGCAGGGACCCGGGAGCCGCGTTCACCACCGCCAGATGCCCCGACTGGACGGCCAGCCCCCCACCGCCAGGACTGATCATGGCGTGATGCAGGCCGAGCACCGGGCGCTCGCCCGAGTCGTCGATCAGGGCGTCGAGACCCGTCGAGACCGCGCGCGCCACGCTCGCGGCCGTGGCCAGCGGCGGCCCGAGCAGTTCGGCGAAGCCCTCGACCAGCCGCACGGCCGTGTCGAGCGGCCCCGCCTGCACCGCCCGATAGACGGCCGCCTCGATCTCGACCACACCGCCGTTGAAGGGCAGCAGCGGGGTGACCCGAAGATCAACCTGCTCGCCGGGTACCACCCACGACGCCAGCGGGCGCGAGAACGAGGTGAACGCGACCGGCCCCGTACCGCCGAAGTCCAGTGACGCCCCCGCGTGCAGGACCGGAAACCGCTCCCTGCCCCAGGAGCGCGACGCCGCCAGAAAACCCTCCGCCAGCCACAGCCGCAGATATCCCTGCCCCGGCCCGATCGGCGCGGACCCGGGCGCCGGCAGAAAACACGTCGTCACGTGCTCCGCGTCGGTCCTGAACCAGTCCCGTATCCGCCCCCACAGCCCACCCGCCACGAAGCCCAACCTATCCCCGGGATCACCGGCCCCAGGACCCGCTCCCCGTAGGCCGCGTAGGCAGTTGTGATCATGCTGGCTCCTTGCTGCCGAAATACCTGATGACCAGTGACGGGTGCCTGCGGCCCGGGTAGCGAAGACCGTCGGTGCGGTGTCGGATGCCCGACATCTCGCTGGGTGAACCAAACCGCAGATATTGGTACCAGCGCCGAGGACATTGCCCTAGGCTCCGCAACGGAAACAGGCTACGACATCTCGGCCTTTGCTCTCTGGCGGCGGGTCCCCGTTGACCCTCCGTTCGGCAGGGCCGCTTTCCGGTGATGGCCAGAGCGCGGCGGATGCCTGCCAGCCTGCTCGCAGCGCATTTCGCGCGTCGGAGACCGATGGAGACGGGGACTTCCATGCGGATACGGACCTGGACGGCGATGGCGGTGGCGATGCTGGTCGCCCCCTTCGCCCTGCTGCTGGGGGCTTCCCCGGCTTCGGCTGACGGATACTGCCCGCGGAACCTGAGTGGTTGGCGGATTGCCGCACCGGAGGTGAAGGGGCAGACGACCCCCTTCCACCCGTTGTCCGCGGACGGCCGGCCGGATCTCGGTGCCGAGGTCATCGTGTGGGGTCGGCCGAGCGTCGGCGGATCCCAGCTGCTGGTGCAGTTCCGCAATGTGTTGGCGAACGGGAAATCAAACGTCCTGGCGAAGGCCGGACGGGCCGACAACGGCAACGACCTTGGCCAGACCGGCTCCATCGGCGCCGCTCCGGCGGGCGCCTGGTGCTCCAGCGTCCTGCACGGCGACTACATCTGGAGCTCACTGTCCTATCAGGCCGGCGGCGTCTCCTACGGCGTTGTCGTCTCGGGCCGGGTGGTCATCACCACCCGCTGACGCGCCGGCCCGCCCTGGCATCCGGCCGCAAGGCGCCGGTGTGTGAACGACTGGGAGAGGCGTCGACGGCTGCGTAGGGTTGTGATCGCAGGCATGGCCGAGTTGGGCGGATGAGGAGCGTGAGCGTCGATGAGCCGACGGTTCAACACCGCCGGCCCGTGCAGACCGGGAATCGATCACATGGTGCCAGCGGCGTCTCGTCTGCCGGAGGCTCGCGCTCTGATCGAGCAGGACGGCTACTTCGTCGTCCATGCGCCCCGGCAGACCGGGAAGACGACGACGCTGCAGGCGCTCGCCGACGAGCTGACCGCGGCCGGCCGGTATGCGGCGCTGCTGGTCTCCTGCGAGACCGGTCGGGCGTGGGGCGACGACATCGGCGCGGCGAGTCGCGCGATCCTCGACCAGATCCGGGTCGCCGCCGAGGACACGCTGCCTGCGGACCTGCGGCCACCCGCCTGGCCGGCGGTGTCGGAGGGAACGCTGCTCGCGGCCGGCCTGCGGGCCTGGGCACAGGCCTGCCCCAGGCCGCTGGTGCTGTTCGTCGACGAGATCGACGCGCTGGGCGGGCAGGCTCTGGTCAGCGTGCTCAGCCAGCTTCGTGACGGCTACCGTCGCCGGCCGCACGATTTCCCCGCCTCCGTCGCCCTGTGCGGCCTGCGCGATGTCCGCGACTATCAGGTCGCCGCGGGGTCCGATCCTGCGCGGCTGGGAACGTCGAGCCCGTTCAACATCAAGATCGAATCGCTCCGGCTGGGTGACTTCACCGCGGACGACGTCCGTGCTCTCTACGGTCAGCACGCGGATGACACCGGGCAGGAATTTGCGCCGGACGCCGTGGAACGGGCAATCACCCTGACCGCGGGCCAGCCGTGGCTGGTCAACGCCCTGGCTCGGGAGATCGTCGAGAAGATCGCGGTCCCGGTGCCCGAGCCGATCACCGTCGAACACGTCGAGCAGGCAAAGGAACGGCTGATTCTGGCGCGGGCCACCCATCTGGACTCCCCCGCAGCCCGACTCGCCGAACCCAGGGTCCAGAAGATCCTCGGACCGGTGCTCGCCGGCGACGTCCTGACGATCGAGCCTTTCGACGACGACCTCGCCTATCTGCGTGACCTGGGCCTGATCGCTCCCACACCGCCGGTCCGGGTGGCGAACCCGATCTACCGGGAGGTCGTCGTCCGGGTACTGTCCAGCAGCGTCCAGGAAAGCGTCACCGCCGACCCGCGGTCGTTCATCCGGGCTGAAGGCACCTTCGACCTGGATCGCATGCTCGCCGAGTTCGCCGACTTCTGGATCGAGCACGGCGAGTTCCTCGCCAGCGGCGGCTACTACGGAGAGGCCGCACCGCAGCTGATCCTGATGGGTTTCCTGCAGCGAGTCGTCAACGGCGGCGGCTACGTGGATCGTGAATACGGCGTCGGCACTGGCCGGGTCGATCTGCTTGTCCGCTGGCGCCACACCAGCGACGACGGCACCCGCCGCCTGCAGCGAGAGGCTCTCGAACTGAAGGTCTGGCGCGCTGGCCGCCCCGACCCCCTGCGCACCGGCCTGGCCCAGCTCGACCGCTACCTCGACCGCCTCACCCTCCCCACCGGCGTCCTCGTCGTCTTCGACCAGCGCCCGACCGCCCCCGACATCACCACCCGCACCACCATCACTCCCACCATCAGCCCCTCCGGCCGGGTCGTCACCCTCCTACGCGCATAGCCCCGCTACACCGGACGCACGAACGCCGTCCTCGGCCCGGACCCGATGCGCCAGAGCGATCCTTGCCACGTAAGGTGGCGATCTGCCGGCATTGGGTGGCATGGGGGGTCGGGTGGCGGCTGGGCACGAGGCCCCGAACCAGTGGCCGGCGATGTGGACCCCGTCGGGGATCCCCTACGGCTCACTCCATGCCACGGAGTGCATCCAGGCGTTCAGCATCGCCTTCACCTACGCGATCGCGGCGGCGGCCCGGTGCACGATCTCCGAGTTGCGCTCCGACGTCGAGACCGTCGACTACACCGTGCGCCAGGTCGGTGACCATCGGCACTACAGCTCCTCGATGGTGGACGTGCAGATGAAGTGCACCTCCCAGAACGTGCTCCGGGAGGACGGCGTCCACTTCCCGCTGAAGCGCCGGCACTACGACGCGCTGTATGACCGAGATCGGCCCGGTCCCGGTCGATGTGCCCCGGATCAGGCCGGTACGTTCGAACCGAAGATCGCGCGCAAGCGCCAGCGGCGGTTGATAGGCGTCGAGGACCCGGTGGTCTCCCTCGCCGCGAAGAGCCTGACCACCGGTGAGGTCCAGACCCACCCCGCGGAGATCCATGGCACCAAGGTGGCCCGGCAGACCGCGATCATCGACAAGGTCGTGGAGGAGTGGCGTAACCGGCCGCTCGACCCGACGGGCCTACCGCCCCCGTCATTGCCACGATCTGGTCCGCGTCGAGACCGGCCGTGTCGACAGCGAGGAGCAGGCGGGATCCGTGGGTCATCCGGTCCGCGACGTCGGGCGTGAGATCGGTGACCCGAGCGACGAGCTATTCAGGCTCGGGGCGAGGGCGAGCTACGCCTGGCGCCGACCTGCCCTGTCTGGACCGGCCGATCGTGGTTATCTCAGGTGCGGCGGTGGAGGCTGGGGGCCGCTCGGAGATGCCTCCGGGCGGTGTCATCGGCCTGGCGGACGTGCTCACGCGCCCACCGCATAGCGGGTCCGGATGGTCCTTTCGCGGCAGTGCTCGTACTGATCGTCTCGTCGGTCACAAGCCGCAACGGACCCTGAGCCTCACCACAGCGTGTCAACCGCTCCACCGCCGCCATGAGCATGAAGGCGTGCATTCACCGTCGGGCGTGGAGGAAACGTCGTGCGACCCGGCCCGGGGTCCCCGGCTGGCCCAGATGAAGGCGTTATTCTCAGCCTCGCCGAAACAAAGGGGAACCAGGCCGACAGGCCGGTTATAACCGCCTGGGAGCCGACGAAAATTGGCGGTGAAGATGTCAGACTCGGGACCATCTGAGCACGATGGAACGACAGGCCGAGACCATTCCTATTCTCGACACCAAGGCCGCTCACGGCGAATCCCGCGGAGAAGTCATCCTCCCGGGAGGAGTCGGTATAAGCCGGGGTTGCGAGTGGGACGGAGACTGGTCTTCGCAGTCACGCTGATCCTGGCCTTCGCCGCGGCGCAGATGGGCATGGCCACCGCTCAGATCACGACGAGCGTCATTGAGGACACCAATGTCGGCACCGGTCTCGGGCCGGTCAGTTATGTCGGCGACTGGTCGGTGTGCACAGGCTGCCCACCCACGACCGAGGACAACAGCTACCACTTCTCCTACGACCGTGGCGCGACCGCCTCGATCCGGTTCAGTGGCACCGAGGTCGCGATCTATGGCGTCGGTCACCCGAACGGTGGCATAGCCTCGGTCAGCATCGACGGCGGAGCACCCACCATGGTGGACACGTATGCTCCGGTCCCGACCTCGTTGCTGCTCTACCGAGCCGCCCCACTGGACGTCCAGCTTCACACCGCCACGATCACCAACACCGGGCGGCACGGGACCTCGTCTCCCAGCACGCTGGTCGCCTTCGACCGGATGGTGATCGGCACGGACGCCGGCGCCACGCCACCCCTCGGATTCCGGTCAGGGCTGCCCTGGCTGTCCGGCATCTGGGCCAACGCGCTCATGGTCCCGTCGGTCACCGACGCCTTCTGCGACACCCGGGGGACACCCTGCGACCTGGCCCACACCTACGTGGCCCGCAACAGCTGGGCGAACATCGTCGAACCGTCCTTCGCGGAGACCAACTACGCAGGCTGGCCCGGACGGCTCGTCATCACCGTACCCCCCTTCCCCGAAGGCCAGGGCAACTCCCTCGCGACCTGCGCCACCGGCGCCTACGACTCGTACTGGCGGACGTTCGGCAACACCCTCAACACCACCGGGCGCCAGAACTCCATCATCCGCCTCGCCTGGGAAGCCAACGGCGACTGGTACGAATGGTCCGCGACCAATCCCACCGCGTACATCAACTGCTGGCGCCACATCGTCGACGCGATCAACTCGACGGCGAACCCTGACCCGCTACTCTCCTGGACACTCAACGCCCACTATTCCCAGAACCCCCCAAGCCACAACCCGCTCGACATATACCCCGGTGACCAGTGGGTGGATATCATCGGGCTCGATGACTACGACCACTACCCGCCCTCGCGCACGTTCGACGAATTCACCGCGCAGGCCAACGCCCAGGGCGGTATCACCTGGCTGTACAACTTCGCCCGCAGTCACGGCAAGTTGTTCGGTGTCGGAGAATGGGGCGTCGCGCCCGGCTCCGGGACGAACGGCGGGGGAGACAACGCCAACTTCATCACCTGGATGAACGACTGGTTCCGGGCCAGGGCCGGCCAGGGGACGTTCTATTACGAGATGTACTTCAACGTCTGTACTCCGAGTAACGTCGGCTCCAACCTGTACGGACCACTCAGTCCGACCTGCGCCTACCGCAACCCGGCAGCCGCCGCGCGATACACAGCGCTGTGGTGAGCGGCGGATGCTCTCGCCGAGGGTGACATCCAACTGCTCGGGATGATCGGACGGCCGGCGACGCAGGCCCGCCCCGTCGCCGGCCGTCCGATCATGAGGGGACAGACGTCCCGCGAAGCACGGACGTCTGCGAGCAGTCCCAGCTGGAGGGAGTGGCCGGCCGCGCTCCCGGCACGTTCAACTACCAACGCCTGTGCAGGCCCCGCCACTTGGTGGGGCCTGCGGAGGTTTACTCGCCGCGGGTTGCCACGCGGGTCACCTGCTGGCCTGCCTCAACGGCGACAACTACACCGTCGCGCAGCCCTACCTGTTGCCCGGCGCTGAAAATGCCGATGAAAGCGGCGTTGGTGGTGCCGATGGAAGGGTGTGGAAAAGCCCCGTCCGGTGGGTTCTGGACGGGGCTTTCGTCGGTGTGGTGTCGCCGTCATCGGCGAGGTGTCGTCATGATCATTCGTCGAGGATCTCGCTGACGGCGGCGCGGGCGGCTTTCTCGTCGACGAGGGAGGTGTTTGTCGCCGGTCCGTGAAAACTGACCCCCTGGGGACCTCCGAAAGTTGACCCCCTGCTTGCGTAGGGAGGTGCTGGACGTGGAGGACTGGGCGGAGATCCGTAGGTTGCATCGGGCTGAGGGGGTCCCGATCAAGGAGATCGCCCGGCGGCTTGGGGTGGCTTGTAACACGGTGCGGAAGGCGTTGGCGTCGGACGGGCCGCCGAAGTACGTGCGGGCGGCGAAGGGCTCGGTGGTCGATCCGTTCGAGCCGCGGATCCGGGTGTTGCTGACGGAGTGGCCGCGGATGCCGGCGCTGGTGGTCGCCGAGCGGATCGGCTGGACCTATTCGCTGTCGCCGCTCAAGAGGCGCCTGGCGTTGATCCGGCCGGAGTACGTCGGGATCGATCCGGTTGACCGGGTCGTCTACTCCCCGGGGCAGGTCACGCAGTGTGACCTGTGGTTCCCCGAGACGCCGGTGCCGGTCGCCCCCGGCCACGAGCGGGTGGCGCCGGTGCTGGTGATGACGTTGGGGTTCTCCCGGTTCCTGACCGCGACGATGATCCCGTCCCGGCAGGCCGGTGACATCCTGGCCGGGATGTGGCTGCTGATCTCCGGGGTCGGCCGGGTCACGAAGACGCTGGTCTGGGACCGGGAGTCCGCGATCGGCGGGGGCGGGCGGCCGACCGTGCCGGCGGCGGCGTTCGCCGGCATGTGGCCACGCGGATCCGGCTCGCGCCGCCGCGGGACCCGGAATTCAAACCTCGGGTGGCATACTGCACCTTTCCGGAGCGGTTCGTGCGGACTTGGCGTTTCCGCTGGTCACGGGTTCTTGCGGCGGCCGATCTTCGGTCGTTGCACGGGCTTGTCGGGGTCGGGCG
>Ga0105248_10007480_pt1 | contig 11981 bp, 8 predicted proteins | sample KBSS34metaG_FD_81524 | JGI IMG/M metagenome (GOLD analysis project Ga0105248, IMG submission 81524) | Switchgrass rhizosphere microbial communities from Kellogg Biological Station, Michigan, USA - KBS S3-4 metaG | ecosystem: Host-associated > Plants > Roots > Rhizosphere > Soil | place...
GCCCACCGGGATGCCCGAGACGCGGCTGACGCGTTCAGGGCGCTCGTAGTGCACCAGCAGGTTCAGCATGAAGTAGTTCGACCCGTAAGGATGTTGGTTGTATGGCGGATCGAAGTACGCGAGGTCGAGGTCCCGTATCCGCGCGACGGCCGCATTCGCGTCGTCCTGAAGGACGTCCACGTCGCACTCGAAGCGGCTCAGCGGTGGCACGTCCAGCTTGATCTGTCCGCGGATGCGCTCGAGGGCATCACCGTGGCTGCCGCCGTAGCGTCCGATGTTCGTGTGCCGATCCTTGTAGAAACCTTTGAAAACGCCCGCCGTGTTCGCGTGCACCGACGCTTCGCTCAGCAACGGTCCCAGGCACAAATCGCGAAGGTCGGTCGGCACCTCGTCGATCAACCGCCGGTAAGCGTCGAGCCGCCGCGCGTTGCTGCTCGTGTAGAAGACCCGGTCGGTTGACGTGATGTGCGCTTCATCGCGAGGGGAATAGAACTCCTCGATGAAACCCTTCGCCAGTGATGCTTGCTCGACAGCCGCGTTGAGATCGTCGATGAGGCGGGTCAGCCGGTGGGCGTCGACGGTCGAGCGGTTGCGGAGGTAGCACCGCGCCGCCACGGCCGCGTAATCCTCGAGGTCGTTGACCGCCAGGTAGCGGGCGTGGCGCTTGAACAGGCGCGACACGCTGCCCGATCCCGCGAACGCATCCAGAACACGGAGGCGCCTCCGGCCCAGCCGGCGTTGAACTTTCATCACTGCCGCCTCGATCTCGGGCAGCAGCGCGCGTTTGTTGCCGAGGCAGGTGATGAGCTGTCGCGTCAGGTAGTCCGGAGATTCGGTCTCCTCGTGGGGCAACGGTGCCAGCAGGGCGGTGTTCACGGGCGTCGTCAGAGTGGGGGATGGGGGCCGCCTCGGTCAAGAGGACGCGGGAAAGTGATGTGCTGGTTGACTTTGGCGGGATCCGGAGCCTACCATTCGTTGATCATGCCTGAAACGCATAACAGTCATCTCGAATCGGAGTGGATCTCGTGAGGCAGCGCGCGGCGCAGCCCTCGAACGACTGGGCGATCGAAGGGTGTACGTCGGGTCGGACCTACTGGAATCTGTCGTCCGCGCAGCTCTGCGAACTGGCGCTCGCGCGACAGGAGGGACAGCTGTCGGCGGAGGGCGCCCTGGTCTGCCTCACCGGCCAGCACACCGGGCGTTCCCCGCGCGACAAGTTCATCGTCCGAGAACCGTCGAGCGACGCGCACCTGTGGTGGGGATCGGTGAATCGGCCGCTCGAGGAGTCGCAATTTGCGGCACTCGAGCACGACGTCACGGACTACCTTCGGGGACGCGAGCTGTTCGTCCAGGATCTTGCGGCCGGCGCCGACCCCGCCTTCCGGCTGCCGGTGCGCGTCGTCACCGAACTGGCGTGGCACAGCCTGTTCGCCCGGAACCTGCTGCTCGACTCCGGCGCCAGGGGCGGACAGGCATTCACGATCATCGCGGCGCCCGGCTTCAAGGCGACGCCGGCCAGGCACGGCACGCGCTCGGAGACCTGCATCGTGATCAGCTTCGCGCGGCGTCTCGTGATCATCGCCGGCACGGCGTACGCCGGCGAGATCAAGAAGTCGGTCTTCACGATCCTCAACTACCTGCTTCCGTTCCGCGACGTCTTCCCGATGCACTGCTCGGCGAACCTTGGCGCCGATGGCAGCGTCGCGCTGTTCTTCGGCCTGTCTGGTACTGGGAAGACGACGCTGTCGAGCGATCCGGCGCGCCGGCTGATCGGCGACGACGAGCACGGATGGAGCGGAACGGGCGTCTTCAACTTCGAAGGCGGCTGCTACGCGAAAACCGTACGTCTGTCGGCAAAGGCCGAACCACAGATCTGGTCCGCGACGCGCCGCTTCGGTGCGGTGCTCGAGAACGTCGTGATGGATCCGGAGTCGCGCCGGGTGGATTTCGACGCGGACACGCTCACGGAGAACGCTCGTGCGGCTTTTCCAATCGGCTTCATCGACCCGCACGAGCCATCGGGCGCCGGCGGACACCCGACCGATGTCATCATGCTCACGGCCGACGCGTTCGGCGTGATGCCGCCAATAGCGAGGCTGACCCCGTCGCAGGCGATGTATCACTTCCTCTCGGGCTACACGGCGCGCCTCGCTGGCACCGAGCGCGGCGTCACCGAACCGGCCGCGACGTTCAGCGCGTGCTTTGGCGCGCCGTTTCTGCCGTTGCGCCCCGCCGTGTACGCGTCGTTTCTGGGACGACGGCTGGCGCAGCATGGATCGCGGGTGTGGCTCGTGAACACCGGCTGGACGGGCGGGCCCGCCGGAGAAGGGGAGCGCATGCCGCTCCGCTACACGCGAGCGATGGTCACCGCGGCGCTCGAGGGCCAGCTCGATCGGGTGCCGACCAGTCCTGATCCGATCTTCGGCGTCGAGGTGCCGCGCGGCTGTCCCGGCGTACCTGAAAGCCTGCTCGATCCGCGGTCGACGTGGCGCGAGCCCACGTCGTATGATGCCCAGGCGCGCCGGCTGGCGTCGATGTTCGCCGAGAACTTCGCCGCCTTCGCCCCGGATGTGGCCCCGGAGGTCGCCTCCGCCGGCCCGCGCGCCTGAAGCTCGCGGAGGGTCATTGGCGTTCGAAGCGGTCATCGGGCTCGAGGTCCACGCACAGCTCCTCACCGACACGAAGATCTTCTGCGGCTGTCCGACCAGCTTCGGCGCGGCGCCGAACACCCACGTCTGCCCGGTATGCCTCGGCCTGCCGGGCGCCTTGCCGGTGCTGAACCGACGCGCAGTCGAACTGGGCACACGCGCGGCGCTGGCGCTCGGCTGCCGCATCAACGAGCACTCGATCTTCGCGCGCAAGAATTACTTCTATCCCGACCTGCCGAAGGGCTATCAGATCTCCCAGTACGATCAGCCGCTCGCGAGCCATGGACGTGTGACGGTCACCTCGGGAGGCGCAACCCGCGACATCGGGATTACGCGCGTGCATCTCGAAGAGGACGCCGGCAAGTCGCTGCACGAAGGCTTCGCCGACAGCGGCGAGCGCACGTATCTCGACTTCAACCGGGCCGGCGTGCCGCTCATCGAGATCGTCACGGAGCCCGACATTCGATCGGCCGGGGAAGCGTCGGCCTTCTTCGAGCACCTGCGCCACATCCTGGTGTGGCTCGGCGTGAACGACGGCAACATGGAGGAGGGGAGCCTCCGCTGCGACGCCAACGTGTCAGTGCGTCCCCTGGGAGAGCCGCGTCTTGGAACGAAGGCCGAGGTGAAGAACCTGAATTCTTTCCGCTACGTGCGCCAGGCGCTCGAGCACGAGATCGAACGGCAGATCGCGCTGGTCGAGACGGGCCGTCCGGTCGTTCAGGAGACGCGGCTCTGGGATCAGGCCGGCGGCCGCACGGTCAGCATGCGCAGCAAGGAGGAGGCACACGACTACCGGTACTTCCCCGAGCCCGATCTGCCGCCGGTGGAGATGCCAGCCGCGCGTGTCGAGGCGCTCGTCGCCTCGCTGCCGGAGCTACCGGCCGTGCGCCGCGGCCGGTTCACCTCCCAGTTCGGCCTGCCGGAGTACGACGCCGTCGAGCTGACGCGATCGCGCGGGCTGGCCGACTACTTCGAAGAGGTCGTGGCTGCGGGCGCACCGCCCAAGGCCGCGTCCAACTGGCTGATGGGCGAAGTGACGCGGAAGAGCCACGAGGCCGGCGTCGGCGTCGATCGCTCGCCCGTCAGTGCGCTGTCACTCGCGGAACTGATCGGGCTCATCGAGCGCGGCACCATCAACTCGAACACCGCGAAGGACGTGCTCGAGAAGATGTGGGCCACCGGTCGCTCGGCGCCGGCCATCGTCGACGCGGACGGCCTGGCACAGGTGAGCGACGAAGGCGCCATCGCTCCCGTCGTCGAGCGAGTGCTGGCCGCCCAGGCCGACACCGTGGCGCAGTATCGCGCGGGACAGACCAAAGTGCTCGGCTTCCTCGTCGGACAGGTCATGAAGGCCACGGGCGGCAAGGCCAGCCCGAAACTCGTCAACGAACTTGTCCGCCGCGCGCTCGATCGCGGCTGAAGCGGAGTGACTCCGCCCTTCGACTCCGCTCGTGTGCGCCGTGGGTGGGCCGTCTGGGGACCGCTCGCCCTCTACACCGCGGCGGCCGTCATCTTTACCTGGCCGCTCGTTGTTTCGCTGCGCTCGCATCTCGGCGCGCCCGAGGGGCCCGGAGATCCGTATCTCAATCTGTGGATCCTCGGCTGGGATCTGCGCACGATCACCACGCACCCCGGCTGGCTGTTCAACGGCCGCATCTTCGACGCCAACATCTTTCATCCGGCCACCGGCACGCTGACGTACTCCGATCACCTCATCCCGCAGGCGCTGCTCGTGCTGCCGGTATACATACTGAGCCGCGATCCGGTGGTCTGCTACAACGTCCTCCTGTTCGGATCGTTCGTGGCCAGCGGGCTCGCGATGCACGCGCTCGCGCGCACGCTGGGGGCGTCATTCACCGGCGCCACGGTGGCCGGTATCGCATGGGCCTTCTGGCCCTATCGCGTCGCCCACCTGATTCATCTCCAACTCCAGGCGCTGTATTTCCTGCCGCTCGCGGTGCTGTTCCTGCTCCGCGTCGTCGCGGCAGGCCGCCGGCGCGACGCGGTCTGGCTCGGCGTGACCGCCGGCCTCCAGGCCGCCTCGTCGGTTTACTACGGCGTGATGACGGCGATCGCGCTCGTCACGACGTTCGTCGGCGTGGCTGCCGGCGTCGGCCGAATTCGCAGCGGCCGCCTGCTCGGGCGATCGGCCCTCGCGGCAATCGTCGCGCTCATCGTCGTCGCCCCCCTCGTGTGGCCGTACTGGCGGATACAGCAGGACGAAGGCTTCGCGCGCAATCTCTACGAAGCCAGCCGGCATGAGGCCGTACTCACCAGCTATCTGCAGGTCCCGCCGACGAACGTGATCTACGGGAGCACGCACGTGCTCACCGAGCGCGACTCGGCGGGTGCGCTCCGCGAAGGGCGCCACGAAGGCGTTGAGGACGAGCTGTTCCCCGGCCTGACACTGATACTGCTCGCCGCGCTCGGGCTCGTCGCGTCGCGACGTGAGGCCACGACGCCAGTCGCCTGGACCATGCTGGTGCTCGCGGGGATCGGGCTCGTCCTGTCACTCGGCCCGGACGGCATCCGGCCTGTCTACGCGTTTTTCCATCGCGTGGTCTTCGGCTTCCAGGGGGTCCGCGCACCGGCGCGATTCGCCGTGCTGGTCATGTTCGGGCTGGCAGTGCTGGCTTCGCGTGGCGCGACCGCGCTCGAGGAGCGGGCGGGCGGCAACCAGACGTATGTCGCTGCGCTCCTGCTCGTCCTGTGCATCGAGTACGCGTCGATGCCATGGCCGCTGGTGGCGCGGCCGCCGATGCGGACGGACGTGGGGCAGTGGCTGGCGTCGGCGAGTGGACCCGGCGCGGTCGTGTATCTCCCGGTGGGCAACGATCGTCGCGACACGCTCCCGATGGTCGACTCGCTCCAGTACTCGCGTCCGATCGTCAACGGCGCCTCGGGCCAACGCCCGTCCTTCTACCCGGCGCTCGTGGACACGATGAGCACGTTCCCGTCGGCGGAGGCGCTCTGGACGCTGCACGATCTTGACGTCCGCTTCATCGTCGCGCCATCAGCGCTCGCGAGCGCTCCGCCGAGCGACGAGCTCCGACGCGGCGTCCTGCCGCTCGGCGATACGCCGCTGGTCGAGCGGGCACGATTTGCGGACGCCGTCATCTACGAGCTTGCCTGGTCGCCGGAGGTTGAATCGCGCCTCGTGCTCCCTGCGCCACCGGCGCCACCGCCGCCCGGCCCGGTGCCGTTTACGGTCGGCGAGCGCCTGACCTACGACGTGCACTGGGCTGGTGGACCGATGGACCTGCCGGCGGGGCAGGCGGTCGTCGGCGTCGAGGCCGGCCCGTCGGCCGAACAGCCATTCCGCTTCGTCGCCACTGCGGAAACGGCGCCGTGGGTCTCACGATTCTTCGAGGCCAAGGACCGTTTCGAGACGATCGCAAGCGGTGAATTGCTCCCGACGACGCATCGCCGCGATCTGCTCGAGGGACGCCGCGCGCTGACCCGCGAGGCCGTCTTTGACCGCTCTTCCGGTGTCGTCCGCATTGGTGCTCCCGGCGATCCGGGTGCCATGTCGTTCCGGCTGTCACCTTGCACCCGCGACATCCTGACGGCATTCTTCTACCTGCGGACGCTGCCCCTGCACCCGGGTGACTCCGTCGTCGTGCCGGTGACTGATGGCGGACGGGCGTACACCGTGGCGGTGCGCACGATCGGGCCCGAGCGCGTGATGGTGGGCGGGCGTTCGGTCAACGCGCTGCGCGTCGAGCCGGTCGTCAGCGAGCGCGTGCCCCGGCGAGCGCCCGTCCAAGTGGTCGTCTGGGTCACCCCCGACGCAGTGCATCGCGTGCTTGCCGCCGACGTGGCGGCCGGATTCGGCCGCGTGCGATTCGAGCTGACGGGCGAACGATGACGCGTTGCGCTGTGCTAGACTCGCGCGCGGTGTACCCGGCCGACCGGACGATCCCGTGATCGAAGCGCACGCGGTCTCGAAGATGTACACGCGTGGCGTGTACGCCCTGCAGGATCTCACGCTGACAATCGGCAAGGGTGAGTTCGTGTTCCTCACCGGCCCGAGCGGCGCGGGCAAGTCGACCCTGCTGCGCCTGCTCCTGCGTCAGGAGCCACCCTCCAGCGGTCACCTCGTCGTCGGTGGACGCAGTCTCGCGAAGATGAGCGCGAGCCAGGTGCAGGCGTACCGCCGCACCATCGGCTTCGTGTTCCAGGACTTCAAGCTCATCCCGACGCTGACCGTCTACGAGAACATCACCTTCGTGCCTCGCGTGCTAGGACAGAATCCCGCCGCGCAGCATCGAAAGGCGTTCCAGGTGCTGAAGTGGGTCGGGCTGCAGCATCGGATGAACGCGTATCCGCTCGAGCTGTCGGGCGGTGAGCAGCAGCGCATCGCGGTCGCGCGAGCGCTGATCAACGACCCGGCGCTCGTTCTGGCCGACGAGCCCACCGGCAACCTCGATCCAGACCTGGCGCTGGACATCATGAACCTGTTCCGCGAGATCAACGCCCGGGGGACGACCGTGCTCGTCGCCACGCACGATCGCGAGCTGATCCGTCGCGTCGGGCGCCGCACCGTCACGCTCGAGCAGGGCCACCTGTCGGGGCACGTGTGAGAGCGCTCTCGTTCTTCTTCACGGAGGCGGTCCGCAGCATCTGGCGCAGGCGCGGCGCGTCGCTGCTGGCACTGGTGACCAGCGGCATCAGCTTGTTCACGCTTGGCCTGTTCCTCCTCGGCGGCAGCAATGCATCGGGCATGCTGGAGCGCTGGAACCAGGCGGCCGAGTTCTCGATCTACCTGTCGGACACGGCCACGCCCGAGGACCGCGGCGCGATCGAACGCACCCTCGCGACCAGCGGCGTGGTCGAAGCTCAGGCCTACGTGACGCCCGTGGAGGCTCTGACGCGATTCAGCAAGCAGTTCCCGGACCTGGCCGCTGCCGCCAGCACCCTGCCGTCGAATCCGCTTCCCGCATCGTACGAGGTGCGCCTGCGGCCGGCCCTTGCACGTGGTGCCGCCGTCGATCAGCTGGCCACGCGGGTCCGGGCGATGAGCGGAGTGACCGACGTACGCTACGACCGGCGCTGGATTGATCGCCTCCTCGGCATCGTGCGCGTGGTGCGTGCCATCGGCTTCGGGCTGGCGGCGCTGCTGGCATGTGCCGCCTCGGTCACCGTCATGTCCGTCGTGCGGCTCGCGCTGCTGGCGCGGAAGCAGGAAGTCGAGATCATGCAGCTCGTGGGCGCGCCGCTCGCCTTCATCAGGGGGCCGTTCGTCGCGGAGGGCACGATGCTCGGACTGGCCGGCGCCGTCCTGTCGCTGGCCGCACTGTGGATGCTTTTCACAACCGGGCGCGGCCCGGTGACGGCATGGGCGTCCGGAATCGTGGACACTGGCGATTTGCACTTCCTGCCGGCCGGACTCGTCGTCCTGGTCCTGCTCGGCGGGGCGCTCATCGGCTGTCTGGGCGGCGCGCTCGCGTCGAGGGCCGCCCGATGACCCCGAGGTCCGTTGACACCTCGCGCGGCCCGGCACTAGACTGTTTTGAAGCCCCTCATAAATCAGCCTGCGAGGATCTGCATGTCAGGATTCCTGACCGACGCGCGTCACGCGAGCGCGTATCAGACCATCAGCCTCACTGATTTCTACCGCGAGGAATTTCTCAAGCACCGCCGCTGTCTCGAAGAACAACGTGAGTGCTACACCGAATGCGCGATCGCACAGGTGGAAGCGGCGCTCACCCAGGTGATGTCGCGGCTCGAAACGTTGTGCCATCAGCAGGACTGCGAGCAAGTCGTCAGCCAGCTGCTGAAGCAGTTCGACATCCTGACCGGCCTGTCGGGCTGGTCCGATCCCAAGACGTTTCACTGACCCCCGATCCCCGCTCACAACTGGACGCCGATCTCGACGCGCTGGTCGCCGCTGCGCTCGACGCCGTGGACGCGTCCGCGCTCACGCGCCGAGCCGCGGCCGGTAGCGCCGAATCGCTGGCGGGGCGTCGCGTGACGCTTCTTGCGGCCGGCAAGGCGGCACGCGCCATGGCCTCCGGCTGCATGGGCGTGTTCGGTGCCCAGGTGACAGGAGGGCTCGTCGTCGGTCTCACCGACGAGCCTGGACCCACACCGCCACTCGAGTGGATGGCCTCGTCGCATCCGGTCCCGGACGAGGGCAGCGTCCGCGCGGGCCTGGCCGCGATGAATCTGGCGCGTTCCCTCGGCGACGACGATGTGCTCTGCGTGCTGCTGTCGGGCGGCGCGTCCGCGATGCTGGCCGTGCCCGTGCCGGGCATCGCGCTCGACGACAAGCGGATGACGACTGCGCGCCTCCTCGCTGCCGGCGCCGACATCACGTCGCTCAACATGGTCCGAAAGCACCTGTCGGGGATCAAAGGCGGCCGGCTGTCCGCCGCGACGCGTGCCCGGGTTCTGGCCTGGCTGCTATCCGACGTCGTCGGCAATGACCCCAGCGTGATTGCCTCCGGGCCGACCGTGGCCGATGCCACTACCTTTCAAGACGCCCTGCGGGTGCTCGACCGGTTCGGCGGCCGGGCTTCCTATCCGGTGACCGTCGTCGCGCACCTCGAACAGGGAGCGGCCGGGCGCGTCCCGGAGACACCGAAACCGGGTGCCGCCGGTCTCCTGCGCACCACGACCGTGGTGATCGGCTCGGCGGTCGACGCCCTGAACGCCGCTGCCGCGATGGCGCGGCGGCTCGGCTATCAGATCGTCATGAGCGACAGCCCGGTCACCGGCGAAGCCCGCGACGCGGCCCGGTCGCACGCCGAGTGGCTGACGGACCAGTTGTCGCGCCACAGTGGGCGCGTATGTCTCCTCTCCTCCGGCGAGACAACGGTGACGGTGCGAGGCAAGGGAATCGGCGGCCGCAACCAGGAGTTCGCCCTCGCGCTCGCGATGGCCTGGGAGGATAGTCGTCGCCCAACCGTTGCCGCCAGCTTTGGCACGGACGGCGTGGACGGGCCGACCGATGCTGCTGGAGCGCGAGTCAATCGCGATACGATCTTCCGGGCGCGGGGGAGTGGCCTCGACGCGGGGCTGGCGCTGCAGGCCAACGACTCGTGGTCGTTCTTCAACGCGCTGGGCGGCCTGATGCGCACGGGCCCCACGGGCACCAACGTGGGCGACGTCCAGATTGTGCTGGCGGCCGCCACGGAGTCGCCGTAAAGGAGGCAGGCTCATGAAACAGCTCAAGCTCGCGGGCATAGGGCTGCTCGTCGCGCTCACCGTGCTCGCCGTCGGATACCTCTGGGGCGCCCGCGGCCGCTGGGCCGACGAAGAGCGGCTCGGGGTGATGGAACGGCAGTGGCGCCTGGCCGACGCGCGGCGCGAAGCCCTGGCCGGAAGTGTCGAGATCTACAAGTTGAATTTCGGCGCTGCGGCGGGCCACTTCGAGGCGGCGCGGGCCACGGCGGCCTCCGTCGCCGCCGCACTCGATGCCGCCGGACTCAGCGGACATGGCGGCAACTCCCGTTCCGCGGCTACGCATCTCGACGAGGCGCGCGCGCTCGCGTCGAAGCTCGATCAAGCCGCTGGCCAGAAGGCCGCCGCGGCTGTGGGAGAGCTTGACCAGGCGGCGGGGCCCTAGTCAGGGGCCAGGGATCAGGGATCAGGGGCCAGGGATCAGGGGCCAGGGATCAGAACCGAGAGCGTTCATGCTTTCACGGGAACAAGTACTGCAGCGCCTGCGCGAGCGTTCGCACCATCCGGCGAGCGCGCGCGAGCTGATCCAGCTGCTCAAGGTGCCACACGAGCAGCGCGCGACCTTCCGGCGGCTGCTGAAGTCGCTGGTCGCCGACGGCGAGCTGCTCCAGATCCGCGGCAACCGGTTCGGCCTCGCGGACCGGATGAACGTCGTCGTCGGCCGGCTGCAGATGCACGCCTCGGGGTATGGCTTCGTCGTGCCTGACGCCGGTGCCGAGCGCGACCTGTACATCGCCGCGGCGAACATCAAGGAGGCGCTCCACGGCGATCGCGTCGTCGCGCGCGTCGAGCACCAGCGCGGCGATCGGGCCGAGGGCCGGATCATCCGGATCCTCGAGCGCGCGAACAGCCGGCTGGTCGGGCGGTACGAGCAGGAGGAGTCCGGGTTCGGCTACGTCGTTCCGTTCGACCGTCGCGTCCTCGCCGACGTGCAGGTGCCGAAAGGGGAAGCGCGCCACGCGCAGTCCGGCGAGATGGTCGTCGTCGAGCTGACACGCTGGCCGACGGCGACGCGTCCGCCGCTCGGCCACATCGTCGAAGTGCTCGGCGGGCTCGATGAGCCCGGCGTCGACACCCGCATCATCATCCGGAAGCACCAGCTGCCAGATGCCCACGGTGACGAGGCGATTGCGGAAGCGCGCCGGCTCGGCGGCGAGGTCCGGCCGCGCGACATCAGCGGCCGCAAGGACTTCCGCCAACGTCAGACGGTGACGATCGACGGCGAGCACGCGCGCGACTTCGACGACGCGATCACGCTGGAGAAGCTGACGAGTGGCAACTACCTGCTTGGCGTGCACATTGCCGACGTCTCGCACTACGTCGACGAGGGCAGCGCGCTCGACGCCGAAGCCTACGATCGCGGCACCTCGGTCTACTTCCCGGAGCGCGCCCTGCACATGTTTCCCGCGGAGCTGGCGACCGGGCTCTGCTCGCTGAATCCTCGCGTCGACCGTCTCGTCCAGTCGTGCCTCATGGAAGTCACGCGGATGGGCGAGGTCGCGCACGCCGAGTTCCACGACGGCGTCATCAACAGCGACGCGCGGATGACGTACACGGCCGTGAACGCGATTCTCACCGAACGCGATCCGCAGGTCATGGCCGAGCACGCGCCGCTCGTGCCGCTGTTCGAGCTGATGCGCGAGCTGTTCGAGATCCTCAACCTGCGCCGGCGGCGCCGCGGGTCGATCGACTTCGATCTCCCCGAAGCCGAGGTCGTGATGGACGAGGCCGGCCTCATCGAAGACATCATCGTCGCGGAGCGCAACGTCGCGCATCGTCTGATCGAAGAGTTCATGCTGCTGGCGAACGAGACGGTGGCTGACTTCCTGGACAACGCGGGTGGTCCGGGACTGTATCGCGTGCACGAGGACCCCGACCCCGGCAAGGTGGAGCAGTTCGAGGAGTTCATCGGCGGTTTCGGCCTGTCGCTCGGCGCGCCGTCGAACGCACTGCGCCCCCGGCACTTCCAGAAGCTGGTCGAGAAGATCGACGGGAAGCCGGAGGAAAAGGCCATCGCGTTCCTGATGCTGACGACGATGCAGAAGGCGCGGTATGCGCCGGAGAACCTCGGCCACTTCGGGCTGGCCGCGCCGAGCTACACTCACTTCACCTCGCCCATCCGCCGGTATCCGGATCTGGTGGTCCACC
>Ga0105248_10007481_pt1 | contig 11980 bp, 3 predicted proteins | sample KBSS34metaG_FD_81524 | JGI IMG/M metagenome (GOLD analysis project Ga0105248, IMG submission 81524) | Switchgrass rhizosphere microbial communities from Kellogg Biological Station, Michigan, USA - KBS S3-4 metaG | ecosystem: Host-associated > Plants > Roots > Rhizosphere > Soil | place...
CTGTCGCTCTTCCTCTTTTTATCGCTTCGACTGAATCGACGAAGATAACCACGTCCGTGTAATGCCCGCCCGTCGTCGCGTGCCACAACGCGCCTTTAACCCTGATGTCTTTGCCGACGAGCGCTTTGTAATCCATCGACGGAGCGGTGAAGACGAGCTGGACTCGTCTCACGCCATCAACCGAAGCCGACTGGAACGGGTCTCCGGGAATGCCACGGACGTTGATCGCTCTGGTGAGAACAACGATCGGAATTTTCAGGCGCGTGTCTGTCTTCGGATTCTCCCCGAAGTTTGGTGGTCCATACTTTCGCTGGACTATGAGCCGTCCTTCGAGCTCGGCCCCCGGCCCGTAGGAAAGCGATTGTTTCTCCTGCGCGACAGTCGTGAGCTGACTAATCGCGCAGAAGAGAACCAAAGTCATCATCGTCAGTTTGTACTTCATGGTTACCTCGGTCTGGTATACGAAACCGTTCCCACCCGCCAGCCTTCTACGGTCCTGATCGCGTTGGCCACGTTCTGCAACTGCTGCGCGTTCAGCGTGTTTAGCTGCGTATTGCCTGCCAATCCGGTCGTATTCCGGACGTATGCCTGGTAGGCGGCCGTGTTGTTTTCGTTTGGCGGCGCCCAGGCGGCGATTGTGCCGTCGAGTGTCAATGCTTGATACGCGGGTGTGTTCAGCAAAGTAATCATCGCCGCAGATCCGGTTGCTTCATCGCGGTAGACTCCGAAACCACCGGCCACTCCGATTTGGCCGACTCCGCCGCGGATGTTACCGGGGTTGTTGTTGCGCCACGTCCGGGTACCGCGTTGTCTGAGCTCTTCCGTCTGATCGCTGTAGGTAATCACCACGGCGTTACCTCGGGCTCTGGCCGATACCGGCGTCGCGCCCGCCGTCGGCCCCTGAACAGTTACTCTCGCCGGTTGCGCCGGACGTGGCTGCCGCTGTCGTCCTCGTCCACGTCTGCCGCGCCTGTTTTGACGTTGCGGCGTCGGCGCCGCGCCGAGATTAGCGCCCAACATCGATTCCATCAGGCTGACGACGGCGGTTTGTCCCGTATCAGATGACGTTCCGGCTGCGCCCATTTGCCCGAGGGCCGCAGCAGCCGCTGCGCCCGCGCCGCCGATGCCGTTGTACTGGAAGATTGCCTGATTTCCTTTGTAGACTACAACCCCTCCGTGCCTCGCCGCCCAGTTCGCGTTGATCGCCACCTGGAAAGCTCTCAGAGACTCCTGATCGGCCGCCCTGGCCTGGGCAGGATCGTTCGTCTGGAAGACGCCGATGTCGGAAAGCATCAACCCGGTCAGGTCGACGTGATTAACCGGATCGTTATTCACATACGAGTAACGATTGAAGCTTTGCGGACTCGCGAGTTCCATGCTCCCACCGTACGGATCGGGCGTGGTCCAACGCGCGCTGTACGAGTCGTACTTGCGCCACAGCGTGTGGGACATTCCGGTCGCTTCGTCGTTTTCCATGCTCGCGTATTTCTTGCGCGAAGCATCGAGCCCGCCGTAACCCTGGCCGGACGTACGCATACCGACGGTACCCAGCTCTTCGCCAAACGCAACGTAGTCGTGCCGGGAAACGATCACGCCGGTCGTGCTCGTGACGACGCGCGGAGATCCCTGCTGATCGTTGAAGATGTATTGCGTGCCGCCGTTAGCGGTGGTCGAGTTGTACTCCGCGATCAGCTTCGCGTTCATGTCGTAGACAATGACGCTCGTCAACGAACCGGCAACTTGTATACCGACGCGCTGGCCCGCGGCATCGTAAACGCTGACTACTGCTCCGCTGTCGTCGAGGTTCGAGCTCTGTTTCTGCCGGTTGTTGGCGTCGTACTGAAACTTCATGTTGCGGAACTTCGAATCGACCGTGATGTTGCCGCCGCTGTCGTAAGTAACGCTGGCCGCGAAGCGATTCGTAGCCTGATCGACGTCGCCCGTTTCTACGAATTTCTGCGTGAACGGGTTACCGCCGTTTTGCGCCGCCTTTTGATAGCGGTTGCCGAAGACATCGTATTCATAGTTGGCGAGATAGCTCTGCGCGCTGTTGTCGCCGCGAAACTCGCGCGCCGAAGTCAGCCGGCCCAACTTGTCGTAGGCAAAGCGCTGCTGCCATTGTTTGGCCCCGCCGATAAAGCCTTCGATCTGCGCGATCGCATCGGTGTTCTTCGATTCGTCGATGGTGTTGCTCGCCGGATCGTAAACGCCGTACTTCAGATCGTAGTGCTGAATCTGTACGCCGGCGCGCGTGTAGTCGAGACTTTGAAGCTGCAGCCGCGAGTTGTAGACGAACGACTCGGTAGCCCCGTTACCCATCAACACGGATTTCAGCAGGCCCGGCGTGGTCGTGTAATCAAACTGGCTCGCGTACGTCGTCGCTCCGCTCGAAACCGTTGCCAGGCGAGCGCCGGCGTCAAACGTGTAACTCACCACGCGTCCCGAAGGATACGTCTGGCTGGTAACCTGATTGCCGATGTTGTAGGTGTAGCTCATGTCGTAGCTTTGCGCGCCGACAGTTTGTTGCTGGTGAGACATGCGGCCCATCAGATCGTAGTCGTAGAGCTGCGCGGTTGACGGAAGCGAAGCGGTGGCCGCGGTCAGCGCCTGCGTCAGCTCACCTTTATTGAAATACCCGACGCGCGATTGATCGTAGTTGTTCGTAACCGTGGGCGTGCCGTCCGAGTAGTCAACCTGGTAGATGCGGCCCGTTTGGTCGTAACGATATTGGCTGGAAACGTTGCGTGCGTCATACGCAGTCGTGAGCATTCCCGTGTAGGTAACGCCGCCCACAGTTTCGTCGTAGACCATCTTGCGCGACCACGCGCTGTTGCCGGTGAGCGGATCGAAGAGCGCGAAGGTACCGGCTTGTTCGATCTGGCGTTCATAAGTAAGACGGCCAATCGCGTCGTACTTGAAGTAGCGATGCTGAACGGGACTGGAACCCTGGGTGATGTGAACCAGATTGCCCTGCGTGTTGTAGTCGTAAAAGGTCGGCTGCGCGGGCGCATCGACCGTGCCGAGACTACCGCTCGAGTTCGGCTCATCCACGCGCACAACTCGGCCCAAAGCATCGGTCTTCTGGCGCCGCTGTCGTCCTGCCTGATCGGTCACGGTCGTGTAAATGCCCTGGTAAGTGGTCTGGATCGTTGCGCCATCCGGCAACGTGGCCACGAGAACGCGGCCGAGCGGATCGTACGTCGTGACGGTCCAGTTCGCAGTGTGGTTCAGGTCGGGAACGCCGTCGAGCGTAGCTGTACGGTAAGGGTTGGAAGTTTTCCACACTCGACCCAGTTGATCGTAAATCGTGTCTTTCGCGATGTAGTTGCTGGCATCCTCACTGGAGAAGCTTCGCGTAGTGCGGCCGAGCGGATCCAGGTACACATAAGTCTTCACGCTGCGCGAGGCGTCGATCTGCGTCTCGGTCAGGGTGTAAATGGCGCCAGGCGTTTCGCCGAAGCTGTACTTGGTCCAGCCGCCATCCGGCCGCGTTATTCGGCGCAGACGGTTCAAGGGATCGTTAACGCTGGCGTCGTCCTGGTAGCTGTAAGTAGTGACCTGCCCGTTTTCGTCGGTCGTCGTCAACGTCAGGCCGAGGTTGAAGTCAAACGTGCTACTCCTGACGAAGGCAGTATTCGAGCCGTGTGCGCCGGACGGATCCGGTGTTGCGGTCGTGATCTGTGTCGGGTAAGCGTGCTTGTACGTCGAGGAATAGGAAGTCTGCGTCTCAAGAATGTTCCGGACGTTCCACGAGTTGCGCAGATTGCCGCATTGATCGAACTGCGCGTGCGTATCGTGGTAAATGTTCGCGCCGGTATCAACGTAACGTCTCAACGTGGTGACGTTGCCGCGCGCGTTAGTAAACGGATCGATGTAATCGGGGGCTGAAAGATCGCCGTACGTCAGCAACGGGTACGCGACCTCGTCGTAAAACGAATCGGTGCGCGAAACGATCTGCAGGTTGCCGTCGCGCAGAACTACAGAAGTCGGCAGGCTGAGAAGATTTCGGGATTGATACGAAGGGTTGTTCAGCCAGGTGGTTTCCGCTCTGCTGGCCAGCGTGCCGGTGGGCATCGACGTAATTACCCCGCTTTGCGCGGTGGTGGTATCGACGGTCGCGAAGTGATATTCGTTGGTCGCGTTCAGGTCGAGTCCGGTCGAAAACTGCAAACCGTTGTCGACGTACTCGTAAGTTATGTTCTTTGAAAGCGCGTCGCCGCCGGTATCGATCATGAGATTGACCGACCTTTCGGTTCGCGGGTTGCGGTAGGCAGTGTAAGTCCCTGAATTGAACGTGTTCGGAGGATTGGGTTTGTTGATGATCGAGGTGGTTACGCCATACGAAGTCAGCGAACGGCGCAGCATGGCCCCACCCTGCGATACAGGCGCATAGATCCGTTCTTCGACGGGAAGTCCCTGGCGCGCATCCTGGTAGCCAAAATTGTTTGTGCTACCCGACGCAATAAACGGATAGGTTTCGCTGCGCGTGCCGTCAGGCGCGGTCGTCACGAGCGGAGCGATTCCCGAAAAGGTCCACTGTGCTTCATCGGCGCCGCCCGTGCCGTTGGGACTGAGGAAGCGAGCCGTAATGCCGCGGCTTCCCTGCGTGTAGGGAAACGTTGACAGGCCCAAAGTTCCGACGGCTGAGTACGTGTATCTCTGATACGCGCCCTTCGGATAGATCGTTTTGTCCAGCTCACCATAAGCGTTGTAGGAGAACTTGTAACTCTGCCCGTTAGGCAACACGATCTCTTTCAACACTACCGGATTGAACACACTGCTGCCCGATTGCCCTTTACCCACCACGTACGTATAGGTGTTGGCGAGTTCTTCGGGATCGCTGTAACCCGAGACGAACATCGTCGAGCCCGTAGTAGATTGCGGGAAGTTGGATCCGGTGTAACTGGTCGGGGGCGACGACGGATTCGGCAGGTAGTAATCGCCCATCGGTCTCAGCGTGGGGAATTGACCAAAAGCATCGGGCGTGAGCGAGTCGGACAGAGCACGGAATTTTAGCGTGTAGACAACTGTCGAGCCGTTGAGGCCGGGCAACGAGTAACTGTAATCGGTTGCCCCGGGATTAACGGGCCACGGCATGCCGATTACGCGGCCCAGCGTGTCGGTCCACTGACGATTAGTGCCGCTGTAATTCAGAACGTTGCCGTCTTCGTCGATGTATTGGACGTCGCCATTGTTCAGGATGTAGCGCGAGCCGTCGGGCAGATATAGCGTGCCGGTGTTCTGACCGCTGCTGTCATAACGCATGCGCGCGCCGTCTACCGAATAGAAGGTTCCGGACATATCGATCGAGCCGCTGTCGGCATAGACCGCATCGGCTTTGCGCAGCTCGTGAGTTTCGCCGCCGGGCAGGTGAATGTAGACGCGCGCGACGCGAAACGTGTAAGGCGGGACTGTGCCGAGCGGATACGGTTTGCCGGTATACCAGAAGATATCGTTCTGGCGCGGCCATTCGACCTTCGGCGGATCAAGACTGGTGGTCCAACCGGACGTCGAGTGTTCCGCATAGATCGCTTCGGTGACGGAGCGGCGGATCGGAAAACCCTGGACCAGCGCCTGGACGGAATTGATGAAGCCTATGCGCCACAGACCGTCGGAGGAGTAAGACAGTGTGACCGGCAAGCCGTCGCCGCGGCCGGGATAGTTGGCCAACGGCACTTCGACCGACATCTCGTGGCTGTTTTTGCTGTTTTGAGTGAACTCAGCGTCCTGTCCATGCACTCGAACACCGGCGCTTAAAAAGCAGAGGAGGCACGCGAAAACACAGCAACCAGTCCTAAACACTTTCGCATATATGGTTTGTGCAGAAAGTTTTTTCATGTCTTTAACTCCGGTCACAAGACGGTTGATAAGACTCTTACCTTTTGGCCCAGCGTCTGAGCGTCGTGATGTTGTCGATGGAGGCGGACCACATTCCCATGTGGCCCCGCATCTCGGCGTTGACGGTTCCTTCGACGATCACGTAGCTGTTGTTCAGCTCGCGCGCCTCGCCGCCGTCCTTGCCGGGGACCGAGAGCCACAGGCCATTTTTCGTGAGCCCGTAGTCGTAATCTTCCTTGCTCAGGTAAATGCCGTTTCCTTCAAACTCGAAATGAGCGAAACCGATTACCTGCACCTGCTTGCCATGAAACTTCTGTGGATCGGCCAGTATTTGGACCATCGAGATCAGGCCTGTCTTTTCCGGCACGGAAGCGGTCGCCGCCGGCGTCGGACTGTTGGCTGCGTTGTTGGCCGGTGCTTGCGCGACATTGCCGCTGGCACACGCCAGCACGACAACGGCCAGAAGAATGGAAATGGTGAACACTAAAACCCGGGTTCTCATTTTGTCGCTGTCCTTTGTTTTAGAATCACAGGCGTACCTGCGCCCTGGAATGGATCTTTTTTGGTGTTGGGGTCGAATCGCTTGATCGTGCCGGACGGCGTTGCCAGGTACAGCGGTTGGGCTGGACCAATAAAGATCGCATCGTCGATCTTGCGGATGCCGTTGGCCCAACGCCGGTCCTGCGGCGAGTAGCGCTCGGACGAGTCGGCCGGATCGTTTTTGAAGCCGGCTCCGTGCGTGTGGTAGTTCGCTACTTCTTCTGTTCCCTTGGGGCACTGGCTCGGAACCGAGCCGTCCTTCGTGCCGATGTTGGGAATGCTGAAGATGAATCCCTGTTTCTTCGGCAGCTTGCAGACGCTGCCCGCATACTCGAGATCTTCCTTGATGGAGATTGGATTGTATTCCTGCACTGCAGCGACCGCCGCGTCATCCATCGTCTTGAACGGTTCGCTCGGTTGACTGCCTCGCGGTCCCGCGTCAACGATCTGGGTTCCCTGCTGCTTGTCCTGCTCCTGCGACTGCTCTTCCTCGACAGGTCCGGTTACCTCGGCCTCGACCGTCACTTCTTCCTGGGTCTCTTCCGACGCCGCGGGTTCTTCGAACACGAGCGGAACGCCGCCGGTCTGAACCTCCTGCAGGATCCAGTTGTGGCGGGCGTTGTAGTCGTCGTTGATCGCCTTCATGAAGTCAGACAACGCCTGGCGCTCGGCAAACCTCGCATCCGCGGCGTTATCGGTCTGGTAGACGCCGATGTCCGAAAGCATCAGGCCGGTCGGGTCGACGGAGTTGACGGGATCGTTGTTTACGTAGGTGTAGCGATTGAAACTCTGCGGATCGGCGACGGTCATGCTGCCGCCGTAAGGATCAGTCGTGGTCCAACGCCCGGAAAACTGGTCGTACTTGCGCCAGAGCGTGTGGGCCATACCGGTGGCGTCGGTTTCCATGCCCGCGTACTTCTTGCTTATTCCGTCGGCGGCGCCGTAGCCCTGTCCCGGCGTGCGCATGCCGACGCCGGAACCCAGCTCCTCGCCGAACGGCAGGTAATCATGGCGCGAGATAACGTTTCCGGCGGCACTCGTAACGACGCGCGGCGCACCCTGATGATCGTTGACGATGTACTGCGTGCCGTTGCTCGTGCTCTGGCCATACTCGGCGACGAGGTTACCCATCGCATCGTAAACACTGATGCTCGTGATACTCCCGCTTATGATGGTGGCGAGACGTTGTCCGGCGCCGTCAAAAACCGTGCTTTCAGCGCTGCTGCCGTCGAGATTCGCCGACCAGCGCTGGCGATTGTTTGCGTCGTAGAGAAACTGTTTGTTGCGGAACTTGGCGTCGCTGGTGATGTTGCCGGCGTCGTCGTAAGTGACGTTGGCAGTGAAACGATTGTTACCAGCGCCGATCTGGCCTGCCTCCACCCAAACCTGCGCGAACGGATTGGCGCCGTTTTGGGCCGAGTACTGATAACGATTGCCGTAAACATCGTAGTCGTACTTGACGAGATAACTCTGCTGATCGTTATCGCCGCGTTTCTCACGCGCAGTGGTGAGCCGTCCGATGGTGTCGTACGTGAAGCGTTGCTGCCATTGCTTCGCGGTTTGGATCCGGCTCTCGATTTCGGCGAGTTGCCCGTTGTTCTTGCTCTGGTCGATCGCGCCGGTGTTCGGATCGAACACGCCGTACTTGTAATCGAAGTGCTGAATCTGCGTGCCGCTCTTCGTGAGGTCGATGCTGTTGAGTTGCAGGCGCGAGTTGTAGCCGAAACTCTGCACCGCGCCGTTACCGAAAGTCACCGATCCGAGTAAGCCGCCCTGCGGCGAGTAGACAAACTGGCTCGCGTACGTGGTTGCGCCACTGCTCACCTGGCTTAGCCGCGCCGCATCGTCGTAGGTGTAATTGACCACGCGTCCGGAAGGATACGTCTGGTTGGTCAGCACGCCGCCAACGTTGTAGGCGTAGCCCAACGTGTAGGTGTTGGAACCAACGGTCTGCCGGCTCTGGATCACATGGCCCATCAGATCGTAATTGGTGAATTGCGACGTTGCCGGAATAGATCCAAGCGCGGCCGTACGCACTTCAGACAAGCGGCCTTTGTTGAGCACCGGGCGCGGATCGCCCGCCACTGTGAACGCCGAATTGTCGTAGAAGTTGTTCGCCGCCGGCGTGACGCCGTCGGAATAGGTAACGCTGATCGGGCGATTGAGATTGTCGTAGAGAGTCTGCGTCAGGATCTGCCGCGCATCGTACATGCTCGTCAGCAGTCCTTTATAACTCTTGCCGAACAAGGTCTCGTCGTAAACGAGTTTTCTGGTCCACGCGGTGTTTGTCGTCGGGTTCGCCGGGGTTTGCGCGTCGCTGGTCGTGAACGGAGCGGCGAGCGGTTCAACCTGGCGCTCGTGTGTAAGACGGCCGAGCGCGTCGTAGCGGAAATAGCGATGCTGCGCGTTCTGCGTTATGTGAATGACCTGGCCATTCGTGTTGTATTCGTAGGACGTCGCCTGTGCCGGTGAACTTACCGCACCGAGGTTGCCGCTGTTGTCAGGCTCGTCGACGCGCGTGATGCGGCCGAGAGCATCGGTTTGCTGGCGCCGTTTCTTGCCTGCTTGATCGGTAGTGGTGGTGTAAACGCCTTCGTAAGCCGTCTGGACCGTCGCTCCGTCAGCAAGCGTCACGAGGGTAACTCGATCCATCGCGTCGTAAACGGACGTGGTCCAGTTGGCGGTGTGACTCTCCAACGCGATTCCGTCACGCTGGGTCGTGCGATACGCGTTCGACGTTTTCCAGGTGTGACCGAGGCCGTCATAGAGGGTATCGGTCGCCAGGTAATCGGAACCGTTTTCGCTAATGAACGAGCGGCTCCGGCGGCCCATCTGATCTACGTACTCATAGTTTTTAGTGATGTGCGTGTCGTCTTGTTTGATTTGCGTGTAGACGAAGAGATCGCCCAGGACATCGTTGTATTCGGTTTTGGTCCAGCCGCCGTCGGGCCGCGTCGTTTTCCGAAGACGCGTCAACGGATCCGTGTTGCCGAGATCGTCCTGATAACTGAACGTCGTGACCTGGCCGTTTGCGTCGGTAGTCGAAAGGATCAGGCCGGTCGTCGCGTCGTAAACGGTGCTGGTCGTCAACGACGCGTTCGAGCCATAAGTGCCGTTCGGGTCAGGCACGGCGGACGTACTGCCGGTGACATAAGCGTGCGAGTAGGTAGACGAGTAGTGTGTTTGCGACTGAACGTTGCGCTCGTTCCAGGAGCTCACGCTGTTGCCGCACTGGTCGAATTGCGCGTGCGTCTCGAGAAAGAACCCGGCCGCGATATCGAAGTAACGCTTGACCGTGGTTACATTGCCGCGTGCGCCCGTTCCCGGATCGATGTAGCTCGCCGCGGGCAGATCGCCGTAATTGATGAGCGGATACGCCACCTCGTCATAAAACGACTCGGTCTTCGAGACGATCATCAGATTCGCGTCTCTCACGATGACGGAAGTCGGCAGCCCGAGAATGTTTCGACTGCGATACGCAGCATTGTCGAGGTAGGCAGTCTCCGCCCGGCTGGCGAATGCACCGATCGGTATTGCCGTGATCGCCCCCGTTTGAGCGGTTGTTTGGTCGACCGAAGCGAAGTGATATTCATTCGAGGCGGTGAGATCGAGACCGGTCGTCAATTGGTAACCGTTGGCCGCGAATTCGAAACCGACGGTTTTCGCGAGGGCGTTACCGCCGGTGTCGAGCACGAGCCTGACTTCTTTGGTCACGCGGCCGTTGCGATAGGCGGTCTTGTTGGTCGGATCGAGTTGCGGAATCGAAGGCGCGACGGTGTTTGACGTTTGGTCCAGCTCCTTGATCATGCGGCGCAGCAACGCGCCGGTTGGCCCAGGCGCGTACACTCGCTCCTCAAAGACTTCTCCCTGGCGGGCGTCCTCAAAGCCGAACGGCCAATAGTAAGTCAGCGATCCCTGAGTGCCCTGATGCTCCGGAGTCGCGTATTCCCGGCGATAGATTTCGGTGCGAGCTCCGCCAAGCGGCGGCGTCATCGTCATCTTCAACGCGTCGATCCCGCCGTTGGTGATCGAATAGGCCCAATCGAGCAGATCGTTGCCCGTACCGTTTGCGCTGAGCTGACGCAACGTGACGCCGCGGCTCGCGCGCGAGTACGGCGGCTTCACATCACCGATCGACGGAACGGTGTTGAAGGTGTAACGCTCGAACGCCCCGGTCGGATAGACGATCTTGTCGATCTCGCCGTAGATGTTGTACGTGAACTTGTAACTCAGGTTGTTTGGCAGCACGATTTCCGCCAACACGACCGGATTGAATAACGCCGCTCCCACCTGCCCGCGGCCAACGACGATCGTCGGTGGCCCAAGGTCTTCATCGTCCGCGAAGTCACTTATGAAAAGGCTCGGGAGTTCCGAATAAGACGACTGGATCGTAACCGGAAAGTTGTTGCCGCTCGGCGGTGTCGGCGGGCTGCCAGGAAACGGCAGATACTCGTTCGCGATCGGTTTACGCGTGGGCGTGCCACCGCCGGTAAGCGGCGTCAGCACGCCGGTGTCCGAAAGATTTTTCCAGATGAACTTGTAGGGCAAAGGCATGCCCGGCAGGTAATACAACTGCTCGCCGGCAGTCGGGTTGACCGGCAGTGGAATGTTGATGACGCGGTTCTGCGTGTCGGTCCATTGCCGGGTAGACGAGTTGTAGTTGAGCGTGTTGCCATTGCGATCGATGTACTGCGCGTTACCGCCGGTGAGCACGTAACGCGAACCGTCCGCGAGGTAAAGAATGCCGCTGTTTTGTCCGCTGCTGTCGTAACGCAGGCGCGAACCGTCAACCGCGTAGAACGTTCCGACCATGTCGATCGCACCTTCATAAGGTTGATCGCCCTTGCGCAACTCGTGCTTGGAACCGTCCGGCAGGATGATGTAGACGCGGGCGACGCGAAACTGCCGCAAGCTCGAACCGCAAACGTGACAGTAGGGCTTGCCGGTGTAGTAGTAAGTGTCGTCAGTACGCGGCCACTCGACGATCGGCAGATCGATGCTGCTCTTCCAACCGGCCACCGAATTTTCCGCGTAGATCGCTTCCGTGATCGTCTGGTACTTGAACCACAGATTGTTGTTGATGGTGGTGATCGGTGAAATGCGCCAGACCCTCGAGGAGTAGGTAATTGTGACGGGTACGCTGGCAGATCCGCGGCCCGGATAACTGCGCAAAGGGATCTGGATCGTGTTCTCAAGCCCGGATCCGACACTCCCTTGGGTGAACTGGATGTTCTGCGCTGAGGCACAGATCGCCAACGCGCCGAGTACGAAAGCGAGTCTCGCTGTTGAGATCAGTTTGAGAGTAGCTGTTCTGAGATTGAACATCGCGTGTCCTTATCTGTTGTTCGCGCTACTTGACGCGTTGACGCACTTCGTCGACGTGTACTTTCTTGATCGCTACGTTGGTTAGCGAAGGATCCGTGTAGGCGCTGGTCGAGATACCCAGCGCCGTCAACGCCGCGTCGAGGTTTGAACGCAGCTCCGTCACGTGCACGGCCTGCACCGTCGTCGTCCCCGCCGTCAGCGTCGGATCGGTCCACGTCACCGCGCCCAGGTTTGCCGCCGCCCGCACCGCGTTCACTGCCTGCCGCAGCTCCGTCAC
>Ga0105248_10007483_pt1 | contig 11979 bp, 11 predicted proteins | sample KBSS34metaG_FD_81524 | JGI IMG/M metagenome (GOLD analysis project Ga0105248, IMG submission 81524) | Switchgrass rhizosphere microbial communities from Kellogg Biological Station, Michigan, USA - KBS S3-4 metaG | ecosystem: Host-associated > Plants > Roots > Rhizosphere > Soil | place...
GGATTCGAACCTCCACGGGGTTGCCCCCGCCAGCCCCTCAAGCTGGTGCGTCTGCCGTTCCGCCACTTCCGCGTCGAAGTTAGCAGTTGATCAGTATAGACCGGACCGGATTCGGTTCTGAAGTCTTTTCAGGCAGAGGGAGCGCGGCGATTCTTCAGCGAACAACGTCGGCATCGAGCTTGACCGTCACTCGTGTGATCTGGCTGGCAGGAACATTCACCGCCGCTGTCCAGCGCTGGTATCCCTCGCGCTCAATTCGAACAGCATGCGAACCCGCACGCACGTGCGGTAACTCGAGAGGAGTCTGTCCCACTTGCTGCCGATCGACGAACACGGCCGCACCGGAGGGAGTCGACGCGATCGCGAGAGTTCCAAAATATTCCGTCGATGGCGCCGCCGCCGCACGCGTCGCTGGCGCGTCAACCGAGGGCGGTCTTGTCGCGATCGCAGTTGATCTTGCCGCGATTGCAGGTGGTCTTGTCGCGATCGCGGGGGGTCGTGCCGCGCTCGTCGGTTTCGCCGCGACGGTCGGTGGTCGTGTCGCGATCGCGGGCGTTTCTGGTTCGTCAGGCAGCAAGTTCGCGCCAGACAACGCTGGTACTGAAATGGTGTGAGACGGCAGTATCCGTGCGGGCAGCGGTTGAAGTTCAGGTGGCGCTGTCTTCCCGGAGGAACGCGCGACGATGACGCTCAAGAGAACGAGCAAAGCCAGCCCGGCTCCTGCACTGGCGTATTTGATCCCCCTTCCTGTTTTCGGAATTCGGATCCTCGTCATCACGGCGGTTGACGGCAGATGAGGCGAACCCGCGGCGGCGCCGTTCGCATCGAGCACAGGCGCCTCGTCCCAGTCCACGCGTGGTAATGGAGGTTCGACGCGCGGGTCGACGCGGTCAACTGGTGCCGGACGATCGGGAGGGAGCGCCGGGAGTGCGAACGAACGCGAATCGACAGCGTCGAACTCTTCTTCGTGATAGACAGGGCTGCCGGCCTGACGCTGGGCCGACCCGGTGAGGATCTGCACGTCGGTCTCCAGGCGCACGAGCTCGCGGCCAAGTTCCTCTCTCCGCCGCTCGCTTCGTTGGAGTCGCGCCGTCGTGTCGGCCGCCGCCGCTTCAAGTCGCACGAGCCTCGCCTCGGTCTGCTCGCGCAGGTGGTCCGTGACCGCCAGCTTCGCCATTCGGGTTTCCATGGCGTCCACAAGGCCGGCGACACGAGCGGCTTCGACCACGGCACGCGCGATCATCTCGTTCTGACCGTTGAGCGTTTGCGCTCTGACCGTCAGTTCGTCAGCAAGCGCATTGAGCGCCTCGAACCGCTCGTCTGTGTGCCGACCGAGGTCTTGGAGGCGCCGGCCCGACTCGGTGAGGACCTGGACTTCCATCTCCAGCCGCGCGAGTTCGAGTCCAAGTTCATCCCGCAGTCGATCTCGTCGTTGGAATTGCGCCGTCGTTTCGGCAGCCACTTCTTCAAGTCGTCGAAGTCTCGTCTCGGTCAGCTCGATCAGGAGGTTCCCGTCCTTCAGCGCCGCAATGCGCGTCTCCATGGCGCCCATCAGGTCGGCGACGCGACCGGCTTCGACCACGGCCCGCTCGATCATCTCCCTCTGACCGTTGAGCGTCTCCCCCTTGACCGTCACTTCGTCGTCCAGCGCATGGAGCGCTTCGAACCGATCGTCTATGTGCTCGAGTTCTTCCTTCAGCTGCTCTCGTCGTTCGAGTTGCGCCGTCGTTTCGGCAGCGACTGCTTCAAGGCGTCCGAGTCTCGCCTCGGCCTGCTCGAGGAGGTGGTCGCCGTCCTTCAGCGTCGCCATTCGCGTGTCCATGGCGCCCAGCAGGTCGGCGACGCGACCGGCTTCCACCATGGCATGCTCGATCATCTTCTTCTGATCGTTGAGCGTCTGCGCCTTGACCGTCACTTCGTCGGCCAGCGCCCGGAGGGACTCGAACCGCTCGTCGATATGCCGACCGAGGTCCTGAAGCGCGGTCAGAGGGCCAAGGCGCTTCTCGATGTCTTGAACCGTTTCCACAGCCGTCGCATAACGCGCCTCGGCATCGCGCGCTGCGTCCTGGATCCGGCTGTACTCCCCGGCCAGCTGCGCGGCAAGCTCTCGAAGCGGGTTCAGGGCGACCGACTCGGTCTTCGAAGCTTCCGAGCCGGGCCGGATCGCGAAGGCCGACGGCTCGTACCCGGTTTCGTGGCTCAGGCGATTGAAATCTCTGGGCCGATCGACAACGGCGGCGTCAGACTCCGAGGGAAAGGACGAGAGAGGGTCGTCGGGGTCCCTGGACAACGGCGAGGAGGCGGTATCGTTGCCAGACCCTGGCAGCATCGGCTGAGGTTATATCGATTGCCATGCGGGATTTCAAGTGACAATCGAGCCCCACAATGCAGCCCATAATGGCGGCAGTGTACCAGGATTTCTACGGTCTTCGCGAACTGCCGTTCGAGCTCATCTCTCCCCCTAAATTCCTGTTCTTCACGGCCGGGCATCGTGAAGCGCTCCGTCATCTCGAGCACGGACTGCTGTCTGCGAAAGGGATCACGGTGCTTGTTGGCGAGGCGGGCACCGGAAAAACGACGTTGCTGCGTGCGTGCGTCGAGTCGGAACGGTGCCGGCACCTCAGGTGCGTTCACCTGCAGAATCCGACGCTGACGCGGAACGAGTTCATCGAAATGCTGGCGGTGGAATTCGAGCTCGGATCCGACGCGGGGGCCTCGAAGACGATCCTGCTGCGGAAGCTCGAGTCAGCGCTGCGAGACGGTCGAATGCGCGGACAAGTCATGGCGCTCGCGATCGACGAGGCGCAGGGTTTGAGCGATGAACTGTTCGGGGAAATTCGGTTGCTCGCCAACATGGAGACCGACAACGAAAAGCTCCTGCCGATCGTGCTCGCGGGACAGCCGGAGCTGGCATCGCGGCTCAACCAGCCCGGCCTGCGGGACTTGAAGCAGCGCGTGGCGTTGCAGTGTCAGACGGCTCCGCTCACTCTCAAGGAAACGGCCGCCTACATCGTGTGGCGAATGCGGACGGCGGGGTCCGAAGGGGAAATGCCCTTCACGCGCGAAGCCGTATCGCTCATCCACGAGTGCTCGCGCGGGATTCCGCGAACGATCAACGTGATGTGCGACAACGCCCTCTTGAGCGGTTTTGCGTTGAACAGAAACCCGATCGATCGCAAGATCGTGCTCGAAGTCTGTCATGACTTCGACTTGCGACATTCGAATGACGGCCGGTCGACGACGGTGTCGATCCCGAACCCAGAGACCGCCTGACTTCTTGACGGGTGCCGCTACTTCGGCGGCTGCTGCGCGCCCGTCGGCCCGGTGGACGCGGGAGCCGCCGGTGTTGTCGCGGGCGTCGTCTTCGCGCCGGGTATTGCCGGTGCCGTCACCGGAGGCTTCGGGGCGGGCGGCGCCGGCGTGCCGCTGACCACCGATCCTGAGCCGCCGCGTCCCATGATCGACAGCGCCATTGCGCCGAGCATGAAGAGCACCGATAGAATCGCCGTCGCTTTCGACAGGACCGTCGCACCGGCGCGCGCGCCGAAGGCCGACTGGCTGCTGCCGCCGCCGAAGGCGGCGGCCATGTCCCCCTTGCCCTGCTGCAGCAGGATGACGAGCAGCAGGATGAGGCACGTCAGCACGTAGAAGGTCGAGAGCGCGTAGTAAGCAATCATAAATTTCGTTCTGACAGGAAACCCCGATTATACAGCAGGCCGACCGGCGCGCGTCACGATGTCGGCAAAGCTGCGCGCGTCGAGGCTCGCGCCTCCGACCAGGGCGCCGTCGACGTCTTCCTCGGCGATGAGCTCGCGAATATTGTCCGGCTTGACGCTTCCGCCATAGAGGATGCGGCAGGCGTCGGCCGCGCCGCCACCGAACCACTGCCGCAGCCGCTTCCGGATGTGGGCGTGGGCCTCGCCGGCCTGCGCCGCCGTCGCCGTGCGGCCCGTACCTATCGCCCACACCGGCTCGTAGGCCACGACCAGCACGCCAATCTGTTCCGCGGTCAGCTGATCGAGTCCGTCCTTGATCTGGCGATCGAGCACCGCGAGCATCTCGCCGCGCTCGCGCTCCTCCAGCGTCTCGCCGATGCAGACGATCGGTGTCAGCCCGGCAGCGATCGCCGCCAGGGTCTTGCGGTTCACGATCGCATCGGTCTCGCCGAACAGCCGGCGGCGTTCCGAGTGGCCGACGATAACGTAGCTGGCGCCGGCCTCCTTGATCATCGCGGGCGAGACCTCACCGGTGAACGCGCCCTCGCGCTCCCAGTAAAGATCCTGCGCCGCGACGGCGATGTTGCTGCCGCGCGCGGCGTTGGCCGCGGCATGCACAGCGGTGAACGGCGGCGCGACGACGATGTCGACACCGGCGGTCGCTTTCACCAGATCGCGCAGGTCGTTCACGAATGCGACCGTCTCGCTGACGGTCTTGAACATTTTCCAATTGCCCGCGATGAACGGCGTGCGCATGTTATTTGTCCGCCAGTGCGGCGACTCCCGGAAGCGTCTGGCCGCCGAGGAACTCGAGCGACGCGCCGCCGCCGGTGGAGATGTGCGTGATCCTGTCGGCGATGCCGGCCTTCTTGACCGCGGCGATCGAGTCGCCGCCGCCGATGATCGTCGTGCCGTGCACCGCCGCGACCGCCTGCGCGACGGCGTTGGTCCCTTTCGCGAAGGCGTCGATCTCGAAGACGCCCATCGGTCCGTTCCAGACGACCGTCTTCGCGTCGGCGATTGCCGCCGTGTACGCGGCGATCGACGCCGGTCCGATGTCGACGCCCATCCGTTCGCCGATCGCCGCGTCGCCGACGGCGAGCACTTCGTTGGCGGCGCCGGCCTCAATCTTTACGGTGACGACGTGATCGGTGGGCAGCAGCAGCGTGACGCCGCGCGCCTTGGCGTCGGCCTCGATCGCCTTCGCCTCGCCGATCTTGTCGTCTTCGACGAGCGACTTGCCGACCGGCACGCCGCGCGACTTGAAGAACGTGTAGGCCATCGCGCCGCCGATGAGGAGGCGATCGACTTTGCCGAGCATGTTCTGGATGACGTCGATCTTGTCCGACACCTTGGCGCCGCCGAGGATCGCCACGAACGGCCGCTCCGGCTTCTCGAGTGCGTGCCCGAGATACTGCAGTTCCTTTTCCATCAGCAGGCCGGCCGCGGGCCGCTCGAAGAAGTGCGTGATCGCTTCCACCGAGGCGTGTGCGCGGTGCGCGGCTCCGAACGCGTCGTTGACGTAGCGGGCCGCGAGCGATGCGAGTGCCTTCGCGAACGCCGGGTCGTTCTGCTCTTCTTCAGGGTGGAACCGCAGGTTCTCGAGAAGGACGACGTCGCCCGTGGCGGCGCGCGCCTCGTCGCCGATGCAGTCGGCGGCGAACGAGACCGGCTTGCCCAGCAGCGCCGCGAGGCGATCCGCCACCGGCCGCAGACTCATCTCGGGGTTGACCTTGCCTTTCGGGCGGCCGAGATGGCTCGCGAGCACGACGGTGGCGCCGTGATCGAGCGCGTACTGAATCGTCGGCAGCGACGATTTGATGCGCGTGTCGTCGCCGATCGTCCCGTTCTTGAGCGGGACGTTGAAGTCGACCCGGATGAAGACCCGTTGGCCCTCGAGATCCAGATCCTTGATGGAAAGTTTCACAGCCCTTTGGCGACCAGCTTGCGCAGCAGATCGACGCAGCGGTTCGAGTAGCCCCACTCGTTGTCGTACCACGAGAGGATCTTCAGGAAATCGCCCTCCATCACCTTCGTGTAGGGCATGTCGATGATCGACGAGTGCGGGTTGCCTTTGAAGTCGATCGACACCAGCTCTTCGTTCGAGCAGGCGAGGATGCCTTTGAGCGGTCCGTCGGCGGCCGCCTGCAGCGCGGCGTTCACTTCCTGCGCGGTGATTGTCCGGTTCATCACCGCCGCGAGATCGACGCACGAGACGTTCGGTGTCGGCACGCGCATCGAAATGCCGTCGAGCTTCCCCTTGAGCTCCGGCAGCACTTCACCCACCGCCACCGCCGCGCCGGTCGTCGTCGGGATCATCGACAGCGCCGCCGCTCGCGCGCGCCGCAGATCCTTGTGCGGCAGGTCGAGCAGCTGTTGATCGTTGGTGTAGGAGTGGATCGTCGTCATCCACCCTTTCTTGATGCCGAAGGTCTGGTGCAGCACCTTGGCGAGCGGCGCGAGGCAGTTCGTGGTGCACGATGCGTTCGAGATGATGTGGTGCTTCGCCGGGTCGTAGAGCTCGTCGTTGACGCCGAGCACGACGCTGAAGTCGGGTCCCTTGGCCGGCGCCGTAATCACGACTTTTTTCGCGCCGGCGGCCAGGTGCTTCGCCGCCGCGTCGCGGTTGGTGAACAACCCGGTCGACTCGAAGACCACGTCGACGCCGAGGTCCTTCCACGGCAGCTGGGCGGGATCGCGGTGCTGCAGCACCTTGAACTCGTCGCCGTCGACGGCGATCGTGTCCTCTTTGGCCTCGACCCGGGCGTGCAGGTTACCGAGGACCGAGTCGTACTTCAGCAGATGGGCAAGCGTGTGCGCGCTCGTCAGATCGTTGATCGCGACAAAGTCGATGTTCTTGTCGCCGAGCGCGGCCCGCATGATGTTGCGACCGATACGGCCGAAGCCGTTGATGCCAACCCGAACAGACATGCAAAGTCCTCCAGGACAAACGTTTCATTCTACAATAAGCCCACCGCGATGTATCTGGCCTACAGCCTGCTGACGCTGGCCGTCTTCTTCGTCGTGTCGCCGTACTTCCTGTACCAGGCCATCCGGTACAAGAAATACATCGGCACGCTCCGTCAGCGTCTCGGCTTCCTGCCGATCACCTTCAACATCGACGCGGAGGAGTCTATCTGGATCCACGCCGTCTCGGTGGGGGAGGCGCTCACCGCTCGCGCCCTCGCCGCCGATCTCAAGGCGCGCTATCCGCGCCTCCGCCTCTTCCTGTCGACGACGACGATTGCCGGGCAACAGGTGGCGCGGCGCAGCCTCACCGACGTCGACGCCGTCTTCTATTTTCCGTTCGACTGGACCTTCATCGTCCGCCGCACGCTCCGACTGGTGCGGCCGCGGCTCTTCATCATGATGGAGACCGAGATCTGGCCCAACCTGCTGCGCGAGTGCCGCCGGCGCGGCGTGAAGACGGTGATGATCAACGGCCGGATGTCGTCGCGATCCTATCGGCGCTACCGGATGGTGCGGCCGTTCTTCCGCCGCGTGCTCGGCGACATCGATCGCTTTTGTGTCCAGAGCGAAGAATCGGCCAGGCGCCTCGCCGATCTCGGGGCCGATGCGGCGCACGTCAACGTGACCGGCAGCCTCAAATTCGACTCGCTGGAGCTGCCGGCGTCGCCGGCGCACGGCAGGCCGCGCGAGCGCGTGCTCCGCTTCTTCCGGCTGTCACCCAACCGCACGGTCATCGTCGCCGGCAGCACCATGCCCGGCGAGGACGCGGCGGTGCTCGGCGCCTTCGCGAAGATCAAGGCGGCGATGCCCGGCGCGCTGCTGGTGCTGGCGCCGCGCCATCCCGAGCGGTTCATGGAGGTGGAACGACTCGCGCGCAATGCCGGCTTCGTGACGGCGAAGCGCTCGGACCTGCCGATCGACGCCGAGCCGCGCGCCGATGTCGTGATCCTCGACACACTCGGTGAGCTCGCACAGCTGTACCAGGTAAGCACGGCGGTCTTCGTCGGCGGCAGCCTCGTCGACCACGGCGGCCACAACATTCTCGAGCCGGCGATCTATGGCAAGCCGATCGTCTTCGGCCCGTACATGCGGAACTTCAAAGAGATAGCGGACGCGTTCATCAGCAACGACGCCGCGATTCAGGTCCAGACCGAACGCGAGCTCAACACGACGCTGCTGGCGCTGGTCACCGATCCTGTCCGCCGCGCCCGGCTCGGAGCGGCGGCGCGCGCGCTGGTCGAGGCCAACCGCGGCGCCAAGACGAAGACCCTCGAGGTGATCGCCGAGCTGCTGCCTCACGACGGCGACGGGCGGGGCCATGGCCGCTCGGTCGTCCGTCCCTTCCGTCTCGTGCATTGATACAGACTCTGAGCCAGGCGTACGGCGCGGCAGCGGCATGGCGGCGCGCCTGGTACGCGCGCGATCCGTCGCGGCGCCGCCGTCTCGACCGGCCGGTCGTCAGCGTCGGCAACCTGCGCGTCGGCGGCAGCGGCAAGACGCCGATCGTCGAGTACATCGCGCGGCTGCTCCTCAGCCAGGGAGAGCGTCCGGCGATTCTGACGCGAGGTTACGGGCGGCGTGTCGCGCGCGACGGGGCGACCGTCGTCTCCGACGGCTCGCGCGTCATTGCCGGCCTCGACGAGGCGGGGGACGAACCACTGATGCTGGCTCGCTCGCTGCCCGGCGTCTCGGTACTGGTGGGCGCCGATCGCTACCTCTCGGGGCGGCTCGCCGAGCGTCGCCTCGGCGCGACCGTCCACGTCCTCGACGACGGGTTTCAGCATCTCGAGCTGGCGCGCGACGTCGATCTTTTGCTCCTGGCCGAAGAAGACCTGCAGGATCGGCCGATGCCGGCCGGACGTCTGCGTGAGGGGCTCGACGCGGCGACCGCGGCTGATGCGGCGCTCATCACCGCAGGCTACGATACGGCGGCGGAGCGGATCGGCCGCGCGTTCGGCATCGCGCCGGTCTTTCGCGTGACCCGCACCATCGGCGCCCCGCGGCGGATCGGCGGCGCGCGCGACTCGGTCGTCGTGCCCTCCAACTCGCGGGTGTTCGTCGTCACCGGGATCGCGCGGCCGGATCGGTTCACCGCCGACATCCTTTCCGTCGGGTGGGACATCTGCGGCGCGATCGAGTTCCGCGATCACCATCGGTTCACCGCGCGTGACGTGCGGCGGATTGCCGCGGAGGCGAAGGCCACGAGCGCGATGATTGTCCTGACGACGGAGAAGGATGCCGTCCGCCTGGCGGCGTGCGATCTTGGCGAGCTGCCGATCGCGTCGGTGCCGCTCGTCACCGGCGTCGAGCCGGCAGACGGTTTCCAGCGCTGGCTGCTCGATCGGGTTGACGCGAGCCGCACTCCGCACCTCGCACCCCGCACCCCGCACCTCGCACCCCGCCCCTCGCACCTCGCACCTCGCTCCCCGCACGTCTGGCCGCAGCCATGAGGCACCGGCTCGAGTACCTGATCGTGCGCGCGCTGATCGCGATCGTGCGCGTGACGCCTGGCGTTGTCGTGCGGGCGGCCGGCACCACGCTCGGGCTCGCGTTCTACACGCTTGACGGCGCGCACCGGCGGATCGCGCAGCGCAATCTCGCGACCGCATTTCCCTCGCGTCCCGCGGCCGAGCGGCGCGCGATCGCGCGAGCAGCCTTCGCGCATTTCGGCCGCCTGCTCTTCGAGCTGCTCCAGTTCTCCACGCTGTCTCCGCAGCAGATGCTGGCGCGCGTGGACTTCGACGGCGAAGAGCGGTCGCGTCTCGCCTACGCGCAGGGCAAGGGCGTGCTGTTCATCACGGGTCACTTCGGGTTCTGGGAGCTCCAGGCGATGGTGCACGCGGTGCGCGTCGAGCCGGTCAGCATCCTGGCGCGGGCGCTCGACAACCCGCATCTCAACCGGCTGCTCGAGGACATTCGCCAGGGCACGGGGAACACCGTCGTCTACCGGCGCGGGACGATCCGCCGTGTGATGCGGACGCTGCAGGCGGGACACGGCGTGGCGGTGCTGATCGATCAGCACATCATGAGCCGCGATGCGATCTACGTCGATTTCTTCGAGCGGCCGGCGGCGACGACATCGGCGGTCGCCGCGCTGGCGCTGCGGACGGGCGCTCCAGTCGTGCCGGTGTTCGCGCTGCCGCTGCGACGCGGACGGTATCGGCTGATCTACGAGCACCAGGTCGAGCCGCCGCGCGCCGACTCGCCCGACGCCGTCAAGGAGTTCACGCAGCGCTGCACCGACGTGCTCGAGATGTACGTCAGGCGTCACCCCGAGCTGTGGCTGTGGATGCACCGCCGCTGGCGCGACGATGGGCCGACCGCCGAGAGCGGGAAGGGAATGTTTCCGTCAGCCGAGCGCGACGTGGACGTTGACGCCGACGCGGACGCGTAGCTGGTTGTCTTATCCGGCTGAAGCCGGACCCCACAGGCGACGCTTTGCAGCTCTCTGATCACGCTGCAAGCGGCCTGTTTGCGCTTGAATTCCGCGAGCCGCACGAAGTGCAGGACGCGCAGGACCGTCCCCGCGTCAAAACCGGCGGCGACGATGTCGTCCGCTTGATCTGCAGCAGCGCGATTTTCATGTTCAGGGGTGGCGCCGCCACGGCGCGCGGCCGGCGCGCGCGTCGATCGTGGTACGCTCGTTCGTCACGGGGCTCTCCGACCGTACTACACGATGAAGCGTCTGGTCATCCTCTCGCCGAACTGGCTGGGCGACGCCGTCATGGCGCTGCCCGCGATCGCCGACGTCCGCCGCGCCGCGCCGGACGCGTCGATCACGATCGCGGCGCGCGCGGCCATCGCGCCGCTGTTCGAGCTCGTGCCGGAGGTCGACGGCACGATCGTCCTCTCGAAGCCGGCGGCACTCCACGACGTCGCCCGCTGGCGCTCGCTTGGAATGGAGCTGTCTGAGGGCGGTTTCGACGTTGCGCTGCTGCTGCCCAACTCGATGCACGTGGCGCTGCTGGTCTCGCGTGCCGGTATTCCCGAGCGGTGGGGCTATGCGACGGCGTGGCGCGGTCCTCTGCTGACGCGCGCGATCCCGCGATCGCCGGGTCTGCATCAGGTCGAGTCCTATCAGCAGCTCGTCCGTGCCCTCGGGTTCGCGAGCGGTCCGATCGAACCGCGGGTGCGCGTTCCGCAGGAGGCGCGCGACGCAGGGTCGCGCCTGCTGACGGAGTCGGGTTGGAACGGACGCGCACCGCTCGTCGCGCTTGCGCCGGGCGCCGCGTACGGAGGCGCGAAACGCTGGCCGCCGGAATACTTCGGCGAGCTGGCATCGGCGCTCGCGGCCGACGGTGTCAGCAGCGTGATGGTGGGCAGCACGGCGGACGCGGCAACAGCTACAGACGTCGCGCGTGCCGCCGGCGCCGCCGGGCGATTGCACAACCTGGTCGGCCGCACCGATCTGTCCGCGCTCGCCGGCGTCCTGACGCTCTGCCGGACGCTCGTGACCAACGACTCGGGCGCGATGCACCTGGCCGCCGCCGCCGGCGTCAGCGTGACCGCCATGTTCGGGCCGACCGACGACGCGGCCACTCGTCCGCTCGGCGAGGCGCACGCGATCCTCACGCACCCGGTCTGGTGCCGCCCCTGCATGCTGCGCGAGTGTCCGCTCGATCACCGGTGCATGCGCGGGATCGACGTCGCGGCGGTGCTCGCCTCGACGCGGCGGACCTCGTGAAACCTGCGGTCTTTCTCGATCGCGACGGCACGATGATCGAGGATGTCGGCTATCTCGATTCGTTGAGCCGCGTGGCGTTCTATCCCTGGACCGTCGACGCGATTCGCATGCTCAACCGCGCCGGCCTCCCGGTCGTTGTCATTACGAACCAGGCGGGGGTTGCGCGCGGCAAGTTCGACGAAGCGTTCGTCGGCGAGACGCACCGGAGCCTTGACGCGCGACTGGCGGCGGGCGGCGCGCGCGTCGACGCGTATTACTATTGCCCGCACCACCCGGACGGCATCGTTCCGGCGTACACGCGACGCTGCGATTGCCGCAAGCCGGGACACGCGATGATCGACCAGGCGGCGCGCGAGCGCGGCCTCGATCCGGCCCGCTCCTTCATGGTCGGCGACAAATGGCTCGACATACAGGCCGGCCGCGGCGCCGGCACGCGGACCATTCTCGTGCGCACGGGTCTGGGTGCCGACGAGGAGCGCCAACCAGCAGCCGGCGTGACTGCCGACGCGGTGGTGGATAATCTGGCGGCGGCAGTGAGCTGGATTCTCGCGAAACTCAAAACTTAGAACTGAAGACTCAGAACTAGAACTCTGAACCCTGAACCCTGAA
>Ga0105248_10007484_pt1 | contig 11978 bp, 9 predicted proteins | sample KBSS34metaG_FD_81524 | JGI IMG/M metagenome (GOLD analysis project Ga0105248, IMG submission 81524) | Switchgrass rhizosphere microbial communities from Kellogg Biological Station, Michigan, USA - KBS S3-4 metaG | ecosystem: Host-associated > Plants > Roots > Rhizosphere > Soil | place...
GCCAGATATTGCTTGGGCGGAATTCCGACCAGGCTTGTGAACCGCTCTGCGAACCTCGAACGCGAAAGGCCGACCTCTCGCGCCAGTCGATTGATCGACCAGTTCCGGCGCGGATCGCCGTGCATGAGCGCGATGGCGCGGCCGACATAGTCGTCACGCAAGGCCGAGAGCCAGGTCGCGCTGCCTGCGGGCATTCTTCGGACGTGCTGCCGGACGACCTGCATCAGCATCAGCTCGGCGAGACGGCCGAGCACCGTCTGACGGCTGACCTGAACCGTTTCCGATTCCCCCATCGCAATCTGGATCAGCTCCGGGGCTGAGGGGAGGCCAGGCTCTTCGGTCGACTCACCGATTAACATCGGCGGCAGATGCTTGAGCAGCAGATCGAACGGCCCTGAGTCGCAGGCAAAGAGGCCGCACACCAATTTTGCGTTGGGGCGTGTTTCGCCGGCGATCTCGGCGCCAAGGCGCATCTCGGCCGGCGCGAACCGGCGCTCAAGCGAGGGATCGGCCAGCACTGGCTCACTCGAGATCTGGTGGCTTTCCCCGCCGGGGAACATCACGATCTGGCCCGCGTGGAGCTCGATCGAGGCGCTGCCGGCCAGAGTTGCGAAGCAGCTGCCTTCCGTCACGACATAATAAATGATCGTGTGCTCCGCGCCGCCCAGAATTGTCGACAGGGCCGCGCTGGATGGCAGTTGGTCGGCGACGGACGGGCCGTCGGCAATCACGCGAAAGAATGCTGCCGACGTCATTCGTACGGTACGGAAGGCGTCGGACAGCGGGTCCACCTGCTTGGGTCCAGCGGGCTCCTCGGCGAGTCGGCTCGGCTTGATGATGGTCAGCGCATTCATGGCACCGACCTCCGCGCCTCGAACCCGGCTGCGCGAAGCGCGAGCCAAGCGCGCATGGGCCAGCTCGAGGCGTTCTTCGAACCCGAATAAAGAATGGCATTCTTCATCGCCGAATCTCCCATTCACTATTAAAACCATAGCATGCTATGCTTTTTGAAGCAACGCGATTAGGGTAGTGCCCGGATTGCAGTGAGGCGTTCATGGTCGAGATCCCCAAGCCGGGTCAGAAAGTTCGGGGTTCACGTTCCGGCGCGCCGATCATGGCATTGTTCGATTTGCTCGGACGACGTTGGGCGATGGGCGTTTTGTGGACCCTTTGCATGCATGGCCCGTCGACGTTCGGGGAGCTCCAAAACCTTTGCGAGACTATATCTCCCGCTGTCCTGAGCCAGCGCCTCAAGGAGTTGCAGGAAGCCCTCTTCGTCGAGAAAACACCCAGCGGATACGCCCCCACCGAACTTGGCCGGCAGGTCCAAAGCCAGCTCGTTCCGTTGCGCGAGATTGCCCTGATATGGGCGCGCACGCTGGAGAGGGAAGGCGGCTTTCTGGCTGTAAACCAGTAAGGCCGCAGAATTATGGACGGTCCGTTAAGCATTGCGGACGATCGGTCATTCCGGCGGCAAACGCCGTTCCTCTAGAGGGCCCATCCCGGTGCCGTAGTGGCAGGGGCTTGCTCGGAGGATGAATTGGCCCGCAATCAGGCTCTCGTTGTTGCAGCCTTTGCCGCGATCGCCTGCTCGGCAGGAGCGCTTGCCGCGTCCGAAGCCCTCGGCGGCTATCTGAAGGACGAACGCGCAATAAGCGTTTCGCTCAGGACGTTCCGGATCGAGCCGCAGGTCCTCCACCTCAAATCAGGCCGGCCAATCGTGCTGCGCGTCTTGAATGACAGCGGGATTGCACATGACCTCACTGCGCCAGAATTCTTCGCCCGTGCGGACATGTCGCCCCCGGACCGTGCCAAGGTGCTCAACGGCCGCATCGCGTTGGGCCCGAACCAAAGCGCCGCAGTGACGATAATTCCGAAGAGCGGGCGCTATCCGGTCAAGTGCAGCCATCCGTTGCACAAGATATTCGGCATGACGGGCACGATCGTGGTCGATCCGTAACCCGGGGGCGCGCGCCGCGCGCTCTCATCCGAAGTCCCGAAAGAATCAATTCCTCCGGCCGCGCCCCCTGCGTCGGCGGAGCTGTACTCGCGCGTACTTTTCACATCCCCAAGGAGAAGACATGTCCCCCAAGTTCAGGATTTGCCTGCTTGCCGCGGCAAGCTCCGCCGCGCTCGCGGCAGGCTCGCCCGCATTTGCCGGGCCGACCGCGACCTGTGTCGTCGGCACAGGCGCAAGCTCGACCGAATGCGGCGTCAATTCGGTCGCGTCCGCAGACAACTCGACCGCCGTCGGCGACAGCGCCAGCGCAACGGGCGTGAGCAGCCTAGCAACAGGCACGGCTGCTTCCGCATCCAATACAAGTGCAACCGCCGTCGGCGAAGTCGCGGAAGCGTCGGGTGTTGAATCGACGGCGGTTGGGCAGGCGGCGACGGCGTCGGCCGACAATGCGCTTGCCGTGGGTGAAGGCGCCTCGGCGACGAACGTCTCATCCACTGCGATCGGTCACGATTCGTCGGCTGTCGCGATCCAGTCCACAGCTGTCGGAGAAAGCGCGGCTGCAAAGGGCGATCAATCGACTGCGGTTGGCCTGAATGCAAATGCCTCCGGCCTGACGTCCGTCGCCGTGGGCGACAACACGGTTGCAAGCAACGAGGACTCAGCCGCGTTCGGCGACCAGGCGCAGGCAACCGCTTTCCACTCCACCGCAATCGGCGGTGAATCGATCGCGTCGGGCGCCGGCTCGCAGGCGTTCGGCTGGAGAGCGGATGCACTCGGCGCGCAGTCGGTTGCAGTCGGCAACCAGACGGTCGCATCAGGCGCCAACGCCTCGGCGCTCGGCAATGGCGCGCAGGCGAGCGGATTGAATGCGACGGCGATCGGCCGGCTCTCGGTTGCGAGCGGGACCCACACGACCGCTCTCGGAGACGGTGCACAGGCGACGGGAAATTCCTCGACAGCGCTCGGCGATACCGCCCTTGCTTCGGCGCTAAACTCGACAGCGGTCGGACAGAGCTCAAACGCCGCTGGAGTCAGTTCCACTGCGGTAGGCATCAGCGCGCTTGCCTCTGGCCAGACGTCGGTCGCGCTCGGAGACAGCACCGTCGCCAGCAACGAGGACTCGGTCGCGGTCGGCGACCAGGCCAATGCGAGCGGCTTCCATTCGACCTCGATTGGCGGTGAGTCCGTGGCAACGGGCGGCGGCGCGCAGGCGTTCGGCTGGAGAGCGAATGCGACCGGGACCCAGTCTGTTGCCGTTGGCAACCAGACCCAGGCGACGGGCAACGCTTCTGTCGGGCTCGGCAACCTTGCGCAGGCAACCGGCTTGAACTCGACTGCGCTCGGCAACAGCTCGGTCGCGAATGCGGTGAACAGCACGGCCGTCGGGCAAAATTCGCATGCCACCGCGGCGGGAGCCACCGCCTTGGGTGCATCGGCGAACGCCACGTTTTTCGGTTCCACCGCCGTCGGCGCGGGCGCGAACACCACCGCCGATAACCAGGTGACGCTGGGCGGTGCCGGAAGCGCGGTTCGCATCGGGGATTTTGCCGCAAGCACTGCGGCTCAGGCCGCCGCATCCACCAATCTGGCCACCATGGATGCCAACGGCGTACTTGGCAGAAGCAACATCAACGTCGCCAGCCTTGGTGCGCTGCAGAACTCCTTTGCAACGGTTCAGGGGCAGGTCGGTCAGCTGTTCGACCTGAACGAGCGCAACCGTCGAAATATCGAGGACGCCAATGAGGGCGTCGCCATGGCGCTGGCGATGGATACCCCGGCCGTACCGGCGGGCGCTCATTTCGCGGTGTCCGGCGGCGTCGGTTACTTCAAGGGCAAGGGGGCGCTCGCCACCGCGATCTCCGCAGCGGTTGGAGAAATGAAATCGGTCTCAGCCGGTGTTTCCTACGGCTTTGGCAGCAAAGAAGTCGGTGCGCGCGCCGGGTTCGAGTTTGCGTTCTAGGAAGCGTGTAAAGGATCCCGCCGGCATAACCCCGGCCGGCGGGATTTCTTCCAGGGCAGCGGCCGCGCACCGTTTCGAACTGATAGACCAGGATCGCGACCAGCCGCGCTGTTGCTTGGAATCGCGGTGACAAAGCAGAAATGGCGGAAATCCGCGCCATCATGAATCGTTGGATGCCCCGCGTGGATTCGAACCACGATTGACGGAGTCAGAGTCCGTAGTCTTACCATTAGACGACGGGGCAGCTTGGAAGCGGCGGGATAGAAAGCGGCCTCCGGCCTGTCAACGGCTGCATCAGAGCCCTCCCGGACTTGCCCAACCCCCTAAAATTGTGATTAAAACACTATCAAGTCAGCCGCCCACACCGGGCGGTGTAGGACAGAAACGAGCGTTTGATGGCGCAGCATGTCGCCAGTGTGCCGGTTCTGCAGCAGGGTTACAAAGCGCAGGACGGGCCGTCGGACCAAAGGCTCCCGCAGAGGCGGGACCCGCAGCGCCGCACATACGGCGCAATCGATCTTGGCACCAACAATTGCCGGCTGCTGGTCGCGCGCCCGAACGAGGGTGGCTTCACGGTGATCGACGCCTTCTCGCGCATCGTGCGCCTCGGTGAAGGGCTTTCCCGCACCGGTGAGCTTTCAACCGAAGCAATGGATCGCGCTGTGGGCGCGCTGTCGGTATGCGCGGAGAAGCTCCGCCGCAGGAACGTATCCCTGTCTCGTTCGGTCGCAACGGAGGCCTGCCGACGGGCAAAGAACGGCCGAGATTTCATCGACCGGGTACACCGGGAGACCGGGATCGTCCTCGACATCATCGAGCCTGCAGAAGAGGCTCGGCTCGCGGTCCTCGGCTGCCACAAGCTGCTCGAGCCCGGCGACGGCCCGGCTTTGATCTTCGACATCGGGGGCGGATCGACGGAGCTGGTTCTGGTCGACCAAGATGAAGGCGTTCCCCGAATTCGTGCCTGGTGGAGCGCGCCCTGGGGCGTCGTATCACTGACTGAAAGCGAGGGCAGGGAGGCGCTCGAAGGTCCCGACCGGATCCTCGCTTACAAGCGCATGCGCGAGCGGGCCCGGCGAGCCTTTGCCAATTTCGCGACCATGCTGCCGGAGGGGCGTGAAGGCATTCGCCTTCTCGGCACGAGCGGCACCGTGACGACGCTCGCCAGCGTTCATCTTGCACTGCCGTCATATGACCGCCGGGCCGTCGACGGTCTCCACGTCCCGATCGAGGCCATGCAAAATATCAGCGCGATGATCTCCAGCATGGATTACGAGGAGCGCTCGGCATTGCCCTGCATCGGCAATGAGCGCGCCGACCTGGTCGTAGCCGGCTGCGCGATCCTCGAAGCGATCATGGAGATCTGGCCGGCCAAGAATCTCGGAATCGCCGACCGCGGCATTCGCGAGGGGATCTTGCGTTCATTGATGGCGCGCGACGGCTGGCAATTGTGAAGCGGCTGAAGACCGCGAAGGGCCGCAAAGTCTCGTCCACCCGCTGGCTCGAACGGCAACTGAACGATCCCTACGTGAAGCGGGCGAAAGCGGAGAACTACCGCAGCCGCGCCGCCTATAAATTGATCGAGCTCGATGAGCGTTTCGGCCTTTTGAAGGGCGTGAAGGCCGTGGTCGACCTCGGCATTGCTCCGGGCGGATGGAGCCAGGTGGTCCGCCGCAAGATCCCGCAGGCCACGGTTGTCGGGATCGACCTGCTGCCGACCGATCCGATCGACGGCGTGGCGATCCTCCAGATGGATTTCATGGACGATGCGGCCCCACAACGGCTGAAGGAGGCGCTAGGCGGTCCGGCGGATCTCGTCCTTTCCGACATGGCCGCGAACACGGTCGGCCATCAGCAGACCGATCATCTTCGAACGATGGCGCTGGTCGAGACGGGGCTGGAGTTCGCGCGCGAGATACTCCGGCCGGGAGGCGCCTTTGTCGCGAAGGTCCTCGCCGGCGGCGCCGACCACGATCTGGTCGCGGAGCTCAAGCGCAACTTCACGAGCGTGAAGCACGCCAAGCCGCCGGCCAGCCGAAAGGATTCCAGCGAATGGTATGTGATTGCGCAGGGATTCAAGGGATGCGGCGAATAGGATAGTTATGGAGCCGTAACGGCAGGAGGGGTCCCCGTGGCGCAGAAGAAGTCGTTCCTTGCGAAGCTCGGGCCCGGCCTCGTTACGGGTGCCGCTGACGATGATCCCAGCGGGATCGGAACGCACAGCCAGATCGGCGCGCAGTTCGGCTTCGGGCTCGCCTGGACCTTCACGCTGAGCTTTCCGTTGCTCGCGGTCATACAGATCGTCGCTGCGGAAATCGGGCGTGTTACTGGCCGGGGAATCGCTGCCAATCTTCGCCGGCATTATCCGCGGCCGCTCATGTGGTTTGCGGTCTCGCTGCTGCTTGTTGCCAACGTGATCAATTTAGGCGCCGATCTCAGCGCCATGGGAGATTCGCTCGCTCTACTGACCGGGGTTCACGCAGGATATTACACGCTGGGATTCGGGATCATCTGCGTTGGCCTCGAGGTCTTCCTCAGCTACCAGACCTATGCGTCCGTGCTGAAATGGACGACTCTCTCGCTGCTCGCCTACCTGGGCGTTGTCGCGGTTGCACATGTTCCATGGGGCCATGCGTTGCGTTCGCTAGTGGTTCCGGAATTTCGTTGGAATTCAGCGTACGCGACTGGATTTGTGGCAATCCTGGGGACGACGATCAGCCCCTATCTCTTCTTCTGGCAGGCGTCGCAGGAGGTCGAGGAGGAGCGGCGCCATCATTCCAAGCCGCTGTGCGTTACTCCCAAAAGCGCCGGCCCCGAGCTCAAGGAGATTCGGACCGACACACTCGTCGGCATGGCTGTCAGCACCATAATTTCGATCGCTATCGTCTTCGCGACGGCTGCAACGCTCAACGCGCACGGGATCACCGACATCGAATCGTCCGCGCAGGCCGCCGAAGCGCTCCGGCCCTTCGCCGGCAGCCTCGCCTTCGCCCTGTTCGCCGCCGGGATCATCGGCACGGGCCTGTTGGCCGTGCCGGTGCTTGCCGGGTCCGTCGCCTACGGCATCACCGAGATGTTTCGTTTCACTGCGAGCCTGGACGCGAAGCCGTGGAAAGCTCGCTTCTTCTACGCGGTGATCGCCGCTGCTACTTTCGCCGGGGCGTCATTCGACCTTTTGGGCATCAACCCGATCAAGGCGCTTTATTGGTCGGCTGTCGTCAACGGCGTTCTGGCTGTGCCGTTGATGGCGCTGATGATGCTGATCGTCCGCAATCCCCGGGCGATGGGAAAACTCATCTTATCGCGGGGCATGACAATGATCGGCTGGGTCGCGACCGCCGTGATGGCCGGCGCAACCTTCATCTTCTTCTGGTCGCTGCTTTGATCAGCTTTTCTCGCGGGCCTTGGCGATCGCGTCCTTGAGCATGTCGTAGCCGACTGCGCCGTTCATCACCTTGTCGCCGACGACGAATAGGGGAGTCCCGGTCGCCCCGAGCTCACCGGCCAGCTTCTGGTTCTTGATGAGCTCGCCTTCGATGCTCTGATCAGGCTGCGGAGCGGGAGCAATCCCCGCAGCCTCGGCGGCCTTGGCGTTGGTTTCCGGCGCGGGGCGACCGGCGGCCCACAACGCATCGTGGAACTGCGCGAACCGTCCGAGCTTGCTGGCCTGTAGCGAGAGCCGTGCCGAGGTGAGGCTGTCGGGCCCGAGGATCGGCAACTCGCGATAGACGACACGGAGGCCTTTATCCTCCTTCAGCAGCCGATCGACGGCCGGGTTGCTAGCCTTGCAATAGGGACATGCGTAATCGAAGAATTCGACGAGCGTGACTTCAGGCTTGGCGGCGCCTTTCCACGAGCTGGCGAATGGGGCCTCGATCGCCTCGCGATTTGCGGCCAGCACTGGCGCATATTGGGAGTCGCGGAGCGCATCGACCGCGTCGGACAGGATCTTGGGGTCGGCGAGGAGGCCCTGGCGAACGATCTTGCTGCCAATGAGCGACGGGGCGGCGAAGAAGATCAAAGTTGCGGTCAGGAGCGACCCGATCACCCCGCCGGCGATCGCCGCGCCGAAACTTCCTTGCCGCGGCGGCGCGGCCTCATGTTCATTCACTCGGTGAAGTCTTTCTGGTCTCGGAATTTCTTGTCTTTTTTGGCGAGCTCCGCGCGCGAGACCATCGAAATGTCCTGGGCACGAAGATAATCCGGCGTTCCCGCCGGTATCCCCTTCATCGCCATCTGAGCACTGGCGTATGCAAGCTTGGGATCGTTTTGGAGATTGCTTCGCTCGGCCGTCGCAAGGGCGGCTCGCGCCACATCGCCTTCCTGGTCGTAGATGATGCCGAGCTGATACCAGGCGAACGGATCCTCATTGTCGCGGTTCACCGCTTCCTTGAGCACCGTCTTGGCCTCGATGTAATTCTTGGGGTCTTCGGTGGCGACCAGCGCGTGGCCGAGCATTGCTGCGATCAGCGGCATCTTGCCGGATCGGTCGACGGCTTCACGAAGCGGAACGAGCGCTTCCCTGGGCTTGCCGCCTTCGAGCAGTATCTGGCCCTTCAGCTCCAGGAAGAATGGATCGTGCGGATCCTTTGCAAGAAGGGCGTCCGCTTCGGCATTCGCCTTATCCGGGTAGCCACCCATGTGATAGGCATAGGCCCGCGCATAATGGGCGGGTACGCTCTGGTCGCTCTCCGGATATTTGATCACCGCCTGTTTGGGATCGACGAAGCCCCAGAGCTTGGCCTTGACGCGCTGATAACGAGCCTCGAGCGCGGGATCGCTTGGCTTGCTCCACGAGGGGTCGGACTTGAAGCTGTTCTCGAGCGCGCTGATGCGTTCCGACGATAGCGGGTGGGTGCGGTCGTAGCTGTCCTTGGAGTAGATCGCGAGGCGATATTCCTGGTTTTGCAGCTTCGAGAAAAAGTCGAGCATTCCCTTGCCGCTGATCCCAGCAGTGTGGAGATATTTGACCGCCGACGCATCGGCAGTGGCCTCCTGCGCGCGGGTGAAGGCAAGGAACTCACCCATCGCCGCCTGCTGGCCCGCCATCATCAAACCCATGGCGGCATCGCCGGCTCCCGCTGCCAGAGCGAGCGCCCCAAGCACCATGGTGGCGATGGTGATCCCCGTCGCTTCCTTCGCCCCTTCCTGAATGCGGATGGAGTGGCCTCCCGCGACGTGGCCGAGCTCGTGCGCGATCACGCCCTGGAGCTGGTTCACATTGTCGGCCGACTGGATCAGGCCCGACTGGATGTAGACTGTCTGCCCCCGATCGACAAAGGCGTTGATCTCGGAATCGTTCAGCAAGACGACCTCGACATTATTCGGATCGAGTCCGGCAGCTTTGATCAGCGGGCGCGAGACGTCCTTGAACAGCAGCTCGGTCTCGCTGTCGCGGAGGACAGACGGTCCGGAATCCTGTGCCGAGGCCGGCTGAAGCGCAGCCGTCGAGAGGATCAGCGCCACCATCAGCAGGCGCGTAAAGCGAGCCAACGTTAAGTTCATCGCATGCCCGCTTACCATCTTCACGGCTGAACGAGCCATGAAAAGGCGTTCACCGACGGGTTATCCGAAGGTTCTCTGCCACCAACCTCGCCTCGGCTCACCGTCGTCATCTTCTTCAGCGACGTCATTGTTGGCTGCAGGAACTGGAACGACCTCGCCGCTGGCCGGCTGTTCCGGCTTCCCGGCGGCAGTTTCCGCTTTCTTTGTCCGCCGCTTGCGAGCGGGCTTCTCGGCCGGTGGCGCATCTTCGGCAGTTTCGGCTGCTGCTGGCTCGACAGGCGCCGGCTCCGGCGCGGAGGCTTCGACCTCCGGATCCGCTTTCTTGCGCCGTCCGCGCTTGGGCGCTGCAGCTTGCGGTTCTTCAGCCGGCAGCGTTTCGGCGATCGGCGGTTCCTCGTCGATCGGCCGCTCCACCATCGGCGAGCTGTCGGGTTCGACCGCCTCAACACTGGTTTCGCTCTGAGCGCTTCCTTTGCGGCCACGGCGGCGACGGCGACGACCGCCTTCACGGGGTTCCTCGGCGACCGGCTCGGCGGGCGCTTCACCCTCCGCCGACCCAGGCTCCTCAATGGCTTCGACTGTGCCGGATTCGCCGGATTCTTCCGTTTCGCCGCCCTCGCGGCGTCCGCGTCCTCGGCCGCCACGACGACGACGACGACGACGCCGGCCCTGGCGCTCGCCTTCCTGCGCCGCCTCACGGGGCTCGGCTTCTTCTTCCTCGTCCTCTTCCTCGTCGGCTTCTTCTTCGGCGCCGAGGTCTTCGTCCTCCTGGAGCATGGGCGCCTGAGGCCGCGGCACCGCAACCGGCCGCGGACCGGAGCTGTCGACGGTCATGCGCGCGCCTTCGAAGCTCTCATCGATGACGATCTCGATCGAAACGCCGTAGCGATGCTCGATATCGGCAAGCTCCGTGCGCTTTTTGTTGAGCACGTAGATTGCAGCTTCCCTGCCGGCGCGAAGCACAATGCGCTCGCCTCGGCCGCGAGCGGCCTCGTCCTCGAGAATGCGGAGTGCGGACAAGCCCGCGGAAGCGGCTGTGCGCATGAGGCCCGTTCCTTCGCAATGCGGGCACGGCTTGGTCGAAGCTTCCAGCACGCCGGTGCGAAGCCGCTGCCGGCTCATCTCCATCAGGCCGAAGCTGGAGATCCGCCCGACCTGAATGCGGGCGCGATCGTTCTTGAGCGCCTCCTTCATCGCCTTCTCGACCTTTCGGACATGGCTCGACTGTTCCATGTCAATGAAGTCGATGACGATCAGGCCTGCCATGTCGCGCAGCCTCAGCTGGCGCGCGATTTCCTGTGCCGCCTCAAGGTTCGTGTTGAAGGCGGTCTGCTCGATATTATGCTCTCGCGTCGAACGGCCCGAGTTGATGTCGATTGAAACCAGCGCTTCGGTCGGATTGATGACCAGATAGCCGCCGGACTTCAGCTGAACGAGCGGCTGGTACATGGCCGAAAGTTGGTCCTCCACCCCGTGGCGCTGGAACAAGGGTGTCGTTTCGCTGTGGAGCTTCACTCGCTTGACGTGGCTGGGCATCAGTAGCTTCATGAAGCCGCGGGCTTGCTTGAACCCGTCCTCACCCTCGACGACCACTTCCTCGATCTCGCGGTGATAGAGATCGCGGATCGCGCGCTTGATGAGGTCACTGTCGCGATAGATCAGCGCCGGCGCGGTGCTCGACAGCGTTCGTTCGCGGATCTCGTCCCAGAGACGCGCGAGATAGTCGAAATCGCGCTTGATCTCGGTCTTTGTGCGTGAAAGGCCGGCGGTCCGGACGATCAGCCCCATCGTCGTCGGGAGCTTCAGGTCAGTCATGATCGACTTCAATCGCTTGCGATCGGCGCCGTTCGAGATCTTGCGCGAAATGCCGCCACCGTGGCTGGTGTTGGGCATCAGAACGCAATAGCGTCCCGCCAGGCTCAAATAGGTCGTGAGCGCCGCGCCTTTGTTGCCGCGCTCTTCCTTCACTACCTGCACCAGCAGGACCTGCCGGCGCTGGATAACGTCCTGGATCTTGTAGCGCCGGCGGAGCGCCTGGCGCTTCTTGCGTAGCTCGTCCGCGGCGGATTCGTCGACCGGGGACCGGTTGGACCCGGTGCCCGCATCTTCGAGAGCGTCGACCCCTTCGCCATTGCCATTGTCGGCGTCCAGGTCGCCCCCTTCTTCGTCGGCCTCGACGCTGTAGTCATGGTCGTCGGCGTCATATTCGGCCGCGCGGAGCCGCTCTTCCTCGGCGGCATGCTCGGCTTCCTCACGAAGCAGCGCTTCGCGATCGGCCTTGGGGATCTGGTAGTAATCGGGATGGATTTCGCTGAAGGCCAGGAAGCCGTGGCGATTGCCGCCGTAATCGACGAACGCCGCCTGAAGCGACGGTTCGACCCTGGTGACCTTGGCTAGATAGATATTACCCTTGAGCTGCTTGTGCTCGGCGGACTCGAAGTCAAACTCTTCGATCCGGTTTCCCTTGACGACCGCTACCCGGGTCTCTTCCGGGTGGCGCGCATCGATCAGCATGCGCATGGACATTGAAATTTCTCCGGGCGCGCGTGGGCA
>Ga0105248_10007488_pt1 | contig 11975 bp, 8 predicted proteins | sample KBSS34metaG_FD_81524 | JGI IMG/M metagenome (GOLD analysis project Ga0105248, IMG submission 81524) | Switchgrass rhizosphere microbial communities from Kellogg Biological Station, Michigan, USA - KBS S3-4 metaG | ecosystem: Host-associated > Plants > Roots > Rhizosphere > Soil | place...
CGGCGCCGGCGGGCGCCGACGTGAAGAGCTGGGTGTATTAGTGACGACGTCGGGCCTGTATTAGTGATGACGTCGGGGCTAGGGGCTAGGGGCTCGGGGCTCGGGGCTAGCTGTCGGGACTCGGGGACTCGGGGACTAGGAAACTCATGATCGACGCCGTATCGACCGCGGACGCATCGGGTATCGCGCTCTCGACCGTCGACCGGGAATACCGACGGAACCGCCGGAGCGTGTTTGCCGGTATTTTCGCCGGCTATGCGGCGTACTATCTGGTCCGCAACAACCTCGCGCTCGCGATCCCGGACATTCTGGCGGCGCATCCTGAGTACTCGAAGGCGGACCTCGGGTGGGCGCTGACGGGATCGTCGATCGCCTACGGCGTCTCGAAATTCCTGATGGGATCGGTGTCCGACCGATCGAATCCCAAATACTTCCTGCCGCTCGGACTGCTGCTCTCGTGCGCGCTGATGACCGTGTCCGGTGTATTCAAGGCGATCTACGCCATGCTGGCGCTGGTCATCGTCATTCAGATCGCCAATGGCTGGGTCCAGGGGATGGGGTGGCCTCCGTGCGGCAAGACGATGGTGCATTGGTTCAGCACCAAGGAGCGCGGCCTCGTCGTATCGGTCTGGAACGTCGCCCACAACGTCGGCGGTGGCCTGGTCGCGAGCTTCGCGCTCTTTGGCGTGACGCTGTTCGGCGACTGGGGAGCGAAGTTCTACTTCAACGCCGCAATCGCTGCGGCGGTGGCCGTCGCCGTGTTCTTCCTCATGCGCGACACGCCGCAGTCACTCGGCTTGCCGCCGGTCGAGGAATACAAGAACGACTACCCGCCGCACTACAACGCCGCGAGCGAGCGCACCTTCACATATCGGGAAATCTTCGTCGAGCACGTCCTCAACAACCGCTACCTGTGGGCCATCGCGGTCGCGAACGCGTTCGTCTATTTCGTGCGCTATGGCGTCGAGAACTGGATTCCGACCTATCTGCAGACCGCGAAGGGATTCTCGTTCAAGCAATCGAGCATCGGCTGGGCGCTCTACGAATACGCCGCGATTCCGGGCACGATCGCGTGCGGCTGGATGTCGGACACGGTCTTCAAGGGACGCCGCGCCCCGGCCACCATTCTCTTCATGGGCCTGACGCTCGTCGCGGTCGTCGTCTACGGCCTGAATCGCAGCGGACCGCTGTGGATCGACTACGCCGCCCTCATTGCGATCGGATTCCTCATCTACGGCCCGATCATGATCATCGGCCTGCACGCGCTCGACCTGGTGCCGAAGAAGGCCGCCGGCACGGCGGCCGGTTTCACCGGGTTCTTCGGCTACGTGTTCGGCTCGGCGATCGCCGGCACCGGCGTCGGCTGGATCGCGGATCGCTGGGGCTGGGATGGCGTGTTCGTGACGATGGTCCTTTGCTGCGTTCTGACGATCGGCTTCAGTGCGATGACGCTCAGCCACAAGGCCGAGAGTGCTGGGCGTTGACCCGAAATTAGGAATGAAGAATTAGGAATTCAGAATGAACCAGGAATTCAAATGTCTTGAATTCCTAATTCCTAATTCCTCATTCCTAATTTCTAGTCTCGTGATGCAGCGACCGCTCGATCCGCCGATCGGGCACCAGCCAGATGCAGGCGACAGCGACGTACAGACCGAGGGCAATCCAGGTCTGCACGAAGGCCAGCGGAATCGCGACGAACCACATGATGGCCGACAGTTTGCCCTTCACGTCCTTCTTCACCGCGGCCGCCAGCTTCGAGCGCGGGCCTTCGAGACGGATGATGGCCGATTGCAAGATGGTGTAGGCGATCGCCGCGGCGAACTGCACGACGCCGTAGACGGCGGTCGGGAGCGGCTCGAAGTGGTGCTCGCCCATCCAGCCGGTGACGAACGGTACGAGCGACAGCCAGAACAGCAGGTGCAGGTTCGCCCAGAGCACCGCGCCGTTGACGTGTTCCGTCGTGGACAGCATGTGGTGGTGGTTGTTCCAGTAGATGCCGAGAAGCACGAAGCTGAGGACATAGGTGAGTAAGGTCGGCACGAGCGGACGAAGCGCGTGCAGATCGCTGCCTTCCGGTGTCTTCAGCTCGAGGATCATGATCGTGATGAGGATCGCGATCACGCCGTCGCTGAACGCTTCGAGACGAGTCTTGCCCATCAGCCCTCTCCGTGTGAGGATACCCGCCTACCATGATGAACACGAAGCCTTCGCTCGTAGTGTCACTGTGGCTGGCGCTGGCCTCGCCCGCCTTCGCCCAGCCGCAGTCCGTCGTCATTCGCGGCGCCTCGGCCTTTGACGGGCGCGGCCGTGTCATCGCCAACGCGACGATCGTCGTGCGCGATGGGAAGATTGCCACGGTCGAGAGCGGCGGCACGACGCCGGCCACCTACGACCTGCGCGGGCTGACGATCCTGCCGGGCCTGATCGATACGCACGTGCACCTCGATACCCATTTCGGCGCGGACGGCCGCGCCACCACCCGCGGCGAGACGCCGCAGCAGTCGATTCTCTACGAGGCGGAGAACGCTTACATCACCCTGATGGCGGGGTTCACGACGGTGCAGAGCATCGGATCGCCGCTCGACGTCGACGTGCGGGCCGCCATCGCACGCGGACTCATGCCCGGACCCCGCCTGTTGACGTCGATTCGGCCGATCAATGAGAACACCGGCACGCCGGACGAGATCCGCGCCTTCGTCAGGAAGCTCAAGACGGACGGCGCCGATCTCGTCAAGCTGTTCGCGTCGAAGAGCAGCCGCGAAGGCGGCACGCAGACGATGACCGACGAGCAGATTCAGGCGGCGTGCGCCGAAGCCAGAACCGTGGGCCTTCGCACCTGGGTGCACGCGCACAGCCCGTCGTCGGTCCGCGCCGCGACGCTGGCCGGCTGCACGACCGTGACCCATGGCAGCCAGGTCACCGACGCCGAGCTCAAACTGATGCAGCAGCACGGGACCTACTTCGAACCCAACATCGGCCTGGTGTCGCAGAACTACCTCGAGAACAAGAGCCGCTACTTCGGCATCGGCAACTTCAACGAGGAAGGATTCGCCTTCACCGAGAAGGGCATCCCGATGAAGCGCGAGATGTTCAAGCGGGCGCTCACCGTCAGCGGGCTGAAGCTGTTGATGGGTACCGACGCTGGCGCCGGTGCGCACGGCCGGAGCGCCGAGGAGATCATTTACCGCGTCCAGGTCGCCGGACAGCCGGCACGCGACGCGCTCAGAGATGCCACCTCCCTCAACGCCCAATCGCTGAACCTGGCGGATCGCATCGGATCGATCGCGGATGGCTTCGAGGCCGATCTCATCGCCGTCGACGGCGACCCGCTGCAGGACATCACCGCGCTGCGCCGCGTCGTCTTCGTCATGAAGGGCGGGAAGGTCTACAAGAACATCGCGCGGGGGACACGATAGGACGGCAACCCGCCTATAATCTGCCGACGTCCTCTTAACGCAGCGCGGCTGAACGTAGCGCGGTCTTTTCAGGGCCGCTACTCGGAGATCATCATGAAACGTTATCGCCCTCTCGGTTTATTCGTCCTGCTGTGTGCGTCATTCGGCGCGCAGTCGCTGGTCGGCCGCGCCGGCCAGCCGGCTGCGGCTGGACCGAAGACTGGCGACAGCCCGTTCGAGACGCTGCATTTCCGGCCGATCGGGCCGGCGGCGATGTCGGGCCGGATCGCCGACCTCGCGGTCTACGAAGCGAACCCGTCGATTTTCTACGTCGGCTCGGCGCACGGCGGCATCTGGAAAACCACCAACGCCGGTGCGACATTCGAGCCGCAGTTCCAGGACCAGGGATTGATTTCGATCGGCGACGTGACGGTGTCTCAAAGCAACCCCGATCTGTTATGGGTCGGTAGCGGCGAGTCCAACAACCGGCAGAGCACGAGCTGGGGCGACGGCGTCTACAAGTCGACCGACGGCGGCAAGACTTACACGCGGATGGGCCTGGCGACCTCGCGGTTCATCAATCGCATCGTGATCGATCCGCGCAACAACGACATCGTGTTCGTCGCGGCCACCGGCAGCCTGTGGGGACCTGGCGGCGAGCGCGGCGTGTACAAGACGACCGATGGCGGCAGGAGCTGGAAGCAGGTGCTGAAGGTCGACGACGACACCGGCGCCAACGATCTCGTCATGGACCCGACCGACAACCGCGTCCTCTATGCGTCCACGTATCAGCGCCGGCGCACGCCGTGCTGCATGAACGGCGGCGGGCCGGGCAGCGGCCTCTGGAAGTCGACCGACGCGGGCGAGACCTGGACGCGCATCAAGGGCGGCGGCTTCCCGGATGGACCGCTGGGACGCATCGGCTTCGACGTCTATCGGAAGCGCTCGAACATCCTCTACGCCGTGATCGAAGGCCCGGACACCGCGAACGGTCGCGGCGGCCGCGGTGCTGCCGCCGCGCCGGACGAGGCGCCGCCGCCGCCCGCCGGCCGCAGCAACGTCGCCACCACTGTCACGCCCGCCACTCCGACTGGCGTGTATCGATCGGATGACGGCGGCACGTCGTGGAAGAAGGTCAACGACGAGAATCCGCGGCCGATGTACTTCAGCCAGATCCGCATCGACCCGAACGATCCCGACGTCATCATCTACGCCGGCGTGAAGCTGCACCACTCCACCGACGGTGGCAAGACCGTCAGCACCAACGCGACCCAGACGATTCACGACGATGTCCACGCCATCTGGATCGACCCGGCGAACTCGAATCACGTGCTGATCGGCAACGACGGCGGGCTGGCGGTCAGCTTCGATCAGACGAAGACCTGGAGCTTCTTCCACAACCTGCCGATCGGGCTCTTCTATCACGTCAGCGTCGACATGGCGACGCCCTACAACATCTGCGGCGGCATGCAGGACAACTACGTGTGGTGCGGCCCGAGCGCGGTGCGCGGCGCCGCCGGCATCGCCAACTACGAGTGGAAGACGATGCAAGGCGGTGACGGTTTCGTGGCGATTCAGGATCCGACCGATTTCCGGATCGCCTACAGCGAGTCGCAGGACGGCAACATGGTGCGGATCGACCGCGTCACCGGAGAAACCATGTCGATTCGTCCGCAGCCGCAGCCCGGCGAGCCGGTGCTGCGCTGGAACTGGGACACGCCGCTCTACATGTCACCGCACGATCCCAAGATCATCTACGCCGCCAGCAACAAGCTGTTCCGATCCGCGAACCGCGGCCTTACCTGGGAAAGCGTCGGCCCCGATCTGACCGGCAATGCCAACCGTGACGACGTCGTCACGATGGGCGTGAAGGGCAGCGACATCACCATCGCCAAGAACGACGGCATCGTGGCGTGGCCGACGATCATCTCGGTCGGCGAATCGATCAAGCGCCAGGGTCTGCTGTATGCCGGCACCGACGACGGCAACGTCCAGGTCTCGCGCGACACCGGCCGGAGCTGGACCAACATCACCGACAAGGTGGTCGCCGCCGGGTTGCCGAAGGGCATCTGGATCTCGAAGGTGGCGCCGTCGAGATTCGACGAGGGGACCGTCTATCTGACTGCGGACGGCCATCGATCGAACGACTTCGAGACCTATATCTTCGTGAGCCGCGACTTCGGCCAGACATGGCAGTCGGCCTCGGCGAACCTCAAAGGCGAGTCGGTCAAGACCTTGACCGAAGATCAGCGGAATCCCGACGTCCTGTTCGTCGGCACCGAGACGGGACTCTTCGTCTCGCTCGACCGCGCCAAGAGCTGGCGGCGGATCAAGGCGAACCTGCCGACCGTGAGGATCGACGAAATCGTGCAGCACCCGCGCGACAACGCGATGGTGCTCGCCACACACGGCCGCACCATCTGGGTGCTCGATCACCTCGAGCCGATCCAGGAGTACACCGCGGCGCAGGCGGTCACGACCGACGCCAAGTTGTTCACGCCGCCGCCATCGTCGATGTATCGCCGGCCGGCCCGGGATCGCAACTACGAGTTCTGGGGCGATCTCACGTTCTACGGCGAGAACCCGCCGCAGGCCGCCGTCATCTCGTGGCTCAACAAGAAACAGGTCGGCGAGGTGAAGCTGAAGATCACCGACGCCGCCGGCCGCGACGTGCGGGAGTTGTCGGGTCAGGCCTTCGCCAACAGCGGCAAGCCCGGCATTCAGTCCGCGTGCTGGGACCTGCGCGTGCAGCCGGCACCCGCGCCGCCGCCGGGAGGGCGAGGCGAGCGGGGGCGGGGAGCGGCCGCGGGGGGACGCGGCGCGGCGCCGGAGACGCCGAGTCCTGTCGGCGCCGGTTGTCCGCCCATTCCCACCGCTGCGGGCGGCGGCGGCGGCTTCGGCTTCGGCGTCCAGACCAATGGCCCGCTGGTCATCGGCGGCACTTACAACGTGGCATTGGTGATCGACGGCAAGACGATCGAGACCAAGCCTCTCAAAATCGCCGACGATCCGGACGTCGTACTGACGTCAGCGGATCGGAAACGGCAGTACGACATGGCGATGGAGATGCACGCACTGCAGCCGCGCGTGACCGAGGCCGGTACAGCCTTCGGATCGCTCAACCGCCAGGTCAACGAGCTGACGACGACGGCGGCCGGCCGCAGCGATGTGCCCGCGGACGTGAAAGGGCAGCTCGAGGCGTTCAAGAAAGAGCTGGACGGCCTGGCGCCGCGGCTCACGATCCCGCAGGGCGGACGCGGCGGCGGAGGCGGCGGACGCGGCAACAACGACAGCCTCTCCGGAAAAGTCGGTCAGGCCAAGAACGGATTCATGAGCGGGATGGTGGTCGGCGAGCAGACGCTGCGCGCCTACACGGAAGTGAAGTCGCAAGCGCCCAAAGCCATCGCCGACTTGAACGCGGCGATCACCAGGGCCACCACGTTGAGCGCGACGCTGGCGAAATACAACCTGACGCTGACCGTGCCGCAGCCGGTCAAGGCGATCGAAGCGGCGCCGGCGCGAAAGCCGTCGGCGAATCCGAAGCAGTAAACAGGTGACGAGGACTCAAAGGCTGACAAAGGACACCGAGGGAGCTCTGGCAATTCGCGCGCTCGGACTGGCCACGGCGGTCGCGTTCTGCGTTCCGGCGCCGCACGCGCAGCAGGCGTCCGCGAAGCCGCGCGTGTGGGTGCTGTCGACCGGCGGCACGATCTCGGGCCGTGGCGACACCCGGACGAACCTGACCGACTACCGCTCGGGGTCCGTCCTCGGCGAGCAACTGGTCGCAGCGGTTCCTGAGATCGCGGAGATCGCCGATGTGAAGGTCGAGCAGATCGTCAATGTCTCGAGCACCGACATCTCGCTCGACAACTGGTTGACGATGGCCAGGCGGATTAACGCGATTTTCGCCGCTGACGCCGGAGTGGCCGGGGTCGTGATCACGCACGGCACCAATACGCTCGAGGAGACCGCGTACTTTCTCAACCTGACGGTCCGGCACGATCGCCCGGTGGTGGTCGTCGGATCGATGCGACCCTCGACGGCGATCAGCGCAGACGGGCCGCTGAATCTCCTCAACGGCGTGCGCACTGCGCTGGCACCGGCCGCGCGCGGCAAGGGCGCGCTGGTTGTGCTCAACGACGAAATCAACGCCGCCCGAGACGTCACCAAAACCAATACCTATCGAGTCGAAACCTTCCGCGCGCCGGAGCTGGGACTGCTCGGGTATGTCGATGGCGATGAGGTCAGCTTCTATCGCGCGTCGACGAAGCGGCACACGGCGAACTCCGAGTTCGATGTCAGCGGCGTCGCGGCATTGCCGAAGGTCGAGATCCTCTACTCGTACGCGCAGCCTGGCACGGCGGCGCTCGACGCCCTGGTCACGAGCGGCGTCCAGGGCATCGTCTTTGCCGGGACGGGTGCGGGTCTGCTGTCGACGATCGAGCGCAACGCCATCAAGAAGATCACGGCGTTACCCGAGAGCTCGCGGCCGGTGATGGTGCGATCCGCAAGGGTCGGGAACGGCCGCGTCGTCGCGAACGACACTTACGACGCGATGGGCATGATTCCCGCCGACAACCTGAACCCGCAGAAGGCGCGCGTCCTGCTGATGCTCGCGCTGACCCGCACCCACGACGTCAAGGCGATCGCGCGGATGTTCCGGGAATACTAGGTCACGAGCGCCGCGTGCACACGCTCCTGATTCTGTCGCGCAATGCGGACGCATACCGCAAGCTCGTCGAGGCGGCGCGGCTGCCCGACCTTCGGATCATCAGCGCCGCGACGGCGTTGGCGGTCGAGCCGGCGGCCGCCGACGCCGACGTGGTCCTTGGCGAGCCATCCCTCGTCCGCGAGGTCCTGCCGCGGCTGGCGCACCTGCGGTGGGTGCAGGCGACGTGGGCAGGTGTCGAGCCGCTGCTCGATCCGTCGCTGCGCCGTAACTACACCTTGACCAACGCCCGCGGTGTGTTCGGATCGCTGATGTCCGAGTACGTCTTCGGATATTTACTGGCTCACGAGCGGAAGATCTTCGAAAAGCGCGCGTCGCAGCTCGCGGGGACGTGGGATCCGGCGCATCCCGGCACGCTACGCGGCAAACGGATCGGCCTGCTTGGCGTCGGGTCGATCGGCGCCGCGCTGGCGCGCACGGCGAAACATTTCGGCATGCACGTCAAGGGATACACCCGCGGCAGCCGCGATTGTCCCGACGTCGACGAGTATTTCCACGGCGACCGCGCCGGGTTTGCCGCGGACCTCGACTACCTGGTGAGCATCGTGCCGAATACCGCCGCCACGGTCCGCCTGGTGGATGCCACGCTGCTCTCGGCGCTGCCGCCGCGCGCGGTCTTCGTGAACCCCGGGCGCGGCAACGTGGTGGACGAATCCGCGCTCGCGGAGGCCTTGCAGTCAGGGCGGCTGGCCGGCGCCGTGCTGGACGTCTTCCAGCAGGAGCCGTTGCCGGCCGATCATGTCTTCTGGCGCACGCCGAACCTGTTGATCACGTCGCACACCGCCGCCATTAGCTTTCCCAAAGACATCGCGCCGGTCTTCATCGAAAACTATCGGCGGCTCATCGCTGGCGAGGCGCTCAGGTATCAGGTGGACTTCGAAGCCGGGTACTGACGCCTCCAGGGGTTGGAGGTAAGAAGTCTGGAGTCTGAAGTCTGAAGTCTGGAGGCTCCAGAGAAGGCGGAAGATCGAAGTGCTAGCGCGATCCATTCTTTTCCTGAAGGGTGCGCACGACCGTCACGAAGATTGAAACGAGTTCGTTGGCTTCTTTCATCAGAGCGTTGCGCCGGTGGACGTTGCCGAGCGCCTTGGCTTGGGCGACTCGTAACCAGAAGAGTGCTTCGCGTGCCTCTTTCAGGCAGATCGCATTTTTTGACGCGAAGTCCTTGTTGCTGTACGCGGATTTTGCTTCGGCGCGATTCGCACCCACTGAACCAGCTGCATCAAACAGCTGATATGCGACACGGCAAGGAAGCCCGCGAAGTCGAACGAGGTCCTCGCCGTAGTCGTAGACATCGCACGTGAATCGGAAACAGCGTTCTGAAAGATCTTCCGGCGTCTGCTTCGGCATGTCTGAAACGCATATCAAGAGACGCGCCGTTTCAGGCTTCAAGCTGCACACCTTCATCGCTTCAGCCCTTCAGCCCTTCAACCTTCAACCTTCAACCTTCAACCTTCAACCTTCAAACTTCAAGTAGAGTGTCCGCCGTGCCCGCTGCGGAGCCGCGCCCGCTCGTCAGACTGCGACGCATCTGTCTCGCGCTCCCGGAGGCGCACGAGGTGCGCTCGCACGGCGAGCCGACGTTCCGCGTGAAGAACAAGATGTTCGCGACCTACGCGAACGCCGACAATCACCACGGCCGCGGCCGCCACGGCGTGTGGATCAAGGCGGCGCCCGGGCGTCAGGCGCGGGCGATCAAAACCGACCCGCAGCGATTCTTCGTGCCGCCGTACGTCGGGCCGAGCGGATGGGTGGGCGTCTACCTCGATGCCAAGACCGATTGGAAGGAGCTCGCCGACATCCTGCGCGCCGCGTACAATCTCGTCGCGCCGAAGAAACTGACAGCTCGCCCCGAGCCCCTTCTGCCGTTGTAGCTAGCCCCTAGCCCCTAGCCCCGACTCCGCGCGCAACGGACGCACGTCCAGCGAGCGTACGGTCACTGATTGTTTTCGAACGCCGATGGCGACGCGGCCGCGGAGGCCCGTGAAGTCGTCCGTCCACGTGTGACGCAGCACACCGTTGACGAACAGCCGCCGTTCGCGCTCGCCGGTTTCGAGCGTCACCCGAGTCCATTCGCCCAGGTCCGGCGCATCACGATCGCGCTGCGCCACGCCTTTGTCCGACTCGAGCTGGATGAACCAGGGCGCCGGGTTCTCCAGGTTGCCCCGCTCGTCGAACACGAACAGCTTGTTGTGTCTGCCGAACGTCAGACGCAGCTCGGCGATCGGAGTGACGACGAGCTCGATCCGAATCGGGACCGCATAGGCGTCGCGGGTCAACAACCCAGCCGAGCGCGGGTCGCGCCCCGGATCGAGCGAAAGCTTCAGACCCTCGTCAACGAACGTCGCAATCCCGCCGAAGCAGACGAGCGCCGACAGCAGCGACGCCGATGGAGCGTCCCCGGCAGGAACCTGCGCGTCTGGCGGAATCGCCAGATCCGGATAGTCGAGCAGCGTCTCCATCCGGTATCCGGCGGCGTGCCCTGGCGGCCCGGGCTCGGACTTCACCCCGATTCCCGGCCGCGCCGCGCCAGTCCACGTGCCGGTGACATTCATGCAGCTCCACACCGACAGCCGCCGCAGATGTGGCGCCTGGATCACCGCGCGAAGTCCGTCGTCGGTAATCCCGGCGCAGTTCTCGAACTCGAGGCTCTGGAGTGACGGCAGCGTGGCAAGGATGCGCAGGCTCTCGTCGGTGATTTGCGTGCCGAACGCCGAGTAGCGAACAAGGCGAGGATGATTGCGCAGGTGACGCGTGGCGGCGTCGGTCGTGGCGCGGTTGTACATGTTCGTCAGCCGTTCCAGCCGTGGCATCCGGCCGATGAAGCGAAAGGCATCGTCTCCGAACAGGTTCGGCGTCAGTTCGACGAGCGCCGGTGCATCGACCAGGGACGCCATTGCACCGTCGCTCAGCCGAGGACCGCCGAGGCCGAGGCGGGACAGCCGCGGCAGAGCGGCAATCGCCGCGAAGCCGCGATCGGTGATGCGGCGGCAGAACCTCGCACCGAGATTCTCCAGCGTCGCGCAGGCCGCGAGCGCGATGAAGCCGTCGTCGCCTGACGCGATGTCCTGCGCGTGCAACAACCGCAGGCGCGGAATGGCGGCAATCTCCAGCAACACGGCATCGTTGACCAGTGGGCCGTAGAAGTTCAGCTCTTCGAGAGCCGTCATGCCGCACAGTTGCGCGGCGCCGCGGGCGGTGTAATGCGGGCTGCCGAACGCCGACATATGGAGATCGAGTGCGCGGACGCCGGTCAGCCGTCCGATCGACGCCAGCGCGTCGTCGGTGAGCGCCGTCGAGCCGCTGACCGAAAGAAACGAATCGAGCGTGCCTGGCGTCGCCAGGGCGGGGAAGTCGCGCAATGAGGCGGCGCCGGCGTCGGTCAGCCGTCGGCCGAGTACGACGCGAGCCAGCGCGGACCGGCCCGCCAGAACCGCGACCGAGTGGTCGCCGGTGTTGGTCCATTGCAGGTTGATCTGTTCCAGCGCCTGATGGCCTCGCAGATGGCCGACCGCGGCATCGGTGATTCGTCCGCACCCCGCAAGCGATACGGCCGTCAGCCACGGCATCCGCTCGAGGAACGCGAGGTCGTCGTCGGTCAGATCGTCGCGGTTCGAGAGATCGAGACGAACGAGCGTCGGCACATCGGCCAGCGCGGCGAGCGCATCAGCGGGAATCGACGGGTCCGCCTTCACGCCACCCACTCCCCGCTCCGCGAGGCGGCGGACATCGTCGGGCGCCAGCGATCCACCGAGCATGACGACATCTGGAATGGGATCGTCGTAGTCGATGCCGCGATACGTCCGGTGACGGTCCGGGTCGGCGCCGCCGGTCAATTCGAGGACGTGCGA
>Ga0105248_10007490_pt1 | contig 11974 bp, 9 predicted proteins | sample KBSS34metaG_FD_81524 | JGI IMG/M metagenome (GOLD analysis project Ga0105248, IMG submission 81524) | Switchgrass rhizosphere microbial communities from Kellogg Biological Station, Michigan, USA - KBS S3-4 metaG | ecosystem: Host-associated > Plants > Roots > Rhizosphere > Soil | place...
ATCATCGGCCGGTCGATCAAAATCAACGACATCGTCTCGACGGTCATCGGCGTGATGCCGGAAGGCTTCAAGTTTCCGAACAACGCGGACCTGTGGCTGCCCCTCGCCCACATGCCGCGTCTTGCCGAGCAGAAGCGCGACAACCGCAACGTCGAGGCGTTTGGCAAACTGGCGGACGGCGTCACGCGTCAACAGGCGCAGTCCGAGATGAACACGATCGCCGGGCAGCTGCGTCACGACTACCCGGACACGAACAAGGACGTCACCGCAAGCGTCATGACGTTCAACGAACGGCAGAACGGCGGCCCGATCAGGCTCGTGTTCCTATCGTTGATGGGCGCGGTCGCGTTCGTGCTGCTGATTGCGTGCGCCAACGTCGCGAACCTGCTGCTGGCCCGCTCGGCGACCCGGGCACGGGAAATGTCGGTCCGGATCTCACTTGGCGCGACACGGTGGCGGATCGTGCGGCAGCTGCTCGTCGAGAGCGTTCTGCTCTCCATGGTCAGCGGCCTTTTCGGGTTGGCGCTCGCCTCGGTAGGTGTCCGTCTGTTTGACGCGGCGACACAGGACGTCGGCAAACCGTACTGGATCCAGTTCACGATGGACGCGCAGGTCTTCGCGTTCTTCGCGGCGGTTTGCCTGGGCACCGGAATCGTGTTCGGCCTTGCGCCGGCGCTGCACGTGTCGAAGACCGATCTCAACGAAGTGCTCAAGGAAGGCGGCCGGTCGGGCAGCAGCGGCGTCAGGACCCGCCGCTGGACCAGCGTCCTGATCGTCGCCGAGCTGGCGTTGACGCTGGTGCTCCTCGCCGGCGCCGGCTTGATGATGCGGAGTTTCCTCACGCTCTACCGACTGGACGTCGGCGTGGACACGGCACATCTTCTGACGATGCGCCTGGCGCTGCCGGCGCAGAAGTATCCAACGATTGAATCGCGGCGCGCGTTCTTCGAGCGGCTCGACCAGCGGATCGCCGGGATCTCGGGCATCCAGGCCGGCATGATCACAACGAACATGCCGCTCGGTGGCGGCAACGGCCGTCTCCTGGCGGTCGAGGGCCGCCCGCTCGCCGCAGGTGAACAGGCGCCATCCGTCACGCAGGTCATGATCGGTCCTCGGTATTTCGAAACCCTCGGCCTGCGAATCGTGCGGGGCCGCGGATTCGACGATCTCGACGGGACGGCGGGTCATGAAACCGCGATCGTCAACCAGCGGTTCGCGACCATGCATTTCGGAGGCGAGGATCCGCTCGGACGGCGAATCAAGCTGACGCCGGACGGCGCGCTGGTGCCCGGCGCGGCGGTCCCAACCTGGGTGACCATCGTGGGTGTGTCCCCGTCGATCCGGCAGGCCAACCTGCAGGAGCCACAGCCGGACCCGGTCGCCTACATTCCATTGCGGTCGCAGGCTCCGGGGTTCGCGATGCTGATGATTCGCGCCGGCGGCGACGCCGCCAGCCTGACATCATTGATGCGCGAGGAAGTGCGGGCGATCGATCCCGACCTGCCGATCTTCGACATCAAGACGATGGATCAGCAGTTGGCGCAGGCGCGATGGCCGTTCCGCGTGTTCGGATCGATGTTCGCCATCTTCGCGTTAATCGCGCTGGCGCTGTCTGCAGTCGGACTCTACGCGGTGACCGCGTACTCGGTCGCGCAGCGGACGCAGGAGATTGGCGTCCGCATGGCGCTCGGGGCGCAGGCGCCTCAAGTGTGGTGGCTGGTTGTCCGGCGCGGCCTCGTGCAGCTCGCCACCGGTCTGGGGATCGGCCTCGCAGGAGCTTTCGGTGTGGGACAGTTGCTGAAATCGCTGCTCGTCCAGACCAGCACGCGCGACCCGCTGACGCTCACGTCAATCGTGCTGTTGCTGATGCTGGTCTCAGTGTTGGCGTCTTTCTGGCCCGCCCGGCGCGCGACGCGGCTTGATCCGGTCGCGGCGCTGCGGAACGAGTAAACAAGAACTCCGTCCCCGCCGGCAACCTCCGTCCCCGCCGGTGGGGACGGAGGTGTTGTATAACAGCCGGCATGACGCTGGAGACGGTGCGCGCCATCTGCCGGGCGCTGCCCGAAGTGACCGAAGACGTGAAGTGGGGCCAGGACCTGTGCTTTTGCGTCCGCAAGAAAATGTTTGCGGTGATCAATCTGGAACCGCCGTACCAACTGGCATTCAAGTGCACCCCTGAGTCGTTTGCCGAGCTCGTCGAACGGCCCGGCATCATCCCCGCCCCCTACATGGCCCGCAACATGTGGGTACTGGAACAAGAACTGGGCGAGACGCTCGATCGCCGCGAGCTGGCGGCATTGGTAAGAGCGTCGTACGACCTCGTCGTCGCGAAGCTGCCGAAGTCCAAGCGACCCGGGTCCGGAGTGGGAAAGCCGCGCAAGACGTCAAGAAAGAGCTGAGCTGAGTCCGCTGGTACCGATTTGGCAAGCCATGACGGCATGGCCGAGACCCTCCTTGTCTATCAAACCCACATCGCCGGACCGGACGGAGCGCTATACGAAGCCAGGGCCGTCGGCGACGATATGCCGAGTGGCGGCTGGCAAGGCTGGATTGAATTCCTGCCGCTTGCGGGAGGGCCCCCTGTCCGCACTTCGCGAGAAACGACGCAGCCCAATCGAACCGACACGGAATATTGGGCGACCGGGTTGACGCCGGTCTATCTTGAAGGTGCGCTCAATCGTGCGCTCGCGCTCCCCCCTCTGGTGCCTACGGTTCCGCCTCAGCCGTCGGTGTTCCGCAGTCCGGCGCCTTCGACGGCTGCCCGGGCGATGGAAGTATCGCCATCAAGTGTCCTGAATCCATTCTCGGTTTACGAAAAAGGCGAAGCCTTGTTGCGCAGTCAGCTGTCGGCGCTCTCAGCCTGGCACCTGGTGAATATCGCGATCGAGTACGAGCTCAGTGACGAGCCTGTCGAGCGGCTCAACCGGCTCGCGGCGCCGGCTCTCGTCGAGCTTATCGTCCAAGCCACGCGCGAAGCCGTCGTCCGTCACCGCTAGCTGCTAGCGGTGCCAGATCGGTTCCGGACGACCCTTCCACAACCAGTAGATGTAGTCGGTCATCGGCGGTTCGCCGCCTAGCTCCCTGAGGCGGGTGGCATTCTGGCCGCGATGGTAATGGGTGTGCATCGCCGCCTGCGTAAGCGCCTCGGCAACCGTGAGCGACAGCGGCGGATCCGTGAACCAGGGAATGGCGATCGATACCGCGAGGCGCTCGTCGCTGGTGGCGGCGAGTGCGGGCGCGAGACGGTCGTGGTGGTCGCGCGCGTACATCAGCAGCGCATCGAACGACGGGAAGTCTTCGGGCTTCGTGAAGGCGAAGGCATCCTGACGGTCTCCTACCGCCCATAGAAACGCACGCTGCACGATGGCGATGTGATGCAGACGATCCCGAATCGCCTTGTCGTCACGCGCCGGCGCGTGCGCCCCGATGGCACGCCAATGTTCGGCGTCCGCCCAGACCTGATGCCCATAGAGATCGCGAACCAGTGTGTCCATCGTGGAATTATGGCCCGAACCATCGGTGTCGAAAGCAGACGGATGAGGCGTAGTAGCATGGCCGGATGCCACGTGCCGTCCGGCGTCCGGTCAGGGCCGCACGACCGTCGCGCCTCCGGTCGCTGAGGGTCAGCGCCGCCTTCAAATCATTCGTGCTCGACCAGCTGGCAGACGTGGGCGACGTGACGCCGCGCTCGATGTTCGGTGGCGTCGGGCTCTATCACCGCGGCGTCTTCTTCGGAATCCTCGCGCGCGACCGACTGTATTTGAAGGTCGGTGACTCAAATCGCGTGGATTACACGCGAGCCGGGATGAAGGCCTTCAAACCGTATGCGGATCGATCCGGCACGATGAAGTACTACGCCGTGCCCCTCGAGATACTCGAGAGCCCGACCGACCTCGCGGTGTGGGCCGGCAAAGCCATCGCCGTTGCGTCCGGCGGCGCGTGAAGAACCGCAAGGCCGTCATTTCGCTCGATCACGCGATGCCACACAACTCTCGATTCCGTTCACCCCGAATAGCAACCCAGCCAGATCGGAAACAGCGCGCGGAACGTATCGTCGACCACCGTGGCCAATTTCGCCCGATCGCCCAGTAGCTTCGCGTCGTCTGGTTTGTCGAGGAACAGCCATCGCCCGACGAACACCCAACCAAGGGCCGCGGGATTGCGGCAGTCAAGGAGCCAGTCGACGGCCCGTTCGGGCAGCAGGTCGATCGCTGGTTCGCGGTCGCCGTACTGAATGAAGCCGCTATTGGCGGCCATCCAGCGTCCGAGCTCGCGCTTCCAGGCTCGTTCGAGCGTCCGCTGGAACTGTTCGAAGAACGCGAGGACGCGTTCCTGGCTCGCCGTGCGATCGGCTTCACGCGCGGCGGCCGACAGATTGAATCCCAGACCGATCCGCATGCAATTGGCGGCATGCGGCGGCGCGCTGAACCAGCCCAGATTGAACTGTGGCTCCGAGCGGCCGCCGTGATGGAACGCGTTCACCAGGCCGTGTTCATTGGCGGCGAAGCTGTTCGCGTGAAAGAGCTTGGTCCCGCTCTCGCCGCTGCGGTGCCGCGCCTCGACGATCTTCGCGGCAATGGTCGTCTGGTTGACGGCATCGAACAGCGCTTCGATCCGCGGCTTCAGCGCCGCCGCCGCGTCGGTGGCGGGCAACGCTTCCACCAGCGCGAACTCCCGTGCGCCAAAGCCCGTCATCGTGCGCTGCACGGCGGTCGGCGCCAGCGCACGGCGCTTGCGGACTTCGTTCAGCAGGTTGGTGGCAACCGTGTGCGTCGGGCTGATCTGCAGCGCGGCGCGCAACGCCGAAACCGCCTCGTCCCACTGACGCTGTTCGAGGTGACAGCGGCCCAGGCGAACCCATGCCGACACGTTCCGGGGCGCTTGCTCGATGATTGCGGCGTTGACGGCGACCGCTTCCATTCCGTACTCGCCGCTTTTCATGTACTCGAGAGCGCGCCGCTCGAGTTCCGGCACCGGGGTGTTCATTTCGGTTTCTTGTTCCCCACCTGCTCCTTCTCTCTGTTCAGCTCGACGATGTCGACGCTGTCTGCCGCCTGACCGAGAAGGTAACGACAGAAATAGTCGGAGCGGATCCAATTGAAGTATGCGCTCCGGTCTCCGTATCCGTGGCGCACGCCGGGGATGACGAGCATGTCGAACCGTTTGTTGGCCTTGATGAGCGCATCGGCCATCCGCAGGGTATTCGCCGGATGGACGTTGTTGTCGATGTCTCCGGTCGACAGCATCAGGTGGCCTTTCAAATTCTTGGCCAGCTCGGAATTCTTCTCGATGTCGTACTCGAACGTCACCTGACCGTCGTCGCCGACGAGCTCTTTGAGGCCATGGTGCTTCTCGCTCCAGGTGTTGTTGTAGATATTGTTCTCGTGATTCCCCGATTCGGACACCGCCACCTTGAAGAAGTCCGGGTAGACCAGCATGGCGGCGGTCGACATGAATCCGCCGCCTGAGTGTCCCCAGATGCCGACTTTGTTTACGTCAATGAACGAATGGCGCCTCGCCAGCTGCTCGACAGCCGCCTTCTTGTCGGCGAGGCCATAGTCGCGCAGATTCCCGTAGCCGTAGTTGTGATACCACTTCGAGCGCTGCGGGTTGCCGCCGCGGTTCCCGACCTCGACCACGATGAACCCGAACTGCGCCAGCGCCTGGCTGTTGCTTCGTGGATTGAACGTCTTGGTCACGCTTTCGGTCTGCGGTCCAGGGTAGACATACAGAACGATCGGGTATTTCTTGAGCGGGTCGAAGTCGAACGGCTTGTACATCACGCCGTACAAGTCCGTGACGCCGTCGTCCGCCTTCACCTTGAATGGCTCGGGAAACTTGAAGCCGGCTTCGTTCAGCGCGCTCAGATCGGGCGATTCCAGCTTTGTCACGACGCCGCCGAGGGTGTCGTAGAGAGCCGCGGACGGTGCGGCATCGATTCGCGAGGCGTTGTCGACGAAGAACCGGTTCGATTCGGACAGCGTCACCGCGTGCGACGCGTCGCCGGGATCGAGCAGTTTGACGGTCGCGCCGTCGTAACTGACACGATACAGGTGCGGATAATACGGATCCTCGCCGCTTTCCCGCCCGACCGCGGACACGTACGCGACGCGAGCTCTGTCGTCGACACCGTCGACGCTGATCGTGACGTACTCGCCAGACGTCAGCGGATTCTTGAGCGCGCCTGAGTTGGCGTCATAGACATAGTAGTGGCCCCACCCGGTGCGCTCCGACCAGAAGAGCAGGTCCTGGCCGTTGTTGGCGAGGCGCAGCGGCTTGGTTTCGATGTAGGTGTTCAGCCGCTCTTCCACGACGACCTTCACCTCGCCGGTGTCTGGCGAAGCGACCGCGGCGTCCACCTTGTGGAGATCGCGGCTGGAGCGCAGAAAGTACAGCTTGTCCGAGGTCTCGCTGAGCCATTGTGCCGGCGGCGCGTCCGGGTTGGGCGCGCCCTGTCCGCCGCCGCGGCCGGCCGCGGCGAAGCGGGGCGACACCGGAGCCGTCGCGATCTGGAGCGTCTGATCCTTGAAGCGATCGGCTTTCACACGCGTCATGGCGTGGCTGGCGACGTCGAAGGCATCGATCTCGTATTGGGTGACGTTGACTTCGCCGGGCATGGCGTATCGATAGGTCTCGAGCTTCGGACGCGGCTGAGCGAGCGCGTCGATCACCCAGAGATCCGCGACTTTACGCTGATCGCGGCGGACCAGCGCAAACTTCCTGGAATCTTTCGACCAGATGATCTGCACCGCCGGGACACGAGCGTTCTGGTTGGCCGCCGCATCCGTGTCGGCTTCGCTCTGCTGCTGTTCGCCTTGTTCCTGCTGTTGCTGCTGTAGCTGTTCCTGCTCCTGCTGCAGCTGCTGCGCCGACCGCGCGTAGCTGTAATGTTCCTCGCCGTCCTTCGTCAACTGCGTTTCCTTGATGGCCGCGTCGTCGGCCTTCTTTTGCGCCAGCGCGAAGCTGTCGGCGTCCATCATGAACAGGTTGTGGTTGCGGGCGAAGACGACCGTCTTGCCGTCCGGAGACGGCGCCGCCCATCGCGGCCGCTGCGGCGCCTTGTAGTCGTCGTCCAGGAGGTCAACGCTGGCGGTCGCCATGTCGTACTCGAAGTGCAGCGTCCGGGTTCTCGGCGGCTGGGCGCCGCGGCCTGACGCGCCGCCGCGGCCCCGCTGTCCCTGCGGCTGCGGACCGACGGCGTCATCGTCGGCCGGATCCTGGCCGACCGGTCTCGCCGCCGCCTGAGCATCGGTCGTATTGACCGGCTTTTTCGGCTTGGCGACGTCGGCGTCGCGCGGCACCTGGACATCGAACTGGAACGCCGCATCCTTCCTGACGAACTTGACCGTCGTGAACGGCAGGTGCTGCGCGTCGTACGGCTCGCGCGTCATCGACGTGAGTGTGGCGGCCATCTTCGCGTGATCGAACAACGGGGTCTTGCTCTTCTTGATTGCATCCACCAGGTAGAACTTCCGTCCCTCGCGCGTCTGATACGGATACCAGAATCGATCGCCGCTCTCGAGCCAGCGTGGCGTCACCGTCGTGTCGAACACGAGACGGCCGACTTTCTGTGCAGTCCAGTTCGCGGCCAGGTCGTAGTTTGGTTTCGGAGCGGCCGGCGATTCGGCGTGCGGCACCGCGAAGGCGGCGATGAACAGGGCGGACGCGAGGCACCACGTGAGCAGGCGGCGCGGCATGGCAATCTCCTTGAGAAGTACTGTCGGCGAAACGTCGAGATTATCGCTGATCCGCGCGCGGCCGGCTCGTAATGCCAAGACTCGAGCACCACGCTATGTCCGCGACTCGCGGACGCCATTCCAGTTTTCTGTGCAACTCTGTTTCGAGCACGTCCCAGGCCCCTGTGAGACTTGTCACAAAAACACATTTAGGGGTTTGGCTTTTCAATCGGAACGGCGTAACCTAACCGAACTTAGATCGACGAGACCGCCATGAAGACAACGTCCTGGGCGCACGCAAAGGACGTCATCGTTGAAGCCCTCCGCCTGCCGGCCGACGAACGGGAGTCGTTCGTCCGTGGCCGTATCGTCGACCCGGATCTGCGCGCCGAGATCCTAGAAATGATCATCGGTGCTGATTCGGCCGACGGTCTGATGAAGACACTTGAAGAAAGCTTCCCAACCGCCGGTGGCGACCGCGCCTTCGACGACCTCGACGACAGGTTCGAAGAACTCGCTCCGGGCACTCGCATTGGCAAGTATGTCGTCCTGCAGTTGATCGGACGCGGCGGAATGGGCCAGGTATACCTCGCCAACGATCCACAGTTGCATAGGAACGTCGCGTTGAAGTGTCTCGCTTCGTCCGGCGCCGCTCCCACCACCCGGCGCACGCAGATTCTCCACGAGGCACGCGCGGCGGCGCGGGTCGAGCACACCAACGTCGCGATCATCCACGACGTTCTCGAAGACACCGGTCGCGCGTTTATCGTGATGGAGTTCGTTGCGGGCGAAAGTCTTGCCACCCGACTGAAGCGCGAGCGCATGCCGATTGACCACGTCGTCTCGATCGGCCTTCAATTGACCTCGGCGCTCGCCGCCGCGCATGCGAAGGGAGTTGTCCACCGTGACCTGAAGCCAAGCAACGTGCAATTCACGACTGACGGCGCAGCAAAGGTGCTCGACTTTGGGATAGCGAATGCCGCGCGCGAAGCCACGACGGCACCCACGGCTGCTTCAACCATCACCAGAGGACCCTCAGGCCCGATTGGTCCGTTGTGGCTTATGCGCGCCGGCACGCCAGCATACATGTCGCCGGAGCAACTGCTCGGTCGAGAAGTGGACCAACGCTCGGACCTTTACAGTCTCGGTCTGATCTTGTTCGAGATGGCAACCGGACGGCGGATGTACCCATCCGGTGATCCGCTCGAAATCGCAGCGCTACACGCAAAGGGAGCACCGAGAGCTGACGCCATCGACTCGAGCGTGCCGCGGCGCCTGGCCGACATCGTAGAGAAGGCCCTCGAGCCAGACGTGGTTCGGCGGTATCAGTCCGCAGCCGAGCTCGAAGCAGCGCTCCAACTCGTTACGCGCGCAAAGTCAGGAGCCCCAGTCTCGCGCGGCGAGTTGATTCGCTTGTGGCTTGGACGCATCGCCGTCGGGGTGCCGCTCATGGTCGCGATCATCGTGGCCCTCGGCTGGCTCAAGACTCTCGGCTTCAACTACGCCTTCGGCCGCATTGGACCGTTCGCACGATTCGGCGCGGAACCGTGGCCCGACTACATCCGCTGGGGCTTGCGGGGGAACATCGCCAGGCTCGTTGTCGTCGGTGGATTCGTGGTGTTGGCGACAGGTGCAGGGACGCTGATCCGCGTCTTGGAGCTGATCGGGCCGGTCGGCCGCACGTTACAACGTGTCAGAAGAGCGGGCCGTGGTTTCGCGGAGAGGACGGATTTGATTCACCCTGGGACGGCGGCGCAAGCTTTGGCGGCGTTCGGAGCCCTACTTATCATCGGGATTGGTTTGCTTCACGCCGATCTTCTCCAAGCCTCCACCGCGTCATTTAATAGCGCGCCACTTGCCATACTGATGCCGATGAGCGAGCAGACTTCTGAACGGAACAACTATCAGAATGAGTTGACTCTCGTTCTGGGCCTGATGGGCTTCAGTCTCTATAAGATCCAGCGGATGCGGAAACGTGAACGAACCGGAGAGGGGCGGGGTGGTGTTGCGGCGCTCGTCGGCGTCAGCGCCATCGCCATCATGATGAGCGACCTGCCGTACCGCACGTTCCGGTATCGCGATTTCGAACGTGCGGATCTCGCCGGTCGTCATTGCTATATCACTGGTGAGACCAGCGACGAAGTGTTAGTGCTCTGCCCGGGCGACACGCCGCCGCGAAGCCGGATCGTAAAGAAGAACGGGGACGACACGCTCAAGAGGCTCGGGACCCTCGAGAACATCTTCCGGGGCTTTCCTTCTACGCGATAAGAGGACAGATGAAGCGATTCATTATCGCCGCGATCTTGTCCATTCTCCTTCCGGCGTCGGCTCATGCCGACGATGGGTGGTGGGACTTTCTGTGGCGGATGGACCCAAAATTCATGGGCCCGAATTTTACTTTCCAGTTTCTTTGTTTTGACAAGGACGGCACACGCAAGAACTGCGGAGGAGTATTCGGGATTCTCTCGAATGATTCGGCAATCTCGCGTGACAAGATCCGGCAGGACCTAAGTGTTCGCGTGGGTTTCTACTACACGTACTTCAAGCTCTATCCCCAAGCACCTGAGGACACCCCACGCCTCAAGGGCGCCAAACTACAGCTGTTCTACCACTACCATCTGAATAGCCACATTCGAGTAGGGTCGGGGATCGGCGTCCTTCCTGTCTCGGGTGATGTCGTGCCCACCGATAGATCGAACCTGATTCTGACACCCATATCTCTCGTCTATTCGCCGTTCAGCGGTTTTATCTCGAAGGGTTTTTTCTTGCGCGGCGAGATGACACGAATACAGGGTGGACTGAATCCGCCTGGACCAACGTCGACAACGTTGACCTCCAGCGCTGAGTGGAACCCCTCGTTGGGCATCGGATTTGACTATCGGATACGGTAAGCACGCACGTCATTCAGCCTTCGGCTAACGACAGTCTGAATCGAATCGGTTCGTCCGTCCGTTGCTGCCGGGTTCGGTCTTTCACAGGTTGGTGCAAGACGGCGAGAACGCGGGTGCAGGGCTGCGGAACTGGCTGTGATGGCTGTCGAGTAGTTGGTTCTCGAACGAGTCAAATCTACCCGGCCGAAGCGGCGCGCTATCTCGACTTTCCGGCCTAAAAACCCGCACGGCGGCTCTGCGGCAGTTCTTGCAGCGCCCTCGTTCGATGGACCCTGAACTGGAGGCGTATGTCGCGCGGGCGCAGGATCCCGTTCTTATTCCTGGCATCTACAACTACTGTCATCACCGCTGCGAACAATGTCCGTTCACCGGGCGCTGCTTCTCCTTTCGCCAGGAGCAGCAGGAGGCACACGACCATCCTGAGCGCAGCCTCGCAGATCACATGGAGGCGAATTTCACACGGGCTGCGGCGTTGATGAAGGCGTGGTGCGAGCAACACGGGATCGATCTTGCCGCCGTCGAGGATATGCACGAAGCCGGCGAGTCAGATACGACGACCACGGAGTCGAGCGGCGAGGTGAAGGTGGACGCCGATGTGCTGCAACAGTTGGCGCGAAGGTATTCCTCCGAGGCGTACCACATCGTCGAGCCTCTGAGCAATCTGTCGCGTTTCCACGCCTGGGCTCCGGCAGTGGCCGCAGCGATCGACACCATCGGGTGGTACTCGGGATTGATCCCCGCGAAGATCGGCCGCGCACTTCATGGCGCGGCGAACGAGGGTCAGTGGGTCGACGACGATCCGGTACAGAACGATTGGAACGGTTCAGCAAAGGTCGCGCGACTGGCGATTGCGGAGTCAATCGCCGCGTGGCGGACGCTGTTCGAGGCGGGCGACACGCCGGTAGACGCGTCGATTCGAGAGACGGCGGACTTACTCGGGCAGATCGATCGTGACCTGGCCGCGCGCTTTCCCCTGGCAATGGAATTCGTTCGACCGGGATTCGACGAGCCTCAGGTTGCGGCCGGCGCGCTGACGCGGCTGGCGCCGTTCGAGCCGCGGCCTCGTCCGATCCGCCGCCGTCTGCAGTTGTGGTCGTTGACGATCCTACGGCGACTGCGACGAACCATCGCAGCTCGCGCGCGGTCCCACACCTCTGTCCGCATTTCTTAACGTCTCAGCACATGGGACGGGCAGAGGCTGGCAGGGTCATTGGTGAGGACGTCCGCGTCGGACTGACGAGGTTGTACCCGTGCGCGGCTACCGGCAGCGGCGAAACGGCGAAGGCGGAAACCTACCGCTGCGAGCGCCAGGGAGCGGACGCCGAGACGCCTATTGGAAAGTGGAGGTCGGCTTCACGCACGGCCGGCGTACACAAAAAAAGACCCGATCGTTTTTCAACGACCGGG
>Ga0105248_10007493_pt1 | contig 11972 bp, 13 predicted proteins | sample KBSS34metaG_FD_81524 | JGI IMG/M metagenome (GOLD analysis project Ga0105248, IMG submission 81524) | Switchgrass rhizosphere microbial communities from Kellogg Biological Station, Michigan, USA - KBS S3-4 metaG | ecosystem: Host-associated > Plants > Roots > Rhizosphere > Soil | place...
ATGGAGCTTGTATTGCTCAACCAGCTCCTTCTTCCGCTGCGAAGCTCCTCCCATCGTTCCTCCGTTTTATTTAACCTTCGGCCCTAACATAGGGGTTCACTGTTGTAAAGGTGAGTTGGGCGCGAGCACGCGGCCGTAGCTCCACCCGGATCCGTCGCGGACGAGCACGGCGGCGACCTCGCCGTCGCTGCCGACCAACGCCAGCGCGGCAGCGCCCTGGGTCGGCACTGTCCGCAAGACCCACGCTTTGCCCTGTCGCACCGCCGCCTCGGTCGTCCGGTCGATCTCGATGGCAGGAAGATGAGCCAGCGACGCGCGCAACGATACGAAGCCGGGCAGCAGCGCGCCGTTCTCGATCTCGAGGTACGCCTGCAGCGGCGCCGCGCCATCGACATGGAAACCGCCGAACGCCGTCCGCCGCAGGGCGGCGAGATGGCCTGGTCCGAGCTCTTGGCCCAGTTCGAGGGCTCGGGCCTGCCGCTGGCCGTCAACATCAAGGCCGACGGTCTTGCGCCGCTGCTGCGCCGGGCCTTCGAGGGGAGCACGACCCCCTGGTTCGCCTTCGATATGTCGGGCCCCGAGACGGTTCGCTATGCCCGGGAAGGCCTGCCCTTCTACACGCGCTGGAGCGACATCGAGCCGGACCCCATCCTCTACGCCGAGGCGGCGGGGATCTGGCTGGATTCCTTTACCGACGATCAATGGATTCGGCCTGATCTGATCCGCAGGGGCCTGGATGCGGGCAAGTCGGTCTGCATCGTTTCCTCCGAGCTGCACGGGCGCGAACCGCGGCCGCTCTGGGACAGGCTGGCTGAACTGAGGGGGGAGGCCCGGGTGACGCTCTGCACCGATTGGCCCGAAACTGCGAAGGCGGCGTTGGACCTATGATCAAGGCGGTCGTGTTCGACATGGACGGCGTCCTCATCGACGCCAAGGAATGGCACTACGAGGCGCTGAACAAGGCCCTGGGACTGTTCGGGCTGGAGATCAGCCGGGCGGACCACCTGACCACCTTCGACGGCCTGCCGACCAAGAAGAAGCTGGAGATCCTCTCAACCACCGAGGATCTGCCGCGCGAGCTGCATGCCTTCCTCAATACGCTCAAGCAGACCTACACGATGGAGATGGTCAACACCCGCTGCAAGCCGACCTTCATCCATCAGTTCGCCCTCTCCAGCCTGAAGGCGCGGGGGCTGAAGCTAGCGGTGGCGTCGAACTCGGTGCGCAACACGGTGGAGGCGATGATGCAGCGCGCCCACCTGACCAAATACCTCGAGCTGATGCTGTCGAACGAGGACGTCGAGCGGCCAAAGCCGGCGCCGGACATCTACCTCGCCGCCATGCTGAAGCTGGGCGTCTCGCCGCACGAGACCCTGATCGTCGAGGACAACGAACACGGCCTGCAGGCCGCACGCGCCTCGGGCGCCAACGTGCTGGTGGTGCGCGACGTCAACGACGTGACCCTCGCCAACATCGACCGTCGCATCGAGACGGCGTTGCGGGAGGCGGCATGAACGTGCTGATCCTCGCCGCCGGCGAGCCGGTGGATCCGAACGCCGCCGACGCCTATCCGATCTGGCTGTCGGAGATGGAGGGCGGCCTGGTGCTGGAGCGGCAGGTCAAGGCCCTGTCCTTCGACAAGCAGGCCCGCTTCGTCTTCTGCTTTCGCCGCAGCGACGTCGAACGCTACCACCTGAAGGACATCAGCGGCCTGATGGCTCCCGGCTGCGCGGTGATCGAGATCCGCCGCGACACCCGCGGCGCGGCCTGCACCGCCATGCTGGCGGTCGGCCAGATGGACCTGGAGGCGGAGCTGATCGTCGCCAGCGCCACCGACCATATCGAGGTGGACTACGCCGCCGTTATCGAGGGCTTCCGGGCCAGGGGCGCCGACGCCGGCGTGATGACCTTCGAGAGCCTGCATCCGCGCTACTCCTACGTTCGCACCGACGCCGACGGCTGGGTGACCGAGGCCGCCGAGAAGCGGCCGATCAGCCGCACCGCCAACGCCGGCTTCTTCTGGTTCAAGCGGGCCGGGGACTTCTTCGACGCCCTGCAGCAGATGATCCTGAAGGACGCCCAGGTGCAGGAACGGTTCTTCATCAGCCCGGCGCTGAACGAGTTCATTCTCGACCAGAAGAAGATCGCCACCTTCCCGCTGGCGGCCAACCAGTACCATCCGCTGAAGGCGCAGGCGCAGGTCGAGGCCTACGAGCAGGCGCTGGAAGCGCGGCGGGCCTAAGGAGCGGGCGCATGAAGCACGACCGCCTCGATGGCATGATCAAGGGCTGGTTCGTCGGCGACTTCGCCCCCGTCGCCATTCGCAGCGAACACTGCGAAGTCGCCATCAAACATTATGCCGCCGGCGACCACGAAGCCGCCCACTACCACGCCGTCGCCACCGAGCTCACCGCCGTCGTCTCCGGCCGCGTGCGGATGCTCGGGCGCGAATGGGGCGCGGGCGACATTCTCACCATTGAGCCCGGCGAGGCCACCGACTTCACCGCGCTGACCGACGTGGTGACGGTGGTGGTGAAGCTGCCGTCGGTGAAGGACGACAAGTTCGTGCTGGAGCCTGGCGCGGCCGGGTAGAGGGCGATGCCCCGCCAGGTGATCAAAGCCGCCGAGGCCAGGCCGCACTAGCGAGAGCGGGCCGGGCGCCGCGGACAGCCGACGCGCCCGGCCTTGGCGGCTGCGCCCAGGGCGCTGGCCGCGGCGCCAGACGATCGCCTCGCCTCAAGCGCTCTTCGGTTTGCGAGCCGGACGCGCGGGTTTCGCCGTGTTGAGCGCCACGGCGGCGCGAACGATGGCCTGCAACGCCGCCTCGTCAATCTGGTCGTCCTGGTGGATATCGATGGCGCGCCGGGTGTTGCCTTCGAGGCTGGAGTTGAAGAGGCCCGCAGGGTCCTCCAGCGCAGCGCCCTTGGCGAAGGTCAACTTCACGACGGCCTTGTAGGTCTCGCCGGTGCAGATGATGCCAGCGTGCGACCACACCGGAACCCCCCGCCACTTCCATTCCTCGACCACCTCGGGGTCAACCTGCCGGATGAGGCTGCGGATCCGGGCGAGGGTCTCGCCGCGCCAATCGCCCAGTTCCTGGATCCTCTGATCGATCAGCTGGCTGGGAGAGGCGCCTCGGTCCGCCTGCGCGCCGCCCTGTATCTCTTCCATAGTGGTTGTCGCCTTCCTCATGGTTGTGCGCCAAGCCTAGGCTAGACTGCTGTGCGGACGTTCGACACGCCCGCCCGATCCCTGCAAATGGCCGCTCGCCGTCAATCGATCCGCGCCAGGACCTCCTCCAGGGACGCAAAGAACTTCGGCCATCCGTAGTTGGCGCCCTGATAGGCCTGCTGCTGATCCGGCCGGAAGCCCGACTGCTCCATGCGCAGGTGGGTCCCTGTGCTCGTCGGGGTGAGGGTCCAGGTGACGACGCTCTCGAGCCCCAGCGCCGCCCAGGTGTAGGACAGCGTCCTGTTCGGCTCCACCGCCTGCACCTGGCAGTCGACGGCGCCCCAGTCGGCGCGAAGGTCGAAGCGGTGACCCACGATGGGCTGGAAGTCGGTCTTCATCAGCCACTCCTGGATCAGGTGCGGTTGGGTGAGGGCGCGCCAGATCTTTTCCGGCGGAAAGGGCATCTCCCGCTCGACGACGACGGAGCGCGTTTCGGTCGCGAGGTTGCTCATTGGTCCATCCTTTTGAGGAGATCTTCGAGATGATCGAGCCGGGTTTCCCAGAACCCGGCCATCTGGCTTGCCCAATCGGTCAGGGGGGTCAGGGCGTCGAGCTGCGCGCTGTAGTGCGCGTGGCGGCCTTCATGGCGGTCGCGCACCAGCCCAGCCTGCTTCAGGACCGCGAGATGCTTTGAGACGGCCGGCTGCGAGACCCCGGCCCGCGCCGTCAGCGCGCCGACGGTCTGCTCGCCGTCGCGGCACAGGCGCTCGAAGATGGCCCGCCGTGTCGGATCGGCCAGCGTCCTGAACAGCACATCCTGAGGGCTTGGCATTTGGGATCAATAACCCGTTGGCTATTGATCGTCGTATAACCAGGCAGATATGGGTTGGTCAAGTTCGGGCGTGGCTACGCGCTGTTCCGCCCCGGCCGGCACTTCAGCAGCTCGTCGCGCGTGCTGTTGAGGATCTCCTCCGCCAGCGCCTTCTCCTGGCCGAGCTGCGCCGCCAGCGAGGTCGCGCCGATCAGGGCGGCGAAGCTGAGGATGGCGTGGGAGCGCGTGGAGCCGGACTCTTCGCTGATCATGTCGATCATCGCCTTAAGGCGGGCGATGTAGGCGGTCTGCAGGGTGTACTGCCGACGGGCGACGTCGGCGCCCAGGATGGCGGCGGGGCAGGCGGGGTTGTTGGCGGCGGAAACCAGGTCGCCGGCGAGGTAGATCTTCAGGAAATCCGCCCACAACCGGTCGTCCGCCATCTTCCGGGCGAGGTCTTCCCACTGATCGGCGGCCTCATCCAGCGCCGCCGTGCAGGCCTCGGAGATCAGCGCCTCCTTGGAGGGGAAGTAGCCATAGAAGCCGCCGTGCGTCAGGCCGCAGGCGCGCATGATCTCGTCGACGCCGACCCGGTCGACGCCCTTCTCCAGGAACAGGCGTGCGGCGGTGTCGACGATGCGGCGGCGGGTTTCTTCCTTGCGGTTGACGGTCAGGTTCAACGGCGTTTCCTCTTCATTTTTCCATCCCTTAGCAGCTTTGCTCGCAGCGCCAATCGATGACGGGGCGCCGCGCTGCAGCAATTTTCTTCGCCGCAATGCCGCCATGACCTTGAACCGGCGCCTTAACGACGCCAAATGACGACCGTCATGAGAAATGACGTTCGTCATCCTATATGACGTTCGTCATATAGTGTGGGTCAGGGGTTTCGCCATGCCGCAGCTATTTCGGCGCAGTCTCATCGCAGCCAGCGCGGTCGCCGTTCTCGCCGCTGCGGGCCTCGAAGCGTGCAGCGGGGCGAAGGCCCAGGGCCCGGCGCCCGAGCCGCCGACGGTGACCGTGGCCAAGCCGCTGGTCCGCAACGAAGCCGAATGGTCCGAGCAGAGCGGCCGGTTCGTCGCCGCCCAGATGGTCGACGTGCGTCCGCGCATCTCCGGCTATCTGAGCGCCGTGCATTTCAAGGACGGCCAGTTCGTCGAGAAGGGCCAGCTGCTGTTCACCATCGATCCGCTGCCCTTCCAGGCGCGCGCCGATCGCGCCCGCGCCGAGCTCGCCCAGGCCGAGGCCCGCCTCGACCGGGCCCGCAGCGAGTTGAAGCGCGCCGAGACCCTGCGGGCGGCGGACGCGATCTCGACAGAGGAATACGACAGCCGCAAGGAGGCCCAGGCGCAGGCGGTGGCGGCGCTGGCCGCGGCGCGGGCGGCGCTGCAGAGCGAGACGCTCGATCTCGGCTACACCCACGTCTACGCCCCGATTTCCGGCCGGATCTCCGATCGCCGGGTCGATCCGGGCAACCTGGTGACCAACGGCGAGACCGTGCTGACCCAGATCGTTTCGATCGATCCGATCCACTTCGAATTCTCCGCGCCCGGCGGGGCCTTGCCGGCGCAGGCGGCCGGCCAGAGCTGGCAGGCGCTGGTCAAGCTGGAGGGCGAGAGCGGGTTCGACCACGCCGGCCGGATCGACTTCATCGACAACCGCATCGACGCCGGCACCGGCGCCATCCGCGGCCGGGTGGTCCTGGCCAATCCGCAGGGCGAGTTCACGCCGGGCCAGTTCGGTCGGGTGCGGGTGCTGTTCGGCGCGGCCAAGCCGACGGTCTTCGTGCCCGACGCGGCGATCGGCTCGGACCAGTCGCGCAAGTTCGTGCTGGTGGTCGGCGCCGCCGGCCTGGTCGAATATCGCCAGGTGCAGGTCGGCCCTCAGGTCGGCGACCTCAGGGTCATCCGCAGCGGGCTCGGGCCTGACGACCGCCTGGTGGTCAAGGGGCTCCAGCTGGCCAGGCCCGGCCAGACGGTGAAGACCATCCAGAGCGCCGTCGCCGGCGCCTCCACGGCCTCGCTCGCCTCAACAGCCGCGCCGCAAGGCTGAGCGGCTTCAAGATCACCCGAAACTGGGGAAGGGCCGACCATGAGTCTGCCGCGCTATTTTATCGACCGCCCGGTGTTCGCCGCGGTGCTGTCCGTCGTGATCACCCTGCTGGGCCTGCTGGCCATCCGTCAGCTGCCGGTGTCGGAATATCCCGACGTCGTGCCGCCGACCATCTCGATCACCGCCAACTATCCCGGCGCCAGCCCGGAGACCTTGGCCGAGACGGTGGCGGCGCCGATCGAGCAGGCGGTCAACGGGGTGGAGGGGGTGATGTACATCACCTCCCAGTCGACGTCGGACGGCCTGTTGACGATCAACGTCAACTTCAAGCTCGGCACCAATCTCGACAAGGCCCAGGTCCAGGTGCAGAACCGGGTGGCCACCGCCGAGCCGCGGCTGCCCGAAGAGGTCCGGCGCCTGGGCGTCGTCGTCGACAAGAGCTCGTCCAACTTCCTGATGGTCGTCCACGTCTTCTCGCCGGACGGCAAGTACGACCCGCTCTACATCTCCAACTACACCAGCCTGAAGATCCGCGACCAGCTGGGGCGGATTCCTGGCGTGGCCGACGCCCACCTGTTCGGCGGGCGGGACTATTCGATGCGGATCTGGCTGGATCCGGAGAAGATCGCCGCGCTCAATCTGTCGCCGAGCGACATCCTGGCGGGCCTGCGCCGGCAGAGCGTGCAGGTGGCCGCCGGCTCGCTCGGGGCCGAGCCGCAGCCCAATGGCGCCGCCTATGAGATGATCGTCGAGGCGCCCGGCCGCCTGGTCGATCCGGAACAGTTCGCCGAGGTCGTGGTCGCTCGCGGTCCCGGCGGCGCCCTGGTCCGCGTCCGCGACATCGGCCGGGTCGAGCTGGGCGCCCAGACCTACCAGGCCGACGCCTCGCTCGACGGCAAGAAGGCCGTGGCCATCGGCATCTTCCAACGGCCGGGGACCAACGCCCTGCAGACCGGCGAGGCTGTCAAGGCGCAGATGGCGGCCCTCTCCAAGAGCTTCCCGCAGGGGCTGAAGTACGACATCGTCTACGACACCACCCGGTTCGTCGACGCCTCCATCGAAAAGGTCGAGCACACCCTGTTCGAAGCCGTCGTGCTGGTGGTGCTGGTGGTCTTCCTTTTCCTGCAGAGCTGGCGCGCGGCGATCATTCCGGTGCTGGCGATCCCGGTGTCGATCCTGGGCAGCTTCGGCTTCCTGGCGGCGACCGGAAGCTCGATCAACACCCTGTCGCTGTTCGGCCTGATCCTGGCCATCGGCATCGTCGTCGACGACGCCATCGTGGTGGTGGAGAACGTCGAGCGAAACATCGCCCGTGGCCTCAGTCCGAAGGAGGCGGCCAGGGTCTCGATGGACGAGGTGGGCGGCGCCCTGATCGCCATCGCCCTGGTGCTGACCGCCGTCTTCGTGCCGACCGCCTTCATGGCCGGGGTGGCGGGGCAGTTCTTCCGCCAATTCGCCCTGACCATCGCCAGCGCCACCCTGATCTCCTGCTTCGTCTCGCTGACGCTGTCGCCGGCCCTCTGCGCCATCCTGCTGAAGCCGCACGCGGCCCACGTGGAGGGCAAGGCGCCCGGCCTGCTCGGCCGCTTCTTCGGCGGGTTCAACGCCGGCTTCGAGTGGCTGGGCGAGCGCTATGGCCAGCTGGCCCAGCGCACGGTCCGCTACATCGTCATCGTCGGGGTGCTGTACGGCGGGCTGCTGCTGGCGACCGGCGGCGCCTTCATGGCCACGCCGAAGGGCTTCATTCCGCAGATGGACCGCGGCTACGGCATCGTGCTCGCCCAGTTGCCGCCGGGCGCGTCCCTGCAGCGCACGCGGGCCGTGGTGAGCGATGCGACCAAGCTGATCCACACTGTCGACGGCGTCACCCATGACGTGACCTTCGTCGGCTACTCGGCCGCGACCGGGTCACAGTCGACCAACATCGCCACCATCTTCGTGCCCTATGCGGACGCCGAGCAGCGCGCCCGGTCGGGCCGCACCGAGGCGGCGATCCAGGCCGACCTGCGCAAAGCCCTGTCGCCGATCCAGGACGCCGCCGTGGTGGTCATCAGTCCGCCGATGATCATCGGCCTGGGCTCCAGCGCCGGCGCCAAGATGATGATCGAGGACCGCGACGGCAAAGGCTACGCCGCCCTGTCCCAGGCCACTCAGGCGGTGATCGGCCAGATGATGAAGGATCATCACATCGCCTACGCCTTCACCCCCTACGAGGCCGACACCCCGCGGCTGAAGGTCGACGTCGACCGCGACAAGGCCGAGGCCGCCGGCACGCCGGTGTCGGAGATCAACGACGCCCTGCAGGTCTATCTGGGCTCGGCCTACGTCAACGACTTCAACTACCTCGGCCGCACCTACCGGGTGACCGCCCAGGCGGATGGCGACTTCCGCCGCACGCCGGAGGACCTGAACCGGCTGTGGGCGCGCAACCTCAACGGCCAGATGACGCCGCTGGCCAGCGTGGTCACAGCCCACGACGCGACCGGGCCGAGCCGGGTGCCGCGGCACAACCTCTATCCCGCCGCCGACCTCAGCGCCGCGGCCATGCCGGGGTCGTCCTCCGGCCAGCTGATGGAGGCGATGGAGCAGGCGGCCCAGAAGGCGCTGCCGCCCGGCTTCGGCTTCGAATGGACCGAGCTCGCCTACCTGCAGGAGAGCGAGGCGAGCGGGGCGGTCGCCGTCTTCCTACTGGCCGCGCTGTTCGTCTTCCTGGTGCTGGCGGCGCAGTACGAAAGCCTGACCCTGCCGCTGGCTGTCCTGTTGGTCGTGCCGATGGCGCTGCTGGGCGCGCTGATCGGCCTGCTGCTGCGCGGGCTGGAGGTCAACATCCTGACCCAGGTGGCGCTGATCGTGCTGGTCGGGCTGGCGGCGAAGAACGCTATCCTGATCGTCGAGTTCGCCAAGCAGCTGGAAGACCAGGAGGGGCTCGGCCCGGAGGCGGCGGCCGTGAAGTCCGCGCGCCTGCGCCTGCGGCCGATCCTGATGACCTCGCTCGCCTTCATCCTGGGGGTGTCGCCGCTGGCCTTCTCGACGGGCGCCGGCTTCGAACAGCGGGTCGCGCTCGGCACGGCGGTGTTCGCCGGCATGATCGGGGTCACCATCCTGGGCCTGATCCTGACGCCGGCCTTCTACGTGCTGAGCCGCCGGCTGTCGCGCTGGCTGCCGCAGATCCGTCTGCGCCGTCGCCTGGCCCCGGCCGAATGAGGAAAATCGTCATGGGCACAGTGATTGGGGGCACAGTGATGAGGAACACGACGATCGTCGGCGCGCTCGCCGCCGTCCTGGCGGCGGCCCCGGTCGCGGCGCATTCGGCGACGACGGCGCCCGAGCTGGCCTCCAGCCTGGCGCTGGACACCGCCGCGCCGCGGGTCGACTGGTGGGCCGGACTGCGCGATCCCTTGCTGGATCAGATCGTCGCCTACGCCATGGGCCGCAACCGCGACCTGCGGGCGGCGGAAGCCCAGGTGCGGCAGGCCCGCGCGTCGGCCAAGGCCGAGGGCTGGAGCCTGATGCCGATCGGCGGGCTGAACGTCAGCGGCGGGCGCCAGCGTGACGCCGCCACCGACCAGCAGGGCGGTTTCGTCGCCGCGGGCGGCGACATCAGCTGGGAGGCGGACGTCTTCGGCCGCCTGCGCGCCAACGTCTCGGCCGCGCGCCTCGACGCCCTCAGCGTCGAGGAGGCGCGCCGCGGCGCCATGACCGCGATCGCCAGCCAGATCGCTTCCACCTACGTCGACCTGCGCGGCGCCCAGACCCGGCTGGCCGCCACCGACGCCAACGCCACGGCCCAGGCCGCCACCCTGCGGCTGACCGAGGTGTTGCGCGACGCCGGCCGCTCGACCCCGCTCGACGTCATGCGGGCCCAGGCGCAGCTGGAGTCCACCCGCGCGGCCGCGCCCCTGCTGCAGGCCCAGATCGCCGAGGACATCGCCGCGCTCGACGTGCTCGCCGCCGGCCTGACGCCGGAAATGACCGCGGCGCTGAAGACCTACAGCGACGTGCCTGGTCCGCCGTCGCGACTGGCGATCGGCACGCCGGAGGACCTGCTGCGCCGGCGCCCCGACATCCGCCAGGCCGAGTCCCGGCTCGCGGCCGCCCAGGCCCGCGCGCGCGCCGCCAAGGTCGACTGGTGGCCGCGGCTGAGCTTCGTCGCCCAAGGCGCCTCGACCGGCGCCAACATCGCCTCGCTCAACAGCAACGCCGGCTTCTCCTTTCTGCTGGGGCCGCGCATCGACTGGCCGGCGCTCGACTTCCGCCGCAACGCGCTTCGGCTGGAGGCGGCCCGGGCCGGCGCCGACGTCGAGTATGAGCGTTACGAGAAGCTGGTGCTGGGCGGGGCGCGGGACCTCGACGGCTCGCTCGCCAACCTGGCCGGCGCGCTGCGGGCCGAGGCGAGCTACACGACGGCGGTGGAGGCCGCGCGGCGCGCCGCCGACATCTCGCGGCTGCGCTACCGCGAAGGCGCCGATCCCTTCTTCGCCGTGCTCGACGCCGAGCGCAGCCTGGCGGGTTTCGAGGACAGCCTGGCTGTGGCCCGCACCCGCTCGGCTCTGGCCTACATCCGCGTCGGCCAGTCGCTCGGCGCCGGCTGGAGCGACTAGCGGCCGGCGCCTCAGCTACGGACCAGCTGCGCCGAGATCGGCGCCAGGATTGGCATGATCTGCATGCGCGTGAGGTGGAAGCGCAGCAGGGTCTCTGGATGGAACGGACAGCCGTTGGCGCAGTGCTCGGCGATGTAGTCGATCACCAGCGAGTAGAGGTCCATCTTCTCCGAGGCGCCGAAGGCGAACTGGTCGTTCAGTCCGCCGCGCCAGTGGCCGTTTTCCGGAAAGACGATGAACTCCCGGGTGAGCGGCATAAACTTGCCCAGGTCCAGCGAGGAGGCGAGCTGGATCTCGGCGCGGGTGCGGATGACGTAGTCGTAGCGCGCCCGATGGGTCAGCTCGCGACGCAGCTTCATGTCGTTGCAGCGGCGGATGCCGCGATACATGCGGATGACGTTCTCGACGTTGGTCTCGGGGTATCGCTGGACCGCCATGTTGAAGTCCATGGTGAAGTTGCGCCCCACCTGGACCTCGATCGAACGGAAGCGGCCTTCGGTCTTCTGGTTGATCAGTTCAACCAGCGGCGCTTCGTCGCTGAGCGGACCGCCCTCCCAGAAGAAGGCGAAGCAGTCGATCTGGGCGTCGGCCGGCAGATTGCGGGCGAAATGGGTGAGGGCCGGGCTCTCCAGCCGCTCCGCGCCCGATAGACACACCGCAATCTGCATCGTCCCAGTCCCCCCGATCGGGGGGAGCATCGCCCGATTCGACCACGCTTTCGGCGGCCGCAGGCCTGCGCCTATTTCGGCGCGGCCTTCAGCCCCAGGGTCCGACCGGGCATGCCGGCGGCGTCGTAGTAGCGGCGGCCGGCGTAGGCCTGGCCCTCGAGCACCGTCACGAAGCCGTTGCCGGCGGGCGCGGACGTCTCGGTAAAGGGCTGGGCGGGCGCCGGCGCCGCGCCGTCGCTCAGGGCCTCGGCGGCGACGCGGCCGGCGACGGCGCCCGTGGCGTTCAGCTCGAGCCCCAGGATGTGGGCCAGGGTCGGGGCGAGGTCGGCGTTGCTGACCGGCGCCGGGTCGACGAAGCCGGCGCGGAAGTCCGGGCCGACGGCGGCCATGAAGTTGTGGGTGTCCTGGCGGCCGAAGGAGCCGTGCATGCCTTCGCCCTGGGACAGCTCGCTGTCGCCGATGATTGCGCCGCAGAGCTCCGCATCGGCGCAGCCGGTCGAGAAGCTGCGGAAGGCGACGTAGATCGCCGGCCGCGGCGTGCGGGCGTCGCCGACCAGGCCGACGGCGCTCATCGGCAGGGCGCCGGGGATCGGGCCAAGCCGGTCGTCGACGAAGATGGCGCCGGTGTAGTCCTGGCGGGAGAGCGCCTCGACGATCCGCGGGGCGAGCTCG
>Ga0105248_10007495_pt1 | contig 11971 bp, 10 predicted proteins | sample KBSS34metaG_FD_81524 | JGI IMG/M metagenome (GOLD analysis project Ga0105248, IMG submission 81524) | Switchgrass rhizosphere microbial communities from Kellogg Biological Station, Michigan, USA - KBS S3-4 metaG | ecosystem: Host-associated > Plants > Roots > Rhizosphere > Soil | place...
AATGCATTGGCGGATATGACGAAATTGCCATATTTTGATTTGATTCAAGACAAAAAACTGGATAGGGCTGCGTTTATCGCAAGGTCTGAGAAGATTTTTTCCGCCTCGACTCGCAAATGCTTGGTTCGCCAAAAACCTGTAGCGGACAAAGATTCAGTTATGGTTTTTTGTGATGACGATATTTACATATTTGTCAAAGACCAAGGCAAGTACAAATTTAGTGAAATCGGTGTCAACGACTAGCTGACCGCAATCGGCGCCTTTTATTGAACCGGACACATTGAAACAATTCATTGGAGATTTTAATTGAGAAAGTTAATTTCAGGGTTGCACGAATATCAACATCGCGTTTTTGAATCTCAGAAAGATTTGTTTGCTCGTTTGTCTCAAGGGCAAGCGCCAGAAGCGCTCTTTATCACATGTTCGGATTCCAGAATCAATCCGAACATGATTACCCAAACCGAGCCAGGTGACTTGTTCATCTTGCGCAATGCGGGAAATATAATTCCGGCTTTCAACACTTTTAGTGGCGGAGAGGCTGCCACCATCGAATTTGCGGTAACCGGGTTGAACGTGAAAGACATCATTTTATGCGGTCACTCGCACTGTGGGGCAATGCGTGCCCTTTTGTATCCTGATAGTTATCGCCATATGCCGCAGCTAATTTCTTGGTTGGGAAATGCTGAAGCTACTAAGCGCATAGTTTTGGAAAACTACACCGACGTTGATGAGGAGCACCTCCTAAATGTAGCTTCGCAAGAAAACGTGCTGGTACAAATTGAAAATTTACGCACTCTCCCAGCGGTGGCGGCTAGGCTTGCTCGCGGCGATCTAAGTATTCATGCCTGGATGTACAAAATGGAGAAGGGAACCATTTTCGGATATGACCCTGCTCAAGGGCAATTTGTAGAAGCAACACAACTGGGCACCGATGGGATGAAGACTAGGAATCTACTCGCTGAGTTGTGAGTAATTAATTGCTAACCTTCAATCCAATCAGCCCCAACAGCATCAGCGCAGCGCTGATAACGCGCATTGTGCTCAAGCTATCTCCAAACCAAACCACTCCAACAACAAAAGTACCGATAGTGCCTATGCCTGTCCAGATTGCGTAAGACGTGCCAAAGGGGAGTTGTTTCATCGCAACAGCTAGTAGGCCCATGCTCAGTAAGATTGCAACGATGGTGCCTATCCACTGCGGCAGGGCGGACGTTGCACTCAAGTGTTTGAGTCCGATTGCCCAAACGACTTCAAATAAACCGGCCACACACAAAACTATCCAGGACATAGAGCCTCCAGCGTGGGCCGTCCCATGTGATGCCCTGGCCAGGTCGTCCTGACACAGACATCATATCATTTTCGACAATTTGGGAGAAACCGCACTGTCATTGCAAGCATTTTCGCAAGGTGGCGATCATAAGCTAGATCTCAGGATTCAATTTGCAATCGTTAGTTCGAACATTATTAGTTGCCTTGTAGCACGCGGAAGTATGTGGGTGTTTGTCGTTGATCCCATACTTGCTTAAAAGGAACTTTCCCGGGCTCTCTCTGTTCAGCTAGAAGCGTCTCGAGTTTGGCTGCGTAGGCTTTAGGTGTTGGCGATTTCAGCAACACCTCACCGAATGCCTTGTTGCAATCAAAAAGTGTTTTAACATCGTACTCCGATTTAAAGATCTCCACATTGTCAGATTCGTGTATGTGTTGAATGTCTCTGTACTTCAATCGAGTTGGAGGGTAGATGTCACTCAGCTTGGAAGCCATATCGTAGCGAGATGCGAACACAACATGGCCTGGCTCGATAATAAAAGTGCGATTGCCAATCTTTGCCTCTATCGAATCATTGCCGATGCCGATGACATTGAAAATGGCTGTAGACCTAATCGAACCGTAGGTGAAAACCACACAGTTCGCTGGGACAACCGCGTCTAATACGTTATTGTGAAAATGTTGTTGATGTCGCGAACACCAGATCTCACAATCGTTGAAGCCGTATGGCAGTTTGTAGACGAAAGGTATGCCTGCACGGAAATCCCGCAATGCCTTTTCTTTTACGCCAGCAAGGTCGATTGTTATTGGGTCACAAACAGTGAGAGATGAGGTTGAATCTGGGATTTTGCTTTGGTTGAGGCTTTCAGGTTTAGAACCTGTTTCAGCATGACTTGCCCCAGTAGCTGAGAAAATCGCAAAACTACAGGCAAGAATGGGCGCACTGTATAACCTTCTGACGGATTTGTGCTCAGATAGGCGCGGCAGAGACTGGTGGCTGATGTTCAAGATGGATCACTCTTCCATAATGCCAACAAATCTGTTATATCATATTTCGATCCCTTTACTTTATGCTAGAAGAGGTGGATGGGCAAATATGAAACGATATTTTTTGTTTCTTGTCTTTGCTTTGGCCAGCTCATTGACGGTTTGTCTTTCTCCAGCTGGTGCCGTTTCAAACGACGGTTCACATCTTGAAGTGGCGGATTCCGACGCATTTAAGCTGGCTCTCCGGTTATTTGCTTCAGCTCGCTACGAAGATTCCATGGCTGTGTGTTCTTCGCTATTGCAGAAAGATCCGACAAATATAGACGCGCAGTTATGGATGGGCGAAAATCTTATCGCTCTTCATGAGGATGACGATGCTGTTAAACACTTTCAACAAGTTTTGGAACTCAATCCTAAGCCTGTAAGTGAGGCGATTGCTTTCTACGGATTGGGCCGATGTCACCAGGATTTAAAGCAGCATGAGCAGGCAGTTTCTGAATTTTCCGAATGTCTCAAAATAAATTCGTTTTACTCAGTTGGATATCTTTTGCGCGGGTTCAGTTTGTGTTCTCTGCATGAATACAAGCGGGCCATAGAAGACTACACAATGTGCATTTCAATAACGAAAGTGAATCCATCCAATTATTTCGTCTTACGTGGCGATTGTTATTTTGAGTTGAAGCAGTATGAAAATGCAGTTGCTGACTATACTGCAGCAATTACTGGTGATCCTACAAATCGGATGAAATGGAATTGGTACCGACTCCGTGCCGCGGCCTTCGAAGCGGCTGGCGAGGATACGTCAGCGCGATCTGATCTTTCTACCTCGTACGATCTTTGGAAACAGGCGGAACAGTCCAAATGATTAAGTCACGTTCCTAATGTGACACGTTTTGATTGCGTTGCAAAGCTCATCTCGATCTTTGGAAGAGCTATATGGGACAATAAGCGATAAAGGATGACCACCAACAGTCCGTTATGTTTTGGGCCGGGAGATTAGCTATGCCGACAGATACAGCCGGTGGTTCGCTTTGCCAGTGCCGCAATAATTCTCTTTTCTATTTGGGATTGGGGTTATCTTTGTATGTGCCAAATTTCGCTTTGACGTTTCTTTTTCATCGTCCGGTGATATCAATCGTTTTTGGGATTTGTTCGGTAGTAAGTATTTTGTTAGCGATGAATTGTGCCTTCAAAAAATGCTCCTGTGCTGTGAAAATTCTGCGAAAGACCTCCCGAGACGTGTCACCACGGTCTAAGTGGGCATTTCTAATTACTCTGGTGGTTGTTTCGATAGGCTGGATTTCAATGGCGCTCTATGGCCCGACTAAGATGATCTGCATCGTTGTCATGATTTCTTGTATGGGATTGGTTGGTCTAAAGTTGATTGCAGTCTCTGTGGGAAACAGTCGCAAACTCAAGGCTTCTGCAAGGTCGAATTGATCAGTATCTATAGCTTTGGCCCTACAATAACCGTCTCTTATCCAGCACCTGATTTGCTAATTTAATGCCGATACCAGATAGTCCGATAGCCAGACTAACGGCAGGCCTGCGTGCAAACATCGACCCAATCATCATGGTATCGCCGGCGATATTAGCCGACCAGGCCACTTTTTGGGAGATGGTCCCAGACTTCATTGTCGTAATGAAGGGCGCGGCGTCCTGTGAAACTAATTCAATGGCACCAAGTGATCCCATCACAATTTTGGGTGCTCGCTCCCAACGGCGAAGTAATGGCATCGTCGCAAGCAATGCCTCGCCGACAAGAAAGGTAGCTTTGTCGCCCCAGTCGAGCGTATGGGGCAGATATGAAGAGTAGTGCGATTTGACGTTCTCACCCATGCCCATACGAATGGTTTCGGCCATAATCGCCTGAAGTTGTCTTGGACTACCAGCATCACTCAAACCCACCACATCTCCGTTTTTGTCGACGACAGGGCCTCCGCTATTACCGGGCTCGGTGTGCATCTCCGCTACGATGACCGGCAATAAGTCATCGCGACCCAAAGCGTTTATAGGCAGAAACCCAGTAGAAGACGCCGGTGCGATTTCTTTGAAAGTTCCAGGTGAGGCGTAAACGTCGGGCCATTCTTTGGGATGGCCTAAGGCTATTAGTAGATCACCATTTTTGAGATCACTTGTAGTTTCTCGAAATTTGAGATAGGGAAAGTCATGATTTTTTGCTGAGGCTGTGTCATCTTTGCCTTTCTGTTGATCCACGACTTGTAAAAATGCTACATCCTTAGCCGCCGAACTACCGGTCACAACAGCGTCGAGCACTCTATTGTCGGCGGTGCGCACCTGGTATTTTGTGCTTAAAAATACACAATGGAATGCGGTTGCAATTTTGCCATTTTTATCGATGAAGAAACCGCTTCCGTGTTCGTCGCCATCCATAAGTATTTGGACAACGGCTGGACGAGCCTTTTCATACACCTTCGCCACATCGTCATGGGGACTATATTCACTGCGATCATATTGATGCGCAAATTCATTTAATCGCAAGGTGGGCACTACCGTGTCCTGGCCTATGTGTTGTTCCATGAAACTGCACCGGGGGATGTAGATGGAGATGATTTATCTATGATGCAATTCTTGCAACCACCGGTCAATGGTGCGATTCCCGGGAATTTAATTTGCCCTGACCCCAAAATGCCCTGAGTCGGGACTGTCGTAGTGCGCAGGCCCTGGGGCAAGCGAGAGGACTCGGTGCAAGGTACATTTCGCATCCCATTAGATAAGTTCTTGAAAAATTTCAGCGAACAGGTCGTCCAGCACTAGGGCGAAATGGGCTAGCTGTAAGCGTTTAATGTGCGTGCCACGAATTTGCCACACTTTTAATCTTCTTGCTGTCTAATGCGTTTTGCGGACGTATATACCCGAATACAAGACCTTCCCCCCCCCCTCACTTATCAGGTTTTAGTATGCCACCAACAGAAGCAAGAGGAGAGCATCCTCTACGTCCGACTGCGTCGGAAAATGCTCAAGATTCAGTCCTGCAGCTCTGGGCGCAGAACAATGTTTTCACCGAGGCGTCGAGCAAAGACACCGCTCAGACGCCCAAGCCTAAAAGCGATACAGCTGCTCACACGGGTAGCGAAGTCGGCAAGATTCTCGGTGATTTCGCTATTGACGCTCAAAAAGGCGCTGTTAACGGTACCGCGAAGGTGGTTGCCGATGAAATAAAACGGCGCTCGTTTGTGTCAGAAACCGCAGGTGTAGCCGGTTTGGCTAACGTCTTGGCTGATAACGCCGCCCTCGCTGGTCTGTTGACAGACAGCAACGGCCACATCACCAGAAGGACGGTAGAAAACCTGCGTATGGCCGATCAAGGATCGGTCGCACATCAGTTTGATTCCAAAAATCCCGTCTCGACCGTATTAACTCCGGACGAACGCAACGACCTCAACTTCGTTGCCGGACACATAGGTGCCCTGGGTACCGGCCTGACGGCTGGTGCTATAGCTGGCGCCAAGACTGCGGAAATCGCCAAGCTTGCTGAAAAGCATCCGCAGATGTCGATCACTGATTTAGTTAATTTGGCTACCACCACAATCGCCAATGCTGTTGAAGCGGCCAGGAAACTTGATAAACCAATTGTTCGTCCCGCCGACGAACCCACCGTAAGGCCGGAACAATTTGCTCAAGTTGCAAAAAATGTATTGGATAAGCTTGATCCAAAACACGATGGTGTGACAAAAGACCAGTTGGCCAAGGCCATGCAGGACCATACTCTTACCGGTGCCGAGGCGCAGGCTGTAGCTGCGATGTATCGTAATTTTGACAGTCTACATGATCTCAGTAAGCACCAGTGGTGGTGGAGCGCCAACACATTGACCACCGGCGACCTGGATAAATTTGAATCAATTCGCAGTGTTCATCAAACAAAGGCTAAGGAAACCGCTGATCTTCAATATTGGGCTAATACTCGTCTCAAGAATTTCAGCACCAATCACAGTGAATATCTGACAGAGGACGATATCGAGCGTGGTTTGAAGGATCCCAATACTGCAAAAACCGACCGCGATATGCTGCAATTGGCAAAAAAATATTACGATGAAATGGACACCTGGTACAACACTACTGGACTGAAAGCGTCTGACTTTGAAGCCCTGTCTAAGAAGTACGAGTCGGATAGTGACGGCAAGTTGATCAATTCTATTTATTCCTCTTGTTGGTCTGTTGCCGATGCTGGTCAGCAAAAGGGCACCACCTATTCTTTGTATGGTGACTATGACCCGCTAAAATCTATCGCGCCTGATTCCGTTAAACAGGGCAATATAGGTGACTGCTATTTCGAAGCTGTCCTGGCAGGGCTGGCTAAGGCCAATCCCGCGGTAATCCGTGACATGATCAAAAACAATAGAGATGGTACTTACACCGTTACTTTCCCCGGTGCCAGCACTGAGCCGATTACCGTCAAAGCCCCTACAGAAGCCGAACTCGGCACCTACAATAAGGGCAGTAAAGATGGAGTCTGGGCATCGGTTGTAGAAAAAGCCTACGGTGAATATCGCCGTAAGCACGGTCACGATGCTAATACTCCTCAGGAAGGAGCGGATGGTGGCGGATGGCCAGAGCCGGTAATCAAACTATTGACCGGTAAAGATACAGATACCATCGATGTGCCCAACACTAAACAGGCTGATCTGGCCAATAAACTGGCCGCTGCTTTCGCTAGCAATCCACCCAAGGTTATCGCCGCCGACATCCCGGCTGATGATGATTTCATCCATATGATTTTAAATACTCCCGACGCGACGACGTCTGATCATTTATATCGTTTGCATGAATATACTATCGTTGGTTTTGCGCCCGATGGTCATGGTGGTGGTACTGTAGAGGTCAGAAATCCCTGGGGACATAATGACGATACTCCCAGTGGAACATTTAAAATGCCTCTGGACAAATTCATGAATAACTTCGCTCACGTTGCAATTCAAAAATAGAGGCTAGAAAATCGTGGTTGACTTTCATGACAGACCGCCCACTGAGCATCGGCAAATTGTAGACCGGGCTCAAACCTTGCAAGACCTCTTCGACAGCGAGAGACGCGGCCTTGTGCCGCAGTTTAGAAGCGAAGTGGCAAGCGAGCTTGGTGCCCACGCAAACGAGTTTGAGAGCGCCTGGAAGCAAAATTTTTCCAAATTGAAGGACAGTTTGCACATCCAGCAAGGCGGAAATATCTCAGCCGACAGGCGCGCACAGCTTGAGGTTATGGCGCAACAGCTGGATGATCTCAACGAGATGAATCCGGCTGAGAGGGGTCTTCTCTTCAAAGGTTTTAAAGACAACAGCACGCGTATGGTAGAAGCGCGCAGCGCGTCTGCGGGTGTGCAGGAGGCGATTCGGGCCGGTGCTCTGGGCCCCGCTGAAGCTAATCAGAAAAAGGTCTTGCAGGCCGTGGATCAGCTCAATCCCAGGGCTACATGCGCTGTCATTGCCAGCACCGAGAAGGTCTTGAGTCGAGAAAACAATCCCGAAGTTAAGGCCGCGCTACAGCGCAATCTGGACGACGCCCGGGCTATATTGGCCGCCCCTTTTATCGAAGGGGCAAGATTAGGTGCTATTTTGCTTCAGCAAAATAAGCCATATCAGGCCGAGCGCGCTCTGGGTACGGCTCTGACTGCTTCGGTATCTGTACCTAATGTGGCCTGGCAGCTTCAGGACAACAAGGACCTGCGCCAAAATGTTAGAGAAAAAACTGAAGAGTTGCACGTTCAGAATAATCTCAGCGATCTCTTTGAGCAAAATCTGTCTCGTTACGGCAGCTCCGGGGACAGGCATATTGATGCATCTGAGCTGAAGGCGGCAGCCGGTCAAGGAGATGCGTCTTTCTTGGCCCTGACCAAATTTTTGACCGACAACTATGCCTATCTCACCCGGCATCATTGGCCTATAGTGTCGAAGCAGGGTATTTCCGACGACGATATAAAGGCGTATGTCCAGGAGCGCTCGAAGCAAATTAATGACATCAAACTCAATTAGCGATAACTCAAGTAATTGCATTGCAATACCTGCGTCTCCGGCGATTGTCACTACAATGCCGAGAAGCAATAATCCGTATTGTTAGCTGTCGCGCAAAATTTTTGCTTTGCCGACCAGGTCGTCTATCTTGGCGTTGTCCGCTAGATGCACAGTGACCGCGCCCCAGGATACGACTTTGACGCGACAGTTGCCGCCGGCATAAATCGTCGCACCTTCATAAGCTTCAACTAAACAGTTGTCGTGGGCGAAGACAATAGAGCGACCGAGCGCGCTGACTTTGGCGTTGTCGCTGGCGTAGACTTCCACGTTGTCGCTGGCGATCACTTGTGATGTGCCGCCGGCGTGGACGATAGCCCGGCCCTTAGCCTTGACCGATGAATTGTCGCAGGTGGTGACTTTGCAATCACCCGCCACTTCGGCAAATGACTGGTCGCGCAACTCCACAAAAGTGGCCGGCGCTTTCCTACCCTTCAAATAGTGAATATTGCCGCCAGAGACTCCCGCAGCACCATCAGTGGTGCTCCTTAAAGCATGCATTTCTGCCATTATGAGGTTCTCTCTTTTATGGATTCCAGCTGCGAAGCATTTTATGGGTTTCTGTTCGGAGTATAGGGCGGGGCTCAGGAGGGGTAAATGGGACTTCCCCCAAGGGTAACGATAGCCTGTCTAATTTCTTCGGCGGTTTTGTAGCGATCGTCCTCAGACACAGCAGTGGCGCGGGTTACGATATCGCTCAGGCCCTGACTGACGGTCGAGACCTTGTCCACAGGCCGGGAGGAGGAAATCGGTTCTGGGTCCTCGGCCGTAAGTAAATAGTAGAGAGTGGCTCCCAATGCATAAAGGTCGCTCTGTGTGGTGGTTTCACCGCGAAACTGTTCGGGCGGCAAATAGGCATGCTTGCCTACAACGGTGCCGGTCGTCGTTTCTTCCACCTGTTGGGCCACATTAAAGTCAATCAGCTTGAGTTTGCCGTCGCTGCGCAATATCAAATTGTCCGGTGTAAAGTCTCGGTGAATTACTGGGGGATGTAGATTGTGCAAATACTCAAGGATGGCGCACATCTGCACGGCCAGCTCGCGCACTTTAGACTCGGCAACGGGTCCTTGCTTCTCCACCAGGGTGCGCAGAGATGTACCTTCTATATGTTCGAGCACTAAATAGGCTCTGTGATCTTCGACGAAAAAATCCAGTAGTTTGACTATTTGATCACTGTTCAATTGGCGCAGTATTTTTGCTTCATTTTCAAACTGTTCCAGGGCGCTCTTGCGCACTTTGACATTGACGTAGACAGGCAATATAAACTCTTTCAAGACCACTGTGGTGTTTTCGATGCGGTCGAGGGCCGTGTAGGCCGAGCCCTGTCCGCCTACGCCGATGGCTCCCAAGATTTGGTAACGCGCTTCATGCAATAGACTTTGATCTGCCAGAGGCTTCAGGCGCTCGCGCTTAGGCGGGGCAGAGAGAGCTTGCAACCATAGCTCGGTGTATGAATGATTTGCTGACGGCAACAGTAACTGTTCCACTTCCGGATCGCGTTGGACATCTTTGCCCCACTTGTCGATGCCCATGAGGAGCGCTTCTTTGTCTTCAGGATTTTCTATGGCAGAAAGGGTGAGCTTGGTCACTATTCCTGTGGACTCGTTGAGACAGATTTTTTTGCTGGCGAAGAGTCTTGCGTCTGAAGGGTTTTCGTAGCCGATTGAATTGATTCTGTTCCAGGGTATTTCTCTGTCGATGCGCATAGTAAATGGATGGCGCCACATGAGCTTGAGGCCGGCACTGCCGATGGCCAGATGCGTAGGCTTTGAATAATAAAGGGCCAGTATCGTTGTGCCTAACAGGGCCATAACCGCAGGCAGCGCTGTGACAAAGATCATGTTGTAGGAAGCGTTGGAAGCGATTTGGCTGGTCATTATTGCCATTGGTGCGGCGGCACCAATACTAGTGACAGTGGCCGGGGCGATGGTGGTCGCGCCTCCCATCAACATCCCGGCACCATATATGGCGGCAAAGAGCAGGAACGGTGCCAGTACTACTCCCAAAACTATTTTGGATGTACGATTTTTACTGGCCTCGCCCGAGAAGCGTTCTTTTAGCCAGCGTTCGATGCCGGCAAAGGCTCGGTAGCGCAGCACCAGCGGATAGTCGCGGGAGAGTAGTCTCTGGGCTTCTACTTTGCCTTTGATTGTTCTGACCAGCTTGACGTCGTCGGCGAAGGCCGTGCGCAAAATTTGGTTATACGTGGATAGCGCACCAAATTGACACAGTGCCCAGCTCCAGACAAAAAACATCGTGACAAAGGCGGGTGATGGTACCAACATGAAAAGAAATATGTATGATACCGACATTAGTGGTATGGCCAGTGCGGTAATGGTTTCAAAAATATCGCTCTTACCCTGGCGCTTCATCTGCCCGCGTTGATATGCCATGGCCAGAGCGTAGGGACCGTAAATCTGGGCGACCACCCAGATCCAGGCGCTGGGATCCCACACATAAGCCGCCAACGGAAAGCTATCTATCCGTGGAAGACAGAGCATTGAAACTACCGAAACTAATAGTACCGTCTGTTCGCTAAGTGGCAATGGCGTGTCAAATTTTCGCGCTGTGATCTGACTCATGCGATAGAGACAGAATGTCCAGTAGCACTGCATCGGCAGTAGTGCGACGCTGACAGAGTATAAATCGTCCCCATGAAAAGCGATGCGCAGGAACCAGGTGATAAACAGCAGAACAGTTGCGGTGCCGATGAACTTGGGGGCGCCCAGTAGTGCCTCGGTCGGTCCTGTCGGCCCAGTTTGGCCGGCCTGTCCAGATGGGCTATTTTGGCCAGATGCGGCCATCTTCTGCTTACGGAAGTATTGCGGATCAAGTGGCACGGAACCACCGGGCACTAACTGACCACTCATGATGCACCTGCTATTTGGTCTTTAGCATGATCTTGGCTCTGGGTTTGAGCCTGTATTTCGTCCAACGCAACACCCATCTCCGCCGCGCTCTGGTAGCGGTCTTCGGACTCATAGGCCGTGGCTTTAGCCACTATGGCGTCGATATTGTCAGGCAGATCAGCAACTAAATTTTTCGGATGTGAGGTAGAGAGTGCTTTTGGATCCTTACCTGTAAGCAAATAATAAATTGTTCCACCGAAGGAGTACAAGTCGCTCTGGATAACGGTTTTGCCGCGAAGCTGTTCAGGCGGAATGTATGATTGTTTGCCGACAATTGTGTTTGTGGCTTTGCTTATAAACTGATTGGATGCGCCGAAATCTATCAGCACCAGTCGTCCATCGTGGCAGAGTACAAGATTGTCCGGAGTGAGATCTTTGTGGATGATGGGCGGTTCTTGAGTGTGTAAGTATTGCAAAATATCTGCTATGACAATGCTCCATTCTATTGTCTGTTCCAATGTCGGACAGCCGTTTTGTTTTACATACTGGCGTAAATCCGCACCGTTGATGTATTCCAGCTGGATGTAATGCCGACCGTCCTCGACAAAGTAGTCGTAGACTTTGGCGATATTTGGATGATGCAACTGTCCCAGCAATTTTGATTCACGCGCTAGGGACTTCTCCGCCTGCGCCTGGGCCTCGCCGTCGGCACTGCCTGGTATGACCGCTTCTTTCAAAACGACGAGTTCGGAGCCTCGGTTTTGCGCTAGATAAATGGCCGACAGCCCGCCAAAAGCCAGTTGGCGTATGATTTTTAGACGTCCGTCTTGGAGCATATGATCGGGTTC
>Ga0105248_10007496_pt1 | contig 11971 bp, 9 predicted proteins | sample KBSS34metaG_FD_81524 | JGI IMG/M metagenome (GOLD analysis project Ga0105248, IMG submission 81524) | Switchgrass rhizosphere microbial communities from Kellogg Biological Station, Michigan, USA - KBS S3-4 metaG | ecosystem: Host-associated > Plants > Roots > Rhizosphere > Soil | place...
CAAGACCATCCGCTGATTCTGAAATAACACACCAGGAACCCAGCGCTGTTCCCGCCGCGGCCGCGCGCGCATGCGCCAGATGGTAGTCGACCTGCCTCTGCATGCGTTCCACCTGTTGCGCAATCGTGGCGGCAAGTTCATGTTCGCCCGAGCTTCTTGCACGTTCCGCCTCCTGCGAGAGAACGGCCAGCGGGGTTTTCAATCCGTGAGCCAGATCTCCGGCCTTTGCCTGCGCACGCCCGACGGCAAGCTCGCGATGTTCGAGAAGCGCGTTGAGGTCGTTGACCAGGGGCTGCACTTCCGTAGGGTAGCTGCCTTCGATTCTGTTTATTCTGCCCTCGCGCACTTCCGAAAGCCGTGCCCGCAGCTGATTGAACTCCGAAAGACCTTTTCGAATCTGCAGAAGGCCGCCGAGTACGAATGCGCCGGCAAGACTTCCGAAAAGGATCGTATGCCAGTACATAAATTGTGTCGGGGATCGAAAACGGTGAAGCGCCCCGAACAGGTATGCCCCGACGAGCAGTCCAAGCAGGCCCAGCATCGCTCCCGAGATCAGCCGCGACCGGAACGACCGTGCCGAGTTCATAAGCCCACCTCAATTCGGTATCCCATGCCGCGGACGGTCTCAATAAATGTCGGTCCCAGTTTCCGGCGCAGGCGGCCAATAAACACTTCAACGGTATTCGAATCGCGATCGAAGTCCTGCGCGTAGATGTGTTCGGTCAATTCGCTCTGAGAAACGATCCGTCCGCGATGATGCATGAGATAGGACAGCACACGGAATTCATGGCCGGTCAGCTTCACAAGTGTTCCGTTTCGTGTGACTTTCGAGGTTCGAGGATCGAGGGTGACAGCTCCACACTGAAGTTCGGGAATGACGTGCCCCGTTGCACGACGAATCAGGGCACGAAGTCGTGCGAGAACTTCTTCCATTCGGAACGGCTTGGACATGTAATCGTCCGCACCGCCATCGATGCCCTGGACTTTTTCGTGCCAGCTTCCTCTTGCCGTCAGGATAAGGACGGGCATTCGGATACCCGCTTCGCGCCATCGTCGAAGGACCGTGAGTCCGTCGACCTTCGGCAGACCCAGGTCCAGCAGTGCGGCGTCGTATGTTTCCGTTTGTCCAAGAAGATCCGCGCGTTCGCCGTTATCGGCGCAATCCACCGCATATCCGGCGGTCCTGGCAGCGCTGGCGAGTTGTTCTCGCAGCGACGATTCATCCTCGACAATCAGAATCCTCAAGCCAACCTCCAGGCCAATATTAGCCGGAAGCGGGCTGAACGCCAGATGAACGATGCGTTCAAGGTTGGTTCAGGTGGAGATACGTACTGTCGTTCCATCTCAACCTTAGTGAGTTGGGAGTAAGGAGGATGGATGAAGAAGGTATTTGTCGGGTTCGTGCTCATGATGCTATTGGCGATGTCGACGGTTCTCGTTCACGCTCAGCAGAGTCTTGCCGGCGAGTGGGTCATGTCCGTTCACGGAATGTCGCTGAAACTTGTAATGGTCCAGGATGGGGAAAAGATTTCCGGTACGCTTGAAAGTCCGCATGGCGAAATTCGGCTCACGGGAGATTTTTCGAGAGGAAAGCTCACACTATCGGGTGAGTCTCCGGAGCCGCACGCCGTTCATTTTGCCGGCGCCGCAACCGTTACCTCTGATGGTTCGCTGGCCGGTAATTTGTCGGTCGATCTGACGGAGATGAATTTTACCGCTGTTCGCGCGGTGGCGAAGTAGGCTTCCGCTTGTAAGGGCGGTCTATGAACGCCCACGATATCTCGTCTTGGGGTACCTGGGTCATAGACCGCCCGTACAGTTCCGCGATCTCCTACTTGTACATTTGCAGGTTTCGATATGCCGAGTCGATTGTCGCCGCGCGCCGACCGGCATAGCCATTCCAGTCCTTGTACTTTTCCAGGAGTAGTGATTTCTGAAGTTCCTCAAGACTCTTTCCCTGAGCCATGCCCGCCGAGACGGCCTCGACGAGTTCTTCGAAGAACTTCCGGTTGGCGCTGACGTCCGCTTTCGTACCCAGCGCTCCGTGTCCCCCCGCAAAGATGTCGAAGTCGAGACCTTCCACGGTGCGATAGGACCGAATCCATTCTGCCAGTGGGCTTCCATCAAACGGTCCGCATGCGCTCGGGAATGACAGAGGACTGCCGGTTGCGGGCAATGCAACGTCGCTGATGAACTCGGTTGCGAAGACCACGCGCTCGGCCGGGAAATACAACACCGTGGCATCGTTGGAATGATTCTCTCCGGGATAGATCAGCTCGACGGTTTTTCCGCCGAGCGTCAGGCGCATGCGATCGGAATAGTAGATGTCGGGGCGGCGGATATCCTGCTGCAGCTCTGCAGGCGTCAGTTCGCCATCGCCGTTGCGATCTGCAGTTCGGAAAAAATTGGCTGGCATGCCGCAGCGGCCGGCATTGTCGTTCAGCGGCCCGACGATTTCTTCCAGCTCGAACTTGCCGTTGTGATTACGATCCAGCATGTCTCCCGGCATTTGAGGAATGCGGCCATCCATGTTCTTCGCGACGTTCTCCTGCGCGATGAAATGTGCCGTATCCGCGAAGACGGCCCCGCCTTCGATGTGATCCCAGTGGCTGTGACTGTAGATCACATATTTCACCGGGACTTTGAAGCGTTCCGCGAATTGCTCCTTCATCCATGTGGCAAATGCGGCGTTGATGGGATCGGCAAGGAGGATTCCATCCGGTGTCACCATGAACAGCGAGAAGTAGTTGTTGTTCCGCGCCCGGTAAATATCGCCTCTGACATTGACGATCTCGCGAGCCGGCGCTCGCGGCGGTTGCTGTGCCGTAATGCCGGCGGTGAGTATTCCAAGACAAAGTACGGATGAAATGAAGGTTCGCATGCGCGTAAGGATACATCTGGCGGGTTGTTGCCGGCCATCAAAGTCGCATCCCTGTCCCAGCGGGAGAGAGTGGTGCGAAGCACCACGGGAGGGGACGACCTGAACAAAGTAATCGGCTCGCTGCGCTCGTCCCCATTCCAGTCGGGAGAGTGGATTTACCCCCGACCGCGTTTTTTTACCTTCTGCCAACCGAGGAGACTTAGTATTCGTCCAACGAGCATGCCAAACAGATCACTCTGGATAGCAGCTGCAATTCTCATGCAGGCGAGGGGTGTTCCGCCACCTCTTCCAGGCACTCCCGCCCCGGCGAATGCCGGTCCGCAAATCATTTTCACCGCGCCCGGAAATTTCGTATCGCCGACTGGGACAGATCAGACGGGGCAGCCGCTGCCTCCAGGAACGGCAACCATCGACGGGATCGTGACGATACTTGGAACCAGCGACCCGATACAGGGAGCTGTTGTCGAGATTCGGAAAACCGATTGCGGCAAAACTGGCGGTGAAAGTATGTCTACAACGTCGGGTCTCGATGGGAAGTTTTCTTTCAAACAGGTTCGCGCCGGCAGCTGGTGCGTCGGGGCCGCGAAAGTCGGCGGTGCGTTTTCTCCGGTGGAATATCAGCAGCGTGGATACAAGAGCCGAGGCCTTGCCATTCCGATCGCCGACAATCAGCAGATCCAGGACATCAAATTGATGATGCCGCGCACGGGAAACATCTCGGGCCGCGTCTTCGACAGTGATGGCGAACCCATGGGACATGCTCGCGTGCAGGCCATGGAAGCCTTTTATGAGAGCGGCCAAAGGCGCCTCTATACCTTAAATGCGGTGCAGACAAACGATCTGGGTGAGTTCAGTATCTTCTGGCTGCCACCCGGCGACTATTACGTTTCAGCGGTGCCTGAAGATCCGCAACGGCAGAATGTGACGTTCAGCGTGTCCCCGCCGGGCATCGGCGGGCATCGTTCGGATGCGATGCCGCCGTTGATCAGTCGAAAGAATCTGCCCGATGGATCCTACACCGAGGAAGTCTATGCTCCCGTTTATTTCGGCGGCGGCCCCGATCCGCAGCGCGCGCAGAAAATTTCGGTCGCGCCCGGTTCAAGCAACAGCGTCGAACTCTCGTTCGCAGGAGCACGTACGGGATCGTTTCACGTCCGCGGCCGCGCATTGAATGGAACCACGGGGCAGCCGGCGGAAAGCGCCCAGATTCGTCTGTATCCGCGAAACTGGACTGCGACCGCCGTCGTTCCTTACGCCAAAGTGGACAAGAACGGTAACTTCGATATCGCCGGCGTTGCGCCCGGCTCGTATGCTCTGTATGCATCCTCTTCGACGCGCGACCCAAACGCCACCAATCCCACGGCAATCCAGGGCATCTCTCCGGAACAGCTTCAGCAACTCATCAATCAGGGAGTGAATCTCGGAGGGACAATCCCCATTGGTGCGCGGATCCCAGTCGAAATGGGAAATCAGAACATCGAAGGCATTTCCGTCAGCTTGTTGCCCGGCGGCACGCTGAACGGAGAGTTCATTTTCGAAGGTAATCTCGCATCGACTTTGACGCCTCAGCAGAAGTCGTCGTTTCGCGTCAACCTTTCCAGGCAACCGGATATTCCAGGCGCAACCCTGGGAGGCGCGTCTACCGGCGCAATCGCGCCAAACGCCGCAGACAATTCATTTCGCATGCCGAGCATTTTCCCGGGCGACTTTCGTGTGATGGTGAGTCCGTTGATCAATCCGTTTTCCTGGACTGCCCAGACGCTGGCGAGTCCGCTGGCTGATATGTATGTGAAGTCGGCACGATACGGAAATCAGGATGTTCTGGGTGGCGGACTGCATCTGGATACTCACACTCCTGACCAGAGACTGCAGATCATTCTGGCCACTGGAGGGGGACTTCAGGGTGTGGTCCTCAGTAATCGCAATGAGCCCATGTCGAATGTGAAGGTCGCACTCATTCCAAATTCCGCCGATCCGAGTCGGGAGGACCTGTATAGAAACGCGGTCACAGACTCTTCAGGAAGATTCAAGATCCAGGGAATTGCGGCCGGCGACTATCGCGTCTTCGCATGGGAAGACATTGCGGATGGCGCCTGGCAGGACGCTGATGTCGTTCGACAGGCTGACTCGCGAGGAAAAACCGTCCACATCAATGAAGGCGAACAGTCCTCTGTCGAGGTCTTCGCGAATCCCGGAGGCCGGCAATGAAGCCGAACATCGTGATCCGGCAATTCACGCTCACCATTGTCCTTGTTATTTCGCTCCGGGCCGTCGCCTTCCCGCAACAAGCGCCATTTCGTGTGCAAGGCGTTGTGGTGCGTGACGACTCCGGCGATCCTCTTTCCAAAGCTCGCGTGGAATTGCGGGGAGGTTCCACCGAACCGACGATCATCACCACCGACGGCGACGGCCAGTTCTTCTTCTCCAACCTTCCTGCCGGTACCTATGAGATTTCAGTTCGGCGCGATGGGTTCGCTCCGGCCGAGTTCGGCCAGAAATGGCCGGGCGGTCCCGGTGTTCCGCTGCAGCTGAGCGCGGGACGGCAGGCGGCTCCACTGACCGTGCGCATGGTGGCAGCATCCGCGATTTCAGGACGGGTTGCCGAAAGCAATGGTCAGCCGTTGGTGAATGCCCAGGTGCAGGCTCTGAAATCGACGTTTCAGGGAGAACTTCGCGTGCTCATTCCCGTCCAGCAGGTGCGCACCAGCGCGACTGGAGATTTCCGGCTCTACGGGCTGCCCGCCGGCCGCTATTTTCTGAACGTCGTCGTGCCGGGATATGCGCCCAACTCCCAGCTCCTCGTGAACAGCAACGGCCGCAACGATCCGAGTGCGCCGTATCAGACCAACAGCCAGGCGAGACAGATCCTGGGACAGGCGGCCGTTGTTGCGTCGGCAAACCCGCAGGCTCAGGACGTCGGCCCCATCTTCTATCCATCGACGGCGTACATCCAGGACGCCGGGCCGATCGATCTTCGTCCGGGATCCGAGTTCAAAGGCGGGGATATTCAGATGACGCCAGTACGGCGATATACCGTGTGCGGCGTCGTTCGCGGTATTCCGGATCGTCAGTCGAGGGTTCAAAATAATCCAGGCGGGCCGATACCGCCACCGCCGCCGGCTGTCCGTCCGTTGCCGGCAGGGCAACAGGCAGCGACTGGTCCAATTCCTCCTCCCACAAATCCGGATGCACCCTGTGGTATCGGAACATCTGCAATCCAGGACCCGGTCGGCACTGTACAGCTGGCGCCCCTCGATGTGGAGTTGCGGTCGGCATTGAACGCGACAGGGAATCGCTACAATGGAACGGTCGATGGCGTGACCGGCCAGTTTGTCATTCGCAACGTACTTCCGGGTTTGTACAATCTCGCAACATTTATCAGCAACATGGATGCGGCGACCACCGTCGATGTTCGGAATCGCGATGTGGAAAACGCCATCCTTTCGCTTTCTCCCGGTTTCCCATTGCCGACCCGGGTCACCATGGAAGGGGCCGCACCTGGAACTCCGCTGCCCAATGGGTTGACCATGCTGATCGGCAGCAGTCCTCCAACGCAGGGCACATCGCCGAATCAGCCCGTCGATCCGAAAGGTTCTTTCTCGATTCCCAATGTGGGCACGGACGATACGCGCGTGTATGTGCTCCCGATGTTGAGTACGCCCGTGATGGCGGCCCTCAATATTCCGGATCAGCTGCAGGGCGTGTATGTGAAGTCGGCGAGGCTCGGCGGCGTCGATGTGTTGAATACCGGTTTTCATTTCGCAGGCGAGCCGGACAAGGTTCTGGAAATCGTACTTGCCAAAAATGCCGGCTCGCTGGCGGGACGAGTTGAAGACGATCGCAAACAGCCCGCGTCCGGAGTCTTCGTGACGTTGATTCCGGATATTCCCACGGCGCGCCTGTATCGCACCGATATGTATAAAACCACTTCCACGGACGCGGAAGGCCGCTTCGAAATCAAAGGACTGCCGCCGGGCGATTACAAAGTTTTCGCGCTCGAAGGTTTCGAAAAAGATGCGTGGCTGGACCCGGAGTTTTTCAAGCCGTATGAAAATCGCGGGACAGTCATCAAGATAGGCGAAGGAAAAGTCTTCACTCCGGAAACTCCACTTAGCGTCGTGCGACAGCAATGAAGGTGTGACCGAATTCCGCCTCCGTTTGCGCCATGCACGCTCCCGAAATGCAAACCGCGTGTAGGCGCGTCAGCGACCCCGCCCGCTCTATCATCGTCAAGTCGGCTGAAGGATTGTGCGCGGTCACAGACCGCGCCGACAACTCAGTATCGGTGGACCCGTCGGTGCCAGTACTGTATGTTGTGCAGAACTGATTGCGATGAAGAAGGGGTATTTGATCATCGTCCGGCTTGCTTTCGTTGCCTGCTTCGTTACGGTCTGCGCATGCGATCGCCATTCTTCATCCCGGATACCTTCGGTTCTGCCTCCATCGCTGATCGTGCCACCTCAGCAGGCGCGCGCGCCGGTGACACCTGCGGCGGCGGACTGCAGATTGTTTCCCGGTCAAACCGAATCCACCGAAGCGATCTTCAGTGTCGGTCTTAACGAGCGAGTCGATCCCATCCACGCACCCCGTCCAACGAACGAGAGCGAACGACTGCTTTTCCGTCAGCTTTACGAAACATTGGTACGCGTCGACTGCGAAGGACATGCCGTGCCCGGTTTGGCGGCTTCCTGGCGGCTGGATGGAAGCACGAAGACATGGGTCGTCACATTGCGTCCGAATGCCCGGTTCTCCGATGACACGCCGGTCACGGCGATGGATGTGGTTTCCAGCTGGATGAGTCCCGATGCCGGACCGGCAATTGGCAGCGAGCTTCGCCCGGACGTTCGTCGGCTTGTTCGATCGGTTATTGTCGTGGATGACCGAACACTTGAAATCGACCTGCAAAGCCATCGCCCCGATGCCATTCTGGCGCTCGGCCACACGGACCTCGCAATTGCCACGCCCTCCCCTGGATCTCCCTGGCCGATGGGAACCCGATCCGCGAGGATCGGCCGCGGCGGAACGTCCGTCATTACACTCTTCAATTTGTCTGGAAACTTCTCCATTCGATTTCCAGTCGCTTCTGGCCGTGACAGTCGGGATCTTCTCGATCAAGGCGTGGACTTGCTTGTGACTCGCGATGCTCGGACGTTGAACTACGCATCAACGCTTCCACAATTTCAGACGACAGCACTTCCATGGCTGCGCACACACGTGCTTCTCACGCCGAACCGAGCCGGCGCGGCGCCTTCTTTTTCGACAGATGAACGCCGCGCCCTTGCTCAGGATGCCGTTCGAGGCGAGGCTCGCGGAGCCGAGGGGCCGTTCTGGTGGGAATCGTTGTCGGATTGTGAGGTTGATCCACCACAAGCTCCACCCGTGACGCCATCTGCGATGCCACGCATCGTCTACGACTCGGATGACAGTGCCGCACGCGAACTGGCCGAACGCCTGGTCGGCATCGGAAAGTATCCTCGCGCGAGCGGGCTCGCCAGCGATGCGCTCGCTCAGGCACTGCGGCGCGGGAACGAATCCGCATACATTCTGTCTCTGGATCGTCGGCCCCTGGATCCGTGCCGCGAAATAGATGCGCTGATGGATAACGCGGGATGGATCGATCCGCGGTCAATCGTGCCACTTGTGGATACGCGCCCTCAGGCCATCGTGCGTCGCGGGCGTTCCCGCCTGAATACCGAGTGGGACGGAACAATTCTTCTGGAACTGAGAGACTGATTCAATGATGTTGCGCACGCGAATGCTTCTTGCGTTTGGTGTCGTCGTTCTGGTCCCGCTTGCACTTCTGGCCTTCGGACTGCGGCACGAAATGACTCGGCGACTAACGGAGGAATATAAAGCTCGCGTCGCTTCCGTTGGCGCGGTCATCCAGGAAGACCTCCAGCACCAGAGCTCGGAAATCAGCGGACGACTCGCTTCCTTAAAAATTGCGCTTATGGATGACAACCGGTTTCGTGCGGGTGCAGTTGGCGGCATCGAGTTGGAGCGGAATTATATGCTCGACTACGCGGGGTCGGCGATGCGGCTTACGGGCCTGGCGATGCTGCAGATCGAAGACGAAGACGGCAGGATCGTGAGCTCCGGTCATTTCAGGAACGAACATGGGCGTATCGAACCGGGTCTCACCGAAGCGCTGGCAGCAGCCATGAAACGCGGGCCGGACAGCATCGTCCTCATGACGACGCGTTCGGCCGCGGGTGAATTTCTGTCGCTGGTGCGAAGCGAAATGCTGGAACTCGGCGGCCGGACGTTCACACTCGTCGGCGGCAACGCTGTCGATGAGTCGACTCTCAGGAGCCTCGCCCGCGATCATGCAATCGTCGTATCGCTGGTATATCCGGGCGCGGGACTTTCCTCGGCGGGGCAACCCGAAAATGCGGGCGATTCTGCGACAGACGAATTCGAAATTCCGTTGATACGGTCCGGCGGCGAGCCGCCCTTCGAAGTTGTCACGGCCCATCTGTCGGTGATTCAGTCTCTCTCGCCGCTGCACAATCTTCAACGCAGCGTGGATTCGTGGTTTCTATGGACGGCCGTCGGCGCTGGTATCGTGGCGCTTCTGCTGGGTGCCTGGCTGTCTTCCCGCATCAGCAAGCCACTTGCGGATCTTGCCGCGAAGACAGCGGTCCTCGATCTCGATCGGCTCGATGTGCAATTCGGCGGGGGCACCGATGAAGTCGGATCTCTTTCCCGTCTTCTGGGTGATCTTGCGTCCCGTTTGCGGACAAGCGCGGGGCGTGTGCGCGACGCTGAAAGACGTGCAACTGTCGGCGACATCTCGCGCCAGATCAACCACGACATTAAAAATGGTCTCATTCCGCTTCGGAATGTCATCCGTCATCTGGAGCAGGTTGAGCGAGACGAGCCCACCGCCCTGTCCGCTGTATTCGCCGATCGGCGTCCGACCGTCGATGCCAGCATCACGTACCTGGAAACCCTTGCCGCCAGCTACCAGCGGTTGTCGCCGAATCGCGTCCGTCGCGATTGCAATGTGAACGCGCTGATCAGCGAAGTGGTTCGTGCCGAACAGGGCCGCGATCGCGCGGAGTTCGAGGTGCAGCTGCAGTCGAATCTTCCGGCGGTGTCCGGAGATCCCATTGCACTGAGGCGTATCCTTGAGAATCTCACGGTGAACGCGGTAGAGAGTCTGGAGTCCAAGCCAGGCCAGGTCCGCGTTTCGAGCGAGACCATTGAAAGGGACGGAGAGAGGCGAGTCCGAATCACGGTCGCCGATACCGGCCGCGGCATGTCTAAGGAGGAGACCGAAAAGATTTTTGCTGATTTCTATACGACAAAAGAAGGTGGTACCGGGCTCGGGCTTTCCATCGTGCGGAGGCTGGTGATGGATCTGGGAGGCGCCGTCACTGTCGAGAGCGAGCGCGGCAAGGGAACACAAATTGTGGTTGAGATACCTTCCGTGAGTGTGGAGCGCAAATGACAACGGTTCTGGTGGTGGATGACGTTGCAGCCATGGCCGAACAATACGCTTACGATCTGAAGCGCGTGGGGAAGTTCGGCGTGCTTGTCGCCGGCGGCGGCGAGGAAGCTCTGGATCTGTTGGCACGGGAGCCGATCGACTGCGTCGTGCTGGATCTTGAGATGCCGGACACCGATGGCTTTGCGGTGTTGCGCAGTCTGCAGCAGCGAGGCATCGAAACCCCCGTCATCGTCTATACCGGCGCCGGCAGCTACGATCGCTGTGTCCAGGCCGTACGGCTTGGCGCTTATGGGTTCGTCGACAAAGCCGAACCCATTGAACGCGTCGTTCAGGAAATCGAAAATGCCGTCGCGCGCGGACGCATGGCGAAAGAATTGCGGACTCTGCGTTCGCGCTTCGATAGTGAGACATCCTTGATTGGCGACAGCGTACCCATGCGCGCTCTTCGTCTAGCTATAGAGCGGGTGGGGCCGGTTCCCAGCGCTGTCCTTATTCTTGGTGAGAGCGGCTCGGGAAAAGAACTGGTGGCACGCGAGCTGCACCGCCGGGGACCGGGAGCGAAGACACCACTTGTCGCGGTGAACAGCGCCGCTCTGCCCGAGCATCTTGTCGAGAGCGAACTCTTCGGCCATGAGCGCGGGGCGTTTACAGGTGCGGACCGGCTGCGCCGGGGAGCATTCGAGACGGCAGCAAACGGGACACTCTTCCTCGACGAAGTCGGAGAACTGCCATTGCCGGCACAGGCCAAACTGCTTCGCGTTCTCGAAGACCGGCAGGTAACACGCCTTGGCGGCAGCCGGGCATTCGAGATCTCAGCTCGCGTCGTTGCCGCGACGCACCGCGACCTCGAGAAGGAAGTCGAAGCAGGCCGATTCCGGCAGGATCTTTATTACCGGCTCAACGTTCACACCCTTCGCGTTCCGCCGCTTCGCGAGCGATTGGCCGACATACCGATGCTGGTCGATCAACTGCTTCGCTCACTCGCCGAACGGCTTCGCGTGCGGCCGAAAATCGTCACGCCGGAAGCACTGGCTTTGCTTGCGGCATACGATTGGAGAAAGAATAACGTCCGTGAGCTGCGTAATTGCCTGGAGCGGATGATGATTGCAACCGACACCGATGTGATCGGAGTTTTGGATGTTCCACCGGAAATTCAGGGAGAGGATCGCGACGACGGCTCCGATCGAGCAGCAGCGCCGGGCTCCTTGAAGGCCTTAAAGGCCCAGGCCGAACGTCAGATTGTTCTCCTCGCTCTGGAAAAGCACGGCTGGCAGGTGACACGAACTGCAGAGTCACTCGGTCTTGCAGATCATTCCAGCCTGTTGAAGATCATGCGCCGCCACGGACTCAGCAAATCAACGAGCCGGGAATTCCCCTCCTGAGTCACCAAGTCTCCGGTCCATACAGTCAGGAAGGTGGGACATCAAGAGATGGCGCGCCGGGGTGGTTCCTAAGCGAACCTTATACGTCTGCGGCTTTGGAACCACCCCTCGCGTGATTGCTTCGCAATCACGCTGCCCTCCTAACTCTAGGAGGGCAGTCTTTCGCATCTCCCAAGGATTCAATTCATTCACACACAGTCGTGGGCCGCTGGACACGTTCAACGAATTTACGTGTTCGGCCGAACACGTCCGGCG